>Ga0066376_10005207_pt1 | contig 11108 bp, 11 predicted proteins | sample Knorr_S15_td_Bot_FD_77009 | JGI IMG/M metagenome (GOLD analysis project Ga0066376, IMG submission 77009) | Marine microbial communities from Southern Atlantic Ocean transect - Knorr_S15_td_Bottom_ad_5009_LV_A | ecosystem: Environmental > Aquatic > Marine > Oceanic | place: Southern Atlantic... | reverse complement strand
ATAGCAAGTCCGAAACCTTGTGCTCCTCCCGTGACAATAGCTACTTTATTACTTAAGTCTATTTGATTCATATCTATAAATCTCCAAGAAATTTATTTAAGCTAACATAATATTAATATTAGTACAAATAATCAAAAATAGTATATTTAAGTATTATAAACTAATTTTTATATATGAGTGAAATTCTTAGAAAAGATACAAATCAACGAATGAGCCAGATAGTGGTTCACAACAACACTGTTTATTTATCAGGTCAGGTTGGAAACAAAAATAGTAAGGATGTTGCTACTCAAACTTCTGAAGTTTTAGAAAAGATAGAAAAACTTTTATTAAAAGCAGGTTCAAATAAAAATAAGTTACTATCTGCTACTATTTATCTTTCTGATATTTCTTATTTTGAAGAAATGAATAGAGTTTGGGATAACTGGCTCCCAGAAAATAGTGCTCCAGCTAGAGCAACAGTAGAAGCAAAATTAGCCTTTCCAGAATTTCTAGTAGAAATTTGTATTATAGCAACTACGTAATTTTTTTCGAATTTGCAATTTCATTGTTATAAGCAAAAACTGCAGGACTACCTCCTGTGAAAATGAAAATAACATTTTGATTTTTTTTGATAATTCCTTTTTTTACATAATCAATAAGAGCAGAAAAACCCTTTGAAGTATAGACAGGATCTAAAATTATTCCCTCTTTTTTTGCAAGTAACCTCATGGCTTTAAGACCTTCAGAGGTTGGAACCCCATATTTTTCACCTACATAATTATTATCATTATTAATCATATCTGCTGTAAATTCTAAATTTACATCAAGCATTTTTGCACCTTGATTACAAATTCTTGCAATATCTTTTTTGATATCCATTTTCCAATATACTGGAGAAACACCTTGAATACGGGTCGGCCAATCTAGAATTTTAGCTCCCAAATCACAACCTGCTTGGGTCATATTGGCAGCAGTAACAATTAAGTGATCAGCCATGAAATTATTATTTCTCATTTGAAAATCAAGTTCTGCCATTGCATTTGTATAACTTATTCCTGCAAGAACAGTATCTTTGATATCAAAGCCTCCTTTTATTAAAAAAGGTTTTCTGCCTGCTTTTAAAAGTTCTTCATATTTTCGATCTAAATGCTCTGAAATATCTTCTACATTTTCTCCTTCAACAACATCAACTTGTGCGCCCAAGATATCATATAATAAAAAATTTCCCTGCATCTGATTACTTTTAACGCCCCTCACAAGAACTAGAAAAGTTTCAAGACCAAGTTTATTTGCTGCTGCAACTGTTTGTCGACACCAATTAGATTGAGTGGCAGCCCCGGTTAAAACACAATCATAATCTCCAATTTTAGCTTTATGCATTATAAATTCTAAATGCCTTGTCTTATTTCCTCCAAAAGCTAAGCCAGTACAATCATCACGTTTTATAAATAAGTTAATTTCTAATTCTTTAGAAATATTTGGCAAAAACTCTAAAGGAGTAGGTAAATTAGCCAACTCAACTTTTGGTATTTTATTGATTCTTTTAACCAATTCATCTGCAGATAAAGGGATAAATTTATTTGACATAATAAATCTTTATCATAAAATTCTAAAATCAACAAAAAATTAAATTATAAAGTTGTGATTGTTGCATGAGGATCTTTAGCCTAAGGTAACTTAAATGTTTCAGGTATTTTTTAATTTTTATAAAAGGGGTATGTTGTAATCAACTAATCAAATATATGAGCAGCATTAGCTATATTATTAGTTTATATTTTTCTGCAAAAACGTTTTTTTTCAGAAATGGTGACTGGTTCAGTTAAAGAATAATGATTAAAACATTTCAAAATGAAAAAATTTTAGCAAATTCATTAGCTTTAGAAATTTTACAGGAATTAAAGAAAAAGAAAAAGCTTGTTCTTGGATGCCCAGGGGGAAGATCATTAAAAAAAACATATTATTATTTGGGACAATTATCCCATGATTTAAATATAAGTTTAGATCAACTTAAAATCGTAATGATGGATGAGTACGTTGAAAAAATCCGAGGAAAATATAATATTATAAATCCTAATTCCCATTATAGTTGTGTGAGATTTTCAAAACATGTAATAAAAAAATTGCTAAATTATAAAAAGAATCACAAAACTTCACTAAAAAATAAGAATATTTTATTTCCAGATATAAATAAACCTAATACTTATGATTTAATAATACAAAAATTAGGAGGGATAGATATATTTCTTTTAGCTTCAGGAAGTTCAGATGGTCATGTAGCCTTTAATAATATTTTTAGCAAACTTATGCAAAGAACACACATTACTAAGCTCTCAACAAAAACAAGAAATGACAATATGAAAACTTTCCCAGATTTTAAAAAATTATCTGAAGTTCCACAATATGGGTTAACTGTAGGCCTTAAAACGATATTTTCTTTAAGTAAAAAAGGAATTTTAGTTTTAACAGGTAAAGAAAAAAAAAGAGCTTTTAGAAGATTGCAGCAATTAAATAAATTTGATGTTAGTTGGCCAGCTTCTATTATTTTTAAATGCAAAAAATATAAAATTTACACAGATAAACTGGCTAGATCTAAAAAATGAAAGTTATAGGAATTGATATAGGTGGAACAAAAACTATTATTGGAATAGTTGATATTAAAAAAGGTAAAGTTATTAAAAAAATATCAATTCCATCAAAACAATTTAAAAATGATAAAGAAAACTTAAAATCTATTGTGGCAAATACTTTAGACATAATAGGTAAGCTTAATATCAAAAAAGTTGGGATTGGTGTTCCCGAATTAATTGATAACAAAGGTATTATTAAAGGAGATTATAATTTCAATTGGTTAAATAAAAACCTTGCGAACAACTTTCCTAGAAAATTTAAAGTAATTGTAGACTCTGATGTAAGATGTCATCTACGTGCAGAAAAACTATACGGGCATGGCAAAAACGCAAAAAATTTTATTTACATAAATATAGGTACAGGTTTGAGTTATTCACATTTTAAAAATAATCAAATCTATTCAGGAGCAAATGGTTATGCAATTCATTTTGCCTCATCAAAAATTACTCTATTTGACCCTAAAAAAAATAAGAAGATATCACTAATTCCTGAGGAACTTTATTCAGGCAAAGCTATGATGACTTATTTTAAGAAAAATAAGAATGTTAAAAAACAAAAAGTAATTTTAACAAACATAGCTGACTCACTTGGATCATTGATAGGAAATTTAATTAATACTGTTGATCCTGGATTGATCATATTTGGAGGAGGCGTAATGATAAAGAATATTGAATTTAGAAAATTACTAATAAAATATTCCCGCAATTATGTTTTTTGTGATGATATTAAAAAAATACGAATACTTATGTCTAAATTAAAGGTGGATACTGGACTACTAGGTGCAGCTGCAATTTTCAAATAAATTAGTTTATTTATCAGGAAATAAATTTATTTGACATAAGCAATCTTTATAATAGAATTTAAAAATGAAGAAAAATTTAGATCAAAAGGTAGCTATAGTTACTGGAGGAGCTAGAGGTCTTGGAAAAGGTATTGCTAATTCTTTATTATTGAATGGAGCTAAAGTTGTTATATTTGATTCAAATAAAGAAAATGGAATTCAAACTGAATCAGAACTCAATAAAAAATATAAAGATTGTGTTTTTTTTTTTGAAGGAGATGTATCTTTAAAAAAAGATAATGAAAAAGCTGTAGAATTAGCAGTTAATACTTATGGGAAATTAGATATTGTTTGTGCAAATGCAGGTATCTTTCCACTAACTTGGATAAAAGATATTTCTGAAAAAGAGTGGGATCAAGTAATGAATGTAAACTTGAAGGGTCCGTTTTTTCTTTTACAGAGTTCTCTTAATCACTTTATGAAGAATAAATATGGTAAAGTTATTTTTACTTCATCTATTACCGGAACGGCTGTTAGCGCTAGTGGTCATGCACATTATGCTGCAACAAAATCTGGTCTAATGGGATTAGTAAAAACTGCCGCAGTTGAATTATCTCAACATAATATAAATGTTAATGCAATAATTCCAGGAAATATTATGTCAGAAGGAATGAAATTTGAACGTGGCGACGAATATATAAAATCACAATCAAAATCTATTCCGATGGGAAGATTAGCCGAAACAGAAGAAATTGGCAAAGTTGTTAGTTTTTTAGCATCAGATGATTCTTCTTATATAACGGGTCAAGGCATAATTATTGATGGAGGGCAAACGGCGCCTGAAAATCAAGATGAGGTATTTCATCCTAAAAATTAGTGGGTTATTTTTGGCTTAAAGTATGTAACAACCTTGAAAGTTTTATTTGGTTGTAAAATTTTAGTCCCAGTACCTTTAACCCCTTCAGCATAAAGATTAAAAGCATCTACAGAATGACTTACAGGTTCAATACAAAAAAAATTTCCCTTATTGGGTGTATAGATTATTAAATGTTTTAAGTTTTTAGAGCTTTCAATATTCAAAGAAAGTTTTTTTTCAGGCCATACTATTTTAGCAAAACCATTCCATTCACTAAATCCATTTGCAAGATTCGTATTAATTAATTTCTTACCTCTACTAAAATCAATATTTTTACTTAAATTTGAAATTTTTTTAAATAAATTATCTTTTCCCACAATCCAGAATTTCTTTGCATTCATTTGCAAACTAGTATTTGGTGTCATATCAAACCAAGGATGAAATCCAAGGCCACAAGGCATTGATTCAGTATCAAGGTTTTTTATTTCTAAAGATATTTTTAGTTCATTATTATTAATTTTAATGATTTGGTACCCTGAATATTTAAAAGGCCAATTCTTATTTTTAACAATTAATTTCATAATAACAAAATTTTTTTCTAAATTTTTAACAACCCAAGAATTTTGCCATCCATCACCATGTAATGCGCTCGATTCACCTTTAAAATTTTTTTTCAAATTATAAGTTTTTCTTTTAAATTTCAGTAAAGCATTTGAAATTCTTCCAGAAAACGGAATTAGAGAGAAAAATGAATTTAATAAAATATCATTTTTTTTTATTATTTTGTTCGAAGTTTTCCTAAAAACAGGAATTTTTAAATTTTTATTTTTAATAAAAAAATTATTTATAGACCCTCCTAATATAGGGTTTATTTCAACGTATAAGATATCATTTTCTAAAATAATTAATTTTCTCATAAAAACAGTAATTTATTTTTAACATTAATGTTATATTCTAATACTTTTATATTAATTGAAAAAGTTTTTTTATGGAAACAGATGATAATTATAAAATATTATTTGAAAAAATTAAAATTGGACCAAAAACTTTAAAAAATCGTTTTTACCAAGTACCTCAATGTACAGGTGCTGGCACTGATAAACCAGGTGCAAATGCAAAACATAGAGAAATCAAAGCAGAAGGCGAATGGGCTGCTCTAAATACTGAGGCTTGTATGATTGACCCTAACTCAGATCAATCTCTGCAACACGTAGCAAACATTTGGGATAAAGGCGATTTATTAAATTTAAAACATATGGTTGAAAGTATTCATAAATGGAATGCTCTAGCAGGAATTGAATTAACACATAGTGGTGGTCTTTCTGATACATTAGCCTCTCGTCATGTTCAGCTAGGACTCCATCAATTTCCTCGTCCTTGGTTCCCTCAATTCTATACACATGAAGCTACGACTGAAGATATAGAGAATATTATTAATCAACATGTAATAGCTGCTGTTAAAGCTAGAGATATCGGTTTTGATATTGTTTATGTTCATGGAACTCACGGGGCTTTACCTGTTCAAGCTTTATCAAAATATCACAACAGAAGAACAGATAAATATGGTGGTAGTTTTCAAAATAGAGCTCGTTTGTGGGAAGAGACATTAGAGAAAATTAAAGAAAAAATTGGAGATACTGTTGCAATTTGTACCAGAATTTCAATTGATATGCTTAGAGGACGCAATGGTGTTGAACTCTTTGATGAAGGATTGAGATTTATTGAGTTATTATCTACAAAAGGAATTGTAGATTTTATTGATGTTAATATTAGCTCTTTAGAGGAGTGGGGAGAAGATGCTGGCTCTTCACGTTTTTATAAAACAAATCATCAAAAACCTTGGATTAAGGAAGTAAAAAAAATTACTACATTACCTGTTGTTGGCGTTGGCAGATTTACTGATCCTCATACAATGGTTCAAGTTATTAAATCTAAACAATTGGATATTATAGGTTGTGCAAGACCTTCTATTGCAGACCCATGGTTACCAAAAAAAATTAAAGAGAACAGAATACAAGATATTTGTGAATGTATAGGTTGTAATGCATGTATATCAAGATTTGATGTTGGGTCACAGATTGTTTGTACACAAAATCCTACAACATTAGAAGAATATAGAAGGGATTGGCATCCTGAAAAATTTTTTATTCCTAAAAAAACTTGTCATGTTCTAATCATTGGTGCTGGACCAGCTGGTCTAGAATGTGCGAGAGTGTTAGGAAAAAAGGGATATAAAATTGATTTAGTTGAAAAATCTAAAAATATAGGTGGCCATTTAGTAAATATTACAAAACTTCCTGGATTAAGTGAATGGGTAAAAGTAATTGATTTTAGAAAATCACAATTAGATAGCTTACCTAATGTGAAAGTAATTTTAGGAACAGGAGAAGTTACTGAGCAAGATTTAATAGAATATAAAACTGATAAAATTATATTGGCTACAGGATCATTTTGGCAAGGTAATGGGAAAAGTCCTTTTAATTTTGATCCAATACCTGGCATTGATCATCAAAAAAATGAATTCTTAACTCCTGAACAATTATTTAATGGTAAAAATGTTGGGAAAAACATTTGTATTATTGACTCTGATGGATATTTTATGGCTATTAGTATTGCAGAACAATTAGTAGACAGTAGGAAAAAAGTAACAATAATAAATCCGTTTGATACGCTATCCCCATATTCAGATTTTACTTTAGAAGGACCTAATTTAAGAAGAATGGCTCATAAAAAAAATATTTCTGTAATAAATAATCATTGGATTGAATCCTGCTTAACTAAAAATAATAAAGTTAGTATTAATATTTATTACAACTATAGAGATGATTATCAAAGAACAACTAATCCTATGAAAAATATATCTCCGCAAAAAAGTTCTTCAGAAATAAAAACACTAAATTTCGATAATATTATTTTATGTACATCACGATCATCAAATGACCTTTTATATAAAAATTTAAAAAATAAATTATTAGACTCTGATAATAAAGAATTTTTAAAAAATGTATTTCAAATTGGAGATTGTTATGCACCGAGACTTTTACCAGACACAATTTTTGATGCCCATAGACTTGCTAGAGAATTTGAAAGTGATAATCCCCAAATACCGCTTCCTTATATTAGAGAGAGACAAATATGGGGACAAAAAGTATATCCAGAATTAAATTAAAATATCTCTAAGAAGTAATTTGATCAAATAGATCCATCTTTCCTTTGAAGGCTGTATATCCAGAGTCAACAGCATGAATTGCACCTGTTATCATACGTGATTTATCAGAAGCTAAAAAAAGTGCAAACTCAGCAATGTCTTCAGGTTGTAAAATACCCATTAAATGTAAATCTTCTAATTCTTTTCTTATTTTAGGATCATTCATAAAATTCATTTGATGAGGAGTTTCTACAAATCCTGGGCATATTGCATTTACTCTTATTCCTTCAGGGGATAAGCCTGCAGCCATTGATCTTGTTAAAGAGATAATCGCTCCCTTAGAAGCAGTATATGCATCAAGACCTGCTTGTCCAATCAAAGCATCAACAGTAGCTGTAAAAATTATTGATCCTGATTTTTGTTTAAGCATTTGTTGACCTACATATTTAGAAATATAAAATGTACCATCTACTATAAGAGTAGTAATTTTATGCCATATCTCTTCAGGTAATTCAGTAATGCGTTTATCATGATTATTTACAAGAGGAACATCAACAGCATTATGAAATAAAATATCAATTTTTCCATATCTATTTACAACCTCATTAATTGTGTTTTGAACATTTTTAGTATCCGTCACATCTGTTTTAATAAACTCTACTAAAAAATTTAAATTTTTAAGTTTATTTTCTATCTCTATTCCTGCTTTTTCATTAATATCGGCAATGATAATTTGACCACCTGATTTTGAAAATAATTCTACTCCTGCTTTACCTATTCCAGAGCACCCACCTGTAATTATACTTACTTTATCTTTTAATAATTGATCCATCACCCTCTATATTTAGTAATCCATAAAGCAATAGCCGACGATGAAATAGTCATAAATAATATTATTGTACCTATAGCATTAACCTCAGGTTTTAATGATGTTCGCATCATGCCAAATACTAATGTAGGCAAAGTATTACCTGCCCCAATAGTAAAATAAGTTATAATAAAATCATCTACTGACAGTGCTACTGCAAGCAAGGATGCACCTATTACAACAGGCTGTATAATAGGAATAGTTATAGTAAAAAATGCTTTTAAAGGTGAGGCTCCAAGATCTCTAGCACTGTCAATTACACTATAATCAAAAGTAATCATTCGAGAATAAATTATTAAAATAACAAAAGGTTGAGTAAATAATAAATGACTATAAATTACTGTATGCAATCCAAGCTTCATACCTATAGATACATAAAAACTTAATAATGTAATGCCTAATACAAGAGGGGGTAACAAGATTGGAATACTAATAATAGCCAAAATAAGTGAAGCTGATTTATTAGAAATTTTAGATAATCCTATAGCAGCCATAGTTCCTGTAATAGAAGACACTATAGCTACAGACACTCCAATAGTGATACTATTTATTAAGCAACTAACAAATTGTCTATGATTAAAAATTTCAATCCACCACTTAAGAGAAAAGTTATTAATAGGAAAACTAGCTATTGCCCTATCTGTAAATGCAAAAAGTACGACAAGAAAAATTGGTGAAATCAAAAAAAATGAGAGAATTATAGCCAAAATAATAGAAAGGTATTTTTGTATTTTCATTTTGGATCAGTCAATTTAAATAAGTAAAAAACTAATACTATAATTAAAATAGAAACAGTTAGCATTGTAAATGACATTGCTGATCCTAATGGCCAATCATAAAATAGACTAAATTTTGGAGCTATCATATTTCCAATAAAAGTAATTTTTCCTCCTATCAAAAAAGGTGTAAGAAAATCTCCACTTACAATTAATAAACAAAAAATAAAAGAGGCTAATACACCTGTTCTACATCTTTGAAAAAATAGCATAAATTGAACATGATAAAATTTTGCTCCTAAATCTTTCATCGAGTCAATTTCAATTGCATTAACTCCTCTTAATGAGGCATAAGTTGGCAAAATAGCAAAAGGCAATAAGAAATGAACAAAAGTGATTATCAATCCCACTTTAGTATATAATAAAAATGTAAGCGGTTCTTTAATAATATGAAAATAAATTAAGATAGAATTAATGACGCCTTCATTGCCTAATATAGTTTTCCAAGCATATATTTTCATTAAGTATCCGCCAAATAGAGTAATTAGAGCAATAAAAATCATAACTAAACCATATCTACCTGTTTTAAATCTTGCTAAATATGAATAATAAAAACCAATTATGGTTGTAATAATAGCAACAGGAATACTAACTGAATATGTTGTGAAAAATATTTCAACATAATTAAAAATAGCTTTATTATAATTTATTAAATTGTAATCTCTAATAAGTTTATAAAATTTTATTTTCCATAAACTGATTAAAAAGAAATAAATAAATGGAAAAACAAATAAAAAAATAAAAATTGCAAAAGCAGGAGCGATTAATAGATAATTTTTTTTTATCATAAAAAAAAATGCTGCTGAAAAAATTCAGCAGCATTCGTTTATTATGTAATTAAGCTGCTTTAAAGGTTTCGTAAGCCTCCAGCCAATCATTAAATGTTGTTTTGCCAGAACCCTCTTCTAGTGGAGGAAAAGCAAAAAAAGTCGCTTTGCTAGCTAAACCCGATAAATCATCATAAGGATAATAATCTTTTGAAATGCCTAATTGAGCAATTGCATCAGTATTAGTAATACCTTGAATAAAATCATCACCAATAAATAGTTGAGCCGGAACATCTACTATCATATCACAAAGTTTGTGATCAATATCAGGATTTGGAGCATCTTTAGCAATACTGTAAGTATCTAACCATGCAAAAGTACCTTCTTTTGGATAAACATAATCAATATGACTGGCTCCTTTATCAGCACAGAATTTTTTGATAGTTTCCCAGCCGCTAAAAGTAATTATAACATCACCTCTGGCCATTGCATCAGCAAGATCACCCCAACTCGGAGTTATAAGTCTTGAAATCTTTTTAACACTTATTAGATATTTAATTGTATCGTCTAATTGCTTTTTAGTAAGCTCAGTAGCAACTTCAGCATCTGTTGCAACTACAGCTCCCAACATAATATTTCCTAAAGGATCATCCATCATTCCAACTTTACCCGCATACTCTGGCTTAAATAAATCAGCCCATGATTCAGGAGCGCTTGTAATAACTTTGGTATTATACATCATTGGAGCACATCCCCAAGTAAATGGAACCCCGTAACGAACCCCATCAACTATAATATTTGGATCGTCTTTAAAAAAAGGATGGATTTTAGATAAATTTGGAACTTTTGATTCATCTATTGGTTGTAAAATATCAGCAGCAACCATCATAGGAATATATCCCATATAAGGAGTAACTATATCAATTGTACCAACTCCCCCAGAAACTAACTTACTTACAATTTCATCATTATTTCCAATATAAGTTGTATTAAGATTAATATCATTATCCTCTAAATAGCTGTCAACAAATAGCCCCGAATCGTAACCTTCCCAACCTAAGAAAGTAACATCAGTTGCTGCATTTGCAATCCCTGGAATACCCGCAGTTGCTAATCCGGTTATAGCTGCAGCGCCTAAAGCACCTTTATTAAAATTTCTTCTTGATAAACCAAAATTTCTTATACGTTTTAATCCACTCTTATATTTATTCTTTTCATACCTTCCATAGTGTATAAATGTTATATTTATATTTAAAATGACTTCATCATTAAATTAATTTTCTGTAAAGATATATTTGAATT
>Ga0066376_10005206_pt1 | contig 11108 bp, 9 predicted proteins | sample Knorr_S15_td_Bot_FD_77009 | JGI IMG/M metagenome (GOLD analysis project Ga0066376, IMG submission 77009) | Marine microbial communities from Southern Atlantic Ocean transect - Knorr_S15_td_Bottom_ad_5009_LV_A | ecosystem: Environmental > Aquatic > Marine > Oceanic | place: Southern Atlantic... | reverse complement strand
GACTATCAGGATCGCCGGGGTGCCGCCGATAGTGCAGACGCCGGTTATCACCGCCTCAGTCAGGCCGGTCCGGTCCTGGTCTTGCAGCAGTCTGTCTCGGTACGAGACCCGGGCCGAGAAAGAGAGCGGATCAAGCGATCTTATCCAGCGAGATGTCTCTCGGAAGGTGCCGGCGTCGGCCAGCATTTCCACACGCCTGCGGGCGGACATCGTGTAGTGGAAACGGCAGCACGGGCAGACAAGGTAGCGGTCGTAAGTGGGGCTGTCTTCAAGCGACCCGCCACAGGCGAGACAGTTTGTCCGAACGCCTTCCAGGTCAAGTTCGTGTTGATCTGTGCTGTCAGGAGGATCCTGACCGGGGAAGAGTGGGGTGATATTGGTCACGCGCAACCTCGTGCTTCCAGCTTACCGCGCTTGTCCGAAAACGGCATCGCCCCCTGTCGCCGTATCACAGGACGCTTTTCCTGGAATTTTTCCGGGATTATTTCTGGGCGCCTACAAGTGAAACGTTAAAGGACCGGCTTCGGTTTGCCCGGCTCACCCATCCCAACAATTCCTGCCTCTACGAGTTCGTCCATAACCCGGGCCGCTCGCGGGTATCCAATTTTGAGGCGACGCTGCAACAGGGACACCGATAGTGTCTTGTGTTCGGTCGACATTTCGACAGCTTTATCGAAGATCGAACCCCCGTCATGACCGCCATCGCCGAAGTCGCCCGAGTCGGCAGACATCGTTACCGGTTCGATGCTCGGCATCTTAGGCCCTTTAACCGCTCTCCAGAAATCGACGACGGCCGTGACTTCGGGGTCGCCGAGGAAGGCGCCCTGGATACGCATAGGCTTTGGCTTGTCGATCGGCAGGAACAGCATGTCGCCCTTGCCGAGCAACTTCTCGGCGCCCGGTCCGTCGATGATTGTCCGGGAGTCGATCTGTGATGTGACCCCGAACGAGATACGGCTCGGGAAGTTGGCCTTGATAAGGCCCGTCACGACATCCACAGACGGCCGCTGGGTGGCGACGATCAGGTGGATGCCGGTGGCACGCCCAAGCTGAGCCAGCCTGCACAGGAGGCGCTCGACCTCTGAGGCGGCGCTCAGCATCAGGTCTGCGAGTTCGTCCACCATGAGGACCAGGTACGGCATCTTTGTCGCCGCCTGGTCGTTGTAGGCGATGATGTTGCGGACGCCCGCGCTCTCCAGCACCTTGAAGCGGTCAGTCATCTCCTCGACAAGCGCCTTCAGGATTCCGACCGCGATGTGAGCCTCCACGACCGGCGGTGCGTAGAGATGGGGCACGCCGGTATACGGCGTTAGCTCGACCCGCTTGGGGTCGATCATCACGATCCGCACCTGTTCGGGCGTCCTGCTCATAAGCAGCCCGGTGGCGATGGTGTTCATGCACACGCTCTTGCCGGAGCCCGTCGCGCCCGCAATCAGCAGGTGCGGCATGCGTGTCAGGTCTATGACGACGTGCTCGCCGCCACTGCCGACGCCGAGCGGTATGGGGAGCGGCGCTTCGGTGATGAACTCTTCGTATGCGTCCGATTCGATCACGGTGCGCAGCGTGACGGGCGTGGGCCGGGAGTTCGGTACCTCGATGCCAACCAGGGATGCCCCCGGAACCGGCGCCTCAAAGCGCAAGCTTGGCGACGCTAATGAGAGCGCAAGGTCTTTCTCGCGCGCCAGTATGTTGTCCACGCGAACGCGCTGGCGACCGGAACTTCGCTCGTTCCCGGGGACCTGCTCTTCCGCGAGTTTCTTTGAACCGCGACCGCGGCCCCATCCCGGGACGATGCCGTACATCGTCACGCGTGGACCCACTCTGACATCGCCGATGGATACTTCGATGCCATGGTCGGCCAGAGTCTCGACGATCAGTTCAGAGGTGGCCTCGATCTCGGACTCCGGGACGCCTCCCTCCGGAGCGATCTTGAGGATGCTGATGTCCGGCAGCGGCCAGGCGAAGGGTGGCACATGGAGGAAACCGGGCAGGATGGGGGCCAGGAGGCCGGGAACGCCATCAATCGTCCCGTCCTCATCCATCTCACCATCCGGATCGAGGGAGTCTTCCTCATCGTCTATAAGGGTCTCTACATCCGCCGTGATCGTGCGTGCTGGGGGATCAACTATCGTCTCGGCGGCCGGGTCCACTTCGGTTACAAGAAGATCAGGCCGGACGTTCCCGGCGAGGGGCGGTTCCGGTTTGTCCGTGGTGAACGACGGGTGCTCCACCTGATCAGCCTCTGTGCTCACGGCTGCGCCGTTCATCAGTTCTTCAGCCGTTGGACCGCTCACTCCGCGGCTGGAACGCCATGCCGAGATGCGTGAAACGATGCCGGCTCCGGCGGCGATCAACAGCATACTGAAGGCGACAAGACCGGCCCATATCCCCTGGACGGTGATCAAGGCGTGGCGGGGCAGCGAACCAGCGGCGGCTATAAGAACAAGGACGCCGACGCGGGAGTATGCCAACGCTAACTGGCTGGATGTTCCACCAGAGTCTGACCAGACTATCGGCCATCTGGCGAGGTAGTTGCCGAACGACCCGCCGCGCGACTGGTTGATCGTTATGTCGCTACCGCTGGAGAAATAGTCCGGCATCTGCAATGCGCCAAGTACGCCGACGATCGCCAGCCCGATGAAGGTGGCGGAGAAGGCGTAGCGCCACTGTTTCTTGAGAAGCTGAGGGGCGACATTCAGGATAGTTATGACCGCGGCCGCCCACAGGAACAGCGGAACAGCCGACCATCCGAGGTGGAATTTCAGGTCGCCGAAAAACATTACCCCGAGAACGGCCGTGGCAGCGATGACGATCACGGCGGATCGCGAATACGCGTTTTTTGAGGTGGCGCTGACGGCGATGACGCTGTACGAATAGCCGCCAACGGTGAGGCGACGCGTCAGCGATCCAACTGTCTGGATTGCTCCGCCTAACATTGCGCCTCCTCAAGAAAATAGCCCGGGAGTTCGCCGTTTCTGGCGATATCCCCGGAACGGTCATGCGGTGATCAGTCGCGTTCGGCCCTCGCAGTAGTCCCTATGGCTCTGCAAGATTTCATCTCACACATCGAAAGCCACCGGGATGATGGTCGGTCGACGACGTGTGCGCTGGCTAAAGAACCGGCCCACGGACTTCTTAACTGTGGCCTCGACCTCGTTCCACTGTAGAGATTTTCCGGATTCCTGGTCAAGAACAGCTGTCAACTCATCTATTGCATCTTCGAAAAGTATATCGGCTTCTGAGTAGTGGACGAATCCGCTGGAAACGATCTTAGGCCGACCGACGACCTTGCCATTTGAATCACGACCCAGGATAACCACGACGAAGCCGTCACGGGCCAGCAGCCGACGTTCAACGATCACGTTACCCCGCTCGTCCCAGACGCCGTGACCGTGGATGAAGACATGCCCGGCAGGGATTTGCTCCACTACCTCGGCGGTGTCTTCCGTCAGGCGCAGCACGTCGCCGTCCTGCAGCAGGAATGCATCATCCTGGTGGACGCCGTGTTCTATCGCCAGGTCCACATGTGCCCGCAGCATCCGGTACTCGCCGTGGATCGGCACAAAGTGCCTGGGCTGCAGCAGGTTGTGTACCGCCCGCAGCTCTTCCCGGGCCGCGTGACCGTGAACGTGGACGTTATGAGTGTTGTGCGTGACCACGTGCGCGCCCTGCTCAACGAGATCGTTTATCAGGTTGCTGACGGAGGTCTCGTTACCGGGGATGGGCGTGGCCGAGATGATGACGGTGTCGCCCTCCCGGATATCGACATCGTTATGCGTCCCTGCGGCCATGCGGGCGAGCGCAGATTGCGGCTCTCCCTGTGCACCGGTGTTCATGTAGATGACCCGGTGGTCAGGCAGCCCGAGGGCGTCCCGGGCGCTAATGAGGGTCTCGTCCTTGATTTTCAGGTGGCCGAGGTCGCGGGATATCTTGAGGTTGTTGACCATGCTGCGGCCGACGATGGCAAGCCGGCGTCCATGGGCGACGGCGGCGTCTGCGACCATCTGTATACGGGCGATCTGGGAAGCGAAGCTTGCGACCAGCACCCGACCCTCTGCGTTCCCGATGATGTCGTGCAGGGTCTGAGCGACCTCACGGTCCGAGCCTGAATAGCCCTCGTTCTCGGCGTACGTAGAGTCAGCCATGAGCAGGAATACGCCGTCTGCGGCGATCTCTGCCATGCGTGCGAAATCGGTCGGTTCGCCTATGGTCGGGTTGTTATCCAGCCGGAAGTCTCCGGTGTGGATGACGGTGCCGAGGGGGGTCCGCAGGGCGATGCCCATGGCGTCCGGGATGGAGTGGCACACGTCGAACCACTCGGCCTCGAATGTGGTCCCGAATTTGAACAGCTCTCCCGGCTTGACCAGGTGCAGGTCTGCCTCACGCAGGATTCTGCGCTCACGTAGTTTGTTGCGGATCAGTGCCATCGCCATTCCGGGCGCGTAGATCGGGACCGGCAGCGCTTCCATGATGTGCGGCAGCGCGCCTATGTGATCTTCGTGTCCGTGGGTGACGAGGATCGCACGCACGCGGTCGAGGTTCTCGACGAGGTAGTCGATGTTCGGAATAACGATGTCGATGCCCGGCATGTCGTCTTCGGGGAACAATACTCCGGCATCAATTACAACGATGTCCTGTTCTGTTTCGAGGACCATCATGTTTTTGCCGACTTCGCCCAGCCCGCCTAGCGGGAGGACTTTCAGCGCTTCGTTGGCCATGTAGCTCCTAGTTTTCGGGGGGGGTACGCGTCCATCGGACGCCGTGTTGATTTTCGCCACGACGAACGGGCGTTTATCTCTGATGGGATTGAGTTGGTGGTCAGTAGTGCGTCTATTGTGCGGGATACAGTCTCGGGTGCGGGGCTTTGCGTGTCCCTGATATGGCCTGTTGGTTTCAGATTCGGGCAATTCAGGCGTGTCCGGCCTGCCTGTGGTCTTGCTAGAAGAGCCGATTCTGATTTGCCTCGTCATCGGCGGAAGATTCTCTGGGGGGCCGTGAAGTGGAGTCTGCGGCGATAGAAACATCTGTCTCTGACCTGGTCTGGCTACGGACCGCACTCATCTCAAGCGATTGAAGCACGGCCGCGGGAAGGCTGCGGATATCATTCTCAAGTGTTTGTCGCAGCGTGGTGGATCGCAGCGCCGCCGCCGGATGGTAAAGCGGGAAAATGACGATATCCCGCCACACGGTGGCACGGCCGTGTTGATCCGAGATGCGAGCGTTCGGCAGGAATCGGTTCATCGCATGCCGGCCGAGCGTGGCGATAACGTGCGGTTTCAGGAGGCTGATCTGGGCTTCCAGGTAAGGCCAGCAGGCCCGGACTTCTTCAGGGAGCGGATCGCGGTTTCCCGGCGGCCTGCACTTGACGACGTTGGTTATGTACACGTCGGATCGAAGCAGTGGCACGACGCCAAGCAGCTCATCAAGTAGTTTGCCGGCGCGCCCCACAAATGGGCGACCTTGCTGGTCTTCGTTGGCTCCAGGTCCTTCGCCAATAAACAGTATCGATGGAGAGTCTGAACCTTCTCCCGGCACGGCGTTTATCCGAGTTCCCGCCAGGCCGCACCGCGTACAACTTCGTACAACGGCGGCGATCTCCTCGATTGAGAACTGCTTACCTATGTACTTGTCGTCGCCCGTGGATGCAGCATCTCTGGCTACGCGTTCTGGGGCTGCGCGGTTTGGACCGTTCGGCGGTTCAGTCATGCTGAGCCTCGGCCTCCCCGTACTGTTCGGTCGGGGTGTTCATTTCTCCGTATCCCGGGACAGAAGTCCCGGGCCGGCGCAGCGGAAGCGCCGGTTAAACGGAGATCGAGCGATAGAGCTAGTCGCTCACGCCCTTGCCTTCGAGATATTCGACTACATCGTTGACGGTGTTCAGGCCCTCAGCATCTTCGTCAGATATCTCCAGCGGCGTGTCGTCGCCACCGAACTCTTCTTCGAGAGCCATGATCAGCTCGACCACGTCAAGCGAGTCAGCTTCGAGGTCTTCGGTGAAGGACGACTCGAGTTGGATGTCATCGGGCTCCACGCTGAGTTTGTCGGCCGCGATATCTCGCACCCGCTCGAAAACCGTCGCCATTCGTTACCTCCGTAACAGTAGTTCGTTGTCGATATTTGTTGAGTGATCGGTTCTGTTCTCAGATTGCTGGGCCCACACTATTGGCGAGCACCGGCGTGCGGTCAAGTATTTATCGCCTTGATCCGACGGCGAATTATCGTAGCACCGTCCCGAGGACGCCGTTAATAAACCGTGGTGAAGTTTCTGAACCGTAAAGTTTTGCTATCTCCACGGCCTCGTTGGCGATCACCGCGGGCGGCGCTTGATCATCCCCCTCAAACGCCAATTCTGCCAGCGCGAGCCGCAGGATTATGCGGTCCACCCTGTCTATACGAGCGACGGGCCGGGCGGGTGCGAGTACGGCGATACGGTCATCCAGGGTCAGCCGATTGGCCTCGACCGATTCGACCAGCGTCATCGCAAATTCGAGCAGGTCATCGGCAAGGCCGTCGCGTTCCGCTATCTGGCGTAGCGCCGCTGGAGCGGGGTGGCCGATGCTGTCCGCCTCGTACAGGGCCTGCGTGGCCGCCGCACGCGCAGCACGGCGTCCAGATGGCATGGGTGACTCCGTCTCAGAGTCCGGTTCCATGTGTATGAGGCCGGGTGTCTGTGGAGAAAGTATCTCGGGAGGCGGCTCTGGTGGTGGAATATCGTCGCCACGCGAGTCGTATTGCGGGGCGATTTCACCCGAGTCCGCGGCAAAATTTCCCTGGGGTACAGGGTTCTGTGGTTTTCTGGGATTCTGGGGCGCGCCGGTCAAGGCAACCTCATTACTCGATGCTTGAAGTCGGCGCTTCCGGCCAACTTCTAGCTAGCGAGCGCTACCACGGACTCCATGTCCGAGATGTTAGAGATGGTGGCCTCACGGTCGATACGCCTCATCATGCTGGCGAGAACCTTGCCCTGGCCGACCTCAACGAAGTCACGCACGCCGTCTGCAAGCATGAATCGGATGGAGTCAGACCAGCGAACACAGGACATGATCTGCATGCCCAGTTCTTTTTTGATCTCCGCAGCGGTCGTGATGGCGCGGGCGTCACAGTTTGCGATCACTGGGACGGTGGGGTCGTGCCAGTCAAGCGAGTCGATAACTTCCAGAAGGCCGGAGCGGGCTGGTTCCATGAGGCCGGAGTGGAATGCGCCACCGACGGGAAGTGGGACGCACTTGCGTGCGCCACGGGCGGCCGCAAGGTCGATCGCCTTGGCGAGGGACATGTGGTCACCAGAAACGATGATCTGCTCATCGGTGTTTATGTTTGAGATGTATGTGCCCGTCTCACGGCAGATCTCTTCGACGGAGAGTTCGTCGATGCCTAGAAGGGCGGCCATTCCGCCGGGTCGCTCATCGCATGCGTGCTGCATCAAGCGGCCGCGCTCAACAACGAGCCTGGCGGTGTCTGCGACGCTGAGTGCGCCTGCAACGTGGAGGGAGCTGTACTCGCCAAGACTGTGGCCGGCGACCATCGAGACGGTTGGAGCGCTGCCCATCGCCTTTTCCAGCGCCTTGTAGGCGGCCAGTGACACGGCGGTGATGGCGGGCTGGGCGTTCTCTGTCTTGGTCAGCTCTTCCTGGGGACCTTCGAACATGATTGAGGTCAGCGATCGTCCGAGGGTTTCATCTATCTCATCAAAGACCGCTTTTGCGGCTTTCGAGCCGTCATACAGGTCCTTGCCCATCCCGACGGTTTGCGAACCCTGGCCGGGGAAAAGATAGGCGACCTTGGCGGTCTGGGAAGCTGGTGACATCTGGGTTTAGCTGCTCCTGCTAATACTGATCAGGGGGCCTGGTGGACCTAGTGGTTATGTCCTGCGTGTTCGTCAACTTCTGCGACCTGAACTCCCGGGTCCTGGACGTCCACAACGGAACGGCCTCTGTAGTAACCGCACGTCGGGCAAACCCGATGCGGCAACTTGACCGACCTGCACTGCTGGCAGACCGAGAGCGCTCCCCTGGTCAGGAAGTGGTGGGCGGCGCGTCCGCCCTTTCGGGCACGGGAATGTTTTTTCTTTGGAAGCGGGGCCATGTTACAGCTTCTCCAGTGGACCGATTCGAGATGGGAGTCTCGTCTCACCCATTCCGATAAGCAAGGTATGCACATTGCGGAATTGGTGTGTTACGGCCCTGTTACAAGTTTTTACTAGATTTTTAGATTCAGAAGCCCTGCAAGACGGGGGTCGATGACCCTTGTGTCGCACTCGCATGGCTTTGTATTTCGGTTTGTGCCGCATTCCGGGCAGATTCCGGCACAGTCTTGCCGGCAAAGAGGCACCATCGGTGTCTCAGATACGAATCCTTGCCTGATCGCCTCAGATGAGTCCAGGTCATTGGCTTCGTCTATCCAGAATTCCGGTATTTCTTCTTCCTCAACGACCTCCTGTCGTATGAGCGATGAGCCGGGGCCAAGGTCTCCGTTGACGGGGAAGTATTCGTCCTCGACGACGGTGGTTATAACTAAGACCGCAGTTTCCAGGCATCGAGCGCATTCATTGACGGTTGCGCCCGTAGCTTCGCCTCTCAGTAATATTCCACGATCCGTCCGAGTGAGTCTGAATACGCCCGAAATCCCATGAAAGTCGCCGTCTTCATGAGTGATGAACTCGTCTTCAATCGAATAGGCGCGGGTGGCTCCAAGTTCTCCAGATAAGAGTGCCGCGACGTTGTAGATCATGAGGTTTGTAGGTTTGAATTACCCTTGTATTTCCGGGGGGAGTGTCCCGGCTCGCTGCCCCGTGTCCGGGGCGATCTGAGTGATCGTAGTTACTCGAACGGGCGCGATTATTCAGACGTTGAAATCAAATTAACCGGGAAATTATCGCGCTACGTCTTCTGGGGCGCAAGAAACCGGGGAGTTCGGCACGGTTGGGGGCGGTGTGGGTGTGGGCTGGACGACTGATAATGCGGGTCTTAGTGAAGCTGAACCCGCCATTATCGACGCCCCTAGCCGTTTCAGGCGTTTGCCCTGTCGATCAGCGCCCTTGAAATGACCAGTCGTTGAATTTCAGATGTGCCTTCGTAAATCTCGGTCACACGTTGGTCGCGGTAGATTCGCTCCACGATTGACGGCTGGAAGTATCCGGTGCCGCCGTGGATCTGGAGCGCCTTGTGGGCGACTCGTCCCGAAGACTCCGAGGCGTACAGTTTCGCCATCGCCGATTCAACCCCGTGTGGCAGCCCTTCGTCCACGAGTGCCGCCGCCCGGTAAGTCATGAGCCGTGCGGCGTCCACCTCCGTCGCCATGTCGGCGAGCATGAACGCGATCGCCTGCTTTTCAGCTATCGGCCCGCCGAACGCCACGCGCTGCGTTGCGTACGTCGTCGCGGCATCCAACGCGCCACGCGCTAACCCGATGCACTGTGCCGCTATCGAGACTCGGCTTGAGTCGAGCGTTTTGAGGGCTATCGAGTAGCCCTCGCCTTCTTCGCCAAGCCGGTTGACCACCGGCACCCGGCATTCATCAAAGATCAGTTCGGCCGTGGACGAGCCGCGCATGCCCATCTTTCCGTGTTGCGGAACGATGCTGAACCCGGGCGTGTCCCGCTCAACGACCAGTGCGCTGATGCCCTTGTATCGCAGCGCCTTGTCGTGGGTCACGAAGACAACGAATATCTCGGCGGCTTCGGCGTTCGTAATGAAGTGCTTCGTGCCGTTGAGGATGTAGTCGTCGCCGTCCTGGACCGCCGTCGTGGACAGCATCAGGGCATCCGAGCCGGTTCCGGGCTCGGTCAGCGCAAACGCGCCAATACGCTTGCCCGTCGCCATGTCCGGGATCCAACGTCGAAGTTGGTCTTCGTCCCCGGCTTTGGCGATCGTCTGGGCGGAGAGCGATATATGGGTGGCGAGTACGGTGCTCGTGGACCCGCAGACGGCGGCGATCTCTTCAAGCACCACCATCAGGTCTTTATATCCACCGCCCGCACCGCCGGCTTCCTCGGCGATGCTCAGCCCCAGGAGTCCCAGCTCTCCGAGGCCCTCCATCTGGCGTTTCGGGAACTTCTCTTCTGCATCAACCTCGACCGCGTAAGGAGCCACCTCGTTGGCGGCGAACTCGGCAACGGTGCTTTTGAGCAGTTCCTGTTGTTCCGTGTAGAAGGGTTGCATGGGCTGGATCCTGTGGCTGGGTTCGATCGGGGTTTAACTACCTGAACATCTCTATCTTCATGAACGACTCGGCGAGTCCCATGCCGTTCTTCGCGCCGGTCTCGGCGAGTCGTTTGCGGGAGCGTTCGTCTCGTTCTTCGCTTCGTGCTCCGACCTGACTGAAGTGACAGTGCAGTGCCTTTTGGCGTGTCTCAAAGTAATCCGTCACGTCCACATACATGTTCGGCTCTTGTGGCCGGAACAGCCAGATCTCTTCGATCCTGTGTGGCTCCAGACCAGCCTCCAAGTGTTGAGGATAGGCCAGATGGTCACGTGAGTACGGGAAAACGGCGTCCAGCGTCACCCTCCCGGAGTAATAGTGATCACGATGGCGGATGTACGGCCGGCCGGGGTCGATGCACATCAGCAAGTCCGGTTTGTGCGTGCGGATCGCCCACACGATCCGTTCCCGGAACTCATCGGTGTCGTCGAGCGCCTGATCGGGGAACCGGAGAAACTCGACGCCGGCGAGACCGTAGACGCGGGCGGCTTCAAGCGTTTCCTTCTCCCGGAGTTCGGCCAGTTCTGCCGGTACTACCGACCGATCGCTTGAACCTTTGTCGCCATTTGTGCATACGACGAGGGTCACTTTCTTGCCCTCGGCACACCATTTGGCGATCGTCCCGCCGGCCGCCGACTCGGAGTCGTCCGGATGCGGCGTGACCACCAATATCGATTCAGGTTCGGCCATGTTTCCTCTTCTTGGTGTGCTCGCAGGGGCTGTGTGTACCCGCAGGGGGTGGCTATTACGGCCCAGCAGGGGTCGTCGGAAGGCCGAGGTCACTCAAGACATCGGCACGATTGTCGGTATGCGGCCAAGATCATAGCGCCCCGGAACACGGGTTGGTGAGTTCTGAATGACGCCGGCGCGTTGACACCCAACGCGGGCAAAGGGGAGTATTGACGGCG
>Ga0066376_10005203_pt1 | contig 11111 bp, 8 predicted proteins | sample Knorr_S15_td_Bot_FD_77009 | JGI IMG/M metagenome (GOLD analysis project Ga0066376, IMG submission 77009) | Marine microbial communities from Southern Atlantic Ocean transect - Knorr_S15_td_Bottom_ad_5009_LV_A | ecosystem: Environmental > Aquatic > Marine > Oceanic | place: Southern Atlantic... | reverse complement strand
TTGAAACGAAGCAGTGGTAGCTGTACCTAGCACCGCTTGGAAAAGCCCACGAAGCCGCGGGATACCAGAACGCGCAGAACTTTATTTATCCAACGCCGGGTATGCGGTATATGGTCTGGTGTGAATCAGGGGAAATAATCGAGACGGATAGCCCAGGAGAAAACCAGATCGTCATGGGCATGATGCAGAAGGGCTGCTCAGTGCATGGAATAAGCAGCAACAAACCATACTAGAGAAAGCTAAAGTAATCACGGTTAAAGATACTAAAGCTAAGGGTTAGTCGGGGAGGTGGTGGGAGAATCACGATGAAATACACTAATGATCCTGATTGGATCGATGCGTATGTCGAACACGGTGAACTGCCAGTGAGCAGACTAGATCAGGCCGTGCTGTGTGATGAGCTCAGTATGGCTATTGGCATGCAGTGGTGCAAAGGCACTGATCACCTATCAGGACTTGTAGCAATGGTTGACCGTAGAGTGCCGTCAGAGATCAGAGGCGACGCAGAAAAAGTTGCTCACCATGTCATTACGTTTGGCAAGAGAAATCCGTGTCAAAGCACCGTGGTTGGGATGTTAATGAAAAAAAAGCAAACATCAGCTGGTGCGGCTTCGGCAGAGAAAGATTGCAAAAGCTGTTGAGGAAAGCATAACAAGTAGTGGTAGCTGTACCTAGCACCGGGAGCGTATACCTATGACCCTACCCCTGAGAGAACACCGCGGGCGTTTCGTTCGACTTTGGCCGTAACAGCGTCTTACGCCTTCTGCAGATGATGATTTTCCGGCGTGGCCACAGGAAAAGCATGTTATAGGAATACTAATGTGCGCTATAGCGAGCGGATTTGTTCAGTCAAGTGAACAAAGTTTACCTTCTTAACGAATTTCTCAAAACTCTGCTGCGATCCACTACTATTGTTATTAGATTCGAACTGGGTTTTTAATATGTTTTCACATGCTTTCTGAATATCCTTAAGAGCATCTTCGGAAACTGTGGAAATCCCGTGAGCTAAAATTGAATCGTTGCGGCATTCGCACAGTGAGCGCAGCTTTTTAAGAATCGCAATTCTTCTTGCGTGACTATTTATTGAGTACTCTGATTTATCATCATCAAAAATATAATCTAATGCTGTGGTGAGGAGTGAGTCACCGGTCAACATCAGTAAAAGCGCACTAGCGATGAGCCCGACGGTTGGTGGACGCGATATTTCACGATCATCGCCATAAACCTCTTTTGACCATTGTGTATATTTTTCATTGAAGTCTTCGACTGACTGTTCCAATAACGACCATTCTGGCGACCTGCAACTAAATCCGGGTATTTCGTTTTTTAATTGGTTTTTCAAGCAACTCTCGATGCAACGATAAAAGAGCAATATTGCAAATGCCGGACGGTTGTGCCTGTCATGGTGTTGGGCGAGTAAATAGAGGCTGATTCCAAAATAGTGTTGTGATTCGGCGCCTTTGTTACTAGGTTGTGAAAGGCTGGTCAGGATTTTGATTTGCAGTTCGAGCCGTGTAACGAAATTTGTGGGTAAGTCATTTCGCTGCTGCCCTAATTTGCTAGTTAGCGTCTCGAGTTTTGGAGTAAAATCATTTTTAGTAAACTCGAAAAGGCTCCAGTGGTGATAAACCTCAGCTAACGCGCCGCGAAACCTCGCGTCGTCAGGTTGGTACATCGAGTTGGCGGCTTTTTCAAATTCAATCGCTGCGTAATGAAATAAACCACGGTTAAATAAATCAGTGGCTGTAATAAAGTCGCGTTCAGCCATTAGGGCGTCAGGCTTTGGGAGAATTAAGAATTGTTCAGAACCTGGACTGCCGTCGAAATCAACGTAGGATGTTGCATAGTGCGGGTGGGACCAAGCGATTTGAGCCGCGACGGAACTCATAAGTTTGCTCCCACCAGTAATGTCGACTAATAATGGAACACTGTCGGTGGATTTTGTGGGGGGGATATTGAGTTCTTGCCGTGCTTGCCTGACTTTGGCGTACATCTTGTCGCAGTGCAGGTGATCGATGACGATCTCTTTTTGATGTTCATCGGATAACAGAACGTTTTCAGAGTGGTCAGCGAGCCATTGCTTGATGCGCTTAAAATTCTTCGTAGTCTCCTTCGTGCTAACGACTATTAAGTATTTAGGCCGCACGACTTCTATTGTGATGATTGAGGTGCTCATCGTATGCCCTAGGAGTGTAACGAGGACCTCGGCTTGTTTAGGCTGGGGTTGATTGTGGTACTTTTTTTTGATATTGGCGATGATGATTGGCAACAAATTCTCCAAGTAATATTCGCTTGCAGCAGCATCGTCGCCTATTGCTTTTAGGTGGTCGTATTGTTTAACACGCTCTCGAAATGCGTCGTCAAATGTGGAGTCAAACTCGTTCATGGGGCCCCTGGTGAAGTAAAAATGTAACTTAGGTGGTGACTGACTGTGAAGGTTCTAGGGCTGGGCAAGTTCAGAATGACTATTTAAGGGAATTAAGACGACAAAACACTACCGGCATATTATGACTCGGACATTTAGCGATTTCAATCCTTAGTTGGACATACAGACTAATGGCGTCGTGGCCGTCAGCCAAAGTAAGTACAGATAACACAAGGTAACTAGGACTACTAGCATGGTATTACTATCGGAGAAGCAATTTAAAAGGGAAGTTGAAAGACGACAAAAAGCGGGAGAGCGAATAGGCCGCCAGCTCGAACTGTTGGGTCCAGAGGTTGTGACAGGCGATATAATCGTAATTAATTGCGGCGTTGGGCTGGATTTACGCTGGTTACTCCTGAAGTCTACCAGTATGGTCGATCCCTACTGCACCGTCTATGCAGTGGATTCATCAGATTTGGTGGGAACCCATGACATTGACATACACGACGACATAAGCGGTATGCCCGGCACGGTTCGTTGTGCCTTGTCCATCCAAATTCCGCGTTTTGAATTTGATGATTCTATGGTTCGGGTTGGTCGACTATCAAATGCTGACATGAATTTAGTTTTTGAAAAGATTGAGGATATTGCTACTGGAAAGGAGTTTGTCGCGGCAGCGGCAACGGCCATTGATAATACACCAGAGTATCGTGGCTGGATTGACCAGGTTGCGGACGAGATACGACAATACACATTTGACAGTGAGCGGGAACTTCAGCTGCTGGCTGGTGAAACCGGCTGGATACCGTTGGTGATTGAGCGAGTGGTCCGACTCCTCAAAGATACAGTCGCACCGGCCAGGCCTCTCGATAAAGGGTTTGGTGCTGGGTTATTGCTGGCTGCAGACGGTCACGTCGCGTCGGCAGCAGCTCCTGTAGACCTACCTGTCCAACATTCTAGCGATGGCACACTTTCTGATGTGAGTATCATTTTCGAGTCGTTAGATTTCTTTTTGATCGCATTTCGCTACAACACGGGTACAGTACTGCGCGCAATAGGCGTTCAGGCGGCGGAAGAGCCTAAAGTATATATTAGGTATGAGCATAAAAATTATACCCGTACCTTTGAGCCGGTTGCTTGGCGAACGCTTAGTCTAGGGATCTTTGACTCGGGGATCGTTGTCCCTCCGAGCGTGGAGACATTTCAATTGAAAGTGGGCGATCTGTCAAATCCGCCTGTTGTGGTGCATTCCGCTGAGAATCGATCGCATTAGCCAAGGGCTTACTTTAGTTGCGTCGAAAGAACTGAGCGATACGTTTTAATAACTAAAGCGGCGGGACCTGTTCGTCTTGGGAAGCGAGGTTCTCGGATGGTTCTGCGATTGGTCCAGTGGATGGTGCTGACTCGATCTGCTCGATTGTGGCTTGGTGCTTCAGAACGAGCTGTTCAATTTGTTCTTGTTGTTCGAGAATTTTAAGCTGATGTTTCTCGTTGACTGTTTCAGCCCGTGCCAGTGCTTCGGCAGAATCTAGGACCTGTTGTCGCAGTTTGTCGATATCGTTAGTAGCGGCGTCTTGGATTTGTTGAGTGGGTGTCCATGGTTGGAATATTTCTGTGCGAAAGTTTGCCACAGAGTAGTTACCTAACTCTCGCTCGTATTGATCGTGGGTACTGAAGATGTTGGTAATGTGAAAAACATTGTCTTTTAGAAATCCAGCGAGTCGTTCAGCGGTATTTCCGGGTTTGATTACGGTCAGGTCCATGGACTTGTCGCCCCCCCAAGTCTTTGAGTGGCTAGCGCGCCAACGATGGTTGGTACATTTTGCCATGAGCATTTGGAGTTTTTGCCGTGGGGCATTATCAAGATGTTCAAGTGTTTCAAGTACTTCGTTACGCACCTTGAGGTGATCGGATTGTTTGTCCGAGGCAAGTAACAGGTAGGCTAATGGTGAGAGTGTGATTTTGTCGTCGGTCGTGGGTTCGGTATATGACAGGAACAGTTCGCGTTCGGAGTGATGGTAGTCCTTAATCTTGCCGAAGTAGGTTGCTTCGGCAATCTCACCGTGTTTGTTAATCATGTTTAGAGCGGATTTGACCCGTTCGAACACTTGTAGATCAAAGCTAAAGGGCAGCGGAGGAAGGGAGATCAGGTTGTTTGCGTGTTCGAATTGGTAAACAGTGCGACAACCATAGAGCATGCCGAGAATCGTTAGAAAGGGCACGATTCCCTTAAATCCACCAGTACAGTTGAGCAATATTTCGTGTGTGTTTCGGTAGGTTTCATTTCCGACGACTTCGAGTATCACTTCGACGAGCCGCGGTAGTCCTTTGTCACGCAGTAGCTTGGGATCATGGACTTGTAATCCGTCGATTCTCCTGATTTCGACTTGTGAGGATTGCAAGGAGAAGGAGTCGACGATCAATAACTTTAGTTTTTTGCAGCAGTATCTGCTGAAGGCAGAGTCACTGGCCAACAGCAATACTCGATCATGTTTGGATATTTTTAAGGCGTTGAGGGAGTTCATTTCAGCGCATGTAGCTTTAAGATCCGGCGGGTCCTGGCGGAGGAATTTATCGACTCGTGAGTTGATTTCTGTTTGGATAGTGCCTGCATCTTCGTTCCATCCTGGGGATTCTTGGTGGAGCGTCCTAGAGGACGGGCAACCGTTCGCGATGGAAGTGCCTGTAGAGCAGATGACAAATTTGGGTTTGGTTTGTGGCATTAGATAAAAGAAACTCACCGAGTAAAAGAGCATTGTTTCTCAATAGAATAGCAGAAGTTATAGCATATTACCGTCGTCGGCGATTGGAGCGACGTTGATGCGAACGCCCAACGCCATAACCCTTACGCGATCCTTCTCGTTTACCTGACGAGTAAATCGCTGAATATATCCAAACGCCAACGCCGATGATGATTATAATTTCCATGGTTTTCAATTCCTTGCGATGTATTGAAGTGTCTCTTAATTACCAATTGCTAATGAGTAAGTGGTAACATCGTGAACAGTCCGTTAAAAAGCATCAAATGACTAAGATTTGTTGGGAATTGCTGCAATCGAACCTTTTAGACGGTGAACAGATCGGCAACGCAGCAAGTACGGCATTTGAAGAAGTGTATCCGGCAAGTGTCGAAACGGTCGGGACACTATACGTCGGGGCCGGGGATCGTCACTTAGTGGTCCGCACGAGTCGGTTGAATTGGCAAATATATGGCGAACTTCGGACAGACCAAGATTTCCCTACTTATGAAATGGTAAGTAGGACAACGATTTGTGTTTAACTGGAGGAACGGACAGATGTGGCTAAACGTAAGAATGATAGTATGTATGGTATTGCGGATTGCATTTCGTGGCGGGTGTTAGGAGCACTGGTGCAGTCAAAAAACTGCTTACCAAAAATAGAAACGGATTATATATGTCACTTCTGGTCTGATATAATTTCGTTTGTTTGAATATCAACAGCCTTGGTGGTGGCAGTTAAGGGAAAAACATTTGCAACATATCGTTAACGGAAAAACCGTGTTATGAACAAAAGCACGCAACGGCACGGTAGATTAGCATATCTTGGTGGTAAACCTGTTTGCAAAGCGTCGAAGCGATGGCATTGGCCTCCCCCCGATTATTGTCATCGAACCCCAATCGATGAGTATCTTCTTGCCGATGGGCGATTGACTCTTAAAGGTCGTGCCGGTGTTGTTGCGGAATGCGAAGATGCTCTGTGCAGGCACTTTGATCAATCTCGGTCCGTTTTGATGTCCTCAGGCACAGCCGCGTTACATGCAGCATTTTTTGCGGTAGACCTTCAATCGGGTGACGAATTGATATGTCCATCCATCACCTTCCATACTACGGCAACGCCAGCGTTACATCTTGGCGCCAAAGTGATTCTTGCGGACATTGAACCATTAACAGGATGTATTTCTCCAAAATCGGTTCAGGCACTCATCACTCCCCGAACCAAGGCTCTTGTAACCAATGCACAATGGGGGCATCCGGTCGAGCAAGAGCAGATTCTTGAGATTTGTAGGCAAAACGGTATATTTTGGATTGAAGATATAAGTCACGCACACGGTGCTTCTTGGAACGGGCGGCAGGTCGGAACTTGGGGCGATTTAGCCTGCATGAGCTTAGGGACAGAAAAAATACTAACGGGAGGAGCCGGCGGCGCCGTGTTGGGACGTAACGACGATCTCGTTGACAGAGCTGTGCTATTTTCGCATTGTATCTACCGTTCGCGTGATGATGTTCGCAGCACGAGGTACCGAGCGCTGAGTCGCACAGGGTTTGGATTGAAGCTTGATATTCATCCATTGTCCGCTGTCCTGATTTACGATCAGCTACAGAACTATTTTGATTCTTGGGTCACGCAACGCCATGACTCCCTTTACCGCCTAATCGAGGGACTCAGCGGACTCCCTGGACTGCGTCCACCAGTTATTACTGAAGGGGTAACGTCAATGGGCGGTTGGTACGGCTTCAAGCCGTGGCTTGACACGCAACAGATTGGAGTCTCGAGAGAAATCATTGTTAGAGCACTTCAGGCGGAAGGAATTAATGTTAAGGTCCCAGGATCGGTACCGCTACACAATTTACCTATTTTTGACAAGGATCGATTTCCGGATGGTCCATGGGACAAGGACGTTAGTAAACCCACAAGTCGCTTGGTCAACGCCGATAAATACTGGGCGGGCACGTTATCATTGCCAACATTTACGGGACCTAGCGATGAAAGGCAGTTACAACATACCATTACAGCATTTCGTAAGGTGTGGGACGGTCTTAGTGCGTTACGCACAGAGTCCAGTTGAAAGCTGAGGTGTACTTCAGTTCTTAGTTGCAGGGAAAGCAGCAACCACAGCAACCAGTAGGAATAGCCAACAAAGCATTCAGCCCTAAATTAGAAACGTGTTAAGGGCTCGGCAAATATCAGAGTGTTCCACATTGGTTGTTTCACGTAGATGCTTGAATAAATGATAGGACTGCGGTAGTTCGATGTTTAGTAGACCGCTATCAATGACGTCATGCTGTAGTGAGTTAGGTGGATGAGGAATCGGACGATTCGTTAGCTCAGTGAATGAATTTGAATCAACGGTATTGCCAAGCCATGAAGCACGTATGGACTGAAGCCAAGCGGTTTCAACCGGATAACTGTCGGCAGTTGCTGATGCCAGAAAACGGTCAAGATGTTCTACGGCTTGATCGTTGTTGTTAACCCTTTTTGCCCAAAAAGCTCGGATAGCTTGAGAGAATAAAAGCGAATAACCTAGCAGTTTCACGCGGTCCAAATTCCCATCGAGAAATTTGTTCACGCGTGAAAAAAGACGGTCGTCTTTCTGAATAAAAGAGTACACCAGTAGGCTTGCAACTGAGTACCCAACGCTAATTGGGTTATTGTCTATCGACCGGTATAGTGACGTCCAAAGCATGGGCTGGCACATCGCATCACATCCTAATCGTCCGAGCGAGATTGCCAAGTAGTTTCGCAAGCGGGCGTGTTGTTCGTGACCGGGAGGCAAGAGTGCTTTGTCTCGCGTGAATAATGTAAAAGCGGACTTGTAATGCCCGGTGCGAAAGAACACCTCTCCAAGTGCCCCGTAACATTGTGCGAGTTGATTTAAGTCGTTGTCTCGCCGTGCGTTTCGCATCGCGTCTAGAATCCACTTTCGAGCGCCGTTCCAATCGCCATTATCCGAGCAAACTTTTCCTAATCCGAGTGCCGCCCAAGAGTTCCAGTTGCCCTGCTGGCCGAATGCTTCTAGAAACAAATCTTGGGATTGGTCGTATTGTGCTTGATAATATCTTTGCCATCCCAAGGTTACCTGATGTAGCTCGGAATGAGCGTCGGACGTAAATTCATCTCGCCATTCCGTCGGATTGAGTTGAGCGACGAAACAGCAAAACTGCAGAAGATCGTCTGAAAGTAATTCGGAGAATTGGTCAAGACAACGTCGGAGGCCGTCTTGGTCACCAATTGCCATATGCTGCCCGATCAGTTTTTGAATCTCAAATGTCGAATTTGTGAGGCGTGTCATGATGTGTCGCCCTCGTTAACGGGTCCGAGTGATTCCGCAAGGTGATATGCGGATTCGATGACTTGCATGATAGCCAATTGTTCCCAGACAATATTGTCATCAAACTGATTGGTGTTGATGCGATCAGCGAATTCATCGAGTTGTCTAGTCATTGCGTTATCCCAAGTTCGCTCGCAAGAGAACACTTTAATCCCATCGCGAAAAACAAATTGTCGATCCGCTTGCCAAACGCATTCATTTGTTTCCAACTCTACGCATTCGAACTTTTGATATTTTCCGTCTGCCGTTTGCTTACCGCCAACCTGGCTATCAATGTTGACCCATGATGTGCCAGATCGACAAAGAACGGACACTTCGGTTTCAACGGTGTGTCGGGTACAAGGGGTATTGAGGGCCCATAAATTACACGCGACTACCTCCATAGGTCCGACTAAGTAGGTCATGAGGTCAATCATGTGATATCCACAATCCAAAAGCGCACCACCACCAGACTTAACTCCATCGCCTCTCCATTCAGCTGAGATAACGGTGGGGTCACGGCCGAGGTGATAGGTTGCGGTTGCAGTTCGCACCACGTCCTCATGGATTTGTTGTTTGAGATAACAGTAGCTTGGATGTTCACGCCGTTGTATTGCAGTAACGACGGCACAACCAGCATTTTGTGCGCTGCTTAGAAAACGATGGGCTTCCGTAAGATTTCGGGCTAGCGGTTTTTCCTTCAATATAGGTAACCGGTAACTTAGAAGGTCGCGCCATATCTCAGCGTACAAATGGTGTGGTAAGGCGATAACGATGCCATCAACGGTTTCAGTGGCTATCAGTTCTTTGTAGTTTGAGTAGACCCGCAGGTCGGGGTACTGTTTGGCAACTGTTTTCGCACGGATTGAATTCGATTCTGCGACACAAGTAAAATTGGTATTCTCAGTTTGAACGGCCGCAATTAGGTGGTCTAGTCCTTGGGGGCCGGCTCCAATTAAGGCGAGGTTGACTCGAGTTTTTTTCATGTCTAATCCGGCGTAATATTGAGAAAACTCACAGTACGATATTTCGCGTAGCAATAGCCTCTCAAACGGTCGGTGCTAAACCTTTTCGTAAATGTCTAATCACAAACGGAAGTTGACACTTGTTAAGCCACGCACGCATTAGACAACAAACCCCAAGCCGTTTCCATGATAATAAATCCAATCCGTAAAAATTAGGTGGGCCCTAGCTTTGGCGCAACCATCGTCGCGGGTCTCGTTCTAGACTATTGCGTGCAAAGCGTTATTGGATGGTTTTGGGATGCCGAGGGCAACCTTACCACAACGATCCGCAAGACACTTAACGAAGTGGAACGGGAGATTATCCTAGGCAGTCTCAAGGCACCTGGCATGCGTGCGATCTTTGCTAAATGGCAAGAAGACTCGGACGCCCGATTACGGAGTGGAATCAAAGCAGCGATCTACCAAACTGATTACTAAAATGTCGATCGAACGCATGAGATAACTAGTTTACGTTAGGCAGTCTTGGCGGCTTTTACATCATCCCCGTCAGAATATTTATGTAGCGGTGAGTGTACAAATGTGACTTTATTGAACAGCGGTAATTGTTTGAGTCACCTCCGGAAGGAACTTTCGATCACCCGATCTGTCTCGCCTTCCAATCAGAAATCCATCATGCGGCGACGCCTGATATTCTTTCTTTACACACGACTCGGTATACTTTCCTGCTCAACAGTCGCTGGAATTGTTTTTAGGATGCGCGATAGCGTTTTTCGGATTCTATCTGCCGCACATCGCCAATAAAGGAGGGTATTGATTAAACAAGACCTCCTTTTATCGCCCAACAATGAGCAGTCCTTCTGCATCAGGGATTATCGCACAACTAATTATTGCCCACACCGATAACGTGGGATTCACCAGACGAAAGGCAGGGTAGAGATGGATAAGCACTTGATCCCCAACACGCTCGGCATGAAGCTTAAACTAATCCCCGCTGGCACCTTCTTGATGGGTTCGCCTGTAGTTGAAGTGGGTGCGAAGTTGTTTTGTTGGGGTGTCCACGAGGACAATCTGTCGGGCTTTGAATGGCTAGAAAAACAGGGGAGGGTAGGCAAATGCCTTGTTTTCAGTCGGGTATAGCAGTATCATATAGCGATAGGGTTGCAACTACTCGGCCGTTTGAGAGGCCATTGAAACCCTGATACGACCGAACTCAGGAGTTCGTCCGTCATGGTTGCAACTACTCGGCCGTTTGAGAGGCCATTGAAACAGTACGACCTCGTGCTTGCTGATCGTTATTGTTTTGGTTGCAACTACTCGGCCGTTTGAGAGGCCATTGAAACTATCTCCCACAATAGCCTCAATGGGGAAGCTATAAGGTTGCAACTACTCGGCCGTTTGAGAGGCCATTGAAACTTGAGGGCCCTTCGCCTTCAATTCACGCTTACGTGCGTTGCAACTACTCGGCCGTTTGAGAGGCCATTGAAACAAGCCACCCTCACGTTGGCGTTGTCGATTGACCTCGCGTTGCAACTACTCGGCCGTTTGAGAGGCCATTGAAACAAAGTCATTCACTACAACGTGCTTGCCGTCTACTGGTTGCAACTACTCGGCCGTTTGAGAGATCCGCCCCGGCGGAAAACGTGAGATCGCGCCGAGTGATGGGAGCCTGTCCGCTGTAGCCGAGCGGAGCGATGGCGCAGGCGGAGCCGTTTGAGAGATCCGCCCCGGCGGA
>Ga0066376_10005202_pt1 | contig 11112 bp, 6 predicted proteins | sample Knorr_S15_td_Bot_FD_77009 | JGI IMG/M metagenome (GOLD analysis project Ga0066376, IMG submission 77009) | Marine microbial communities from Southern Atlantic Ocean transect - Knorr_S15_td_Bottom_ad_5009_LV_A | ecosystem: Environmental > Aquatic > Marine > Oceanic | place: Southern Atlantic... | reverse complement strand
GAAGGGCTTCCAGCTCTCAGAGAAGGAGTTGTTCTCCCCCTGATAGAAGAGCACCCCGCGCACGGTGGCTCGGACGATGGGACGCAGCGAGCCGTTCAACATCCCGCCGGGCTGACCCTTCGTCGCCGGGTCCTCGTAGTTGCGCTTGTCCGGCCGACGCGGCTCGCGCTCACCAGCCGCCTTCGCGGCGTCGCGCGCCTCCTCCCAGACCGCCACATCCTCTGCGTATCGCTCCTCCGCGCCCTCTAAGCCGCCCCCTTCGCGCCAAGCCGTGAGCTGCCCCTCGATGTCATCGAAGTAGGACTGCACCTCGGGGAAGCCGCGCAGGGTCTCCTGCGTCACCCAGTGCTGCGCCATCGTGCCGCCCCAGGAGTTGTCGATGAGCCCGACGGGCACGTCGAGCCTGCGCCGGAGGCGCCGCGCGAAGTAGTACCCGACCCCGGTGCAGTCCGAGGCCTCCTCAGGGATGCAGCGGCGCCACTGGCCACCGTTCGCGCCCTCCTTCACGGGGAAGTCGTCTTGCGGTTCGAGGTGAGCGACCTTCGGCAGGCGCAGGTAGCGGATCGAGGGCGTGTCCGCAGACTCCACCTCGACGTCCGAGTCGCGGGTGGAGCGCAGCGTCCACTCCATGTTGCTCTGGCCGCCGCAGACCCAGACCTCGCCGACGAGGACGTCGGTGAAGGAGACCCGCTCCTCTCCGCTCTCGATGACGAGCTCACGCCCTTCGAAGCTCTTCGTCATGGCGTCGAGCGAGGCCGTCCATGATCCATCCGCTGTGACCGTGGCGCTCGCCGTGCGCGTCGCGTCCGTCCCGTGGGCGAAGCCCACCGCGACCTCTGCGCCGGGATCTCCCCAACCCCAGATGCGGACCGGCTTCTCCTGCTGGAGGACCATGTGGTCCCCGAAGACGTTCGCCACGCGGAGATCACCAGCGTGAGCGACCGAAGCGGAGAGCGCGATCGTCAGGAGCACACCCGCGAGGGAAGCCGCGGTTCGAAGGTAGGTCACCGGGCTACCGCTGGAGAGACCAGATGTTCCGGTAACGGACGGGGTGGCCGTGGTCCTGCAGGAGGATCGGCCCCACCCCGGGCTCGTCACCCGCCATGGCCGCCGTCGTCGTGCCATCGACCTCCACGTCGTCGTGGATCTTGAGGCCGTTGTGCCAGACCGTCATGCGCACGTGTTCGGTCTTCTTGCCGTCGGCGCCAAAGCGCGGCGAGCGAAACTCGATGTCGTAGCTCTGCCACTCCCCCGCCGGCTTGCAGGCGTTCACGCTCGCGATGTGCTTGCCGTAGATGCCGCCGCAGTCACCCGAGCGGAGCTCGAGGCCGAGGGAATCCAGGATCTGGATCTCGTAGCGGCCCTGGACATAGACGCCCGAGTTGCCACGAGCCTGCCAGCCGTTCGTCTCCGGCGTCGGCGGCACCTGGAACTCGATGTGGAGCAGGAAGTCGCCCTCGAGGTTCGCCTTCGAGACGAGGTTGCCGTTCCCGCCCGTCACCTCCATCGCGCCGTCGGAGACCTTCCACTGCGCTGCCTTGCCGTTCTGGTGCTGCCAGCCATCGAGGCTCGTCCCGTCGAAGAGCGCCGTCGCCCCCTCGGGGGCGGGCGTCGAGAGCGTGGGACCGTTGACGGCCCACTCGATGCCGGAGATGAGATGCTCCTGGAAGAGCGGGTTCGTCCAGACGTCCTCGCGGTGGCCGAGGGCGGTGAAGAACATCTTCCCCCTCCCCTGGTCCTTGCACCACGAGTTGGCGTAGTCCTTGTCGGCGCGCTTGCCGCGGCTCACGTCGAAGGCGTCGGTGTCGAGGGAGATCAGGACATGGTTCGGGTGACGCCGGTACCACTTGAACTGGTAGATCTCGTCATTCATCACCCACTGCTCTCCGAGGTGCTTCGTCGAGGGGTGCGTCCTGTCCTCGACCTTCATGGTCACCTCCTGGTGCCACGGGTGGCCGTCGAAGGCCCCGCCGACCATCTCCATGTAGTCGGCGAACTTGTAGAAGGTGTCCGAGGCGCAGTGCGAGCCGCAGAAGGCGCCGCCGGCGCGGACCCAGTCGATGAGCGCCGTCTGGTCCTCCGGCGCGATCGGCAGCTCGCCGGTCGTGTAGAAGAGCACGGCGTCGTAGTTCTTCAGGTTCTCCCCGTTGATCTGGGAGCAGTCCTGGGTGCAGTCCACCACGAGGCGCCCCTTGGACGCCTCCACGAGCACCCGCTCTGCGTGGGCGAGGGTGTCGGGATCGGGCCTGCGGACGACCGAGTGCCGGAACCCCGCTGAGTGGGTCAGGAAGAGCACCCTGAGGGGCTCCTCCTCGACGCCTGTCATGGCGGAGAGGGAGAGTGCGGCGGCCGCGAGGAGGGAGAGATGTGACGCTTTCTTCATGTGTAGCTCCTTCTGGGGGGTGGACTTTACCCCAGATGGGCTGAGCGGTCCCGCGGAGAGCGGCTCAGCACAGGCCACACGGCAGACTAGAATCCAAGAGGACCCGATGGACACCTCCCCCAAGAGCGAGAGCGGCGCAGTCAGGCTCCTTTTGACAGGGCGCAACTACACGAAGAAGCGGGCAGCGAGTCTGCTCCTCGTCTACGTCCTCGTCCTCGCGCACATCATCCACTGGCGGCTCTCGGGGAAGACCCTCGCACCGCTCGAGTTCAACGAGGCGCGCCTGACCCTCGAGGTCGGGATCGTCACCGCCGGCTTCCTCTTCATGGCCGTGGCCTTCGCCTCGACGGCGATCTTCGGCCGCTTCTTCTGCTCCTGGGGCTGCCACATCCTCGCCCTCGAGGACGGTTGCTCCTGGCTGCTCGACAAGCTCGGCCTGCGCCCCAAGCCGATCCGCTCGAAGCTCCTGGCCTGGATCCCGATCGGCCTCGTCGGCTACCTCTTTCTCTGGCCCGTCGGTCGGCGCGCCGCCGTGAGCTTCTGGCCCGGCGCGGCGGATTGGCTGGGCACACCACCTGAGTTCGCCGCCCGCATCGCCTCCGAGACTGAGAGCTGGGGCTCCTTCGTGACCACGGACCTCTGGCGCAACCTCCCCGGCCCCGGCATCTCGATCCTGACCTTCGCTGTCTGCGGCTTCGCCGTCGTCTTCCTCGTCGGCTCGCGCTCCTTCTGCCGCTACGCCTGCCCCTACGGCGCCGTCTTCGCCTTCGCCGACAAGTTCGCCAAGGGACGCATCGTCTCCTCGGGCGGCTGCGTCGGCTGCGGCAAGTGCACCGACAACTGCCGCTCCGACGTCCAGGTCATCGAGGAGATCAACGAGTTCGGCAAGGTCGTCGACCCCGCCTGCTTGAAGTGCCTCGACTGCGTCACCGGATGCCCGAGCAACGCCCTCGCCTACGGCTTCACCACCTCGGCCCACCAGACGAAGGATGCAGGCTCCAGCTTGAAGAAGGAGAAGGACTTCAACCGGCGAGAGGAGGCGGCCCTCGTCGCGATCTTCGCCGTCGCCCTCACCGTCTTCATTGGTCTCCCTGAGGGCCTCGTGCCCTGGGCAGGCCCGCTCTACGGCAAGCTCTCGCTCTTCCTCTCCGTCACCCTGGCCGTCATCACGGCGCTTGTCACGCTCCACCTCTGGCGCGTCGCGCGCGGGGGGACCCCGATCTTCGCCAACGCGGACGAGACGCCCCGCGGGGCAAGTTTCGCATCGATGTCCTTCGCCTCCCTGTGGCTCCTCTTCGTCGCGCACTCAGGCCTCGTCCAGTACCACACCTTTCAGGGCGTCCAGGTCACCGAACACCTCCGGGGCCTGCGCGTCGCCGGCCTCGTCCAGGACGTCTCGGTCCTGGAGCGCCTGAACTCCGACACCCGCGCCGCTCTCGACAAAGGAGAGGAGCATCTCCAGTGGGCCGAAGATCTCGGGCTCTTCCCCGACGAGCGGCTCCACCGCCAGCGGGCCTGGCTGGCCCTCACGAGGGGCGATGCGGAGACGGCCGAGGAGCACCTCAGAACGGCTATCTCCCTCGAGCCGCGCTTCGCCCGCCCCCACTTCCAGTTGGGGAGGCTCCTCGCGGCGCGCGGCGAGGCGAAGGAAGCGGCAGAACACCTCTCCCGCGCCACCCTTCTCAACCCCGAGGGGCGCGGCTTCGACCGCTCCTTCCAACGCACAGCCACCGAGCTCCTCGCCGCCGGCCTCGGCGCAGAGGCCCTCGCCCTCCTCGAACACGGCTCACGGCTGCACCCCGACGACGCGGACATCGCCCTGCACCTCGGCCGCCTGCTCCTCGACCAACCCGAGAGGACAAGGGAAGCCCTCCCCTACCTCGAGCACGCCGCACGGGTGATCACCGACGACCCCGGCATCCGCGCCGACCTGGCGGAGGCCTACCTCTTTTGCGGCGAGCACGACCTCGCCGAAGCCCAGCTCCGACTGAACCTCGCTCACCCCGAGGCACGCGCCGGCTCGCTCTTCCAACTAGGCCGGCTGCGCGAAGAGCAGGGGCGCGACGAAGAGGCCGCGGACTTCTTCCGCCAGGCTCACGCTGCCGACCCCTCCTTCCCGGCGCCCGGCGACTGAGGCGGGTTCAGCCGTTCTGGCGGTAGGTGAAGATCAGATCCGCGATCTCGTCGAGCAGCGTCATGTCCATGTCGCCGTCGTTGTCGAAGTCGTGGAAGATGGTGAAGCTCGCAGCCTGGGGGACGCTGATGTAAAAGGGCGAGCCGAAGGTGCCATCACCATTGTTGTAGTACTGGCTGAAATACCCGCCCTGGAAGGCGCCGAGCGAGAGGTCGAGGTGCCCGTCGCCGTTCATGTCGCCGATCTCGATGGAGATCGGGAAGTTGCCGCCTGCGTAGGTCTGCGCCGGGAGGAAGCCACCGGCCCCGTCGTTCAAGAGGATTCCGGCGCCCGGGCCACCCGCGAGCGGCGCCGCGACGTCCGGCCAGCCATCTCCGTTGAGGTCGCCGGTGACGACCATCCAGGGCTCGGTGCCGATCGAGCGGGTGGAGTGCGCCACGAAGGTGCCGTTGCCAGTGCCCCTGCGGACCGTGATGTTGTCGGAGTAGTAGCCACCGATGACGAGGTCGAGGATCCCGTCGTTGTCCATGTCGCAGCTCGAGATCCCGGTCTCGCCGCTGACGCCTGCTTGGAAGCGGAACTCGCTCGCGAAGAGGCCTGAGCCAGTGTTGAGGAGGAGGCTCACGTCACCGCTCTGTCGGTTGGTCGTCACGATGTCTATGTCGCCGTCTCCGTCCGCGTCGAGGAGCGCAAGCCCGCGCGGTTGGTCGCCCACGGGGTAGCGCATCTGGGGCTGGAAGGTCCCGTCGCCGTTCCCGAAGAGCACCGAGACGTCGTCGTGGAAGATGTTCGAGACGGCGAGGTCTACGTGGCCGTCGAAGTTGAAGTCCGCCGCGTCGCAGGGACTGCAGTGCCAACCGACCGCCTCGGAGGTCGCCGGACCGAAGTTCCCCGTCCCGTCGTTCAAGAAGACCGAGACGTCCGAGGTGTTCTCGTTCGTGGTGCAGATGTCGAGGTCGCCGTCGTTGTCGATGTCACCGCCGTAGGCGCCGTAGGGCGTGTCGCCGGGGATCAGGGTCGCGTCGTAGGAGAACTGCGACGAGCTCGCCCTCGAGTCCGTCCAGAAGGTCCAGGCGAAGCCGTGGTCGAGGGTCACCCCGCCGGCAGTGCTCACCGTCCGCGCGAGGTTGACAAGCACCTTCTCCCCGGCACTGAACGGCTTGGTCGGGACGAAGGTCATCGTCCGGCCCTGGTCAGAGAAGTGGTAGACGCCTGAGTGCATGGCGCTGAAGCGCCCCATCACGTGGAAGGCCGGCCCCGCGAGGGTCGTGCGATCGACAGGCAAGTTGAAGGTGATGGAGATGGAGGTCGCCCGGGGGACGTGGAGCCCGCTCTGCGCAGGACTCACCTTGAGGACCTTGAAGACTACGGGCGAAACCCCACCGGGGCGTGTGATCTGGGCCGAGGATGGGGCTTGGATCGCGACGAAGGCGAGGACGAGGGGGATGAGGGGGGATGTGCGCATGGTGGCGTTCTGGGGTTCCGTGGACCGCTCAACTCGGAACCTGAGGGTAACCCATGCGCCAAAAACCTTCCGGAGAATCAGTCCGGTCCGGCCCCGGAATCGACGAAATGCCGCACGAAGTTACGGAGGACTTGCCCACTCATGGGTGTGTCGCTCGCGCGCTCTGCCATGGACTCCGGATCGAGACCCTCCTCCGCAATGAGCTCCGCGCGGGCAGCGATGTAGCCGCGCATCACCTTGGCATCGAACTCCGGGTGGAATTGCACGCCGAAACAGGTCGGTGAGAAGCGGATGCACTGGTACTCATCCCCCTCCGAGCTGGCGAGCGCCTCTGCGCCGACAGGCAGTTCGACCACCGTATCCACGTGGCAGGCGTTGGCGTGGAAGCGCTCGTCGACTCCCTCGAAGAGAGGGCTGTCTGCCGAGCGTTGGATCTCCACCGTGCTCATCTCCCAGCCCTTCGGATTGAGCTGGACCTCCCCCCCGAGCGCCTGAGCCAGAAGCTGATGGCCGAAGCACACCCCTAACGTCGGGACACCCGTGGGGACTGCGGCGGCCAGCCACGCTTGGGCGACGACCATCCACGGCTCCTGGTCGGGAACGTTCGCCGCCGACCCTGTGATGACGAGCCCCTTCAACTCACCACCGAGCTGGGGGAATTCACCCTCACGGATGTCGTAGCCAACGACCTCACCGGGCCATTCCCCGTGGAGGAGTTCGCGGAAGATCACCTCGAAATCACCGCGCTCTTCGAGGACGGGAAGGGCGGGGTCTCCCGCGATCAGGACGGCGATCTTCTCGGAAGAGGGCATGGGCGGTGGGAGCGCCGTGGCGTTCTCACTCCGAGAGCACCTCGGGCGCCTCGCAGATCCCCTCGTGACAGATGTAGAGGGTCGGCTTGCCATCGATCGCCACCTTTCCTTTCGTCGCGGGTATCAGGCCTGCGAGTCGTTCCTGCTCGCCCTCCTCAATGACCGTCAAAACCCGGTAGGGCGGCCAGAACTTCTGCCAGCGCTCGAACTCGGCCATCAAGATGGGATCGGACTTGGAGCCGACGAAGTAGAGCTCGGCAGGCTTGGACTCCAAGAAGTCGTGCAGAAGGAGGAGCTGACAGAAAGCCGTCGGGTAAGCCGCGAACGCCTGTCCATGACGCTTCATCGCGCCACGGGCGCGGTTGATTCGCTCCGGATCCCCCGTGAGGAGACCCAAGCGTGCAGAGTTCATCGCCGCCACGCCCGTCCCGCTCGGGAGGCTCGACTCCGTCGCCGTGCTGAAGCGCACGAGCAGGTTCTCGTGATCGTGTGCCGTCTTGAACCAGCCTCCGTACTCGTCGTCGTGGAAGTGGGCGTCGGTGAGATCCGCGAGCTCGATCGCTGCAGCGAGCCAATCGACCTCGAGCGTCGCCTCATAGAGGTCCAAGAGGCCCTCCGTGACGAAGGCGTGATCCGGGAGATAGCCCGCGAGGTGCGTCACACCTTCGCGCCGGGTCCGCATCAGGCGGCCATCCTCTGCGCGCATGTGTTCGAGCAGGAAGCTCGCGTTCTTGCGCGCCGCGTCCAGATAACGCTCTTCATCGAGGGCCACGCCTGCGCGCGCGAAGGCAGAGAGCATCAGGCCATTCCACGCAGAGAGGATCTTGTCGTCGAGGAGCGGGTGGATGCGCGTCTCGCGGCGCTCGTAGAGCGCCATCCGCGCACGCTCGATCGCCACGGCGGTCTCCTTCGGGTCCAGCTTGCGCTGCTCGCAGAAGTCTGCGAGCGACTGCTCCTGGGTGAAGATGTTGTGGCCCTCGAAGTTGCCGCCCTTGGTGACGCCGTACCAGGCGATGGCTACGTCTGCGTCGTCACCGCAGACCTCCTTCACCTCGTCCAGGCTCCAGACGAAGAACTTGCCCTCCTCTCCCTCGCTGTCGGCGTCGGTCGCCGAGTAGAAGCCACCCTCCGGGCTCGTCATCTCACGCAGGACGTAGTCGAGGATGCGCGTCCCGACCTCGCGCCAGTACTCCTTGCCCGTCGCCTGCCACGCCTCGATATAGACGCGCGCGAGCTGCGCGTTGTCGTAGAGCATCTTCTCGAAGTGCGGCACGAGCCACTCGCGGTCCACCGAGTAGCGCGCGAAGCCCCCGCCGATCTGATCGTGGATCCCGCCCCGCGCCATCTTCTCCAGGGAGAGCTCCACCATCGCCGTCGCCCGCGGGTCGCCCGCGCGCTCGCCATAGCGCAACAGGTAGAGCATCTCGGTCGAGTGCGGGAACTTGGGCGCGTAGAGGTCGGGCTGGGCAAACCCGCCGTGGATCGAATCGAAGCTCTGCCGCGATCCCTCGAGCGCCTTCGGCAGGAGCTCCGCCCCCGGCAGCTCCCCGATGCGCGGCTGGTTCTGACGCTCCAGATCCGCCTTGAGGCGGTCCGCCGAGCGCTGGATCGAGTCGCGGTGGTCGACCCACATGGTGTGGATCTGCTTCAGGACCTCCGTCCAGCTCGGGCGGCCATAACCTGCCTTGGGCGGGAAGTAGGTCCCGCCGAAGAAGGGCTCGAGCTCCGGCGTGAGGAAGCAATTGAGCGGCCACCCGCCCTGGCCCGTCATGCGCTGCACCGCCGCCATGTAGACCTGATCCACATCCGGCCGCTCCTCGCGGTCGACCTTGATGCACACGAACCAGCGGTTCATCAGCTTCGCCACCTCCGCGTCCTCGAAGGACTCGTGCTCCATCACATGGCACCAGTGACAGGCGGAGTAGCCGATGGAGACGAGGATGGGCTTGTCCTCGTCCTTGGCGCGCTGCAGCGCCTCCGGCCCCCAGGGATTCCAGTCCACCGGGTTGTAGAGGTGCTGGAGCAGGTAGGGCGAGGTCTCGCCCTCAAGGTGGTTCGCTTCTCGGGTCGTCTGGTCTTGGGGCATGTCGGCGTGGGGAGGGTGCAGAGCGTCCTGCCCGAAGGCGGGCGAGTTCGTCGCGATGAGCAGCGCCATCACGGCGCCGAGATCAGCGCGTGTGGTGCAGCGCGAGGACATGGGAGACGCAAGCGGTCAGCCGCTTGCCCGTCGGGATGTCGAGGAATTCATTGGGACCGTGGGCGTTGGACTTCGGCCCGAGCACGCCCGTGATGAGGAACTGGGCCTTCGGGAACTCGTCGCCGAGCATCGCCATGAACGGGATCGAGCCCCCCTCTCCCATGTAGGCCGCGTCCCGCTCGAAGTGCAACCGGCTCGCTTCATTGGCCGCCGCGAACAACCAGGGCGCCAGCTCAGGAGCGTTCCAACCATCAGCGCACTGGCCGACCTTGAAGCTCACCTTGGCGCCGCTCGGCGGATCGCTCTCCAGGGCCTCCTTGAGGGCGAGGGCCGCGACGGAGCTCGACGCGGTGGGTGCGATGCGCACCGAGAGCGCGACCGAGGTCTCCGGTCGCAGGACATTCCCCGCGTCTTCCAGGCTCGGGAGCCCGCGGGCGCCCGTGACCGAGATCGTCGGGCGCCAGGTGCGATTGAGGACCAGCTCGCCGCGATCGGCTGCCATCGGCTGAACGCCGGGGTGGAAGGGGAACTTCGTGAAGACCTCATCACCGAGGGCTGCGGCCGCCGCCAGCGCCTGTTCGACACGCTGCGCCGGGATCTCGGTGTGCAACTCCGGCAGCAGCACCTCGCCCGTGTCAGAGTCCTCGATGCGATCGAGGAGGCGGCGCAGGATCCGGAAGGTGGAGGGCACGACACCGCTCGCGTCGCCGGAGTGGACGCCCTCGGTGATCGTCTTCACGCTGAGCGTGCCGGTCAGGATCCCGCGCAGGCTCGTCGTGCTCCACATCTGATCGTAGTTTCCGCAACCCGAGTCGAGACAGATCACGAGCGAGGGCTCACCGATCGTCTCGCGCAGCGCGTCCAGGTGGTACGGGAGGTCGAAGCTCCCGCTCTCCTCGCAGGCCTCGATCAGGACCACGCAGCGCGAGCGCGGAACTCCCTCACGCTGCAGCGCCTCGATCGCCGTGAGCGAGGCGAAGGCAGCGTAGCCATCGTCCGCGCCGCCGCGACCGTAGAGCCGCTCGCCGCGGAGAACCGGCTCCCAGGGACCGAATCCCTCCTTCCAGCCGCTCATCTCGGGTTGCTTGTCGAGGTGGCCGTAGAGCAGGACGGTGTCATCGCCCTCGCCGGGACAGTCGAGGAGGATCACTGGTGTCCTCCCGGGCAGGCGGTGGATCTCCATCCTCATGCCCTCGATGGGCCGCTTCTTGCACCAGCCAGCGATCAACTCGACCGCCCGCTCCATGTGGCCATTCGCTTCCCAGTCGGGGTCGAAGTGCGGCGACTTGTTGGGGATGCGGATGTACTCGGTGAGCGCAGGGACGATGGACTCGTCCCAGGTTCGATCACAGAAGCTGCGGATGCGCTCCGCCAGGGCTTGGTCGGTCTCAGTCATCATGGGTGGGCCTCGAAGGGGTGGAGGATACTCCCGCTCGCTAGGATGCGCGCGTGGAAGGAAGCCACAATCGACCGGCCGCGCTGCGCGCGCTCTCATGCCTTGCGCTCGCGGCTGTCGCCTCCGTCCTTGCCTGCGACGAGAGCCAAGAGGGGACGCCGCCCGAGCTCCAAGAGCAGGGTCCTTACCAGAGCATGTACCCCCCCACCGCGCGGCCCGACACCCTCGAGCACTTTCGCGCCGACCTCGCGGCCGTGCGCCACCCATCGGACGGCGGCGGCTCGGCCGAGCTGGTCCTCGCCGACGGCGACGACGGCTCGATCACGGCCGGCGCCAGGCGCAACTGGACCTTCCGCTACACAGTCGGCCCAGAAGGCATCCAAGCGGGCGGCGCGCTCTACTTCCAGACCTCCCCCTTCTGGGGCTGGAGCACACCCCAGCACATCCGCCCGGCCCAGGCCGGCTACACCACCGCAGAGCTCATCGACCGCGCCGACGAAGAGACCCTGGTCCTCGAGCGCCTGACCCTCGGCCCCAACCTGATGGCCGTCCGCTTCGATGGCCGCCCCATGATCGAGGGCGAAGTCATCGAGCTCGTCTTCGGAGCCGGCGCAGCCTTGGCCCGCGCTGATCGCCACGCCGAGCGCGGCGCCACCTTCTGGTTCGCCGTCGACGGCGACGGCGACGGTGTGCGCGAGCTCCTCGCAGAGTGCCCGCGCATCGAT
>Ga0066376_10005201_pt1 | contig 11112 bp, 8 predicted proteins | sample Knorr_S15_td_Bot_FD_77009 | JGI IMG/M metagenome (GOLD analysis project Ga0066376, IMG submission 77009) | Marine microbial communities from Southern Atlantic Ocean transect - Knorr_S15_td_Bottom_ad_5009_LV_A | ecosystem: Environmental > Aquatic > Marine > Oceanic | place: Southern Atlantic... | reverse complement strand
CGTGGCAGGAACGAAATACAGAGGTCAGTTTGAGGAACGTCTCAAAGCCATCATGAAGGAGTTGGAGGAGAATCCCAAGTTCGTCATCTTCGTCGATGAACTGCATACCTTGGTGGGTGCAGGTTCAGCAGAGGGGTCTCTGGACGCGGCCAATATTTTGAAGCCTGCCCTCTCACGGGGAGAGATCCAGTGCGTTGGGGCCACAACTCCCTATGAGTACCGGCGTTCCATCGAAAAGGATCGCGCTTTGGCCAGGCGCTTTCAGGCCATCAAAGTGGGTCCTCCCACGGAAGAAGAGACACTGGAGATCATCAACGGGATCAAGAGCCGCTACGAAGCGTTTCATCAGGTCGAATACACCGATGAGGCTGTTCACGCCGCCGTCTATCAGTCCAGTCGTTATATTACCGATCGCTTCCTCCCCGACAAGGCCATCGATGTCCTGGATGAAGCCGGTGCTCGCGTCAAACTGGACAATACCGTTCTTCCCGAGGGTGTCAGTGATCTTCGAAAGAAGCTTAAGGTCATCGTCCGTCAGATGGACGACGCCATCCTGGCCAAGGAATTTGATCGGGCCGCCCAGTTGAAGGATGAAGAGTTGCTGGAGCGCGAAAACCTGCAGGTCATCAAGGAGCGCTGGGATGTCCGGAAACACACCTCTCCCCAGGTGAAAAAGGAGCATGTGGAGCATGTGATTTCACGCTGGACAGGTATCCCCGTCACCTCTTTGCATGAGGAAGAGATGGAGCAGCTGCTTCGCATGGAAGATCAACTTCACGAGAGAGTCGTGAGTCAGGATCGAGCCATCTCGGCGCTTGCCAGAGCCATTCGCCGCAGCAGGGCAGGAATGAGAAATCCAAACCGGCCGGTTGGATCCTTTCTGTTTCTGGGGCCCACGGGGGTGGGAAAAACGGAACTTGCCAAAGCGCTGGCTTCCGCACTGTTTGGCAGCGACAAGGCCCTGATTCGCTTTGACATGTCCGAGTATATGGAGAAGCACTCGGTGTCCAAGCTCATTGGTTCTCCCCCGGGTTACGTGGGACATGAAGAAGGTGGGCAGTTGACCGAGCAGGTGAAGCGGAATCCTTACTCTGTTCTGCTGCTAGACGAGATTGAAAAAGCTCACTTTGACGTCTTCAATATTTTACTCCAGGTTTTTGAAGATGGTCAGTTGACCGATTCCCTTGGGAATACCATTGATTTCAAAAACGCCATCATCATCATGACCTCCAATATCGGAGCTCGTTATCTGGTGGATCGATCCCAGATGGGATTTTCCACAAAACAGGATGAGAGCCAGGAAAAGGTGGAAGAGTTGATCATGGGCGAGGTTAAAAAACTCTTCAATCCGGAGTTTTTGAATCGCCTCGACGAAGTGATCATGTTCGAGTCCTTGACCGAAGAGAATCTGCGCGAGATCGTAGAGCTCCTTTTAGCACAAGTCAACGAGAACGTGGCAGCCAAGGAGATCAAGATCAATCTCAGGGAAGAAGCCAAAGACTGGATCATCCGAAAGACTTGCCACGACCGTTCCTATGGAGCGCGTCCACTGCGCCGGGCCATTCAGCGATACATTGAGGATTCCGTCGCCGAGCTGATTATTGAGGGTAAATTGAAGGAAAAGCAGACCCTGAACATCTATTTGGAGGGTGACGCACTCTACTATCGACCCAAGGGCTCCCAAAAGCAGGGAGCACCTCTTTCTTACGGTCTCGCCTAAGCCCGCACTTCTCACACCCAATCTACTCCGTCGGCGGATCTGGCCGCGCCTACTGCGCGACCCGCAAAAGCGGGTACCCCCGGCCTCCTCAACGTACCGTACAGTATGTTTGCGGGGGCCGACCCGCAAACGGGTGCCCTCGCACGCCTTGTATTCACAGCCACCTCCGCCGCCTCGCTACGATCGGGTGTGAGAAATGCGGGCTCTCGTGTTGTCGTGCGGTTGTGCCGTCGTGCGATCGTAAGTTTGGCCGACCGATGTTCACCCTATGTTCACCCTGGTAGACACATTTTTGTAGTTGGACTTCCGACAGAACTCAACGGAGCTAAAGAATTTTCGTAGGGGTCAGCCGGTGGCTGACCCGAACAGTCAGGGTTGCACAGACTGCAGCCACATAGGCGAAGATCTTGCCCCTCAGTCACTTCCCGACAGTACGACAGCACGACAGCACGACAGCACACCGTGACGTAGTCACGGCAGCGCGCCCCGAAGGTTGCTCTTGGACTCCATTGCAAGATAAAATTGAGCGGCCATGACTCCTCTTGAAAGCGTCAGTAAGGTTTTGTTCGGGCAACTGTGTGTGGTCCGGACCTGGGGAGCTTTTTTGGCGCTAACCCTGCTTTCCTCTTCTGTCCTTGGCCAGGCAATCCAGGTTTCCGACCTGAGAATTGAAGAGATTCGGATCGTGGGCAACCGCCGTATTCCCGAGAGTACCGTTCGCTACTACATCCGGAGCAAAGAGGATCTTTTATACGATGAAGAGCAGGCGCTGCGCGATTTTGACACCCTCCTGAATACCAACTTCTTCGCTGACGCCAAGATCAAGCGGATGGAGGGGGAGAGTGGTGTCATCTTAATTTTTGAGTTCGTCGAGAGACCTCTCATTCGAACCGTCGAATATGAAGGGATGAAATCTTTCAAGGAGTCGGACGTGTTGGAGCGATTTCGCGACATGCGGGTAGGGCTCTCTGTGGATTCACCTTTTGATCCGGCCAATCTGCCCAAGGCGCGTCGAGCCATTAAGATGCTCCTGGACCAGAATGGACGGCCTCTGGGCCGGGTAGAGGTGATCACCGAGTCCCTCACAGCCACGTCCGAGAAAATCATCTTCAAGATTGACGAAGGACCCAAGGTTCGCATCGGGAATATCGATTTCGACGGCAACACCGTCTTTACCGATGAGGAACTGCGTGGCTCACTGGAGCTGACCAAAGAACGGACCCTGATGACCGTCTTTAAGGGCTCGGACAAATTTATCGAGGAAAAGCTTGAATATGATGTCGGCGTGAATCTTATCGAGAGATACCGTGAAGTGGGTTACATCATGGCCAGGGCAGGAACGGCTGAAGTCAAGATCGTTGAAGCCTCTAGAGGCCTACTGTTGGGATTCCGCAAAACTAAGCAGCAGTACTACCTGACCATTCCCATTGTAGAAGGGGATCAGTATTTTTGGAACAGTTTTGACGTCCAGGGAGTCACCAACATGGATCAGGGGGCGGTGAAGGCGAGTTATGGCATCATTCCCGGCCAGGTCGTCAACTACACCGCTCTCAAGGAAGCCAGTGATTCTCTAAAAGAGATTTACTCCACCACCGGGTATCTGGACATGACCGTAGTCCCCGACATGAGTTTCGATCAGGACAAAAAGACGGTCGATGTGGTCATCCGGGTGAATGAAGGCAAACAATACATTGTTCACCGAATCGATTTCGCGGGAAATACCAAAACCCGGGATAAGGTCATGAGAAGGGAGTTCTTCCTGGAGGAACAGCAGCTGTTCAATGGTGGCCTTCTCGATTTTTCCATTCTGCGACTCAACCAACTCGGTTACTTCGAGCCCATCGAGGAGAAGGACTACGATGTCATCAAGAGATCCACTGAAGGGGAAGTCGAGATTCTGGTGACGGTCAAGGAGAAGAGTCAGCAATCCATCGGTCTCAGTGGCGGGGTGAGCGGCATCAGTGGCAGTTTCATCGGCATCAACTACAGTTCCAACAACTTCCGTGGCCTGGGACAGCGAATCGACGTTGCGTTAACGACCGGCACCCGTACCTCGAATTACATGTTTTCGTTCACCGAACCCTATTTTCTGGATAGCAAGGTATCCATGGGAGCCTCGATCTTCAGTCAGCGTCTTCGCTTCGATACCTTCACTGCCTCCGGCGGATATATCCCCGAGAGTGAGAACTTTACGCTTTATACCCAGAAGACGACCGGAACCACTGTGACCAGCAGCTATCCTATGTGGCGATGGACGCGAACGGGCCTGTCGTATACCTTTCAGAGAATCAAGATTGACGATATCGATGACTCTTTCACTGACTTCGCCCTGAATCAGCTAATAGGGTTTACTCCTGGAGGAAGCCCCCAAGATGCCGCAAATGGGATCCTCCGCAGCGAAATCAAGCCCAGTATTCAGTACAACACCAAGAACCAGGTCTTCAATGCCACTCAGGGAACCTTGGTCAGTTTCGAAATGCCGATCGCCGGAGGACCCCTGGGCGGAGATTTCAATCTGATTCGACCTTTCGTGGAATTCCAGAAGTTTTTTCCCGACCGGATGATGAGCAAGGGTCGGGGCACTTGGGCCTTTCGGGCCCAGGTGAATCACATCATTCCCTATGGAACACTCCCCAATGGGGAACCCATGACCGCACCCTTTTTCGAAAGGATCTTTGCGGGAGGTGAATTTACACTTCGCGGCTTCGACATCCGCTCCGTTGCCCCTTGGGTCATCACCCAGACGGCCAGTTTGGATAGTCTGGGCAATCCTACCATCGACCCAAGCACGGGACTGCCTTTGATTAGCGAAAGTGCCATTCCGGTGGGAGGGGACACCAGCCTGATTTCAACCGTGGAGTACCGAATGCCCATCTTCGGTCCCTTGCAGGTGACGGGATTCGTTGACTTCGGAACAGCTACCGCTGTCCGAAAGGAAAACTTGCGTGTCTTTGGCCCAAACACCAACGTGGTGTTGCAGGAGCAAACCAACAACGTCTGGCGAGCGTCGACCGGTGCCGAGATTCAGTTCCTCTTACCTGTGGTCAACCAGCCTTTTCGGTTGATTTTCGCCTATAATCCACTCATCCTAGATACCGCAATCGTCGTTAACGGCAATCGATTCTTTTTGAGAGAGCCGCGAACGGGTGTTAAATTTACAGTCGGCTACACATTTTAGTTAGGAGAAGAAGTCATGAGAAAATTCATAATGATCGCCTGTATTGGATTAATGACAACTGGAGCGTTTGTGGCGGCCAGTTTGGGCCAGGAGACCAAGATAGGTTTCGTCAACACACTGGAAGTGCTTTACGCTACCGAGGAGGGCAAGAGGGACCTGGAACTGCTGAATCAGTTCGCCGCACAGAAGCAACAGGATATCGCTACCCAGAGTTCGGAGCTGCAGAAACTACAGGAGCAGTACCTCACCCAACAGGCCGCTCTCAATACAACGGCTCGCGCTCAAAGTGAGCGAACCATTGCGGATAAGGAACGGGAGTTGCAGCGGCTACAGGAAGATATCGAGTTGGAATACAACCAGCGCCGCGACGAGCTTTTGGCCCGGGCCAGTGAGAAAATTCAGGTGATCATCAATGAGTACGCTAAATTGAATGGTTTTGGGGCGATTTTCCTGCGCAACGAAGGGCAGACTTACGTGGATCTCTTGCTGGATATCACTCAGGATGTCACCCGGATTTACAATGAGCGCTATCCTGCCGTTACCCAAGCCGCTTCCCAGTAAGATTTAGGAGAAAAGATCGTCTTATGAAAAGAGCAATGTCGTGGATATTGACCTGGATTGTTGTCTGGGCTGTGGGAACCGGTGCCGGTTGGGCTCAATCAAGTTCATCTTCGGGAAACCTGAAAATTGGGTTTGTCGATAGCCTGGCCGTTCTCTACGGTACTCAGGAGGGGCAGCAGGAAATAGCCAGGGTCGAACAGTTTATTGAGGATAGGCAGAAGGAGTACGATTCACGGGTTGAGGAGTTGGGGAAACAACAACAGCAGTTCCAGGCCCAGCAGCGCACCCTGAATCCTCAGACCCAGGCGGAAATGCAGCGTAAGTTGGAGAACGATGAACGGGAGCTGAGAAGATTCCAGGAGGATATTCAACTGGAGATGAACACCAGGCGAGACGACCTGTTGGGGAAAGTAGGCGAAAAAATCCAAGGCATCATCAACGAGTACGCCCAGAAGCAGAACTTTGGAGCCCTTTTCCTGCGCAGTGAGGCCCAAGTCTACGTGGCCCTCTCGCTCGACTTTACTCAAGAAATTATCCGCCTTTACAACGAGCGCAATCCGGTGAGCGAAGGGGACTCCGCAAGCACCGATACTCCTTAGTCCTGAGATGGCTCTAGGAGCCTGTCCGGGTCATCGATGAGGTCGCGCGCCTTACAGGCTCCTAACCTATTGACCCTCAGGGCTCTCTTGGTATAAAACTTCCCGCGTGTATACCCTTCAAAAACTGGCCGAGCACGTGGGGGGCCGTGTGGCCGGTGATTCCCAAATAGAAATTCGTGGGATTCAGCCTTTTGAGACCGCAGGGCCGGGAGATCTTACTCTGGCCGGTCAAAAAAAATACCAGGAGCACTTGGATCAAACCCGCGCCTCAGCCGTGATTGTCTCACCCGACGTCGAGTCTGACGAAAAGCCTCTGCTTCAAGTCGAAAGACCGAAGGTCGCCTTTGCTCGCCTCCTGGCTCTGTTTCACCCCAGGTCCGCGGAAGTGCAAGGGATCTCTCCTCTGGCCCATATCAGCGAGGGTTCTCGCCTTTCCGAGGATGTCACCATTTTTCCTTTTGTCTTTGTGGGGGATGAGGTGGTCATCGAAAAAGGGGTCACCCTCTTTTCCGGGGTTCATGTGGGGAATCACTGCGTGATCGGCCGGGGATGTGTCCTGCATCCCAATGTCACCCTTTATGAAAACGTTTCCCTGGGTGAGCGGGTGATCCTGCACAGTAGTACCGTCATTGGGGCCGATGGCTTTGGCTATGTCTTTGACGGGAAGACCCAGGTGAAGATTCCGCAGACGGGAACGGTCACGATTGGCGACGATGTTGAAATTGGGGCCAATAGTTGCGTGGACCGGGCTGGCTTTGGGGCCACCGTTTTAGAAAGGGGCGTGAAGCTGGACAATCATGTTCACATCGGTCATAACTGCAGGATCGGAGAGAATACGGTGATGGCCGGCCAGGTGGGGCTTTCCGGAAGCGTTGAGGTGGGGAAGAATTGCACCTTTGCAGGCCATTCGGGCGTTGTCGATCATGTCAAAATTGGCGACCAGGTCACGGTTATGATGAAGTCTGCGGTGAGCAAGGACATTCCTTCCAAGTCGGTCGTTTCCGGCCAACCCGCCATGGAGCACCGCCAGTGGATGAAAATTGAAGCAGCCAGGCGGCACCTTCCCGAGATCTACCGGGAGTGGAAATCCTGGCTGAAGGACAATCGCAAGTAGAGACACCATGAGTGATCCTGTAACCCTGATCGAAATTCAAGAGATTATGCAGTATCTGCCCCACCGCTATCCCTTTTTGCTGGTGGACCGTATCGTTGAGTACGAGGAAAAGCACCGCATTGTAGGCATTAAAAACGTGACCATCAATGAACCCTTCTTTCAAGGTCACTTTCCCGGTGTGCCCATTATGCCGGGAGTTTTGATCATTGAGTCGATGGCCCAAGTGGGCGGCGTTCTGGTCTTCAAGACTCTTCCTGATCGGGAAAAGAAGTTGGTGTTTTTCGCGGGCATCAGGACCGCCCGTTTTCGCAAACCTGTGGTTCCGGGAGATCAGTTGCGCCTCGAGATGCTTCTGACCCGCGCTCGAACCAGTCTGGGAAAGCTACAGGGAACGGCTTTTGTGGGGGATCAGCGGGTGGCCGAAGCAGAGATATTATTTTCACTGGTGGATCGTCCGGACTCTAACGAGTAACTCACATGGGCGAGAAACAAGGCCGTGCAATCCACGAAACCGCCATTGTTTCTCCGGATGCTGAAATCAGTGGAGGAGTCCGAATCGGACCCTACGCCGTTATTGGTGATCGGGTCACTATCGGAGAGGGAACCCTGGTCGGTCCTCACACCGTGATCGACGGACCTACGGTCATCGGTAAAGGAAACCAGATCATCGGTCAATCCGCCATCGGAACCATCCCCCAGGATCTCAAGTATCAGGACGAAGAGACTTTTCTGTCCATCGGGGATCTCAACATCATTCGGGAGTTCGTCACCATCAATCGGGGTACCGAAGGTGGGGGCGGCAAGACCACCGTTGGAGACATGAATTTGCTCATGACCGGCGTGCACATCGCTCACGACTGTCACGTGGGGCAACGGAACATTCTGGCCAACGCGGCTACCCTGGCCGGGCATGTCGACGTTGAAGATGATTCTACAGTAGGCGCTTTTTCCGGTGTTCACCAGGATTGTCGTGTGGGTGCCCATGCATTCGTTGGAGGTTATTCCGTGCTGACTCGAGATGCTTTACCGTTCGTGACAACGGTGGGCCACCGCAACCAGGCCAAGATCTATGGCATCAACAGCCTGGGCTTGAGGCGCAAGAAGTTTTCCGCCAAGAGGATCAAGGCCTTGAAGGAGGCCTATCGGTGGCTGTTTCAAAAAGGGCTGAAACTCCAGGAGGCGATTGAGGTGATTCGAAGTGAAGATCTGGAGACCGAGGATGTGAGTGTTCTCATTCAGTTCGTGGAAACCTCCAAAAGAGGATTCGTGCGAGACGTGAGCAGCGACGAATGAACATTTCCAAATTAGGGCTCATCGCCGGAAATGGCCGATTCCCGTTCCTGGTCCTGGAAGAAGCCCTGAAACGAGACATCCCCGTGGTGGTGGCCGCCATTCGCGAGGAAGCCTCTCCGGAAATCGAAGATTTTGCTTCCCAATCCCAGGTGTCTCTTCACTGGCTGGGGCTGGGACAGCTGGGAAAGTTGATCCGTCTCTTTAAAAAGGAGGAGGTCCGCAAGGTCGTCATGGCCGGACAGGTGAAACATGTTCAGATCTTTTCACGCGAGGGCAGTGATTCCTTGATGCCTCGAGTCATCCTCCCCGATTTGAAGATGGCGCGCCTCTTCATGTCTCTCCCCCATAAGAACACCCAGTCCCTGATTGGTGGAGTGATTCGAGAGCTGGAAAAGGAAGGAATGCACTTCATCGATTCCACCGAGCTTTTGCAGCCCCTGATTGCCGAGGCCGGGGTCCTCACCCAGCGAAAGCCCGATAGCAATGAGACCCGGGATATGGAATATGGACGGCCTGTTGCCCGGGAGATTGCCCGCCTCGATCTGGGTCAGACAATCGTGGTAAAAGATCAGGCGGTTGTGGCGGTCGAGACCATGGAGGGCACGGATGAGACGATCCGTCGTGCCGCGCGTCTGGTGAAGGGTGGTCGCCTGACCGTGATCAAGGTCAGCAGGCCCCATCAGGATATGAGGTTTGATGTGCCCGTGGTCGGCATGGATACCCTTCAGGTGCTTCAGGAGTGCAACGTCTCGGCGCTGTCCCTTGACGCGGGAACCACGTTGATCCTGGATCTTGAGAGCTTCATCCAGGAGGCGGATCGTCAGAAAATGACGGTTGTCGCTGAAGCGAGCCAGAACCGCGATGATTAAACTTGCCGTGGTCGGTGTGGGAGCTTTAGGGGGTCACCACGCCCGAATCTATTCGGAACTGCCGGATGCCGAGCTGGTGGCCGTGGTGGACATCGACCCGGACAAGGCTCAGCAGGTCGCCTCCCTCTATCACTGCCAATCCTATTCACAATATGAAGAGATCCTGGATTCCGTAGAAGCAATTAGTCTGGCCGTTCCCACCCGCGAGCATGCCCGGATTGGCGTGGAGTTCCTGAAGCGGGATGTCCATGTGCTGGTGGAGAAACCCATTGCTCAGAATCTGGAGGAAGCGGATCAACTGATCCAGGCCCAAAAGAAAAGTGGGGCCCTGCTGCAGGTCGGTCACACAGAGCGGTTCAATCCTGCCCTGTTGGCGGTCAAACCCGTGGTTCGCCAACCCCAGTTTTTCGAGACCCATCGCCTGGGGATCTTCGTTCCCCGAAGCCTGGATGTGGACGTCATCCTGGATTTAATGATTCATGATCTGGACATCATCCTCCATCTGGTGGACAGTCCGATTCAGGACATCCGTGCCGTGGGAATTCCCGTGCTGACGCCTCGCATTGATATCGCCAATGCCCGCCTGCAATTTGAAAATGGCTGCGTGGCCAACGTCACGGCCAGCCGGGTCTCCCGAGAAAAGATTCGCAAGCTGCGCTTTTTTCAGCCCCAGGAATATGTCTCCATCGACTTTCACAAGCAGGAAGTGGAGATGTTCCACCTGCAGGAGGGGGAGACGATGCAGATTGCCGAGCGCCACTTCGAAATTGAGCGCGATGAGCCTCTCAAGCTCGAACTTCAGACTTTTTTGAATGCCATTGCGGGCAAACAATCCTCAGACCAGGAGCCTTCCGGCTGCTCCGGAGAAGAGGGGAAGCGGGCCCTGGAGTTGGCTCTGAAAGTGAAAAACAGCGCGCTCAACCCCTAGCCCGGACTATGCATAAATTCTCTACTGCACCGACGAAATCATCCCCCCTGACTGCGCGACCCGCAAAGCGGGTCATGCGCCTTATCAGGTCGTCGCTTTCGTCGCTTCGTGACGAGAACTTATGCATAATCCAGGCTAAAAGGCCAAGAAAAGCCACCGAAAGGTAATAGAATAGAGGCGCTGTGAGAAACAAAGGCGCCCAGCTCTCCCTTACGCTCTTTCTCGCTCTGTCGTTGCTGTTTGTGGGTTGCGGAGGAGGAAAGAGGTCGCCGCCCGTGGTGCGTTCCACTTCTGGTGGACCGCCGTCCCCGCCCTCCGTGGCCAGCAGGCCGGTCAAGCTTGACGAGGCTCCTGCCATCCGTGTGCTTTTGAAAGCGAACTTTGGGTCAGTGCCTGTTGAGGGTTCCGATGTGGATTCGCTTCGGCTTCTCCAGGCGAGTGGCGGTAAGATCCGATTAGCTGACGGCAAGGGTCGGGTTCTTCGCTCCGGCAGCGGCTTTCGTCTGCAAGCCCGAAAGGGACGGCTTTTGAAGCTCGATGGCGTTGCCTATGAGGGCGTTCTGGAAGTATTTGTCAATCCGCTGGGAAGTTCGGTGATTGTCAACGAATTGAGTCTGGAGACCTACTTGAAAGGTGTGGTGCCTAACGAGTTGAGTCCCAAAGGCTCTTCTCAATTCGAAGCCCTCAAGGCACTGACCATTGCCGCTCGAACCTTTGCCTTTTCTGCTCTGGGCCAGAATTCCAGTCGAGGCTTTGATTTGTATACGGACACCCGATCGCAAGTTTACCGGGGCGCCGGCAGCGAACAGTTGCTCTCGAATCAAGCCATCGAGCAGACCCGGGGCACCCT
>Ga0066376_10005200_pt1 | contig 11112 bp, 5 predicted proteins | sample Knorr_S15_td_Bot_FD_77009 | JGI IMG/M metagenome (GOLD analysis project Ga0066376, IMG submission 77009) | Marine microbial communities from Southern Atlantic Ocean transect - Knorr_S15_td_Bottom_ad_5009_LV_A | ecosystem: Environmental > Aquatic > Marine > Oceanic | place: Southern Atlantic... | reverse complement strand
CCGACTGGTGAATTCACTCGAGGTGAAGTTGACGAGGATAACTCGCCGACGCTGCAAGGAGCCTATCAAACCGGAGCAGTGTCCGACGAATTGTCCCTCGCCGATATCGAATCGGAGTCTGCAGCAGTCACATCCGTGGACAACGGCGTTCACAGCCATTTCACGCGGGTCGACCCGACGCATGCCCAAGATCAAAGTAGCCAAAAGAGAGGAGTGATTGCGAGCATTTTGATCGCCGTAGGATTCTTGGCGGTAATCGGAGGCATATTTGCCTTTACCAACTACATGAACCGCCCAGCGACCGCCGAGGAATTACTAGAGCATATTCTGCGGGCGAGGATTGGCCCTGGGTCAGATTGGGCACAAGCTCATGAGGAGATGGAAGATTTCATCGGACGTTTTCCCGACCATGATCAATATGAAGAAATCAAACAATTGCATGACGTGCTTGCTTCCGAGCGAGATTTACAAAAATACATCGACAAGCTTTCCATGGCTACGGAATCATTGTCAGTGGTAGAATTACAACTACTTTCAGCTTTGAATACAGCCACCGACGATCCACAAACAAGCGTTGTACAACTTGAATCGTTTATCGCCACCTACGATGCGTTTATCAGCGACAAAGATGCCGTCCGCTGCGTCGATTTTGCTAAAATCCAATTAAAGCACTTCCAGCAAGAAGCGATCCAAGTAGACCAACAAACGACGCGATTAAGAGCAAAATATCGTGACGAGATCAAGCGGATTATTGCCGCCGCCTCGGAACTTGCCAATGCCGACCATGAGCGAGCTCTCAACATGTTGCACAGTGCTAAGGCGTTGTTTTCGCAACACGAATTCTTGAATGCCGAGCTACAGCTAATCGATGACGCAATCGAGAAGTTGACCGAGTTTCAATAATTGCTAGAGAATTGTCGAAGGTAATCCAGTTTTAACATTCGTGGTTAAATTTCCAAAACCGCAAATGCGATCAGGCTGGTTTTATACATAATCCTCGCTCAGCGGAAGTCTCGAGGTTTCGGGTTGTATTTGCCGAGCGTGGCAGAGAGATCCTCCAAACGGTGGGCCACGACGTGGATAACGGAGCCTTTTTTTTCTAGTTTCCCATGGACTAGCCATGCGTTACTGCGACGACCGACGCTGTAATACCGTTCCCAGATGTACTGCTTCAGTACAAGATTAATCGTACCTGTTTCATCTTCAAGCGTAACAAAGGTAATCCCCTTCGCGGTAAATGGCCGTTGACGCAACAACACTATACCAGCGACTCGGACGTAACGATTGTTGCCCAGCGTTTCCAACTGGGTCGCTGTAACGACAGACTTGGCGGCTAACTGTTCACGCCAGAACATCAACGGATGACCTTTAAGCGAAAGACCGGCGGTACGATAATCCATCTCCACTTGCTCTGCCGGTTGCATCACGGGCAATTCAGGAACGTCGTCATCACTGGCACTGATTAGATCGAACAATGGCTGCTCACAGCTGCTGCGTTCTTGGGCTAAAGCCTCCCACAGAGCAGACCGCCGATCTCGTTGAAAGCTCGAAAACGCATCGGCGTCCGCCAACTTCATAATAAACGATCGGCTAGCACGACCACGCCGCCGTAAATCTTCCACCGATCCGTACAGCCTCTCACCTCGGTTTTCCAAAATTCGCATTACGTCGTCTTGGCGAATACCATGAACGACTTTCATTCCCAATCGCAAAGCTAGCCGTTTGTTCGCATTGTTTGTACCACCGTCTTCCTCTTCTAGCGTACAATCCCAGTCGCTCAAATTAACGTCCACCGGTAAGACAGTCACTGCGTGCCGCCGAGCGTCAGTCACTAGGTCACTGACACTATAAAATCCCATTGGTTGACTATTAATCACTGCTGCCGCAAATACTGCGGGATGATGGCACTTAAGCCACGCCGATACGTATACCAACAATGCAAAACTCGCCGCATGTGATTCGGGAAATCCGTATTCACCAAATCCTCGAATCTGGGTGAACACTTGCTCTGCGAATTCCATACTCAGTCCTCGCAGCAGCATTCCTTTGATCAGTTTTTGATGAAACTTTTCGATCACACCAGGTCGCCGCCATGCTCCCATTGCTCGCCGCAGTTGGTCAGCTTCGCCGGGTGTAAATCCGGCCGCTACCACAGCCAATCGCATTGCCTGTTCTTGGAACAACGGAACACCGAGCGTGCGGTCGAGTACTTCACGAATCGCATCATTTGGATAACTAGGTTCTTCTAAGCCGGCACGTCGTTTTAGGTAGGGATGGACCATGTTGCCCTGAATAGGACCGGGTCGGACAATCGCAACTTCGATGACAAGGTCATAAAAACAACGTGGCTTAAGTCGGGGCAACATACTCATTTGTGCGCGACTCTCAATCTGAAACACTCCCACTGTATCAGCCTTGCAAATCATGTCATACACCTCGCTGTCATCCGCAGGAATCGTTGCCAACGTCCATTCTTCGTTCTTGTGTTGCTGCAACATATCAAAACACTTATGAATCGCACTAAGCATTCCCAGTGACAAACAGTCGACTTTTAGTATTCCAAGTTCATCTAGGTCATCTTTATTCCATTGAATCACCGTCCGCCCGTCCATGGCGGCATTTTCAATAGGCACTAGTTCACTGAGTAACCCTTGTGTGATAACCATTCCGCCTACATGTTGTGACAGATGCCGAGGCATTCCTCGCAGCATCTCCACGAGTTCCATAAACCGTTCTCCCGCCAATTCATCTGGGTCTAACCCTACTTCTCGGCACCGCAAACAGAGGTTGCCTTCTGCAATACGCCCATCGAGGTTTTTAGCAACCGCATCTACCAAATCCGCGGGAAACCCGAGAGCTTTACCAACTTCCCGCACCGCACTGCGCATACGATAGGTAGTAACCACACCGGTCATTCCGGCGCGGTCGCGTCCATATTTTTTGTACAAGTATTGGAGTACTTCTTCACGACGTTCATGTTCGAAATCGACATCAATATCGGGTGCTTCAGCCCGTTCGCGACTAATAAAACGCTCAAACAACAATTGAGTTGTAGCGGGGTCAACCGACGTTACCCCCAAGCAAAAACAGACAACCGAATTAGCAGCCGAACCTCGCCCCTGACACAAAATATCTTGGCTGCGAGCAAACCGAACCAGATCCCAAACCGTCAAAAAATAGGCTTCGTAATGCAACTCCCCAATCAGTTCCAGTTCGTGTTGCAACAGGTTAATGACCTTATGAGGAATCCCTTGCGGATATCGTTCGTGGGCCCCCGTCCATGCCAGTTGTTTGAGATATGCAATTGGAGTGATATTTGTAGGGGCAAGTTCTGCGGGGTACTCATATCGCAATTCTGATAGCGAGAACCCACAAATGTCAGCAATTTCCCGTGTTCGTTCGAGTGCCTGCGGAATCTGCTGAAATAGTTTCGCAATGTCTTCAAGCGGCCGCATGTGTCGTTGGGCGTTCGCAAACTGATAGGGTCCAATGTCGTGCACCGTACACCCATGAGCGGTTGCTGTAAGAACATCTTGCAGCCGCGCGTGCGAGGGATCGTGATAGTAGACATCGCCAGACGCGACTAGCGGAACGCCGGTTTGTTGCGACAATTTTTGCAGTAAATCAAGTCGCTGCAGGTCTGCGGATCCGCGGTGTAATTCAGCTAACAAATAGCAACGCTCACCGAACATGTCGTGGTATCGTTGTAAATCTGCAGCGTCGATAAGTTTGGCAGCAGCATGCATTCGGTGGTGATCCGAGCTGGCCCCCGTCGACAACCGATTCCAATCTGGGATCACGCCCAAGAGGAATTCGTCACCATGGGAAACTAAGTCCTCAAAGGATAAGCGGCAATTACCTTTGGATGCCTGGCGGCGTCCTAGCGTTAGCAAGCGACACAGCGCTGCATAGGCTGAACGATTGCGAATCCAGACAACGCAAGGCGGAGCGTCATCAAAGGTTAATTCCGCCGCAACGATATATTGTAATTCTGCATCAACGGCCGCGCCATGCCCGCGAACAATTCCAGCTAGGGTATTGCGATCGGTAATCGCTAAGGCAGTATATCCAAGTCTCACTGCACGCTGCACCAGCTGATCAGCAGAAGAAGCACCTTGCAGAAATGAAAAACTGGATTTGCAATGTAGTTCGGCGTAGTTCATTCGCAGTTCCAATTCCTAACCAAAGTTTCCTTGCAGAAACCACTGCGAGGTTGGCAATTGCCTGAACACCCAAAATCGTTGACCGCTATCAATTTCAACTCGAAAATACTCTCGCCGTACAGCACGCGACCGCCACCACCCCGTTTCAATCCGCTCGGGACCCCAAGAGCGTATCACCTGTTGCCAACTGCCACGATGAAACAAACGGACTGGTGCGCCCGTTCGATTTTTGGTGTAACATTGGATTTCCAAGGGGGAACCCCAATACCATAACGGTCGTGAGTCGATTGACAATTGCTGCCCCAATGCCCAACCGGAGCGTTGCGTGTTGTGCCGCGTCTTCTGAGTTGTTGGAGGCGGAGCATGTCCACTGCTGGCATCCAACGATTTACGAACCGGCCGCAAAACATGATTGCACCACCGCTGCATATCCAATTCAACCACTACTTGCATTTCAAAGCTAAATTCTGGCTGAGCTTCCGCCCGCAACTGCGGGCGCGAGACCCGTTGTTTTCCAAGCCGACTCGTTAAACGATCAATCAATCTCGCTAAAACACGTGGCGGAATTTGATCCCGCGCTAGTTCACAAACCCCTGCAACTGGTTGCTCTGATTCTTGCTCAGTGAATAGCCCTAATTGAACCTGTTGCATCACTGCTGTTTGGGTTGCTTCAATTGAAATATGGTACATCTCGTCAATGCGTCCCACCTTTTCCCAAGCTAACTGAAATAATGAAACAAGATGTATACATTCAACCGTAGGTCGGTACAAACCAATAGTAAATTGTTCGACGTGGGTGCCTGACGCTACGACAGTCTCGGATGCAACATTCGCAGTCGTATCACAGTAAATCCGCTGACCGTACCGCGACACTTCAAACTTGCAGCAGAGTTGTAATACTCCGCGACCTCGTTTCTTAAGACGCTCCAAAATAGGATCGAGCAAATGTCTAAACAAATTCACAACCATTTGTACACCGCCAATGGGACCTAGCAACACTTGTTCGGAAAGATACTGCTGCTGTGAATGTATCATTTTCAGCGGCTCAATTGCCTGACCAAAAAGCTGCTGGCATCTCTGAATAACGACCGCCCCTAGTCGCTGAGCTATCGCATCTTGTGGTAATGCAATTAATTGTTCGAGAGTAACAATCCCGAGTCGAGCCAATGCATCAAGCGCGGTAGCGGGAAGTCTAAGACTATTTACAGGGAGTTGTCCTAGTTCTTCCCGAACCGCCGCTTGATCCTGTTGATCCGTCGATAAAACTACCGTTTGGTTTACTGTTGGGTTCGCCAAATACAGACACGCGGCCCAGCTTGCACCAACCGTACTTGCCGCCGCTATACGTGCCGCGATATCCAATCGTATTAAATCTTCGCTGATACGCGCCGCCAATTTTGTCACCGTTCCAAAATAATGGCACACATCGGTAACATCCAGCCAAATTGCTTCCGTTTTCCAAGCTGCAGCACGGGGGTCTGGTTGATGTGCATATTGAGTACCCACATGTTTGCCCGCAGTCCGTTTTTCTTGAGCAGCTAACTCACGCTTCCAATTTACCGACTCGGGGAAACCTACCAAAGGCGAATAGCGGTTTGCCCAGCGAGCAAGTCGGGATATCCCATCCTGAGTTTCCCAAACTTGCCGCTCGACAGACCGGGTATCCTTACCAGCCTCCTTACTCATCCCATCCTTGCCGGTGGAATCAATTCCACCGGGTATCCATATGCAAATTATTTTTTTCATCGGAAATCGTTGGGAGTAATTTGTGATAATCGTGGTCCGTTTGTGGGGTTTAGCAAAGCCCCATCCCTTTTAGACCGTTGTTGATTTGTGATTTCCATAAATTCCAATTCACAACTTGCTCCCGCTTTCCCGCCAACAGCACGTATCACCTCAACCCGAAACCGCCAATTGCCCTGTCCCGCTAAAGGAGTTACACACAATCGCAAATGTGCCCACGTCGGATCCTGTAAACACTTCTGCTCTCTAACCAAAACACCAAATACACCACTCTGCTCGACTGCCAACTGTAATCGTCGATAAGCTCGATTATCAATTTTGAGCAAATTCACCCATACCGCTCCTACCGCTCGACAACGTAACACTTGATCCAATGTCCAGTCAAAATCTGCTTTACCCCGAGGACTCACCACCAACATGCGACTCAAGTGAATCCCCAATGCAGCGGCTGCCGGTGGGAAAAACTTACCCGTGTTATCGAGTACCACAAGCACGCCTCCACGCTGTGCCACTTGCCAAGCAGACCATAGTCCCAGTAATCCCACTCCACCACCTTTGACTTCGCCCAGCCACTCTACCAATTGCCCCGATCGCCATCCTCCATGTGGCAAAATCGAATCTAATTGCTCCCAGCCCGTCGGCACACTTGATTCCCCGGATTTCGCAACAGCCACTGGCTGGAAGTCACGTATCAAGTACTGCAGTTGTTGCAATATCTTTTTTTGATCGCTTTGCTCGTTTTCTCCCTGCTGTTCAGATTGATCATGTCCTACATGTCCTACATGTCCTACATGCCCTACACGTTCGTCGTGGTCTTCATGTTGATATTGTTGGGAAGCAGCCATTTATTAAATATTGTTCACTCCTTCTTTCATGGCCCTAACATTATGACCGTCAACAGGCACTGTTTTATTTGCCGCTGTGTATTGATATAGTGTACATTTGTACACTACCTTGTCAAGTCATCGGCACATTTTTTTTCGCTCTGCACAAAAAACGCAATAAACTAACTCGATTAATCACGACTACGTCATACTCGCCGCAGGAACTCCCCGATAGAATAGACAACTGCCACAACGTAAATACGCTATTTCACCACACGCCCCAGTCACAACAACTAACAAAACTCTTAAAATCATGGTTCGTACACGATTCGCTCCAAGCCCAACAGGTTACCTTCACATAGGTGGAGTCCGCACAGCACTATTCAACTGGCTATACGCTCGCAAGCACGGAGGTCAATTCATCCTCCGCATCGATGATACCGACCAAAATCGCAACGTCGAAGCAGCATTACAACCAATCCTCGACGGTTTCCACTGGTTAGGCATCGATTGGGACGAAGGCCCAGAGATCGGTGGCGACTGCGCCCCATATTTCCAATCACAGCGGAGCGATCACTACCAAAGTGCCGTCGAAACACTCCTAGAAAAGGGACTCGCATATCGGGACTATTCCCGTACCGAAGAAGTCCAAGCGGAACGCGAAGCCGCTCAAGGGGCTGGCACTTCCTATCTATACAGCCGCAACTGGATGGCCGAAACCGATGCCCAAGCCGCTGCCTACGAAGCTGCGGGACGAGTTGCTGTGGTACGTCTAAAGATGCCTCGCGAAGGCACCTGCTTAATACCTGACCTAATACGCGGTGCTGTCGAGTTCCACTGGGCCAGCGAGCAAGACATGGTCATTCAGAAAGCCGATGGCAGTTGCCTGTATCACCTAGCCAGCGTCGTCGACGATGCAGCATTCGCGATCACTCATGTTATCCGCGCCGAAGAACACCTCTCGAACACCCCGCGACAAATCTTCATCGCTCAAGGACTCGGCTACGACCTACCGCAATACGCACATTTGCCTTACGTCGCTGAACCTGGCAGCAAAACCAAACTTAGCAAACGCAAAATAGCGAAATACCTTAAAAACCAGGACTTCCTGAAGCTCTACGAGCACGGCAGTCGCATCGCCACAACCTGCGGAAAAGAACTCGCCCCAGAAACGTTCAACCCCGTACTGGTCGACTTTTACCGTGACATCGGTTTTCTCCCCAACGCCGTCGTCAACTATCTACTGCTGCTAGGCTGGTCACTCGACGGTGAAACTGAAGACTTCACGCGCGACGAAATGATCCATGCGTTTTCACTAGAACGCGTCGTCAAAAGTCCTGCCAGTTTTGATCCAACGAAACTAACGGCGTTCCAACAACGCGCCATGGACCAACTCGACCTAAAACAAAAAACAGCCATGTCCATACCCTATTTACAACAAGCTGGGCTCATCGACGCGCCGCCAAACTGCGACACCGCACCTTATGTAAACTCGATCATTACAGCCAGCGAGCAGCGCATGACTGTGGCCGGCGACATCCTCGATTACGATGATTTCTTCACCGACGACGATGCCATCGATTACGATGAAAAAGCTTTTAGCAATCGAATTGCCAAAGCCGACGGAGCGGTTGAAATACTGCGAGATTTTGCCAACATCCTCGCGGCTATTGAATCCTACAACGCCGAAAACGTGGAAGCAGCAATCCGCCAGTTCGTCGCCGACGGTGAACTTAAGTTTGGCCAAGTTGTGCATCCCCTACGCGTCGCCGTTACGGGCAAACCCACCGGCTTCGGACTTTTTGACACGCTTGCAATTCTCGGGCAACAACGCTGCCTCAACCGCATTGAACGAGCTATCACTCTTGCAGTAACTACACCCGCCAACGACTCGGCATAACAAAGTTTCTTTTGCCATATTAAAACTAGTCGGCTTCACGTTACAATCACAAACAGTGAGTTAGCGCACAGCAGATTCAGTAGCAAATCAAACCCCAAAACCAGTCACCAACACATACCCACCAGCATCATGAATCAGAATCAACACTCCCCTAGCAACGACAACGATCCGAGTGACGAACCTACCGCTGCTGCGCTTAATTTCATCGAACAGATCGTCGTCGAAGACAACGAATCTGGAAAACATGACGGACGCGTGCACACTCGATTCCCGCCCGAACCTAATGGTTATCTGCACATCGGTCATGCCAAGAGCATCTGTTTGAACTTCGGCATTGCAGCGGCCAATGGCGGTAAAACCAATTTAAGATTTGACGACACCAACCCAGCCAAAGAAGAGACCGAGTACGTAGACTCCATCATGGAAGACGTACGCTGGCTCGGGTTCCAGTGGGATCACGTCTACTTCGCCTCAGATTACTTCCAACAACTGTACGATTTTGCCGAACAGCTTATCAAAACAGGGCACGCCTACGTTTGCAGTCTCGACGCTGAGGAAACTCGCAGTTACCGCGGAGGCTGGAACGATGCCGGTAAAGACAGCCCCTATCGCCAGCGGGACCCAGAGGAAAGTCTCGACCTTTTTCGCCGCATGAAAGCTGGCGAGTTTGCCGAGGGCGAGCACACCCTGCGTGCCAAAATCGACATGGCCTCACCTAACATGAACATGCGTGACCCCACGATCTACCGCATCCGCAAGATTGATCATCACCGCACAGGCAGCGACTGGTGCATCTACCCCATGTACGACTATGCACATGGCATCAGCGACTCCATCGAACAAATCACACATTCAATTTGCACGCTCGAGTTTGAACATCACCGACCGCTCTACAACTGGTTCTTGGAATCCTTGGACATCTTCCGTTCTCGTCAAATTGAATTCGCTCGGCTAAACATTACCCACACAATGATGAGCAAACGGAAGTTACTCGAACTTGTCCAAGACAATCATGTTTCCGGCTGGGACGACCCCCGCATGCCCACTATTTCCGGTTTGAGGCGGCGCGGTTACACTCCCGAATCCATCCGAACTTTTTGCGCTCGCATTGGCGTCACCAAACAAAACAGCCTTCACGACATGGCGTGGCTCGAAGATGCTCTTCGCGCTGACCTCAACAAACGGGCCAATCGCCGAGCTGGTGTATTGCGACCCCTTAAAGTCGTGATCGAAAACTACCCGGAAGACCAAGTTGAACAGCTTGACGCCATCAACAACCCCGAAGACGAAAGTGCCGGTAAGCGTAAAGTCCCATTTGCCCGAGAACTTTACATCGAACGAACCGACTTTATGGAAGACCCGCCGAAAAAGTTCTTCCGGCTCGGACCTGGTCGTGAAGTCCGTCTGCGCTACGGCTACTTCATTACCTGCACGGACGTCATTAAAAACGATGCTGGCGAAGTCGTCGAACTACGCTGCACCTACGACCCCGAAACACTGGGAGGCCAAGCACCTGACGGCCGGAAAGTACGCGGAACCATTCACTGGGTCGCCGCCGCGACTGCGGTTACAGCCGAAGTTCGTCTCTACGAATATCTCTTCAAAACGGCGGACCCATTTGCAGCCAGTAATGCCGACGAAGCCAACGCTACACCCGCCGCTGATAGCTATCTGGATAACCTCAACGAAAGCTCGTTAGAAATCCTCACCGATTGCAAACTTGAACCTTCCCTTGGAGATGCCGCCGTCGGTGAGCTTTACCAATTTGAGCGACTTGGGTATTTCTGTGTGGATAGCAAAGACTCGACCTCAGCAAACCTGGTATTCAACCGCAGCGTCACATTACGAGACACGTGGGCTAAGATGCAACGCAAAAAATAGTGCCCTTCTCTTTTCTCTGAATAGCTGATGACCGAATCACACCTGCAATCACACGCCACGAAAACTGTCCATGTCAGCGCTCCCACGCGACTACACTTTGGACTACTTTCTTTCGGCAATCAAGAAGGTCGGAATTTCGGTGGTGTGGGCTTGATGCTCAAAGAACCACGCGTCGAAATCACAGCAACTCCCGCAGACGAATTCGCCACGAAAGGTCCCTTTGCTGAACGACTGCTTGATTTTGCCCAGCAATGGCAGCTTTATACGCAGGTCGACACTTTACCGGGCTGCGTACTCACAGTTACCGCTGCCCCAGCGCAACACGTCGGCCTCGGTCTTGGTACTCAACTTGGACTGTCCACCGCAGAAATACTACAAGCCTTCCTGACAGGCGAGGGCTTTGGCGCTATGGAGCGCGCCTTCGTTGTCAATCGCGCATCGCGCAGCGCGGTCGGAACCTACGGATTTGAATTCGGCGGATTAATCGTAGAGCGGGGGCGTCTTCCAAGTGAACGCATCTCCCCGCTAGAGTGCCGACTCGACTTTCCCGATGCGTGGCGAATTATGTTGATACGCCCCGAAAACGAACAAGGACTAAGTG
>Ga0066376_10005198_pt1 | contig 11116 bp, 8 predicted proteins | sample Knorr_S15_td_Bot_FD_77009 | JGI IMG/M metagenome (GOLD analysis project Ga0066376, IMG submission 77009) | Marine microbial communities from Southern Atlantic Ocean transect - Knorr_S15_td_Bottom_ad_5009_LV_A | ecosystem: Environmental > Aquatic > Marine > Oceanic | place: Southern Atlantic... | reverse complement strand
CGAAACTGCCGTCTAAAAGATTAGTCCCATCCACCGTATTGCGATGATCCATGTATGCAGCATTGTGGCAAGCCGGATCGGAGCTGCCGGATATAAGTTGATGCGATTATTCGCTCGAAACTTGGAACCCATCGCAAGACCCGTCTAAATCCCAAAGGCCGATTATCGGAAATGACCGTCATGATAATTGAATTAAGACCGCCTTGACAGAAAGTGCCTCATATAAGCGGACCTCCCGTACCTTCAAAATTATGTCCGCTATGCGCCCGAAAGCGGTCATTCCCGGGATATTCGCTGAACGGCGGCTTTGACCCTTTCCGGACATTCATAATGGCGGCCTCTAGAAAAGAGCACCGTCGATGATTTGGAATTTTCATTAAAGCTCGTTGCGACTATGATCCGAAAGTGGTTGCGGTTTGATACGGAGAAGGCAGCGCGATGAAACCGGCGAAATTTGAGTACATAAAGCCATCTGATTTGGCCGAGACAATGTCTGCACTTGCGACCGGGGACGGTTTCAACATCGTGTTAGCGGGCAGCCAGTCGCTCGGGCCGATGATGAACTTTCGTCTGGCGCGACCGGACCGACTGATCGATATCCGTGAACTGGACGCGCTGAAGCAGGTTGCACGAGTGGATGATCATCTGTTCATCGGTGCGCTGGTCACGCATGCGGCAATTGAAGATGGCGCGCTGCCTGATGTTACCAAGGGCATGATGATTCATGTCGCTTCCGGAATTGCCTATCGCGCCGTGCGTAATCGGGGGACAATTGGCGGCAGCATCGCCCATGCGGACCCGGCTGGGGACTGGCCGGCTGCATTGCTTGCGCTCGGCGCCGAGGTCGTCATCGATGGCCCGAATGGCACGCGGGAGATGGCGATTGCGGATTTCCAGATCGACGCCTTCACTGTTGCGCTCGAGGCTGGTGAAATCCTGCGTGGGTTTCGCGTACCGATCCTGTCCGATGCTGCACGTTGGGGCTATCACAAGATATCCCGTAAGCCGGGAGACTTTGCGGACTCAATCGGCGCTTTTGTATGTAATTCCCGATCGGGCGTGGCGCGGTTGGTGCTCGGCGCCACCGACGGCGCGCCATTGCAACTGAATGCCATCGCCTCGACGATCGCGGAAACCAACGGCGCCGGTTTCGATATTGAAGCGGCGCGCGCCGCTTTGGCTGAGACGGAAGAGGCGTTTGAGCCCTTTAAGGCACGGATGCATGCGCTGGCGCTGCAACGCGCGGTCGCGGACGCCTATAAAACATGATGGACATCACCATAACGATCAACAACGCAGAGGTCACCGCGTCGGTCGAACCGCGAACGACCCTGGCCGACTTCCTTCGCGACCAAAGGCGAATGACCAGTATTCATCTCGGCTGTGAGCACGGCGTGTGCGGCGCTTGCACAATCATCGCCGATGGCGCGCCGGTTCGGTCCTGCATTATTTACGCGGTCAGTTGCGACGGCGCCGTTATACAGACCATCGAAGGCTGTGACGACGATCCGATCATGGCCGAGCTACGCGACGCGTTCACGGCGCATCATGGATTGCAGTGCGGCTATTGCACACCAGCGATGCTGATGACCGCGCGCGACATCGTCACCCGTCTGCCCCATGCGGACGCGGACCGGGTACGTCTGGAATTGGCGGGTAACATCTGTCGTTGCACCGGCTATGCGGGGATCGTTCGCGCGATCATGGCGGTGCTGGAGCAACGGCGCAAGGTTGGATAACCAGGGTCACAAAGAATGAAATGCATTCTGAGTATGCGACCATATTCCAACCGACGTCATCGGGTGGGCGGCATGGCATGAAGACGCCGAAATTTGCCTATGTTTGCGCAGAGAGCGTCGCGCAAGTATTGAATTTATTGTCTGAGCATGGCGATAACGCGCGCATTCTTGCTGGCGGTCAAAGCTTGATGCCGACCCTGAACATGCGTTTATCGCAGCCCGATCTTCTGATCGATATCAACCGGCTTGACGTCCTCAAGGGCATATCGGTCGAAGATGGCATGGTGCGCATCGGCGCGCTGGTCCGCCATGCGGAGGTAATGCGCTCGCCGATCGTGGCCGAACATTTACCCCTTATCGCCGAAGCGATGCCGCATGTAGCCCACATGGCGGTGCGAAATCGCGGCACCTTTGGCGGCAGTATCGCCCTGGCCGACCCGGCGGCGGAACTGCCGGCTTGCGGGCTGGCGCTCGGCGCGACTATGGTCGTAGAAAGCACGCGCGGGCGGCGGAAAATCTCGGCGGCTGAATTCTTTAAAGGAATGTTTGATACGGATCGCAATCCGGACGAGCTGTTGATTGAAATCCGCATCCCCTGCCGGGAACCGAATAATTTCTCCGCTTTCATGGAGTTGAGCCGCCGTCAGGGTGACTTCGCCATTGCCGGGGTGGCCTGCCAAATTGGTATCGACGGCGATGCGATCTCGGCGGCGAAGTTGGTCTACTTCGCCAGTGAATCCCGGCCGACTTTTGCAGCAAACGCCAGCGCCGCAATTATCGGCAAGCCCTGGTCGGCAAAAAGCAAATCTGCCGCATTGGCGGCACTCGCCGATGACCTGGACCCGATACCCAGTCCACAAGGCAGCGCTAAGTTTAAACTCCATCTGCAACGGGTTCTTACCGGGCGCGCACTCGACCGGGTAATGGAACGGGCCATGGAACCGGCAGGTGCCGCATGAACGAGGAAACCCAAATCATCACCCTAACGGTGAATGGAGAGCAGGTCTCCCGACTGGTTGCCGTGCGCCAACATCTGGTCGATTTCTTACGCACCGAACTCGGCTTAACCGGCTCCCATCTCGGTTGTGAACATGGCATCTGCGGCGCCTGCTCGGTTCGCGTCGATGGCGACGTGCTGCGGGGTTGCCTGATCCTTGCGGTGCAAGCAGATGGGGCAGAAGTCGAAACCGTCGAAGGACTGACAGAGAGTGGTGAAATCTCTGATCTGCAGGATAATTTTGTCGAACGTGGCGCGTTGCAGTGTGGATTTTGCACGCCCGGCATGCTGATCACGGCGGCGGAACTATTGCTGCAGGGCACGCCGAAGACGCGTGATGAAATCCGCGAGTTTCTCTCCGGCAATTTCTGCCGTTGCACCGGCTATCATGCGATTATCGATGCGGTGGAAACCACCTTAAACCAGCGCCTGGAAAATTCGCCATGAGCCACACGACCTTATCGAACGTCTTTGATCGGCCGAACAGCTATATCGGCCGCTCGCTGTCACGCCCTGGCGCACGGCGCGCAGTGGCGGGCCGCGGCGTCTATACCGACGACATCGACTTTCCGCGCATGGTCCATGCGGCCTTCGTGCGCAGCCCTTACGCGCATGCCAAGATTCTACACATCGATACGGCCGCGGCGAAAGCAATGCCCGGCGTCGTGTTGGTGATGAACGGAGCCGAGTTGGCCGAGCGCTGTACCGGACCATGGATTGGGACGCTCGCCTGTTTCGAGGGCATGAAATCCGCGCCGCAATTCGCAATGGCCGTGGATCGGGCCTGCTGGCAGGGTGAGCCGGTGGTTATGGTTGTGGCGGCAAGCCGGGCGGTGGCCGAAGATGCCTGCGAACGGGTTGTCATCGACTGGGAGGAATTGCCGGCCACAACCGCTGCGGAAACCGCCCTGGACGAGAATACGCCGGTTATCCATCCGGATCTCGGTGACAATCTCGCCTTCAAGAAAGTGATCGACAAAGGCGATGTCGATGCGGCCTTTGAGGCCGCCGATATTGTTTTGGAAGAATCGTTTTCCTTTGGCCGTCACACGGCGGTTAGCCTGGAAACCCGCGCCCTGATTTCAGAATATGATCCCGGGACGGAGCGTTTGACCATTCACACCAGCAGCCAAGTTCCACACATGATTCAAGCGGTGTTCGCGCGTACTCTCGGCGTACCGGAGCACAATGTCCGAATCATCGCGCCCGATGTCGGCGGCTCCTTCGGATTGAAAATTCATACCTTTGGCGACGAGATCGCCGCGGTTGCGGCGTCGATCAAACTGGCCCGACCAGTGAAATTCATTGCCGACCGGATGGAATCTTTTTTTTCCGACATCCACGCCCGGGAACATCTGATTTCCGCCCGTATGGCGGTCAGCCGGGAGGGCGATATTCAGGCGCTGGAAATCGATGATCTGGCTGGCGTCGGCGCCTATTCGGCCTATCCGCGCACCAGCGTATTCGAAGCCAATCAGGTCCTCAACATTACCGGCGGTCCCTACAAGCACAAAAACTACCGGGCGACGGCGACGGTGGTTTACCTTAACAAAGTGCCGACGTCGCAATACCGCGCCGTCGGCCATCCGATTGGCATTTCGGTCGCCGAACATATGGTCGACCGGGCCGCCGAGGCGACGGGTTTGGATCCGGTTGAATTTCGCCGTCGAAATGTGATGCCGGATGACGGCTATCCGGCGGTCATCGCGGCTGGCCTTCCGGTCAAGGACCTCTCCCACGAAGCCTGTTTGGAAAAGCTGGTCGCGATGATGGAATACGACGAGCTTAAGCGTGAACAGGCGGCGCTACGCGAACAAGGGGTCCATCGTGGCATCGGGATAGCCGGGTTCATCAAAGGCACCGCGCCTGGCCCCCTGGGCTATTACGGCGTCGGCGGCGCGCCCATCGCCACCCAGGATGCCTGCACCATCAAGCTGGAACCCGCCGGCGGCGTCATCTGCATGGTCGGCGTCTCGGAACAAGGTCAAGGCGTGGACACGGTCATGGGGCAAATCGCGGCGACGGCGCTCGGCGTGACCTTCGAGAGCATCCGGGTGATTTCTGGCGATACGGACTCGGTGCCCTATGGCGGCGGCACCTACGCTTCGCGCGCCACCGCCATTGGCGGTGAGGCCGTGTATCAAGCCAGCCGCGCGTTGCGGACGGAAATCCTCACCATGGCCGGCATTCTGCTGCAATCTGAGCCGTCGTCCCTCGACATCGTCGATAACAATGTTGTCGCGGCGGACAACGGCGAGGTCCGTATCCCGCTGGCGGAAATCGGCCGCATCGGTCATTTTCAGGTTGGCGAACTGCCGCACGACTATCAGCCGGTTTTATCGGCGACGCGCCGGTTCCGGGTGAGCGAGCTGCCTTATATTTTCACCAACGGCATTCACGGCGCCTATGTTGAGGTCGATACCGATACGGGCTTTATTCGCCTGTTGAAACATTGGGTGGTCGAGGATTGCGGTCGCGTTATCAATCCTAATCTGGCTGACGAACAGGTGCGCGGCGGTTGCGTCCAGGGTCTCGGCGGCGCGCTTTATGAACACTGTATTTATGATGATGCCGGCCAGCTTCAGAATGCTACCCTGGCGGATTATCTCGTACCGATGCCGGCAGAAATGCCGGATATCGAGGTCGCCCATATTCAGACGCCGACGACAGAATCCGAGCTGGGTGCCAAGGGTGCCGGCGAGTCCGGCACCGGCGCGGCACCAGGTGTGGTGATGGGCGCCGTCAATAATGCGCTCCGCCCGTTTAACGCGGTGGTTACAACACAACCGATGACGCCGGAAATCGTGCTGCAGGCACTCGGCAAGGTTTAGGAGAATAAACATGGCAAATAATGCAGGACGAAACTGGGATCCTGACCTTCGCAACTGGATGGAGGCGGCCGAGGAAGTTGGCGCCTTGCAAACCATCACTGGGGCCGAAACAACGGAAGAAATCGGTGGAATCCTTGATTTTTTCCAGCGCCGAATGGGAAATTCGGCGATCTTGTTCGACGATGTGCCGGGGTTTCCCAAGGGCCACCGGGTGCTTGCCAACGTGCTGACTTCGGTACAACGGATCAATATCGCGCTCGGCTTGCCCGCTGACGGATCGGAGCGTGAGCTTGTGCTGTGGTGGCGCGACTATATGAAAAACGCCCCGAAACACGCGCCAGAAATGGTGAAGACGGGAGCGCTGCAGGAAAACGTGATTGAGGACGATGCGATTGATATCACCACCATCCCGACCCCAACCTGGCATGAACATGACGGCGGACCGTTCATCGGCACCGGCTGCATGGTGGTGATGAAGGACCCGGATACGGGGTGGGTCAATTTTGGCGCCTATCGGGTGCAGACCCATGGCCCGAAAACAGCCTCAATCATGATGTCGCCGGGCCGCCATGGTCGCATGATCATGGACAAGTATCACGCTCGCGGCGAGCCGTGCCCGGTTGCCGTCGTTGCGGGCATGCATCCGGCGTTACTGATGATCTCCGGACTGGAAATCCCGCAAGACGTCGGCGAATACGATGCCGTGGGCGGCATCTTTGGCGAGCCGGTGCGGACCTTGGAGATGCCGCGCACCGGGCTGCCGGTGCCGGCCAATGCAGAGATCGCATTCGAAGGGTTCATCGATCAAGACGATTTCGTCGAGGAAGGGCCCCTCGGTGAATGGACTGGTTACTACGCCGGCGGCAAGCGGCCGCAGCCGGCAATCCGTATTGAGACTTTCATGCATCGCGACAATCCGATCCTGCTGGGCGTGATCCCCGCCGTGCCGCCCAACGACAATACCTATTACCTGGGCAGTTATCGCAGCGGCGCGGTCTGGAACCAATTGGACGCGGCCGGCATTCCCGGTATCAAGGGCGTCTGCGCGCACGAAGCAGGCGGCAGCCGCATGTGGCTGACAATTTCGATCAAGCAGGGCTATGGCGGACATTCCAAGCAGGCCGCGCTGGTGGCGTCCCAATGCTATGCCGGCGCCTATGCCAATCGTTGGGTCGTCGTTGTCGATGACGATATCGATCCGACCAACACCAATGACGTATTGTGGGCGATGTGTACGCGGTACGATCCGCGCATCGATATGGAAGTCCTCGATGGTTGTTGGAGCACCACCCTTGATCCGATGTGCTATGACGGCGAGACCGACAAGCGCAATTCCCGTATGATCATTGATGCCTGCCGGCCCTGGAATCGTCTCGATGAATTTCCCCTCGTGGCGCGCGCCAGCCGAGAACTCGATGACCGCATCCGGGAAAAATGGGCGCATGTGTTGCCCGAGAACGCGTGAGGCGCCTGGCGGATGACAACTTCGGAAAATAAAATTGGCGTCGGCGCATCCTTGCCGCGTAAGGAAGACCATCGCTTTTTGCGCGGTCGGGGGCTGTACGTTGCCGATGTGCATATGCCGGGTATATTGGATGTCGCTTTTCTACGCGGCCAGCAGGCGCATGGCCGGCTGCTCGGGATCCAAATCCCCGAAGGCGAAGAAGATCGTGTTTTTACCGCCGAGCGTCTGACCCGGGTCGACCCGGTTCGCGTCGAACCTTCTATTCCAGGCTTCAAGCCCGCCGATCACCATGCGCTTGCCACCGACAAGGTTCGGTTCGCCGGCGAGTGTATCGCGGCATGCCTCGGTACAAACCGTGCGGAAGCCGAGGATTTGGCCGAGCAGATCATCGTCGACATCGAAGAATTGCCGGCGGTGACCGAGCCAATAGCGGCGCGCGACGATCCGCTCGCTTTGGTGCACGAAGAATGGGGCGACAACATATACGTTCAACACGATATCGAAGGCGGCGATATCGATAGCGTGCGCGACGCCCCGGTCGTCGTGACACGGGATTACCGAATGAACCGGCAATCGGTGTCACCTCTGGAACCGCGCGCGGTATTGGCTCATTGGGATGAACGATCAAATGAGCTGGTCGTTCATATCTCGACCCAAATCCCGCATCTCATGCGCACCGCCCTCTCGCAATTTCTGAATCTGCCGACGCATCAGTTGCGCGTCATCGCGCCCGATGTCGGCGGAGGCTTTGGCGGCAAGGCGCGGTTGATGCCGGAGGAAATCGTCGTTTGCGCGATCGCACTGGAAACCGGCAAGCCGATCCGCTGGCTGGAGGATCGGCACGAGCATTTGATGGCGGCGCCACAAGCGCGTGAACATGTCTATCGGATCACGGCCTATGCCGATAGCGACGGGTTGATCAAGGGTATTGATGCCGAATTGACGGTCGATGCAGGTGCTTACGCGCTGTGGCATTCGGGTCCATTCATGGAAACTGGCATGGCGGCGCGCAACTTGTCGGGCCCGTATCAGATCGAAAATCTGCGCTGCAAAACCTGGACCGTCGCGACCAACAAGGCGCCCATGGGCGTCTATCGCGGGGTCGCCCGTCCCGGAGCGTGCTTCGCCATCGAACGCACCATCGATGAAGTAGCCCGCGCCGTTGGCCGCGATCCCATGGAGGTGCGAATGGCCAACATGGTTACGGCTGAACAGATGCCCTATGAGACGGTGGGCGGCATGTGTTTCGACAATGGCGATTATCCCGAGAGCGTGCGCCGCGTTGCAAGTTTGGTCGATTACCAGGGTATTCGCGCCCGCCAAGGTGCCGCGCAACCGGATGGCCGGCTGTTGGGCGTTGGACTGGCGAGCTATTCCGAACAAACGGCACATGGCTCGGCGGAATGGACGCGCAGAGGCTCGCCCATCATTCCGGGATTTGAAAGCGCCACGGCGCGCCTTAATCCGGATGGCACATTGGTGTTGCTGGTCGGCATTCATTCGCACGGACAAGGGCTGGAGACGACCTTGGCGCAGATCGCGTATGAGGAGTTGGGCATCCACCCCAACGACATAAACGTGCGGTTTGGCGATACCGGGGTTTCACCGTTTGGGTTCGGTACCTTCGCCTCGCGCTCAATGGTCATGAGCGGCGGCGCTGTGTCAAATGTCTGCATCAATCTGCGCGAGAAGCTGGCCCTGATTGCGGCGCATCAACTGCAATGCGATGTCGAACAAGTACGCTTTGCCGATGGTGAAGCGCGGGGCGCGTCCGGGTCAATCTCGATCGCAGAGATCTGTCGCATTGCTCATCTGCGCCAAGACGGGTTGCCCGATGGCGTCGATCCAATTCTGGATGCGACGGAGACTTATGAGCCGAGTGAATCGACCGGTGTATTCTCTTACGCGACCCATGCGGCAGTCGTTTTGGTCGATCCCCAATCCGGCGCGATCGAGCTGATCGATTACGCGGTCGTGGAGGATTGCGGCAATATGGTCAATCCGATGATCGTCGATGGTCAGATCACGGGCGGCGTGGCGCAAGGCATCGGTACCGCGATCTACGAGGAAAGCATTTATGACGAAAACGGGCAGCCCCTGGCGACGACCTTCGCCGATTATTTGCTGCCGGGCGCGACGGAAATACCGGATATCAAGATTGGCCATATGGTGACGCCGGCGGTGTACACCAGATTCGGAATAAAAGGCATGGGCGAGGGCGGTGCCATTGCACCTCCCGCCGCAATCGGCAATGCGCTACGCGATGCATTCGCCGCGACCGGGGCGCAATTCAACGAAACACCCTTTACGCCCCGGCGAGTTCTCGACGCGCTGGACAATTCATAATTGTAGATGGTAAATACCTGCAATATATTCCAAAACAATTTGCGGTAATCATCTTTTCCCACAGAATACGAGGCACGCGCGCCGCCAATTGCGGGCAGCGCGAGCGTCAATTGTTCTTCTATCGGGATCGGCGAAGCGTGTATTGAATCATGGACTCAAGTTTCTCACCTGTCCAAGGGGGTGGTCGCTCTCCAAACTCGTCGCCATGCAGCGCATGAAACTGTTCCCCTATCCATGCTCACTCTTTCTGCAAGACAATACAGAAATAAAGTACTACCCTCTCGTTTGCATCAAGAGTTGGGCTGACACCCTCGCCAACCTGCTGATCGAGCAAGGTGGTTTTCCCGGAAGGGAGATGTGGCCAAAAAGGCAACCAAACGAGCGGTAGCCGTCCTCGGCAAAAACCTAAAGAGGGCTACCGCCGACGGTGCCGCGGTTGTGGGTCTTACGATGGCCGACCGAAGGTCTGGCCTCGGCCAGCCGCCGCCGGGCATTGCCTTGCCCGAAAACTAGACATCGCGCTTCCGGATCATGGCGCCGATATCGCTGATTTGGTCCAGCCCGTCCCCATGGCCGGTCTGTAATGGCTGAATGGCGGTGGTTTCATGTTCTCCAAATCGGCCTGTGGCAGGCGCCGAACTGACCGGGATCGTCGATGATCACACCGATCGGGGCAAGGTTTCCGTCCGCCCGGGACCGGTCGCCCATGCGGCCCGCCGGAGGGCGTCAGAAGCGCTTACCGATACCCCGCATCGCCGGCGCGCTCCTTCCTACCTGGCGGACCGCATGGGCGATCTCTTTGGGTCATGATCATTGATCCTTGGTATTGATGGCTGGCGCCGGATGCACGGTCGGACTAATCCCGGCGCACCGAATGGCATGCTTCACAACCATAATCATTTGCGATAGCATCGCGCCCGTAACAGTGAAGGCGATCAATGCGCGGAACTATCTTGGCTGCAATTGCGTTGGCATTGTTTGTAATGGCGAACGGTCATGCATTGGGTGCTGAAAGATGCCCAGACGCCTACCCAAGTGAAACGTGGACCGATTGTATTGGCTTTGAAGTACTGAGCAATGGAGACAAATATATTGGCGGTTACTAAGGACGGCAAATTACATGGTCAAGGCACCTACAAATTTACCAACGGGGCCACATATGTCGGTGGTTTCAGGGCTAACATGAGGACCGGACAGGGGACCTTTTCATTTGCCGACGGCCGCGTGCTGCGCGGCAGATTTGAAAACGGAAATTTTTTGGGAAACTAATATCGCAATGTAATTGTGCCCGCAAAAGGGAAGCGACAAGTTCGCTGACCCTGAACGGACATTCGGCGAATTACCCAAATTCGCCTGCCAACCCGATGAAATACCCGTCGGTGCGGCGCCTCTCGATACCGCCGCCAACACCGATCCTGGCCTGATCGATGCGCAAAAACGACCACCAAACAGACCAGGAAAGACAAAACCCGCCCCGGCATCAGCCGGAGGCGAAAGAAACCAAGACGCTCATAGCAAAACGGATCGACGGAACCGCGCTGGCGACCGTGTTTTGCAACAGCCTCGGCCAATAGCGGTCATTCACCAGCGTTAAGATCGGCTAATTTTCCGGTAATCCGGCTTTGGCCTGTTCTGTTTTACCCTGAAGATCGCAGTCCGCCCGCGACCAATATTCCCATCCGTGAATGGGTGCGCTATTCGCCCGTTCGTTCGATATATGTTGATGGGCAAATATACT
>Ga0066376_10005196_pt1 | contig 11117 bp, 6 predicted proteins | sample Knorr_S15_td_Bot_FD_77009 | JGI IMG/M metagenome (GOLD analysis project Ga0066376, IMG submission 77009) | Marine microbial communities from Southern Atlantic Ocean transect - Knorr_S15_td_Bottom_ad_5009_LV_A | ecosystem: Environmental > Aquatic > Marine > Oceanic | place: Southern Atlantic... | reverse complement strand
CGCGGAAGTTGAAGCCACCGCCGGTTGTATGCGTTCCGCCATTGAGATGCGGGAAAGCAACTTCCAGCATATCCGAAGGCATCTGGAAGGAAATCGACTGACCGGCTGCAATCGCGTTTTCACGTGACAGCCCCGGCGGATTCCCCGCTGTAACCAACTGCGCAGTATGTGGAACCGTATCATGCATCTGCGCTACGAGTTCACGGAAACTACCGTTTCGGTTATAAGCGAAAGGCTCGGTTCCATGAATATCGGCAACCGGACCACTACGAATCGTTTCACCGGTTATAGGATCATGATACGTAGAACCCCAAGGCTCAACGATGGTAGACCCGATACCGCCATGCGGCCAGGTGGTCGCACCAAACGCATGATCGTGCCAAAAAACCAGCCCGACATCGGCATCCACCCACCAGCGATAACGCACATACTCTGTGGTTACAATCTGATCTTTAGCATGTGCATGCGTCATGCCTTCGCCAAAGGTGATGGTGTACTTGCCATCTTTGGCTTGACCCTTGTTAGGATCAGGCGTGATGTTGGTGATCCAGCGCGCGTCTTTACCATTAGGTACTTCGATGCCAACAATGATGTCAGCTCCCACATGGTAAGTCGGCGAACCTTTGGCCATTTGAATTTCGATCACCGTGTCGCCGGGCTTCGTCGCCTTCAACAGCTTGGCGTTCATAGGCATCGGCATGCTGACATGATGACCGTCTTTCATCTTCTTGGTGAACTGCGTGTAAGACCGCATGGACTGGTCATAAGAGAAGCCCGTGATAACGCCGTCTGACGCCTGATTGTCGAACTGGAAGAAATGCGGATGGATATTGACTTTAGACATTTGAAAATTCGTAAAATCATCATCATCCCACTCACTCGTCAACAACACGTCTACACAATCGTAAACGTTTGCACGAATGACCAGCGGAATTGCCTTTTTAGGATCGGCTTTAACTTCTGCCATATCTTCATCGATTACATAGATCAAGCCATACTTATCGATAACAGGTGGCGTTTTGCCAACGGCTGCCGAAAGTTCAATCGGTGTGTTAATGAAATGCAGATTGTATTGTTTACGTCCTGCGCCTGGAGGACAAAGGCTCCATCGCCCTTGCTCACCTGGTTTAGCGGGAGCACTGCTCTCTACCGTGATCGGACTTCGACCACTGCCTGATTCCGTCTTGGTAATGATGTCAGAATCCGGTCTCATATGGAACGGCTCCAACCACGGAGCACCACCATGATGTCGCGCAAACGGCACACGCTTACCAAAATGCGGCTGCAGATGCGGCCATGCTAGTTTTCCGTGCTGGTCAAACATGATCGGATGACGCTTGCCCGGATGTGGCGATTTATATTTAGGCCATTTGATTACAGTTTCTCGTTCAGACAAAACCTGATTGCCTTTCCAGGCATAATCCCAAACAGAGCCGTCATAAGCTTTGATCTGTTTGATGGGATCATCAACATGACCGGGCTGTCCCTTGGGAGGAAGCATGTACTTAACCCAGTCCTTGATGTTTACGGTTGGATCATCTACAGACCAATCGCTTTCTCCTTTATCAACAATATGGAACTTCTTGCCAAACCAGTCCATGGTTCTACCCACCAGCTTGTCTGAAGTCTGTCCATGAGGAATACGTCCCTCACGATCAGGAAGTTCCAAAAGTGGGCGCATAATGTCTGTGCTACCGGTAGGATAGTTCCCATCTTGAAGAACGTTATAAACTCTCCAATATCCCCACATGCCAGCAACATAATGATGTGCTACATGACAATGGAAAAGGAAGTCACCCGCGAGACGCTGACAAAGTCCAGATCCGCACTCGGTCTCAAGGTCTACAACCTCAGACGGACCAATAACCTTAACGTCAACACGATCCGTAGTCGTACGAACAACCGGGTATTTTACCGGGCCGTCATAAGCAGCACTGATCAGATTGGCAATTTGTACTTCGCGTTTCGGAGAACGAGTCCAGCGAATCGTTCCACCATGTGGATGATGTGAATGGAACACTTCACCACCACCATGGATCAAACGGAATTTTGCCGGATCGCCCAAGTAGGAACGGGGGATCGTGGTAGGTGCATCACCGAATGTATAAGAACTATAAGCCAGTGATTCGTCTTCGAAATGAAACATCTTTTCCTGAACTGCCAGATTGTTGATACCAAACGGCTCAGAACGGAAGTTCAATGCTCTTGCAGAAGGACGATAAGCATCGGTCTGCGGATCGCGTTGCGGAATCATTTCACCATGACGGTTCAGCGGACGAAAAGATTCGTCGCCAACTTCATGGTAGATCAATCCGAATTCGCGGAAATCTCTTTCTTCGTCATTAACGATCATAGCCATCCAGCCACTTTCCAGCGGTTCGCCGGTCCAGGGACTGAGATAACGAGAACCTTTAGGTTCTACAACCATAGCCCCAATCAAACCCAGTGAAGAAGGATCACGACCTGCATGATTCTGGATCATGTGTCCACCTTCCTGCTCATCGATTGGAATGTACCACTCGAATTCCTGCGTTCCACCTGCAGGAACGATCGCTCCCGGAGTTGCTGCGGTATCCGGCTGACCGGTAGAGCTGATAATCATCGCAGAACCGTTTACCTGAAATCCAGCATCTTCATCTTCCAGTCGGTTGGTGAATTTGATGCGAAGACAATCCCCCTGATTTGCACGAATCATGAAAGGCTGAATGGCATCGCCCTGGAGTCCATTAGAAACCATTCCAGGATCCAACTCGTGTTCACGAGACGCAGCGTTGGCTTCTTCTTCTTTACGGACTCTGTCAATCTCTTTATCCAGCACATACATATAGCCTGGATAGAAATCGCCCCATTGGTTGAGGGTCACTTCTACATTGATTGCGGAAACTACGTAAGTTTTGGTAGGAACGTTGCTTGGACAATGTGCGCCTCTGTAGATCTTGGCCGCAGCTTCTGTGGGCCCAAGCAAATAGCTTTGTCCTAATTGGTGACCTGCCCAGGAATCATGAAAACCGCCGCCGGCTGAAGCAGGACTGGCATGCTCCTTGAGCTTGCTTTTCAACTGATCCATAACCCTCATAAAGGTCTGGTCCAGTTTTTCCTGGCTGCCTTCCAAACCACTCATAATATCTTCATGTTTAAGCTGTGCATCGAGCTTTTTCAACCAATTGGGCCTGTCAACAGCAGCGTTGCCAGAGTCGTGAATACCATGCGAATGGTCGGTTGAAATTGCGCCAGCTGGAACAGAGAGCCCCAGGGTCAAAAACACGACCGCAAGCGCATACCAGCTTTTCCACCCTTTTTTGACACGAATCATTATCTACCTCCTAGTAGAGCGTCTAAAAATGGATAATAAAAAACAGTAATATGTAATTTTTAAATTTGATAAATGCACGGCTCCAGCCACCCCTTTTGGCGAACCGCTATCTATTAACGCCTTATAATCAAAGGCTTATCTATAAAATTAAAAAAACACGAAAAAACCCTACAGGTACAACTCCTGCATTTTGGGTGCGTAACTTTAACAAATTTAATTTTCCCTTACAAGTCCCAAATGAATTTTTTTATCATTTCTTAAAATCAGCAGAAAAAGCGAGCCACCTTGGATCACCTGGTTCAAAATATTCTCGAAATCCTGTTGATTTTCGACCGCTTCGCCATTGACCGCCAGAATCTGGTCGCCAACCTGCAGGCCTTTTGAGTCGGCATAACTTCCTCGCTTCACAGTAGACACTTTCGCGCCTGCTTCTGCATCTGTTATCGAAAAACCAAGGCCCGAGGGATCGCGGGGAGTCAAAGAAGCCAGCAAGTTGATTTTCTTTTTCTTCGATTCCAGTTTCACCGGCACCACCTGGCGCTTGCCGTTGCGCAAAATATCCAGATTGATGGTTTGTCCCGGGGTGATGGTGCCAATGATGCGGATCAATGTATTTGGCGAATCAATTTCCGCGCCGCCAATTCTTAAAATGATATCGCCTACTTTTAGTCCCGCCCGATGCGCCGGGTCGCCTTCAAAAACCGAATTGACGATAACTCCCTTTTTATTTTCCATCTCTTCGGGTAACGCATCGATGCCAACACCCAGCCAACCACGATGCACTTCTCCATGTTCCACCAGCTGTTTTACAATATACGAAACCATATTCGATGGAATGGAGAACCCGATACTCTGCGCATAATTGATGATGGCCGTGTTGATGCCGATCACTTCACCTTTAATATTCAGCAACGGCCCGCCGCTGTTACCCGGGTTGATCGAAGCATCGGTCTGAATAAAATCTTCATAACGCGAAAGGTTGACGTTCTCTCTTTTTAATCCACTGACAATGCCAAAGGTAGTGGTGTCGTTCAATCCATAAGGATTGCCCACCGCCACCACCAGCTGTCCTACCCGCACTTTGCTGGAGTCGGCAAACTTTACCTCTGTGAGCGGTTTGTCGGATTCGACTTTCACCACAGCAAGATCGGTATCTTCATCGGCACCCAAGACATCGCCGACAACCTCACTGCCATCTTTAAACGTAACCTTTATCTTTAAGACATTCCTCACTACATGGCTGTTGGTGACGATCAATCCTTTTTGAGCATCGAAGATAACACCGGCTCCCGCATTGGCAGGCCTGCCTTTTCGGGGCAACCCCTGCCCCACAGCACCTTTTGCGATGTAAGGGGAAAGACTGACCACCGCCGGGCGCACCTTGTCGGCAAGAGCTACCAACTCCTCTTCCACCTGTTCTAAAATTCCCGCGCTACTGAATTGCGTGAGAACCAGTGAAAACAAAATCAGAAGCAAACAGATTTTTATAAGTAATTTGTTCATAGTCATTAGAATAGAACCGCAGATTCCGACAAAGAGCTTTTTCGAATCCGTACTTGATTTTTCAATCAGACCGTGAAAAAGTATTTGATAACCTAAGCTTATATAAACTATCCCTTTAACTGTCAACCCACCTATGAGCATTCAAACCACTGACTTCGAAACCAAATCCGCAGAAGAGCTTATTCAATGGACTATGGACCAGTATGGCGTAAAAGCCGGTCTCGCTTGCAGTTTTGGTATGGAAGACATGATCCTCATCGACATGATCGCAAAACTCAAAGGCCCGATCACCATTTTCACTCTCGATACCGGTCGCCTGCATGAGGAAACCTACGAAATAATGGAACGTGTGCGGTCGCATTATAAACTCGAAATCAAAACCTATTTTCCGGATCACCAGCAGGTAGAAAAACTAGTACGCGAAAAAGGATTCTTCTCTTTTAAAGAAAGCATTGAAAACCGCAAAGAATGTTGCGCAATCAGAAAAATTGAACCTCTCAACCGCGCACTGAGTGAACTCGATGCTTGGGTCACCGGATTAAGAAGAGATCAGGCTGTCACTCGCACCGAAACAGCAAAGGTCTTAGAAGATGCCGACCACCCACCTCTTATAAAAATAAATCCACTGGCAGACTGGACGCAAGAGCAGGTGGAATCTTATATCGAAAAACATAAAGTTCCTGTCAACGCATTACATAAAAAGAATTACCCGAGCATCGGCTGTGCGCCCTGCACCCGCCCGATAGAAGCGGGTGAAGATATCCGCGCCGGAAGATGGTGGTGGGAAAACCCCGAACACAAAGAGTGCGGCCTTCACCCACGCGGAGTAGACCACACAGCCTAAAGGTCTATTCCTTTTCAGTGATACCATCGCTTCTGGAGTGCGCTAACGGGTTCTATAGGTTGTTTCCTTCTCACCACTAACGGTCTTGAATTCACGATTGTGTTCTTGGGAGTTTTGAACGGTCGAATTAAGCAAAGCTTCCGGAGTTGGATAAGGAGTGGAAATTAAAATAAACTGGTAGGAAAATAATTTTGGAAAAATTCGTATAAAAAGCTCGTTTACCTTGAGTAAAATTTTACTGAAAGGGTTCAATCCAACTGCAAGAGGAAAAGGCGCGGGCAAACCTCTATATTGTATTATTTTAAATCCAGCCTGATCTAAAAGCCTGTAAATCGTTTTAAAAGTAAAAAGCCTTCGGTGTCCTAAATCCAAAATACCCCTCACGCCGTAACTAAATCTTCCCATTAATAACTGTAGTCGCATGGGGAAAAAACCAATATTGGGAACGGATATTATGAACTTGGGAGTTTTACCATTAGCCCTTACTCTCAAATGATAAATAAATTTCTCCGGCTCTTCCAAGTGTTCCAGCACATCCAATAACAAAATATAATCGAACTTTTCAACGTCAATGGGTGGGTTGGGGGTGTTTAAATCCATTTTAGTGAAATATTTGATCTTTGCACCTTCCTTTGGGTCTTCCACATCTATAGATTCTATATGGCATTTCTTTTTTCTTAGTTCCTGACCCACAAGCGAATCTCCGCACCCAATATCCAGTACATTTGCCCCCGGTGCTACGGTGTCTATCGCAAACTGATGGGAAGAAGAAAACCCTATTTTCAGGGTATACTTTGAATTGCCTTCTTCAACATCATACTTTCTCTCGTAAAACAGAGAGATCCTATGAAAAATTGGAGCCAATGTGGACAACACTACATTCCAGGCATACTTGATCCCCCTATCTGAGTAGGTATTGGTGTCATAAGAAATGGGAATAGGAATCTCGTGCAAATGGAGTTTTTTCAACAAGAATTGAATGAGGATCTCTGTGTCAAAGTGATCAGCATTTGTATTGAGTTGAAAGGGGATATTGGTGAGTACCTTCAACCGATAGGCTCTGTAGCATGAGTGCAAATCAGAAAATTGAGTTCCAAGCAAAAGATTCTGAAACCAGGTCAGGGCCTTGACCCCAAGATAACGAATGGCCGGCATTCCATTTTTGATGGGAGTTAAACCTGAAGTAATTCGCGAACCCAATACCATGTCGACTTCCGAATCCATGAACGTATTTATTAAAGCTTGAATATGCGTGAGTGAATATTTTCCATCCGGGGGAAGCACAACTAGAATATCGAATTGATTTTTAATCGCATAATGCAAACCAATTTTTTGATTGCCTCCATACCCTTGGCTTTCGGGATTTCGTAAAATGATAACATTTAAATGACTGAACTCTTTCTTATAAGCCAAGGCCTTTTTAAAAGTTTCATCTTGGGAACAATCATCCAGAATCAATATTTCGTGGTTCAGATGTAAAATGTCTGAAGGTATAGTCGACAGGACTTCCTAAATGGTTTTCTCCGCATTGTATGTAGGAAAAAATATCAGTATTTTGTCTTGAGTTTTGTAGGTCATACTAAAGATGGTTAACTTATAATTTTGGTCAACCCTGTAAATTGGTCTTTATTGGCTTGAATATCCCAGAAAACAGTATGGGGACCAATTTTTTCAATTTTATAGGGAATTTGATTCTCATCGAGAAATTTTCGGTACCGGTTATCCATGATGCCCTTTCTTCTACCGACCACTATTTTCTCAGAAGCCTCGTAAAACTTGTATAAATCGTCTGCCATATAAAAATATTGATCAGCAGTGTAATAAATCACATTTGAGATGATAGCAAAATTATCCGAACTGACGGGTTTTGCTCTGCTTAGCTTCCCCCATGTCCTTGGAAGATTTGATGTGACCAGTATTTCATTCCCCTCAACTAATTGGGCTTGGATCGCAGTGTAGTAGTCGGCATAGATAAATTGAGTATTTTTTGTTTTTAAAAATTCCAGAGCGGTTTTAAGGTAGAAAGGTTTTTTTATCGGAATCAACCCATCGATCATCCCACTCTCTTTGTAGAATCGATAGTTGTTCAATCCTTGAAAGCTCATCCATACAAAAATAAGCATTAAAAATGCAATTACCGATCTCTTTTTTATTTTTTCAAAAAGAAAAGCTACCCATATCATTACTATTCCAAAACATGGATAAGCATACCGTAACGTAATCGGCCCATTTTCGGTCAGTGTATTGGCAAGAACAACAAAGAGGATAAGCAGGATAAATGTTAGTGTGGGATCATGATCTATTTTTTTTAATAGCAAGACGTTCCTAAAGGAGTCCCATTTCCATGCTAAAAACTTATAACAGCTAAAAAGAATAAGGATCAGTATGATAATCGCCAGAATATTATTGAGAGATGCCCATAATCCATCATACGAGCCTGGAGTAAAAGCTTTTGCAAGAGGCTCTCTAATTCCCAGCACATCTGGAATTCTGACGGTCATCATAATCCAGACATGTTGAAATAGAACAACAGGGTCAATATTCATATCAAAACCTTTACCACCTCTACTAGTGTCACCAAGAAAAATACTAATAATTCTTGGCGACATCCCGATTAGAAACCCAGATAAGCCATACCGCATCATTTTCCATTTCTGTGGTCCATTTCTTTTAATCAATCCAAGAATCCATTGCTGATACCCTGCTAAAAATTTTCGTGAAATGGCCAAACGAATGACCACTAAAACCAAAACTTGAAGGGCGGATTTATGAAAATTATGGATCTGAAAAATTGATATATTAAAAATATCGATTGCGAAACCGCCCCAAACATATGCAAAGAGGGTAGCAATCAACATCAGCAAAATGATCCCATCAAAAATTCTCAATAAAACATCAAATCGAGTTCCTGAGCTTTGGATGGTTTGGAGCAATTTCCTAAATGAAATTTTGGACCGAAATTCACTCCAAAAAGGATGTGATAAAACGAACATAATTGCTATCGTTGCAAAATATATGATTGCATAGGAATACTCATAAATAGATACGCCAAGAAAAAAGAACAACCAAAAGATCCAGGGAAGGTTTTCATTGGACGACTTGATCTTGAAGTAAAGAAGCAAAATTATGTTTCCAAGAACAATTATGATGGAGTTTTGCCAGTTATGTGTGGCGAGAAAGGAAAGGGCCGGAGAGGGAACAATAAGAAGGAATAAAATGATGAGCGCAACACCTTTGCTGATATTTTTTGCGAGAAGGTAGGTGGTCCAAATATACGCTGCATAAAATAAAATGGCGGGTAGTTTGTAGGCCATTGCACTGATTCCCATCAACCAAAAAAATGGGATGGCAAAAAGGCCATGTAAAATGCCATGATATCTGGCATATTCAAAATAGAAGAAGAAGGCTTCCCCTCTCATCAACCGTATTATTTCTCCTGCCTGTATTCCTTCATCGAATTGTAGAACCAACGGTGCATTCAATAAAAGAGGAAAGTGCAAAAAAGCGACAATAAAGAAGAGTGAAAATACCGCTAGAAGATTACCACCAATAAGCCATGTGATCCTTAAGGTTTCTGTTTGTTTCATCTAACACGTTTCAATTGAAGGATTTTAATTCAGAATGATAAATTTACAGTTTATAACCTTAGCGCCACAAAAACATTGCTCAATCTATTCCACTACCCTGTTTAGGATCACAAGAATATACAACAATTTCTTTTTGACCGCAGGATTAGTCCGTATATTATATGAAAAAGCGATAGAAGTTTTTCAAACCTTTGAAATAAGGCTGGGCGAAAGCTCAGAGGAGAGAACCCGCCACGTCAGATTGTACTTCCCTCCAACATGAATTTCCAAAGTTTAAACGCCGCAAAACCGAAGCCGCATTTACCGTGGCGGGCACATGCCGGAAATTACCCTCTATTGCGCCAAGGGGGCCGTTGTTTAGGTAAACACGAAGGACACCAGCCCTTTTAACGAGGAAGGAAATATTGGCAGACTATAGTAAAGGCTCAGCAAATTTCAGCCTGCTTCACGGGAGTTGACCTATTTTTTCTGGGCGTAAGCCGGGATATTAGAAAACACAAAAATGATAAAAGGCACCACATGCTGAACCGCTTTTTGCACTGTTTTCATCACAGTCGTGTTTTCCGTAGTTTTTAATTCCGCCAACTGGCGTTCGGCCTGCCTGAAAATAAGCGGCAAGACCTCGATAGACATTACCGCTATTTGAAGAATCTCTTTAAACTCCGCCCCGCATTTGCCCTTACAGAAAATCAAGTTGTCCAATCCTGTCAAAAAATCAGAGGTGGTTTTTATCAAAACCGTTGAAAGCAACACAACAATAACCAGTCGGGCACAAGACTCGATAGCCAGGGTGACCCCTTCCACTGAAATGCTGAAGGGTATCCATGCAGGCAATTCCAAAAAGTAGCCGGGTGTAAACAGTATTGGGAAAATAGTGATGGCAATGAAAAACCAAGTCAACTTCCGCAATGTCAAATAGATCTCTCTAGTCGAAATATTTGCGGTCCACGCCAAGGCAAACCCCAGTAACGTTAAAACAGCAAGCAAGACTCCGTCCCCAATCCCGGAAAGGGCGATCAAGACCAGTGTCGCGCAAATTTTGTAGTCGGCGCGCATGCGGTGGATCCAGGTTGATCCCGGAACAAACGCAATTGGAGAAAACAGTTTTTCGGTCATATTTAGCTAAAACTTTCCAGATGAATGCCACTTGAACCCAAGCTCAGGGTATGGAATGATTGCCAATCATTTAAATAAAAAGCCTTATGACTTCTTCCATTATAGATAAAACTTGTGCGTTTGTAGAAAATAAACTTGCCGGTGATGGCTCGGGCCACGACTGGTGGCATATTTATCGTGTCTGGTCGATTGCAAAAAATATCGCCGCAGAAGAAAAAGCCGATATGCAGACCGTGGAGCTGGGCGCCCTGCTCCACGACATCGCCGATTGGAAGTTCCACGATGGCGACGACTCAAAAGGTCCCACAGTCGCCCGGGAATTTTTAAGCAATAACAATGTCGACATAGTGCTGACCGAGTCTGTGGTCGAAATCATATCGACGGTTTCTTATAAAGGTGCCGGGGTCGCCACGCCGATGAAAACCCTCGCAGGAAAAATTGTACAGGACGCCGACCGCCTCGATGCCATAGGTGCCTTGGGCATAGCCCGCACCTTTGCCTATGGCGGATATAAAAACCGCCTGATCTATCATCCCGATGAAAAGCCCGTCCTGCACCAAAGCTTTGCTGACTATAAAAAAAACGAAGGCCACACCATCAACCATTTTTATGAAAAACTGCTTTTGTTGAAAGACCGAATGAACACCCCAACCGGCAAGCGCATGGCGGAGGGTCGCCACCAGTTCATGCAAAACTACCTCGATCAATTTTATATGGAGTGGGATGGCAATGCTTGAAACGCTGCATAGATCGG
>Ga0066376_10005195_pt1 | contig 11118 bp, 7 predicted proteins | sample Knorr_S15_td_Bot_FD_77009 | JGI IMG/M metagenome (GOLD analysis project Ga0066376, IMG submission 77009) | Marine microbial communities from Southern Atlantic Ocean transect - Knorr_S15_td_Bottom_ad_5009_LV_A | ecosystem: Environmental > Aquatic > Marine > Oceanic | place: Southern Atlantic... | reverse complement strand
TGCGAAAAACAAATCCTCTTGGGGCCGGAAGCCGCGAAAGCGTTCTTGTCAGAAGATCCCGAAGATTCTCTTCCAGAGCACCACGGGTTCCGGCAGTTGGCCATCGTACGCGAGAGGGAGAAGAATTACGCTGAAGCCATCCGGCTTTGCAGGGCAGCGATGGCCCAAGGTTGGAGCGGCGACTGGGAGAAGCGCACCGTTAGATGTGAGACCCGGTTGGCCAAACTTGGTTAATCAGAGGGACTTCCCGCGAGGCCCGGTAACTCCAAAGTCGTTAATCCTTACCGACGTTGTGTCGGGCAGCCAGTTGAGCTTTGCGTACTGCTCTAATGCGTTCGTCCCAGGATCAGCGATGCTCAGAAATGAACCCGGGTTCGACTCCCATGCGTCTGAGCGCTAAGTTGCGAAACGACATTTGTGGTCCATTTCGCGGGCATCACCCCTGTGTCATATTGGGAGTGAATCTAACGACCGCAGGTCTCCTGTCAGAGGCGAACACGTCTCAGAGGATACTTACTAGTTAATTGGGGTCCGTTGACCCGAAGTCTCAATTTCGCGCCGTTGAATTGCCAGTACGACGTACTCCGAAGTGTTTCATGCAACTTAATACGTTTCGTCGTTGGGTTTATCACCAGCAAGCCGTGATCGAAAAGATGGTGTAGGTCGGCCCTCATTAGTAGACCATTATCTGTTGGCTTCTCGCCTTTTTCACCATGAGGAACGATATGGACTGCCTCAAGGACTTCCTCAGGGCCATCCCCTGTAATTGAGCATTTGCTTCCGTATGCGCGGAGTAAGTTCTCTCGAAACTCTCTCTGGCCTCATTCCTGTGGTAAGGGCCCAAATATATAGAGCTTCAAGTCGATCACCTTGCGCCGGCGACATCAGTTGCTTTGAGTCTTCAACTGTCAGAGGTTTCATATCTGATGGAGCGCTCTTCGGAGGGTCGACCCAGTCAGATACGTTTCTTGCTACGAACCCCTACCTGACAGCAAGGCCGAGCGCGCGGTGAATCGCTGCGTGCAGATGGTGAAGTGAGGTTGGCGAGAGCCCTTCCGATAGTTTGTCAGCATACAGCTTTTGCAGATGCTGGGGAGTCAGATTCACAGGACGTACGCTCCCTATGTACGGTTTGGTGTGGGGCCGCACATACTTTTCGTATCTGACGAATGTGGTTTCCTCCAAAGTTGGCCTGGCTATCTCCAACAAATAGTCGAGGAACTGGGCGACAGTCTGACGGCCCTGTGCGGTGGGCACTCCGAGTTCTTTGCCGCGGAGAGCAGAGGTCAGTTTTCCAGCTACCTCCTGACGAGTTCTCCCAAATAGATAACGTCTCTTGCCACCCGCAAGCACAACAGCGGCGGTCCAACGACCGTCTTTTCTTTTCTTGTATAGGGCGCCTTCGTTGTTACCTCGTCTGGCCAATCTCATGCACCTGAGGGTTACGCCACTGCGACCTAAGTCTGTCTTTATCTACAAACAACGGGGTGAGCGTTAATGCGACAACCTTTATATGGCCAGGACATGTGTGTCCTTGGATACAACCATCATAACATCGTTGCTCGCGATTCGATCTTGCACCCGATCCGAGATCAGCAGTCACAGTTTAAAAACGTCGGTGGCAAGAGAAATTTAGGAGTTGAGGGATCATGACCAAGATTCCTCTACAATTCTCAAACCCCGCAAGACCCTGCCGCTCGGTGATTAAAATTGATAGAGGCTCACGCTGGATTGAGATTGGTTGACGGCGTCAACGGCCGATACTACCATACCGATGGTGACGGACGGCACACGGACCACCCACCTCTTCATCTTCTAACGTTTATAACGAGTGTCATATTTCACTAGAAGTCTGATGAGGTGCGTTCGGTCTGATACTCAAGCTCTTGAAGTCAGGCAATTCAAAGGAGGCCGCAATGGCAAACACCGGTGAGGACAACGTATACACCAGGCTCGGCGCGCGCCCCGTAATCAACGCTGGAGGCAACACCACCGTCTGGGGCGGGTCCACTCCGTCGTCGGAGGTTATGCGGGCCATGCAGGAGGCCAGTAATAGCTTCGTGGAAATGGAAGAACTACTGGCAACCGCCGGGGCACGGATCGCCGATCTTGTGGGAGCGGACGCCGCCTACCCAACGGCCGGCGCCTACGCGGCTCTCGTTCTGAGCACAGCAGCCTGCATCACCGGCAACGATTCTGAAAAAGCAGCCCAGATTCCAGACCTGGCCGGACTGAAAAGCGAGATCGTCCTTCAGCAGCGGCACCGGTACGGCTACGACCGGGCCTACACCATCCCAGGCAGCAGGCTCGTCCTCGCCGGCGATGAGGAAGGGACCACAGCTGATCAGCTGATTAGAGCTATCGGACCCGACACCGCCGCGGTGGCGTACCTGGTCAGGGCCGACGAAGACGAATCGACGGTCGGTCTCGAAGAGACGGTCGAGATCGCCCACGCTCGTGGCGTTCCGGTCATCGCCGACGCAGCGGCCCAGATATACCCTCTCGACTTCCTCAGGAGGAACGCGCAGTCCTCCGACCTGGTCTGTTTCGGTGGCAAGTATATGGGCGCGCCTCACTCAACAGGATTCGTCTGCGGTAAGAAGGACATGATCGAAGCGGTCACGGCCCATGGCTTCATTGGCCCTCGTCCCTTTGGCCGAGGCATGAAGATGGACCGCCAGGAGATCATTGGGCTTGTGACCGCAATCGACATGTGGATCAATACCGACCACGAAGAGCGCCTTGTGGGATACGGAGCTCGATTCTCGGCGATAGAGCGCGCGGTGCAGGGCGTCTCAGGAGTGCGCGAGACGAAGGTCGTGCCGACCAACAACTTCGTCGGGTTGATGCTTCACGTGGTGCTGAACACGGACAAGCTCGGCAAATCGGCAGAAGAGGTCTACGACGAGGTCCTAAACGGCGCCCCGAGAATTAGATTGGCCACCGAGGGAGACGACACGCTAACAGTCAACGTTCACACGCTAAACGAAGGTGAGGAGCACATCATCGCAGACCGCCTGAGGGACGTATTGGACGTGTGACCGCATACTCCGCGCCATTCCAGAGGACCACGGATTCAGTTCAATCACGTTGATCTGGGAAATATCGGATTCAAGAAATTGAATGCCGGTTGACAGGCTCAGCATTACAGTTTGGGCCATCCCAGGGTCAGGTTCAGTTAGATTAGGTTGACATGGGGAATCTCGGTTGAGAGTAGAGCGGCCGGGAAGGCTACGTCAATCGGGAAGGTAATGATGCAACTTGGATTGTTCTACCAGATGCAGGTCCCCAAGCCATGGACCGCCGAAAGCGAGTCAGACCGCTACTGGCAAATGATGGAGCAGGTGAGCTACGCTGAGGAGCTGGGCTTCGCGAGGGTTTGGATGACCGAGCACCAGTTTCGCTCGGAGTGGTCCCACTCCTCAGCCCCCGACGTAACGTTGGCAGCGCTGAGCCAGCGCACCACTCGGATGCGTCTGGGTATAGCGGTGACCGTCCCTCCGGTGCAGCACCCCCTGCATATTGCAGCGCGCATCGCCACCTTGGACATCCTAAGCAAGGGTAGAGTTGACTTGGGCGTGGGTCGGTCCGGGTATCCTTACCAGATGGCCGCCTTCGGCGTCGAGTTGGAGGACGCAACCGGGATGGTGGAGGAATCGTTAGAAATTCTCCCGAGGGCCTGGACCGAAGCGAAAGTGTCTTACTCTGGAAGGCACTACCAGATTCCGCCCAGGGAAATACTTCCGAAGCCAGTGCAGAGACCTCATCCGCCCATCTGGCTGGGATGCAGTCGGGAGGAGACTTTCGCCAAGGCAGGACGGCAGGGTCTTGGCTGCTTGGCCATGGCCGGTGGCGGGCCCGAGCGCTTGGGCCAGCTTATAGGCGTTTACCACGAAGCAGCGAAGCGGGCGGAGCCGGTGAGCAAAGTCGTGTGCGAACAGGTGTCGGCCAGCACGGTGGCCATCTGCGCCGAGACCCGGCAGCAGGCCTTCCAGCGCGGGGCGGAGATCATAGATTGGTACCGCCATCAGCAGGACTTGCGAGATGCCCGGGTTTGGAGCGAGCAAAACCCGGAGAGGGTGCCAGCAGATTACCGCTGGCATTACGACCGTTCCACAGACGCCAACTCCCCCAAGAGAGACGAGACTTCTTCTCTGGCCCAGATCGAGAGTGGACGTTACTGTATCGGAGACCCCGACGATTGCATCCGGTTCTTGGAACGGTACGAGGAATCCGGGGTCGATGAGATTATGCCCCTCTTCCAGGTCGGCCCGATTACCCACGAGGAAGTCATGACCACGCTTCGACTCTTCGGCGAGCACGTCATACCTCATTTTCGGGAGAAAGCGAAGAAAACCGGATAGCATTGGCCCATGAAACTCTAAATATGCCAGCTCCGCCGTTTCGGACAGTAAGCATTCAGCACTGTAGGCATCCAGCACAAGTGGGACACAATGCTAATGGAGATTAGGTGCTAATCCCGCGAGGTTCATGAGTTGCTGACTTCTTTGCCGATCCGATCCAGCATCTAACGGCCGTACGGGCAACGATACCTTGGCGAACGCACACTATCAACAAATAGTGAAGGCGAGATTACTGTCGTCAATGCGTGGAGCGAACTGGAGGATATGCGACTGTAGGCAGTCAGCAATTGTTGGAAAAAAGCTAATGGAGATTACGTGCTGATCCGGCGAGTGTTATCATCACTGTGAGTGCCTCCTCCCGTCTAGCGCTCCGTCAGGTCATCAAGCGCTGGTAAAAGCTCTTTGGACATTAGCTCCAAAGACCGAAACCATTTTCCCCTGTCTTCCATCCAATCGTGACATAGGACGAGCAGTGTTCCAAACCCACCCAAATCGTCGTAAAGAATTCGGATTTTCTGCGCGCACTCTTCAGGGTCTCCGACTATCCACAGGTGCTCCAGCATGTACTCTGGCGTAAGGGCTTCGTTGGGCAAGTCCGGGTCGTGTTTTAGTCCAGCAAGGCCTCGCGGGCTGCTACCAAGCAACGGAATCCAGTAGTCTGTGAAGAACTTTCCAAGGGGGCCGTTCAGAGCATCATCTCTCGCCTTCTGGCCGTCCTCCGCTATGTACACCTCACGAGATATCCGCCAGTCGTTCCTCGACGCCTGCTTACCGGCTTTTTTAGCTCCCTTCTCAACAACCTCCCAATGACTTGGCAACATCGAGGAGTGGAGAAAGCAGGTGCTCAGGGGCAACCATCCTCGTTCTCCAACCATCTCAAGGGTATCTGAGTAAGGGCTGCTCCCGGCTACTGCAATTGGAGGATGAGGTTTTTGATATGGTTTCATGTGAAAGCCCAGCCTAACGTCGGGTTGAGCCTCGGGTAACCTGGTCTTAAAAAACCTCCCGTTGTATTCAAAGGGCTTGCCTTCCCACATCTTGAGGATGACTTCAATGGACTCCATCATCCGCTCGCGCAGGCTCCCTGCGCTGAGATCGGTATCGAACATCTCAGTGTCAGTGGGAGCTCCTCCGGAGCCGATGCCGAAGTAAATCCTGCCCCTCGCCATGTGGTCGAGCATGGCAATTCGGTGAGCCACATGCGCGGGATCGTGGTAGTGTAGCAGCGAGACCCCGGTGCCGAAAGCCATCTGTTTGGTGACGCCAAGCGCCCTGGCGATGAACAGCTCAGGGGATGGCATATTCTCCCAGGGAAGAGTGAAATGCTCGCCTATCCAAGCCTCAGAATATCCGAGCTTGTCGGCGCGTGCTCCATCAACTCCAGGTCTTCTTCGTAGGTATCGGCATGAGGCCTTTCAGGGTAGTGCAATGGCATAAGGAAGAGTCCGAGTTTCGTATTAATTTTCCTCCTAATTTCCGGGGCGCTGTCAATGTCGGTAGTGTGCGTGAAAAGTTCTTCCCTTTTCTGCCAGAGGGAGAATAAGGTGTTTCACATAAGCTCGATATTTATGTGATAGCGCCTCTCGCAGTATGCTCTATAGTGTCCTCCGAGAAGCGTTAACCCTTAAGACCTTCATGTTTCTGCTCTGAAGGCCTCGATTCCGGCTCTCGCCGCGGCGGTCATCAAGGAGTAATCGGGCCCGTAAGTTATGTATGTGAGGCCCTTCGCGAGCCTTTGGCGCACCTGATCAGGGGTACTGCTACCGATTCCAACTGCGGCGGCGCCCGCTTTCCCCGCAGCAAGCATCTGCTCTACCACTTGCTCAACCTCGGGATGAGGCTGATGCAATGGATTCAGCCCCAGGGATAGGCAAAGATCCCAGGGTCCCAGGTATAGCACGTCAATGCCTGGAACCCTGGCGATGGCCTCGATGTTCTCCACCGCCTCCTTCGTCTCTATGATGAGCGTTACGAGGATGTTGTCGTTGGCGCGGTTGAAGTAGTCTTCGTTGTCAAACGTGTAGCCCGACGCGCGGAGCGGCCCCCAGCTACGTGTCCCTTGTGGAGGGTAACGTGTGGCGCTGACTATGGCCCGGGCCTCTTCTGGCGTTCTGACCGACGGCACAACGATCCCCATAGCGCCCATGTCCAGAGCCCGTTGGATGAACACCTGGCTGGCAGACGGAATCCTAACCATGGGGACGGTCTCAGTTCCACTGACAGCCATCAGTATGTGCTCCACCTCGGCTGAGTCTAGGGCGTTGTGTTCGGTCTCGATGACAAGAAAATCGAAACCTGCGTGGGCCATTAGCTCCGCGACGTTTGGGCTTTGCAACCCAAGGAAGCTACCGATGACAGGCTGACCCCGCCGGAGTCTCTCGCGTATGAAGTTCGTTTTCATCATTCGCCTCCCGGCTTTAGCTTGACCTTTTCGAGTGATCGTAATGACTCCGATCACGGGCTAGTCCTCGATAGTGCGCTCATACTTACCGAGGTTGCCGTGAACCACACCCCTGATGTTGTAGGCCTTAAAGTACTGAGGATCTAGTCTGATCGCGTCTTCGATTGGGCCGATTTGGTTTACGTTCAATTGTCAGGAATGTGGGAAGAAGTTTTTGGCAGAACTGATGCGCAGGCAACGATATATCTTGGGTTAGACTCGACAGTATCGAATCCAACTGTGATTATCCTTTTGAGAGTGTCGGGTTTCGTTTCGATTGCATGTTTGAGGCAATTGATCCTAAAAGTCACTTTGGCAGTTTTAACCAACTGTGTGTCGAACTGGAGTGGCAATGCCCAAGTCATACTTGGCGACAATCCTGACCACGACGACCCAACGCGAATCTAGCGACCGATGACGTACGACTCCACTCGGTGATCTGCTGCCCCCTTCAGTATGCCTAGATCATGGTCTAGCATCACCGCGCACACATCGCCGTTGCCGACAGCTCTCACGCCTTCTGGTGAGTTGTCGTGGCCGCGTCGCGCCAGTTCACTGATGACCTCGGTAGGAATGCCGTCTTCAAAGACCAACTTGCCCGGCAAGTAGTCGTGGGGCCAGAAGGAGTTAGGGAAGTTCCAGCTAATGAACCGGGGCGCGTCAACGGCCGCCTGTGGGTCCATACCGAACTCTGCTATATTCAGAAACGTTTGCACCATTGCCTGGGCCTGGACATCGCCGCCCGGTGTCCCAAAAGGCATCAGCAGTTTGCCGTTCTTGAACGCCATGGCCGGATTGGGGGTCAGACGAGGCCGCTTCCGGGGACCGATGGATGAGGGATGGTTCCGTTCCATCCAGTTCGAGGTCCCTCTGCCTGATATCACGATCCCCAGGCTCGGAACTCTGGCAGACATGATAGCAAAGTCGCTTGGCGTGGCAGAGAAGCCGTTGCCCCACTGATCGACAACACAGGCGTAGCTTGTATCAGAGACCTCCTCGCCGGTTCTGCCTGTCCCCGAGGCATCTCCCAGCGATCCGTCGAGAACTGCTCGTGCGTTCCGGGGATCGCCCTTGAATGGCAGCTTCCCAAACGCCCGTTGAGGATCTATGAGACCCCGTCTGGCTCTCGTGTAAGCTTTCGACATGATCTCGTTCATCGGAACGTCCACGAAGTCAGGGTCGCCGTAGTAATATTCCCTGTCAGAGAACGCAAGGTTCAGCGCTTCGGCGACGGTGTGAATGTAGTCGGGACTGTTATGGCCCAGAGCAGCCAGGTCGTCGTTCTCCAACATCTGTAGAGTCTGTGCCACGACGGGACCCTGACACCACGGGCCGCAGGTCTTGATTTCGTACTCCTTGAAACTGCCGACCACAGGCTCTTCGACTTCCACGCTGAACTCACTCATGTCCTCCTTCGTGAGCAGGCCACCTTCCTGCTGACACCAGTTTACAATCTCGTCGGCGATGTCCCCCTTGTAGAAGAAGTCTCGTGCGGCGCGAATCGCCCCTTCGCGGCCCCTATGAGCATTGCTCCGCTCCACCTCTGAGAGACGCTCAAAGGTACGGGCGAGGTCTTTCTGTGCCAGCAGTTCGCCGGCTTTCAGGTGCCGTCCCTCAGGCATGAATATACTCAAGGTGGAAGGCCAGTTCTTGACCAATTCTGCGATTGCGGGCCGCTGCCAGATGTTGGCATGGGAAGACGCAACCGGGAACCCTTTGTCCGCCAACTCCCTGGCCGGAGCGACGACTTGCTCGAACGTCATGGTCCCATAAAGTTCCAGCGCGGTCATCCACGCGTCGACCGCTGCGGGCGTTACGGTTCGCAGCATGCCTTCCGGCAAATCACCGCCGTGATTGCTCTCAAAATAGTCGATTGACGCCGCTTTGGGCCATCGTCCCAATCCGCTTATAGTCACGGTTTTGTTAGTGGCCGCAAGATGGATAATGATGGGAGCCACGCCACCGAAGTTGGTCGCTACCGGCTTCACTACATTGATGGCAATGCCTGCCGCTACGCCCGCATCAATCGCGTTTCCACCCTCTTCAAGAATCCGATAACCTGCCGCAGAGGCTAGGTAGTGACCTGATGAGACCATATGTGTAGCGCCCATGATCTGCGGGCGCACTGGCGCGAATGTCGTTGCCATTTATCAACTCCATCGAATCGTTGAGGACTTGAATAAATTACCCAAAATTTCCCAAGTTGACCCAATGGTTTCGTAAACAATACATTATGAGATGACACAGACTATATGGCCGCCTTCTGAAGTTGTCAACTGCCACCTACCGCACGAATTTCACCTCATGAGACCCATGTGATGTTCCCCATCAATAAGGGTACCAGGGCCATTTGTGTTGTTTAACTCACCCATCGGAATACTGCGCGGAATTTTATCATGCCGAATCATATCCCGATGCAGTCCAAGTTTGATAGACTTGCCTCGATGCGAATTCCAACCCTGTCAGCCATGACACCTGCCAACGTTATCCAACAGGCCAGGGGCCTATTCTATGGCTGGAGGCTAGTGGGCGTGGGAATGTTCATGCTCACCCTCATGTCCGTCAGTGTGTTCCAGGGGCTGGGGACTTTTCTAGTAGCCCTGGAGAGGCAGTTCGGGTGGAGCCGCACCGCCATGTCAGGAGCATTCACACTGGCCCGGGCCGAAGGTGCTGTGATTGGCCCCCTAGAGGGCATCCTCATCGACAGGTTCGGCTCTCGTCGGCTTGTGTTGGTCGGCTACATCATCATGGGGCTGGGGTTCGTCTTCCTGTCAATGATCCAAAATCTCTGGCAGTTCTACGTGGCCTTCATCATCATCACCCTCGGCTCTGGTCTGGGCGGGTGGCTGGCAATAATCACCCTGGTTAACAACTGGTTCAATCGCCGCCGCTCTCTGGCGATGGCAACAACGATGTCGGGCATCCACCTCGGTGGGTTCCTGGTCCCCGTGCTGGCCCTAGGCGTCGAGTACCACGGATTTCAGTGGACGACTCTGGGCATCGGAGTGTTCATGCTGGTGACGGTCGGTCCTGTGGTGAAGGTGATTCGCGACACCCCCGAGGAGGTGGGCCTGAAGCCCGACGGAATCCCTACCCCGGTGCAGGAAGACCAGAACGATGGCGAGTCCGAGAACACTCAGGGCGAGGAGGAGGACTTCACGGTTAGACAGGCTCTGAGGACATCGGCTTTCTGGGTTCTGACCATCGTTAACATCTCCTCAACAATCTCCATTGTCACGCTGTCGCTGCACCTGGTTCCGAAGCTGACAGACATGGGCATGTCCCTCAGCGCCGCCGGCATCGTGGTCCTGACCTACACCGCCGTGGCCCTGCCCTCCCAGTTCTTAGCCGGGGCCATCGCGGACAAACTTCCCAAGCCGCCCGTGCTGTTCGTGTTTCTGTCCCTACAGGCGTCGGCCATCATGGTTATCGCCTTCGCCGAGAGCGCCGGCATGGCCTTCCTATTCGCTATGCTCTACGGGGTTGGATTCGGAGGCAGAATTCCGCTGTTGACCACCATCCGAGGCGAGTATTTCGGGCGCAAGGCTTTCGCCACCCTCATGGGACTGTCTCAGATGCCAAACAATGTCGCCATGATGTTTGCTCCGCTGTTCGCCGCATACATGTTCGACACCTCGGGGACCTACTTTGTCCCGTTCTTCGCCTTCTCGATTCTGAACTTTCTCGGGGCCGGACTTATGCTTTTTGTCCGAAAGCCCAAATTCACAAGCCAGTCAGCAGCGTAGGACTCCCCGTTGCACGAATACAAGCGCAACTCGCCATTTTTGTCGGAGCGGAGCATCCGGTCGCATATTTGAGATGCTGTAAGCAGTCAGCACTAATGGGACTGAGAGCCACTTTCGCTGACGTTCAACAGTATTGGTGGTGCCGCTTCCGGGTTTGTCTGGCTTAGCACAGTACCCGAGGACATTGGGTCTTTAGCGCCTGACCAGCTCGCGTTCTCATGTGTCTCCCGAACCGGGGTCTAGCTCTCCGATTAACGATCTTCTTATCAGCCACCAGCTAGCTTCTGCAATGAGCCACGCGATGAGGACCAGTGCACTGATCGACAGGAAAGCAAAGAGACATAAATTCACAAAGCTAAGCGGGCTCGCCCACCATAATTACCCCACTGATCACCTGCAGCAGGAGCAGCCAGTGGGACAACGTGGTCAAGCGGGCCCAATGGAACCCCCGCCGGACCGGAAAATTTTAACGGGGCCCGTAAGCAGAGTTACGAGCCCCGTCAAATTTCGCCGTACCAATTTAGCTAATTAGTCGGAAAGCGCGAAAGCCTATTCTCCTCCTTGGTCA
>Ga0066376_10005192_pt1 | contig 11120 bp, 7 predicted proteins | sample Knorr_S15_td_Bot_FD_77009 | JGI IMG/M metagenome (GOLD analysis project Ga0066376, IMG submission 77009) | Marine microbial communities from Southern Atlantic Ocean transect - Knorr_S15_td_Bottom_ad_5009_LV_A | ecosystem: Environmental > Aquatic > Marine > Oceanic | place: Southern Atlantic... | reverse complement strand
TGAGGAGTCTGGGGCTGAGGAGTCTGGGGCTGAGGAGTCTGGGGCTGAGGAGTCTGGGGCTGAGGAGTCTGGGGCTGAGGAGTCTGAGGCTGAAGCTGGTGGTGACGAGGGGGACGTTCTTTGAAGATCCGAATCTTCAAACTGGCCAAGGAGCTGGGTCTCGACCACAAGCAGCTGGTCGCGATCTGCGGTGAGGTCGGTGTGGAGGTCAAGTCTTCGCCTCTGGCGAGCATCACACCCGAGCAGAAGGACCTGGTCACCGCGCACATGAAGACGCGAGGTGCGCCGCAACCGGCGGCCGATGCCAGTGCCCCGGCGCTGGCTCCGGTGCGGGATGCCGAGGAGACGGCTTCGTCGCGGATCCGCACGATGCGGACGATGACTGCGCGAGTGGCACAACAGACACGTCCGCAGGCGGCCGACGGCGAAACGGCGGGAACCTCTGATGCGGTGCTGGAAGCGGCCGAGGGAGACGCGGCCGATCCAGCGGCTGCGGTTGCCGAGGCGTCGGAGCTCAGCGAGGCATCTGCCGGATCTGCCGGAACGGTCGACGCGGAGACTCCTGCTGCGAGCGACCCGGTGGGTATCTCGGGAGCCGCGTCCATTCTTGGTTCTGGCAATGGCGGAGGTGCGATCCGCCAGATGAGCAGCCGTCCGGCTCCGCAAACGACGGCCCGTCCCAACCGCCGTCCACGTGCCAAGGCGACGCTTCCCAATGTTGCGGCTCCCCCGGCCTATCAGCCACCCACGACCGGCGCCGAATCTCAGCAGGATCAAGCTGAGACCCAGAAGCCCGACATTCGGCTGACCGCCGAAACGATGCAGCAGTCGCCCCTGGCGGCTCATTTGCGGAAGTCGAGCGAACAGAAGCGCAAGGAGGACGACACGACGCCGGTGGCGCCGACGGGAACCGGCCGCCGCCGCGGTTCGCTCGTTGAAGAGCGTCGCGTCGGCGGGATGGGGCTGGAGGAGTCGCGTCAGCGGCGGCGTGAGCAGCGGAAGACGACCGGAGGGGATGAGGAGGAGGGTCCGGAGCGTCGGGGTCGCGGCATGCGTCGCCGCCGCTCGTCCCGATCCGGCTCGGCCGAACTCAAGACCTCGGCCGTGGTCGAATTGCCGATCACGATCCGAGGACTCTCCGAAGCCATGGGCCGACCGGCGAGGTCTCTGATCTCGATCCTGTTCCAGCAGGGCCGCATGGTTTCGATCAACGATGTGATCGACGAGGAGACGGCTTCTGAGATCGCGCTGGAGTTCGAGATGGAACTCGAGTTCAAGCGACCGCGGGATCTCGAGGCCGAGCTGGTGGCGTCGCTGGACTCGGAGGAGGACCCCGAGGACCTGGTGGCGCGGCCTCCGATTGTGACCATCCTCGGCCACGTCGACCACGGCAAGACCACGCTGCTGGATGCCATCCGCTCGACCAACGTCGTGGGCGGCGAGGCGGGCGGGATCACCCAGCACATCGCCGCTCACCAGGTCACTCACAACGACCGGCCGATCACGTTTGTTGACACGCCCGGCCACGCGGCCTTCGGAGAAATGCGGGCTCGGGGTGCCAATGTCACCGACATCGTCGTGCTGGTTGTCGCCGCCGATGACGGCGTGATGCCTCAGACCCAGGAGTGCATCTCGCATGCGAAGGTGGCCGACGTGCCGGTGATCGTGGCGCTGAACAAGACCGACCTGCCCGACAGCAACATCGAGAAGGTGCTCGGTGAACTGGCGGCCAACGAGATCACTCCGGCCGAATGGGGGGGCGACGTCGAAGTCGTCCGCACCTCGGCACTCAACGGCGAAGGAATCGATGACCTGCTGGAAACAATCCTGCTGACCGCGGAACTGCACGAGTTGAAGGCGAGTGACCAGCGGAAGGCGGCGGGGCTGTGCCTCGAGGCGTTCCGCGACGAGGGTCGTGGTGCGTTGGCCTGGCTGATCGTCCAGACCGGAACACTCAGAAAGGGCGACGTGATCGTCTGCGGAGCCGCGTTCGGACGCGTACGGGCGATTTACAATGATCGAGACGAGGCGATCGAGTCGGCTGGGCCCTCGACACCAGTCCGCATCGCCGGGCTCGATCGCGTGCCCGGAGCCGGTGACCACTTCCACGTACTGGGTGGGCTCGACGAGGCCCGCGAGGTGGCCGAGCTGCGCCGCGAACGCGGACGGACCGAGGCGCTGGTCTCCTCGGGTCGACCCCGCACGATGGAAGAGATCCTCGAGGCGGCTCGCGAGGGCCAGGCACAGGACTTGGCTCTGATCATCAAGGGCGATACGCCCGGTTCGATCGAGGCCCTGCGAGGCGAACTCGGGAAGTTCGATCACCCCGAGGTGCGGGTGCAGGTCCTGCATCACGGCGTGGGAGGCGTCAACGAGAGCGACGTGATGCTCGCCGTCGCCTCCGGAGCAATCATCATCGCCTTCCACGTGGTGCCCGACGAAAAGGCGCGGTTGCTGGCCGTCGCCGAGGGTGTGGAGGTGCGGCGCTACGACGTGATCTACGAAGTCATCGACCACATCAAGCTCGCACTCGAAGGCCTGCTGGCGCCCGAAGAGGTTGAGGTTTCGACCGGGCGGGCGGTCGTGCTGCAGACCTTCCACATCAGCCGATTCGGGACGATTGCCGGCTCACGAGTGCTCAACGGTACCATCACTCGCAACGATCGCATCCGCGTGATCCGCGACCAGAAGGTGCTCAACGATTACCCCATCGCGTCGCTGCGCAGCGTGAAGGACGACGTCCGAGAGGTACGCCGCGGAATGGAATGCGGCATCCGGCTCGATGGATTCAACGACATCAAGGAAGGCGACGAATTGCAGTCCTTCCGGATTGACCAAGTCAAACGGACTCTCGAGTGATATGAGTTCCCGCCGCCTTGCTCGCATGGCCCAGGCCATTCGTGAATCGGTCAGCTCGGCGATCCTCTTCGAATTGAAGGATCCCCGGGTGCAGGACGTCACCGTCGTCGGTGTCGACGTCGCCGGGGATCTGCGCTCCGCCCGAGTGCGGGTGACCGTGCGGGGCGACAGCAAGGCCCAGGCACTCTCGCTGCACGGGCTGAGGTCGGCTCGAGGCTTTCTGCAGTCCAAGATCGGAGCCCGGCTCGAAACCCGCTACATTCCCGTGCTCGAGTTTACTCTCGACGACGGAGCGAGGCAGCTCCTCGAGGCCGCTCAACTGCTCTCCGAAATCGAACGCGAACAACTCACCGCCGCAGAAGAGACTCCCGAATTGACCGGCGAGGACTGAACCCCGGCCCCCGACCCCAGCACCAGTACCCTTCCTCACATCAGGACATTTGTCACCCTTTTATGGCCGCCGCCAAACACACCAAGGCCCCGGGCCGACAGGACTCCATCCGACGCATCCTCGGATTGCTCGAGAACCGCTACCGAGCGGATCTCCGTGAGCCCCAGGAGCAACCGGTGCTCGAGACCCTGATCTATGCCATTTGTCTGGAGGACAATTCGTTCGTCGAGGCGGAGACGTTTTACGGGCGGATCGGGACTCTGTTTCACGATTTCAACGAGGCGCGGGTCAGCAGCATCACCGAACTGTCCAAGGTGTTTCTCAAGTCGCCGACGGCCGAATGGAAGGCCTTTCGCTTTCGCCACCTGCTGACGCACGTCTTCGAGTCGTTCTATGCCTTCGACTTCGATTCGCTGCTGAGAAAGAGCAACGAACACGCCAACCGGTTGCTGGGACGCGTTCCGGAATTGAGCCAGTTTGCTCGAAATTATACGCTCAAGCATTGCATGGAGATTCACCTGCTGCCGCTGGACGAACGCTTGCGCGACGCGGTGGCCTGGCTCGGACTGGGCACCTCCCGACAAACCCCTCAACGAAGCGGCTCGGCTCTGAAATCGGTCGTGCGCAAGGCCGACGCCGACCGCTTCTGCGGGCTGATTCGCTGTCTGGCCGCCGACCCCAAGGCGATCAAGCTGTTCGCCATCGACCAGGAAGCGGCCTCCGGGACCAACTTCGAACTGAGCACCGCCGTCGATCGCCTCAGGACACTCTTCGCCGAAATCGACAACCCGAAGCCAAAGACCACCGGCAAGCCCAAGCCGGCAGTGAAGCAGGCGGGGGCCGCCAGGAAGTCGACCAGGAAGCCCGCCGCCAAGAAGCCCACCGCCAAGAAGCTTGCTGCCAAAAAGCCGGCTGCCAAGAAGCCTGCTGCCAAGAAGCCTGCTGCCAAGAAGCCTGCTGCCAAGAAGACAGGCAACAAGACAGGCAAGAAGACGACCAGCAAGAGGGCTGTCCAAGCGTCGGCCAAGAAGGCATCGGCCCGGAAGACTCCCTCGAAGTCTGCGAAGCGGAAGAATTAGAGTCGACCCGGTGTCGACCCGCGTCGGTCGACTTGGGCGTAGTCGCGTTGGGCGGCAGTGGTTACAATGCCGGCACCGTTTCCCAAGGCATGGAGCAGGAGCCTCGTGGTGGTTGTGAGACGGGCCCTGGCAGAGACAGACCGATGACCCGATTGTTGATTCTGGTTTTGTTGCTGCCGTCGCTGGCGATGGCCCAGTCGGCTGCTCCCAAGAAGTCGCCCCCGAAAGCCTCTGCCGAGAAGCCCGGCTTCCAGCAGCAGGTGACCGACGATCCGGCCCGGCCCTTGGATCCCAAGCGTCTCAAGAGCGGAAAGCCCGGATCGAAGCGGTCTCTGGCTCGGGCCTGGTACATGACCGGCCGCTACAAGATTGCCAAGGGCGATTTCAAGGGGGGGCTGACGGCCTTTGAACAGGCGGTCAAGCAGGACCCCGGGCAGGTAGCGATCTACCGCGAGATGCTGCAGTTGGCGTTGCGGCTGAACCGTGTCGACGATGCGGTGGGATACGCTCAGAAGGCCATATCACTCAACCCCGACGACTACGACCTGCTGCGGTGGCTCTCGCGGCAGATGATCCGGCAGCAGAAGTTGCCCGAGGCGATCAAGCTGCTCGAGCAGGCCCGCGGGTCCAAGGCGATCAATCACAAGTCGGCGATTTTCGTCAACGTGATGAGAGATCTCGGGCTGATCTACACCGGGATCGGCAAGGCACAGGCCGCTGCGGATTGTCTCGAGGTGGTGTTTGCGGCGTTGAAGGATCCGGCCGGCTACGGGCTGGATGACCGTTCGCGGCGGGCGTTGCTGGCCAACCCGGCCACGTCGTTTGAGCGGCTGGGTGAGGTCTTCCTGGCGGCGAAGAAGACGGGGCTGGCAGTCGAGGCATTTCGGGCGGCGGCCAAGCAGGGGCAGGGCAACCCGGCCACGCTGGGCTTCAATATCGCCCGCGTCCACGCTCAGACCAGCAAGTTCGACCTGGCGCTCAAGGAATTGCAGGTCTACTTCGACAAGAAGCAGACATCCAAGGGACGTGCCGCCTACATGCTGCTGGCCAGCATCTACAAGGGGCTGAAGAAGTCCGACCAACTGATCGAGCAACTCGAAAAACTCTCCGCTCACGATCCCGAGAACTCCTCGCTGAAGATCTTCCTGGCCGACCAGTACGTGTCGGCCAAGAAGTACGACAAGGCACGGCCGCTGTACGAGCAGGGCCTGGCCAAGGCCAACCCGGTCGACCGCGAGGCGGGCCACTGGGGGCTGGCGGTGCTGCACCGCAAGAGCGGTCGGGCCAGGGAACTGCTCGAATCACTCGGCTCGGCCCTCGACTCACGAGCAGACCTCAAGCGGCTCGACGCCGAACTCAAGTCGATCGCCTCGGAAGAAAAACTGCACAAGTCTCTGCTGGTCGAGGCCACAAAGCAGGCGGCCGATGACCAGGGCCAGGCTCCGTTTGCCCGCCGACTGGTGGCAGCTCGGCTCGCGATCCAGCTCAAGCAGAACGACCGGGCTACCGTGCTGTTGGCCTGGACGCTGGCTTCGCAGAAGGCTACACGAGACGTCAAGGATCGAGTGCTGCTCGGCCAGCTCCGCCGTCACATCGAGGACTTTGCGCGGGTGCTGATGGGCGAGGATAAGTACGTCCCGGCGGCCTCGCTGTTGCGGACCGCCGCAGACGACCAGGCCCTGGGTGTCTTCAAGCCCCAGTTCCTCTTCCAACTCTCGCAGGCCTACGAATTCGGCAACAAGACCGCACAGGCGCTGGCCGCGATCGGAGAAGCGCGGAGGACGAGCAACCACCCGCTGCTGCACTACCAGGAGGCCTGGATCCACTACCACGCTCGACAGTACGACAAGGCCGTGCCGATGTTCGAGCAGGTGATCAAGCAGTTCCCCGACGACAAGAGCATCGTCCGCCGTTGCCGCTTCTCGCTTTCGCAGATCTACGTCGAGCAGGGAGACATCGCCAAGGGCGAGCGGGTGCTCGAGGAGGTCTTTGCAGAGGAGCCGGACAACCCGTCGGTCAACAACGACCTCGGCTACCTCTACGCCGACCAGGGCAAGAAGCTGGACCAGGCTGAGAAGATGATCCGCAAGGCGCTCAAGGCCGATCCGGAAAACTCGGCCTACCTCGACAGCATGGGCTGGGTGCTCTTCAAGCAGGGCAAGTACACCGAGGCACTCGGGTTCCTCAAGAAGGCTTCGGCCGACCGCGACGGCGAGGATGCCACGATCCTCGACCACCTCGGCGATTGCCTCGATAAGCTCAAGCAGAAGAAACCGGCGATCAAGAACTGGAAGAAGGCTCTCGAGGTGGCTCGCAAGGCCGAGCGGCCCGACAAGAAGCTAATCGAGCGGATCGAAAAGAAACTCAAGGATGCCGGCCAAAAGGCGAAGCCGCCCAAGAAGAAGTAGCTGGGCGAGCCGGGCCGGGGAACCGACGAGGCGAGGGCGTCATGGCCGGGCATTCGCACTGGGCGGGCATCAAGCACAAGAAGGGCCTCGCCGACAAGAAACGCGGTAAGCTCTTCGGCAAGCTCAGCCGAGCCATCATCGTCGCGGCCCAGGCCGGCGGAGGTGACCCCGACGCGAACCTCTCGCTGAGGTACGCCATCGATCGGGCACGCAAGTCGAGCATGCCCAAGGACAACATCGAGCGGGCGATCCAGAAGGGATGCGGGTCCGACGGGGGTGCCAGCTTCACCGAGATCGTTTACGAGGGGTACGGGGCGGCGGGTGTGGCGGTGCTGTGCGTTGCGCTGACCGACAACCGCAACCGGACCGCCGGTGAAGTGAGGAAGATCTTCGAGGTCGCCGGAGGAAATCTCGGTAGCACCGGCTGCGTCGCCTGGATGTTCCAACGCAAGGGGCTGTTCATCGTCGAGAAGTCCAGCGTCGACGAGGAGTCACTTTTTGAAGTGGCGCTGGAAGCCGGAGCCGATGATGTCGAGGAGGAAGGCGAGGTCTACCAGGTCACCTCGTCGGTCGAAGACTACCTCACCGTGCTCGATGCACTCAAGGAAGCCGGGATCGAGACGGAGGTCGCCGAGCTTGCTCACATACCGCAAACCACCGTCAACCTCGATGCGTCCAACAGCAAGCAGGTGCTGAATCTGCTCGAGGCCCTCGAGGACCAGGATGACATGCAGAGCGTCACGGCGAATTTTGATATCCCCGACGAGATCCTGGCCGAGGTGGCCGGCTGATGCCGCGTGACCCCGTGCTGCGTGGTTCCGATCTCGGCGACGGACCGCCTGAATTGCCTGAAATGCCTGAGCCACTCGAGGCGGTCGAGACGGCCGAGACCGCCGAGGCGGGAGCCGCTGAGGGGTTCGACGCCGACGACGCCCGTCTCGACGATCGCCTGCGGCCCCAGTGCCTCGACGACGTGGTCGGCCAGAGCAAGGTGGTGGAGCGGTTGAGGATCGTGCTCGAGGCCGCTCGCCGTCGCGGTGATCCGCTCTCGCACCTGCTGTTTGACGGCCCGCCGGGCATCGGCAAGACGACCCTGGCCACCGTGCTGCCTCGCGAACTGGGTGTCGACGTCCAGATCACCTCGGGACCCTCGCTGAGCGCTCCCAAGGACCTGCTGCCCTATCTGACCAACGCCAGCCGCGGCTCGGTGCTGTTCATCGACGAGATTCACCGGTTGCCGCCTACCGTCGAGGAGTTCCTTTATCCGGCGATGGAGGATTTCCGGATCGACATCACCCTCGGCGAAGGACTCAATGCCCGCACAATCAACATGACGCTTGAGCCCTTTACTCTGATCGGCGCGACCACCCGCAGCGGGATGCTGACGGCTCCTTTGCGCGACCGCTTCGTCAACCGCGAGCACCTGGACTTTTATGACGTCGAGGACGTGACCGAGATCCTCCGCCGCAACGCCAGGAAGCTGAGGACCGAGCTGCACGAGGGTGCGGCGGTGGCGATTGCCAGCCGCAGCCGGGGCGTACCCCGTAAGGCCAACAACCTGCTCCGCTGGACCCGCGACTTCGCCGACGCCGGAGGGCATCCGCAGATCACCGATGCGTTGGCCGACGAGGCGTTGCGGATGCTCGAGGTCGACATCCTGGGACTCGACAGCCTCGACCGCAAGTACCTGCAGATCCTGGTGACGGTTTTCGGAGGCGGACCGGCCGGGATGCAGGCGATCGCACACAGCATGAACATTGTCCCCGAGACGATCGAGAACGAGGTTGAGCCGTTTCTGTTGCGGGTCGGGTTTGTGCAGAGGACCCCGCGGGGACGGGTGATCACCGCCGCAGCCCTCGCACACCTCGGCCTGACACTCGACGAAGAACCCGGCGAGGGGCAGGGGCAGCTGTTCGACTAGCTCTCCGCGGACACTAGCCCGCAGCGGCGGCCAGAGCCGCGTCGTAGTCGGGATGCTCGGTGATCTCGCCGACGTACTCGACGTGAGTCAGTGTGCCGCCGCCGTCGACGACGAAGACGGCTCGAGCCAGGCAGCGGTCCAGCGGTCCGCCGGCGATCAACACTCCGTAGGCTTCGCCGAACCCGGTGCAGCGGTGGGCGCTGAGTGCCGTGACGTTCTGCACATCCTCGGCTCCACACCAGCGTTTCTGGCCGAACGGCAGGTCCATGCTGACCACCAGCACCTCGGTGTTCTCCAGCCCACCAGCCGCCTCGTTGAACTTCTTGGTCTCTTCGTGGCAGACGGGGGTATCGAGCGAGGGCACGGTGGCAATGATCCGGGTCTTGCCGGCACTGTCAGCCAACGTGACATCGGCCAACTCACCACTTTGCAACGTGAAATCCGGGGCGGGGGATCCGGCGGCCAGTGCAGCACCGGCCAGGTCGACGGGGCCGCCCTTCAGGGTCACGGCACCACTGCGTACGTCAGCCATCAGTTGACTCCTCTCTGGAGGTTCGAGACGATCGAGATCGATGAGGTAGAGACCGGAGTATGAGGATTGGCGAGGGAGTTTCAAGGCAGCGACGGGCCTGCCCGGCGATGGGCCCCCCGGGGGCATTGGCACCGCCGCGAGACTCTTGGCCGGCGCGGGACTGGGTGAGCGTGAGGGTGGTGGTGTGAGTGAATCTCGGTACGACTTCGACGTGGTGGTCGTGGGCGCCGGTCATGCCGGGTGCGAGGCGGCGTTGGCGGCCGCTCGAGTGGGTGCCCGCACCGCGCTGCTGACGATGAACTGCGACACCGTGGCCCAGCTGAGCTGCAATCCCGCGATCGGGGGGATCGCCAAGGGGCAGATCGTTCGCGAAATTGACGCCCTGGGGGGGCTGATGGGCGAGGTGATCGACGAGACCGGGCTGCAATTCCGCATGCTCAATCGGGGCAAGGGCCCCGCCATGCACAGCCCCCGGGCCCAGGCCGACAAGAAGGCCTACCAGTTCGCCATGAAGTTCCGCGTTGAGAGCCAGGTCGGGCTGGTGCTTCGGCAGGAGATGGTCGAGGGCCTGGTGGTCGAGAACGACCGGATCGCGGGAGTGCGGGTCCGCGGCGATGCGGTCTACACGGCCGCCGCCGTCGTGGTGACCACTGGCACGTTTCTGAAGGCGGTGATGCACACCGGGGAGGCTCAGACAGCGGGAGGCCGATCGGGCGAAGGCACCACCGGCACGCTCTCCGATGAACTCCACCGACTCGGCTTCGAGCTGCAGCGGTTCAAGACCGGCACCCCGCCGCGACTCAACGGCCGCACCATCGATCTCGCGAAGCTCGAAGAACAACCCGGTGACCCCTCGCCACAGCCCTTCAGCTTTCTCACCTCCTCGATCGATCGACCGCAGCTGTGTTGCTGGCTGACCGAAACCAACCCCGCCGGGCATCAGCTGATCCGCGACAACCTCCACCGCGCACCGATCTACAGCGGGCAGATCGACTCGACCGGACCCCGCTACTGCCCGTCGATCGAGGACAAGGTGGTGCGGTTTTCCGACAAGGACTCCCACCAGATCTTCCTCGAACCCGAGGGCTGGGGGACTCACGAGGTCTACTGCAACGGGATCTCGACCAGCCTGCCCCGCGACGTGCAGGACGAATTGATCCGGGGGATCAGGGGCCTGGAACAGGCCGAGATCATGAGGTACGGGTACGCGGTCGAATACGACTTCGCCACTCCGACACAACTGGATGCCACGCTGCAGACCCGACGCGTCCAGGGACTCTACTTCGCCGGTCAACTCAACGGGACCACCGGTTACGAGGAGGCTGCCGGGCAGGGGCTATTGGCCGGAGCCAACGCCGCCCTGGCCCTGGCCAGTAGGCCCCCGCTGGTGCTCGATCGCAGCCAGGCCTACCTCGGCGTGCTCGTCGATGACCTGGTCACCCGCGGAGTCGATGAACCCTACCGCATGTTCACCTCACGCGCCGAATACCGCCTGCTGCTGAGACACGACAACGCCGATCGACGCCTGACCCGGATCGGTGAACAGGCGGGGCTGGTGGATGACGTGAGGATACAGCAGTTGGAGCGGCACGAGGCGGAGGTCGAGCGGGCCGAGAGCCGTATCAACCAACTGCGGCACGACGGTAAGTCGCTGGAGCAGATCCTGCGACGCCCCGAGATCGACTGGGAGGGGCTGTGTTCGCTGTCGGCCGAATTGGCCGACCTGGGGATCGAGCCGCGGGCCGCGGCACAGGTCGAGATCGAAACCAAGTACGCCGGCTACCTGAAACGGCAAGAAGCCTCGATCCGACAACAGAAAAAGACCGAGCACGTGGCGATTTCCGAGACCTTCGACTACGACGCCGTGCCGCAACTCAGGAACGAGGCCCGCGAAAAACTCGGCCGTGTCCGCCCGTCCAACCTCGGTCAG
>Ga0066376_10005191_pt1 | contig 11122 bp, 10 predicted proteins | sample Knorr_S15_td_Bot_FD_77009 | JGI IMG/M metagenome (GOLD analysis project Ga0066376, IMG submission 77009) | Marine microbial communities from Southern Atlantic Ocean transect - Knorr_S15_td_Bottom_ad_5009_LV_A | ecosystem: Environmental > Aquatic > Marine > Oceanic | place: Southern Atlantic... | reverse complement strand
GTCCCGTTTGCCGTCGCCACGACAGGTTCAAAATCGGGGGGCACCAAAAGTACTTGGTTTTGGCCTGCTTATATCCTTAAAACGGGGATCCCGTGCGTCCAGACCAGAACGAGTGTAAAATCAGGAGCACCAAAAGGACCTATTTTTGACGAAGAATGGCGACTAGACCAACGATTACACTGCCCTTAGCCCTATGTAGGGTTATGTGCCCCGAGCCGGATCTAACGAGCCGGCGCACCGACAAAGACCTTGAACTAATCCTAGAGGGCATAGATTCGATATGGGGACAGGCTGACATACAATTCAGCCAAGAATCCATTGGGCCCAGGCGCCGCCGGCTTTGCCCAACCTGGAACGAGCTGCAGCCCTATTGGAAGATCTGCCTAGGTTGTGGATGCACTCAGGGGTAACCCACGAGCAACGGGAATCACTAGTCCGGTCAGAATTCCGACGTATTAACATCGACGGGAAGGAGTTCGTAAGCATCGAACCACAGGCAGCTTACGTTCCTCTTTTCGCCACAATTGTGGCACGAGAAGAATTTGGGTATCGAGTGCTTGAGTCTACTCTATCTCCACCATAAAAATGGATCAACTGGCATTGGAAAGTCGCTCAATCCAATCGCTGATTGACAAGACTTCAATTCCTGAAGCTAAAATGTATGTTGGTGGCGTGCGCTCAACACAGGATGAACGGTGGTGCGAGCTTTAAAACGTCCGTGGTAAAACCGTTCGTGGTGAGCTTGGCGAACCACAGGTAATCAGCCAGCACCAGTTCGTGATGTGCGGGTCTGCATCAGTAGGTACTAGAGGCCGAATTAGGCCCGGAGAGCGCTCGTGAAAGCTGTTTGGTACGAACAAAACGGGGACGCCGATGTCCTTAGCTTCGGCGATATGCCCGACCCGGAGCCGGGTCAAGACGAAGTCCGGGTGCGCATCGTATCTTCAGGCATCAATCCGTCGGATTGGAAGCGTCGCCAGGGCCTGACTGCAGCGATGGGCTACCCGAAGGTCGTGCCCCATCAAGATGGCGCCGGGGTCATTGACCAAGTAGGCACGGGTGTCCCAGCCAGCCGAATCGGAGAGCGTGTCTGGCTGTATCAGTGCCAGATAGGCCGCGCCTTCGGCACTGCTGCCCAATTTACCGTTCAGCCCGCAATCCGGGCAATCCCACTAAATGTCAACGCCACATTCTCTCAAGGAGCGTGCTTGGGCGTACCTGCCATGACCGCTCACCGGTGTTTGTTCGCCGACGGTCCCTTGACCGGCAAGACGGTACTGGTCCCCGGTGGCGCCGGAGCGGTCGGGAACTATGCTATCCAGTTGGCCAAACTTGACGGTGCGCAAGTCATCTCCACCATAAGCTCCGACGAAAAAGCGAATATCGCCAAATCCGCCGGAGCCGACCATGTGGTCAACTACCGAACCGAAGATGTGGTAAAGCGCGTTATGGATATGACCGGCGGCGCCGGTGTGGACCACATCGTAGAGGTGGACTTCGCCGGAAACTTCGAAATCAGCCAGCAGGTCTTAAAACCCAACAGCGTCTTGGCCGTGTACGCCGCAGGCTCTCCGCCCCAACCGCCGGTGCCCCTCCAGTTCAACGTCAGCAATGTTAATGTCCGCATGGTCTTGGTCTACGACATGCCGGAATCAGCCAAGACGGCCGCCACGGAAGACATCAACAGGCTGGTGGAACAGAACAAGCTCAGCCACCTTTTGGGGCCCAGTTTCCCATTGGAAGCGGCGGCAGAAGCACAGAGGGCGGTGGAAGGCGGAGCCATTGGCAACGTTATATTAGATGTGAGTTCAGGAACTTAGGCTCGATTTAAGCTCAAAGGATTAAACCTGCGGACGTGAATCCCAGTTATTGGCCTTAGCTGTCCCCTGAAGCCCCTCCGGGTTGAGGCGAAGATGCTCTGGGAGGAGCGCTCCCAGTTGCTTGGGGCAATGCTTTGTGGAACATGTTTATGACAGCCCCCGTCAGCATGACGGCCACCACCATCAACGCCGCAATCTTGAATCCACTTATGTAAAACCCCTGCGCCTGTTCTCCGGTCATCAAGGCGATGGTTGGCGGTAATATCATGGCCATTACGATGGTTGCCATCGTCGCCCCCAAGGCGTGGCCCAAGTCGCGAGTTGTTTCCAACATCCCCGAGGCAAAACCGCGGTGTTCCACGGGCAATGCGCTCATTACGGTAGCATTATTGACCGTGTTAAAGGCATTGGTACCCACGGACACCGGGAACAACAAGAACGGCATGACCCACACGGGCGCCGGTCCGGAAAAGAGACCCAAAAGCACGAACCCCACGGCGATGGAAACCATACATATTGGCCGCAGCAACTTGGGGTTGTATTTGTCATGCAGGTTCCCAGCTATCATGGGCATGAACAAGCCAAAGGACTGGTGAGGCAAAAGCACCAGTGTCACCCAAATCGGGGAAAGCCCCTTGCCCTCCTCAATCATCAACGGAACCAGGATGAACGTGGCCAGCATAGATAGATGGAAGGATACGTTGGACACCAAGGCAAGGGTAAAATACTTGTCCCGGAAATGCTTGAATTCCACAAACGGGTCTTGCACTCTCCGCTCCACCACGATGAAGAGGGCCAGCAGTCCTAGGAACAGCAAGTGCATGGGGATATGGTAGGAAAAGGCTTCGGAGCTGGTGAACGACTCCTCACCGCCATGGACGTGCATCCCGGACAGGATGAATACCGAGGCGGTAGCAATCAGCAGCCCTGCGCCTAGGAAGTCTATCCGGCCTGGATTCTTGACTCGCGATTCCTCGTTTGCCCTCAGGGCTGGCAAGCTGCTCATGATTACTATGAGGCCAATGGGCAACATGGTCAGGAAGACCAACCGCCAGCTTATGAACTCCAGGAACAAACCAAAGGCCGCCAAGCCAATAAGGGTGCCCATGCGGGAGCCGGTGATGGGGAAAGCGTAGGCCCTTCCTCTTTCTTCAGCAGGGAAAGCATATGCCAGCATGGCATTTCCATTGCCATGTATAAGACCGGCGCCCAACCCTTGCAGGCCCCGGAATATAATCACCTGCTCCAAGCTCTGAGACATGGCAATCATTATTGCGCCCAAGGTGATGATAATGATTCCTATGAAGAACACCTTGGGGTGCCCATAACGGTCGCCCAACCGGGCGCCCAAGAAGACGGTGCAACCCAAGACCAGCAGGTTGATGATTACAATCCAAGAGGCGCTGGCGATGGAGGTATCGAAGTGCCTGGCGATGCTCGGGAGGGCAAGGGTGACAGGCATGCTGGATAGCTGTACCAGAAGCTGGCCACCGGTCATGGCTATCAGCACATTACGGCGGGACTTGGTGTTCACTACGGCTTTATAGTTTTGAAGTATCCCCATTGTCAGAGACCCACACCTGCCCTGCATCGGCTATATCCGAGATTATATCAGACACGAATATTAATAAATGCGTGTTATTACTCTATGACGTCCAACTTAAGGATTTGGATTACCTAAACAGCTTTTACCTCCGATGATTATCCCGTATCAATATGCTCATGGGGTTCGTCATGGGGGTTCCCCTCCGCAGCCAACATAGCGTTGGTGAACCTGGCTAAATCTCTGGGGCTGAGGGCACCGGAACGTTTTTCGAATATCTCACCGGCGGAATTGATAAACAGGGTTGTGGGCATGCCCGTGATTCTGAACCTGCGTGGCGTGCTGGAGTCCGTGGTGAAGCCGGCTGGGTAGGTCACGCCCAAGTTTCTCAAGAGAGTCTCGACCTCCTGGTGGGAGCTGTCGCCAAAGCCGGTAAAGGGCCCAACGTCCACGCCCAGGAGGGTAACATCATCCTTAAACTCGTTATAGAACTGCTGGAACCCGGGCATCTCCGCCCGGCACGGCGGGCACAGGGCGGCCCAAAAATTTAATGTCAAGGGTTTGCCGTGAAGGCTGGATATGTTTATCTGCCTGGCCCCACCGACCTCCGCAACCCCTTGATACATGGAGACCGTCAGGTCGGCAGCCGTGGCCGTGCCGCTTCCCAAAGTAACCAAGACCACGGCCAAAGCGACCACCACCACCGTTGCGATGGCTGCTCCGCCATACATCAAGCACTTTCTCTGTTTCGTCTGAGTGCCGCTTCTGGCCGCTACAGATACTCGCCGCTTGGATCTCCTCTTGGACATTCCCGGAACCCCCTGGCTTAGATTTCCGCGCCCTGGTTGATACATCCCGCCCTGGGTGATTCACGCTTTCGGTCACCTTGGAGCACGAGGTTTAGATGCCCGTTTCTCCAACTTGGTGCAGAATCCGGGCCTGATTAGGAGCGACCGACAAAAAAAGAAGCCGTCACCACTTTCGTGGTGACGGCTTCTTTTTGAAGTTCTGGTCGGGGCGGCAAGATTCGAACTTGCGGCCCCCTACACCCCATGCAGGTGCGCTACCGGGCTGCGCCACGCCCCGACACAGCCTGAATTATAGCATAGAAATTTCCCCGGATTTTGAAAAATCCGGCAGGACAAATTACTGCTCTCTTAACCCTCCCTCTACTTCAAAGTCCAGATTGCAAGAGCAAATTGGCAGCCTTAATTCGCCTCATTTATAATGCCAGTGTCCCAAACTCTCCATTAACAGGTTTCAAAGCTGATGCCAGGGAAAGTTGTTGCCCAGCTTTAACAGCGGTTAGCGACTGCCAGGGTGTCCAGCAGCCGGAATCGGGAGGCCCCAATGCCAGGACCCTTGGATGGAGTCAAGATAGTCGAATTTACCGAAATCATCGCCGGACCCTTGGCTGGCATGCTTTTGGCTGATCTAGGCGCTCAGGTTATCAAGGTGGAGCCGCCTTGGGGAGAACCTTGGCGATACGTCCAGTCATTCTCTCCAACTGAAAGCCGGGTCTTTATGGCCTACAACAAGGGGAAGCGTGGACTCACCCTGGATTTAAACTCGCCCCAGTCACGTCAAATCCTGGAGCGAATGATTCCCGATACGGACGTCGTGCTAGTTAACTACCGTCCCGATGTGGTGGTCAAGTTGGGATTGGATTACGAGACTCTGTCCGCCTTGAACCCTCGCTTGGTTTACTGCGACCTAACGGCCTACGGACGCCAAGGCCCCGACGCTCACCTCCCAGGCTACGATGTAATCCTCCAAGCGCTTTCGGGACTGATGGCCGCCAAGGGCAAGATGGCCGGAGGAACGCCCCAGCCCATCGTGTCAACGCCTCTGATTGACACGACTTCCGGGTTCAGTATGGCTTGGTGCGTCTGCGCCGGACTGTTCGCTCGACAGAGGACTGGTCTGGGCCAAAAGGTCGAAACTACGCTATTGGGCACCACCCTTGCTCATCTGGCAATGCGGTTCTTACAGGTCGAGTCTATTGACCGTCCAAACAGGGAGCAGACATTGGAGGACTTGGCTGCGTTCCGAGCCGCATCGGTCTCCCATGAAGACGTGAATACCTATTACCAAGAGTCCCATGCGCCACTTCCGGGCAACATTTACTACCGGGTCTACTCAACTCAAGACGGCGCTATCGCCGTTGGTTGCTTGAGCGACCCTCTGCGGCGTCGCTTGTTGGACGTTTTGGGAATGACCGATAACCGATTTGAGCCTGGTTATGACCCCACCACCCCGGAATCACGAGCATTTGGCCGTGAATTAGAAAAGCAAGCGGACGGGCTGTTTCTTGAAAAATCCGCATCCCAGTGGCTGGAAATCTTGGGGAGCCGGGGCATCCCCGCTGGGCCAGTACAGTTCATTGAGGAAATGGTCGACCACCCACAGGTGAAAGCCGCTGGCCTTGTTGTTGAGGTGGAGCACAAAGAGGCGGGTCTAGTCAAAACGGTCGGCCCATTGGCCAGATTCAACGGGGAGATCCCGCCGCCGGTCGTGGCCTCACCTGCCTTGGGTCAACACAACGATGAGATTCTTTCGGAACTGGGCTACTCTCCGGAAGAGGTCGACCGGTGGCGCAAGGACCGAGTTGTTGGTTAACTGTCAGGGAAAATTTCATGCGCTAAGTACAGCAAAGAACAGGGGCAGCCGATTGGCTGCCCCTGTTCTTTTTTGATTGCCAGTGTTCTCCCTGGTTTTCTTCCTGGCGCCCTTCTTGCAGAAGAAGCGCTAGAGACTATTTGAGGCCAGCGAGAAACTCCGATACGGCGGCGTGGAATTCCTGAGGTTTCTCAATCTGAGGCGAGTGGCCGCAGTGGTCTATGACCTTGAGCGTCGCATTGGCCAAAGCTTTCTGATAGAGCTCTCCACACTCCGCCGGCACAATGGCATCTTGCTTGCCCCAAATAACCAGAGCGGGTGTGGTGACATCCGCAAGGTAGTGTCTTAGGCTGGGATTGTTCATATATGGCCGCCAACATAGCCGGGAAGCCATCGCCTGATTGGAGTGTTGCATATTCGCTTGGTCAGAGGTTAGCTCTTGGGTGTATTGGTCATAGTTGGCTACCTGGGATGTGTCATAGAATCGCTGCTTGAGACGGGTGTCCGAACCAACCATGAAAATCTCAGTTATCTCACCCTTCTCGGGCTTGATACCCACGGGGTCAATCAACACCAGACCTTTTATCTGATGCCGGTCCATGGCGGCCATCTCCGCAGAAACCCAACCTCCCATGGATGAGCCCATCAGGATGTACTGCTCCAGTCCCAATGACGTCGCCAATGCGTGGCCAAAGTGGGCGACATCGGTGATTGAGCTAATCCAGTCAGGCCTGGAGGTGCCGTCAAATCCAGGCAATGAGGGTGCGTACACCTTGTAATTCTTGGCCAGTTCTTCATGGAATGGCTGCCAGCCTGCGTTTCCGCCAGCGCCGTGGAGGTAGAGAAGCCCCGGTCCGGTGCCGCCGGAGAACATCTGCACGTCAACGTCGCCTACTTTCAGTTTCGATTCATTCGCGCTCATCGTCGTAGTCATTTTGCCATCCTCATTTCCAATTAATATTTGGGTTGGTATTGAATCGGGGGGTTGCCGGACCGGTACCGCCAGTCCCATCGGGCTTTGCGGCGCCAGTACCATGAATCGGCATTGCCGGGCGAACGCATAATAGGTCCAGTGCGTTCGTGGGTAACCTAGCGATTCTCGGCCAAAAGCGAAATGTTGTCAAGCTGAATGGGTGCCTGGGCCTTGACAGTCATTGGGCTCATTACTACTATTATCTAGCTGACCCCTTATTTCTCGCCCTTTAGCGCATGCAGATCAGGGTCCGCGCCTTCATACCCGCTTCTCAATGGGGATTAGTCCAGTGGTAGGACGCCTGACTCTGGCTCAGGAAGCAGAGGTTCGAATCCTCTATCCCCAGCCATTCCCCACCCATCAATTAGCGGCGAGTTACCCAACGGCGACTCACCCAATAGTGAGTCATCAATAGAAAGTCAGGAGAAAGTCAGGCCGTTAACTGGCTTTGAAACGCCGCCCGCGATGACTAGAGCTACGTTCACGCACGAACTCCATGATTGGAACGCCGTACCCACAACTGGTTGATGTTTTGGCGACATCAATCTCGATCACCTGCCGTTGGGGAAGATTTAGATCGGTGGCTTGATGCTCCAACACCTTTTCCGCAAGGGATGACTCCTCGAATGGGACCGCCGTGCCGTGGCCAAATAAGCGGACGATTCCGGCATTCTCTTCCTCAAAGGAACAGACCATAATCGTGGTGGGGCTACCATTTCCGGTATGCCTGGCCGTCTCGTTGCCGCTGCCCGCATAATCCAGGTAGGCAACCTTATTTGGCCCCACGACAATCAATGGAACCCCGCCTTTCGGCGACATGTTGATTGCTCCTTCTCCGTTGGGCCCAGCCTGGAGTCCTGGATCTACGGTGGCGATGAAAAACAGAGAAGATTGCTTTATTAAATCGGCCTGTTCTTCCGCGATGTGGTCATTCCATGTGGCCATGATTGTCTTCCTCCCTGAGATTGCTCTTGCCAGCGTTCATACTTATCAATGAGTCAGCCCAACAAAAAGTTTGCTCATCGATTGATACAGAAGTAAAGGCACGCCATTTTTGATGTTTTGAAAATGTTGCGGCTTGCTAAGAATCTCCGACCGCCGCACCCGGATTGAATCTATTTTTGAAAATATGCAAACCGATAGGCCGTCGCAGTCGTAATTCCAACCAAGTTGACACTAACAATGTGCCTGCGTAACATGCCTTTTAGCATTGGACGCCCCATTATTGTACGTAAGCCAGGGGCGAAATCCGACAAGCCACCGGCCTTGGTCGACGGCAAAGAATTACTCTAGGTTGCAAAATGTCTAGGTTTCTCCCATTGTGGCGTTTAGCCAGCAAGTGGTACGTCCCCCCGTTGATCCTTGGTGCTCTGGGCATCGTCTTAGGGGTTGTATCTAGCCCAAAGCGCCGGGATTGTTTTTGAATCGGTTTCCGCCGAAACATCCAGTGCGGGTCTGCTGGTAGGGGGCGTAGCCAGGGGAGAAGGCGCCAAATCAAGCCTTCCATCCCAACTCAGCAGCATTTCCGAATTGCTGAACTTTCAAAGCATCCTTTGGGCTGAGGGAAGCGACCCGCCAATCTTCACAGCCACATTCCGGGTCAGCCAATGACCCAGTTCCCATCTTTAGAGAAGATAAGGCCCTATCTTCGTATTGAGACTGCGGTGGTGGTCGCCCTGTTGGTGGTGGTTGTCTTCTGGTATATGCTCAGCCAGCAGGTCAACGAGTCCAGTGATGCGGAAGGCGTGCTGGATCAAAAGATTGCTGCCGTCCGGAGCGACATCAACGCTTTTACTCAAAACGACGAGCGAGCCACTTTGCAAGCGCAGTTAGCAGAACTCCAAGCAGACCAGACCACCGTAGTCCTACCTTCCAGAGACTTGGCTCTGCAGTTTGGTGACGTACTGCTAAAATATGTGTCCTCTCAGAATATACCCTTGAATAATTATGCGACGGAAGAAACGCTCACTCCCATCGGGGAACAAGACTACCCGACCATACGTTATAGCATAATAGTTCAAGGCCCTCAGAATTCTTTGGTTGGAACCCTGGAGCTTTTGCAGGAGTTCCCGACGGCGGCGGTCCAAGTGTTGGAATTGATAAGACCTGTGGAAGACCGGCCCGAATGGGTCATGACCTTGGAGCTTTCAGTGTTTTACGATGATGGATCAACACAGGTGGGTCAATGACGAGCTTTTTCGCTAACAGGAACAAGCTGGTAACCTCCATCACCATTGAGCACGGTGTGATAAAGCTGCTCTCCTGCCAAGGTCTGGAAGTTCTGGATTACCGGGTTCTCCTGGCCAATCCGCGCTTTTTCCGGGAGGGTCAGGTGAGCAATACCGCCCGTGTTGCCACCCTGCTACAGGGAGTTCTGCCGGAGATGGAAGGAGACTTTCGCCGGGCGATTGGCGGTGTCCCCGGATTTCAAAACCGGTTAAAACTCATGGATTTCCCCAAGGCCCAAGGGCTGGACCCAAAGGTCATCATCCCTCAAGAGGCCAGCACGAGCATGCGAGTCTCCACCGATACTTATCACCTTAGCTGGCTTCAGCTTGCCGACCGTCTGGACCGAACCCGGTGGCTGGTGATGGGAACCAGCAGAAGGTCCATCTCATCGCTAACCGATACGGCTCAACAAGCTCAGATAAATCTTCGGGTTCTGGAACCCCGGGCCTTCGCATTGGCCAGAGTGTGTAACGCAACCGAGGCGGTGGTAGCCTGGACTGCGCCCGACGGGTGCGACGTGGTAGTAGCAAAAGATGCTATCCCAGTGGAACACCAGAGCATTTTCTGGGGGGGGCCGAGCTGGTGGAAGACACTGTTCTGGGCGACAGGCTTACAGAGGTGGTTGGGCGCACGATTAACACGTTCAACACATCATCGTCCGAAGGACCATTGTCGGAGGATGCTCCTCTGTTCGTTTGTGGCTCACCCATGAGGCGTGACCCGGGAATCGGAGCCAGAGTAGCTACTGGTTTGGGCCGATTATCTGCGGAGTTGCCTATGGTGCTTGACGCCCCGGATGATTTCCCGGTGCAGGGTTTGGTAGTCAATATCGGGCTCATCCTGCGGGAAGCATAGATTAATGCTGGATGACCTAGTGCTGGCGGTCCTCACCTTCATAATTGGCGCATCCGTTGGCAGTTTCCTGAACTTGGTGGCCGATAGGTTGCCAGCAGGTAGGTCCATCGTCACACCCAGGTCGTTTTGCGAGTCCTGTGATACGCCGCTTGCCCACAAAGACCTAGTACCCATATTGAGCTACATCTGGATTCGCGGCAAATGCCGCTACTGTTCGGCGTCGATACCCATGCGTTTTTCCGGGGTTGAGGCGCTTACGGGAGCATTGTTCGCCGCAATATACTTCCGGTACGGCCTTGAAGGCGAGTTTATACTGGTAGCCGCTGGCGTTTCACTCATGTTGGTCGTGGCATTGATAGACCTCGACCACAAGATCATTCCAAATAAGATAATCCTCCCTAGCCTGGTAGTGCTTTTGATACTGTCGCCATTTTGGACCGAGATGGGAATCTCCAGGGCTTTCCTGGGTAACGACAATCTTGGAGGCACCGTACTTAACTCCGTCCTCAGCGGCCTTGGCGCTTCCATGTTTTTCTTGGTGATAGCCCTAATTTATCCCTCTGGCCTGGGCATGGGAGATGTTAAGCTAGGAGGTGTGATTGGCCTCTTGGTCGGTTATCCCGGTGCGCTGTTAGCACTGTGGTTGGCGATAGTCGTAGGTGGCGTGGTAGCGGTAGGATTGGTGCTATTTACTAAATTCGGCAGGAAAGACGCTATACCATTCGGGCCGTTTCTATCGATGGGAGCGGTAGTAGCACTTTTGGCCGAAGGCGACCTATTATCTTGGTACAGTGACGTTGGGGACCTCTTGGCGGGCACGTGAATATCAAATCTCCAACCAGGTCTCTACAGGGCGCAGGCGGCAACATAGCCCGTTTTGCGTCTGTAGGCGTTCAGCGATAATGGGACACTTTTAAAGGGAGAGAAACATGAGGGTGGTGGTGTGTTTGGACTCCCGGTGCGGGGTATAGATCTACCGCGCCTAGAAAGGAGCCGAAAGTGTCCCAAGACAACACCGGTCAAGCCCACGTAGCAGAGATCTCGACCCAAGAGACCGAGACTTTCATCCGGCAGGTCCGGACT
>Ga0066376_10005189_pt1 | contig 11126 bp, 8 predicted proteins | sample Knorr_S15_td_Bot_FD_77009 | JGI IMG/M metagenome (GOLD analysis project Ga0066376, IMG submission 77009) | Marine microbial communities from Southern Atlantic Ocean transect - Knorr_S15_td_Bottom_ad_5009_LV_A | ecosystem: Environmental > Aquatic > Marine > Oceanic | place: Southern Atlantic... | reverse complement strand
TGTTGAACCGGGTCGTGTGACCACCATTCATCATGCGCTCGATATGACCAGATATATTAGAGATGAATACGATGCGGAGCATGTTCGCAGAGAATTAAACATACCCACTGATCATTTTGTGATCGGAACTGTTGGTCGGATATCTCCGGGCAAAGGGGTTGAAGATTTTTTAACGGCCGCTCGGGAAATACGTAATAGATTACCCGATAAAAAGATGATGTTTTTAATTGTCGGATCGGCCAGTTTCGGTGAAGAAGCCTATTTTAAAGAGATCAAACAGAAAGCTCAGTCGTTGGGATTGGGAAAAACGGTTCTCTTTGCCGGATTTCGGAAAGATGTCCCTGCATTGCTTAACGCGATGGATCTCTTTATATTTCCATCCAGGGCTGAAGGATTCGGCGCCACGCTGATTGAAGCGATGGCTATGCAGGTGGCCTGTGTTTCTACCTGGTCTGATGGCACGCTCGATACCATTGAAGAAGGAAAAACCGGCCTGACTTATTCACCCGGCGATGTGGACGGTCTGACGGATGCGGTTATGACTCTGATTCAAGATGCGCCGCTGAGGCGACGTATTGCTGAAACGGGCCAGGCCCATGTCCGATCTCATTTTGATCTGGACATCATGACCCAACGTGTTGAACAGGTGTACACCGAAGAACTTGGATTCTGACACCACGAAAGAACAACCTCTCATGAACCAATATTTACGTATCCTAAGTTATGTAAAACCCTACTGGAAATTTATGGCAGGCGCTATGCTGTGTATGGTCTGTTTTGCTGTGACCAGTAGTGCGACAGTCTGGGTGGCGTTACCTTTTTTTCAAACCTTGTTTGGTGAAGAAGAGGCACCCACAGTTCAAATAGGACCGATCACAGATTCGGCTGCCCGATTAGAAGCACGCACCGGGCTGGTTGGACTCAGAGAGGCTCTTAAACAGAAAACAAACGAATTAATCGTTCGTCCTACCAAGGAAGCGACACTGCTGCGATTATGCGTGATCATTTTTATTGTACTTGTCATTAAAAATCTAAGCGGTTATTTCCAGGCCTTTCTTATGGCCTATGCTGAAAATGGGGTTATACGCGACCTCAGAAACCACCTTTATACCCATCTACATCGCCTGTCCCTGTCCTATTTTCATCAAGAACGAACCGGGGAACTCATCTCCAGGATCTCCTATGATGTAATGAAAATAAATGGCACCATCTCGGCGGCTTTCGGTACGCTGATTAAAGAGCCCCTCCTGATTCTAGTGCATCTGGCCATTATTATTATTCTGAGCTGGCAGTTGACCCTGATGTCGTTCATTTTGCTGCCCTTCAGCATCCTGATTATCACCACGGTAGGAAAAAAGCTTCGAAAAAGCAGTACGATATCCCAGGAAGCGATGGCGGACCTGACCTCTACTTTACAGGAAACCGTGGCCGGCATCCGGGTGGTAAAAGCCTTCAGCATGGAATCATTCGAAATTCGAAAATTCCAGCGGCAGACAAACGCCTACTTTAAAAGTTTGCTTCGCCTGACTCAAATGCATAATCTGGCCAGTCCGATTACGGAGACATTGGGCGGTGTGGTCGGCCTGTCCATTCTCTGGTATGGTGGCAGGCAGGTGATGGCCGGTGATTTGCTGGCCCCGGAAGATTTCCTGACTTTTTTTCTGGCCTTGTTTTCCATGTTAAAGCCAATAAAAGAATTAGGTCAGGTAAATAATCGTATTCAGGAAGGGATTGCGGCAGCGGATCGTGTATTCGAGATTCTGGATACGGTGCCGGAAATTGTTGATGCGCCTGATGCTGTGGACCTGTTGGCAATGAAAGATTCAATCAAATTCAACCGTATATCTTTTCAATATAAGGGGTTGGCCGCGCGGGTGCTGGAGCATATCGAACTCACCGTGCATGCAGGAGAAATCATCGCGATTGTAGGGCCAAGTGGAGGGGGAAAGTCCACGCTGGTGGATCTGGTGGCCAGGTTTTACGATCCGACAGAAGGGTCTATCGAAATAGATGGTCAGGATCTAAGAATGGTGACCCTGTCTTCTCTATGGCAACAGATGGGTATTGTTACCCAGGAAGTCATCTTATTTAACGATACCGTACGAAATAACATCGCCTATGGAGAAGAGAAGATCAAATTGGATCAGGTACGGTCCGCGGCCCTCGCGGCGAATGCGGACGAGTTCATCATGCAATTGCCGGACGGATATGATACCGGACTCGGTGAACGCGGCGTACGGCTCTCCGGAGGGCAACGCCAGCGTATTGCCATCGCCCGGGCCATATTAAAAGATCCGCTGATCCTTATTCTTGATGAAGCGACCTCCGCGCTCGATACCGAGTCGGAGTTGCTGGTACAGGAAGCGATAGATCAACTTATGAAAGGACGTACGGCCTTTGTCATCGCCCATCGCCTTTCTACCATACAGAATGCAGATAAAGTCATTGTGATTGACCATGGCCGTATTGTACAGACCGGGACGCACGACACCCTGCTCGCCGAGGACGGACTCTATCAGAAATTATACCAACTGCAATTTCGAGATTAAAGATAGGCGATAGGGGATAGGGGTTATTTTTTTGTCCTCCTTTTCTATCCTTGCCCCTGGCCCCTGGTCCTTCCTATTTCTTGCCAAAAAATGACAAGACTTTACTCGTAAGACACTAATGGAATTAAATCCGTAATCCGCAATCTGTTTCAGATTTGTTCCCCCCTTATCCACAGGTCCAAAATGTGGTACCATATTGAAAAAAAGATAAAGACCTGGATCCTCAGGCGTTTGACCCGAACACGACCGGAACATCCCTTAACACCAGATGAAGTGGATTGGTCGACCATCCATCACATATTAATTATTAGACAACACGATCAGTTCGGTGATTTTCTACTCACGACGCCTGCGATCAGGGCGATCCGCCTGAAATTCCCCAGGGCGAGAATAGCTCTGGTGGTTCGAGATTATCTTTATCCTGTGGCATGTAATAATCCGGATGTCGATGAAGTATGTATTCTTTTTGATTCTGCTTATAAGTGGACACCAAAGCGAATTGCCGCACTCATCGGCTGTATACGGCGACCATATGATCTGGCTGTGGTGTTCAATACGGTGTCGCACTCTCTGTCGAGCGATATGATGGCCTATTGTTCCCGGGCGCCCATTGTACTTGGTCCGGAAACACCAACATTTGATCATACGGATCATAATCCCTTTTATTCGCTGAATGCACCGCTTGACCCGAATCCTAAGCATCAGATTGAGCGAAACCTGGATGTGGTTCGGTATATCGGCGCGGATACTGAAGATCTGTCCTACGGTTTTGCACTCTCTGAAACGGAACAGATCGAAGGGAGCAAAATCAGAGAGCAAATGCTTGGTGAATATTCCGGTTTGGTCCTGGCGATTCATTTCGGCACAAGAGATCCGAAAAAACGCTACCCGATGCCCCTGTTGGCCAGGGTGTGTGACGGGGTCGCGGAAACGGGGAAATACCGGATCATCGTGATTCCGGCGCCGGATGAAGAAGAGTTGTTGACGCAGTTGAAAAATTCAACACAGGCTGAGTTATACATCGCCCCGTCATTAGCCTTAAGACAGGTGGCCGCTTTTCTAAATACGATAGACCTGCTCCTGTGTAACGACACGGGCATCCTGCATCTGGCCGCTGCCGTCCGGACCCCTACCCTTTCCTTCCATGCTATCAGCGATCCAGCCCTTTGGAAGCCAGTAGGATCACGCCATGTGGCACTCTATGCTGCTGGGGGGGATATTTCAGGTATTGATGTTAATAAGGTGCTTGGGGTGATACATGGCGGAATAGATAATTTGAAAATAGACCGGTCGCCCCCAAACGGCTTGGTGATATAATCATCTGCGCCGGCATCAAGACCTTTCACTTTGGTATTCAGTTCGGTCTCGGCGGTCAACATGATCAACGGTGTGGTTCGATGGCGCTCCGACGTCCGCAGACGTTGCACCACCACCAAGCCGATGTGTAATTGACAACCCGGCCGAATCCGTTTACTTTTCATGCAATTATACCATTTATCTGACTAAAGCCCATATAAAAATGTTTATTATTGCCTGAAAACAATAAGGTTTTAATTCATAATTCATAAATAGGTATTACATCCTAAAAGGCCCTCCCTCATCCTACACCACTACCTCACCATCGCAATCCGTCACCTCCGCAAAGACGCCTTACATAGCCTGATCAATATCTTCGGGCTATCGCTGGGGCTGCTGTGCGCCATCCTGATCGGGCTGTATATCCAGTATGAACGGAGTTACGACCGCCACCATCCACAGCCGAATCGGATCTACAGAGTGGTTCTGGATAACAACGCCAAAACGCCTTTGCCGCTGGGGGCGGCTATGGCACGCGAATTCCCGGAAGTGGAGACCGCCGTCAGTCTGGTGCCGACCGGCACCGGTTGGTTGATGAGATACAAAGACAAAGTGTTCTACGAATACCGGGCGTTTCAGGTATCGGGCGCCTTATTCGACCTGTTCACATTTCCCCTGGTCAAAGGCAATCCTGAGACCGCGTTGGCGAACCCTTCAACCGTGGTTATTACCGAAGCCATCGCCGCTAAATATTTCGGTTTGGATGATCCAATGGGGAAGGTGATTATCGCAGATAATGGTTGGGCTGAGATGACGGTCACCGGCGTTATGCATAATCCAACGGCGCAATCTCATCTACAGTCGGACTTTTTCATCGCGCCGCCTCTGGACAAGCTGATAATGGATAACTGGAGCTGGTTTAACATGTACAGTTACGTGCTGCTTTCTCCCAATGCCGATGTGCATATACTCGAATCAAAAGTACCCGCTCTGGTCGCTAAACATAGCTCGATCACGATGAGACGTGCAGAGCTCCAAGCCGTCCCGGATATTCACCTGTATTCTAAGCTGACCAACGAGACGGGAACGCCGGGCGAAGTCTCCATGCTCTATCTCCTTGGCGCCATCGCCGTGTTCCTTATCATCATGGCGGCGGTGAATTTTATGAATCTGACCACCGCACGCAGCGCCACGCGCTTGAAAGAGATCGGAATGCGCAAGGTGGTAGGCGCTGACCGCCGACAGCTTGTCGGGCAATTTCTTTGTGAGGCCCTGGCCCTATTTGTCATATCAGGTGCTCTAGCCCTGATAGGCGCGGTCCTCTTATTGCCACAGTTTAACACGCTTTCGGGACAGTCTATCTCAATGGATCTGCTTGCCGATGGGACTGTCATCGGAGGAATAATGGTCGTCGTACTCCTTACCGGATTGCTGGCGGGGAGCTATCCAGCCCTCTACCTGTCCCCCCTCCAGCCGCTGGTCGCCTTACAGGGACTGATGGCCGGCCACACAACTTTCAGCCGATTGAGGCGCGTGCTGGTCGTAGCGCAGTTTGTAATTGCCCTGGTCCTGATGATCGGCACGGGCGCCCTGTGGCGGCAAGTCGACTACATGCAGAACGAGCGTCTCGGGCTGCATCCGGATCAGGTGATTATTACAAAATCCATCGGTGGTGAGATGGGGCCGCTCTACCATCCTATCCGACGTGCCCTCAAGCAAAATGCGCATATCGTGGATGCGACCAGAACGGGTTTCTATCCCGGTGAAGGGCTGGGCCGTCCCTCCCATATTACCAATCCCGGTGGCTCTTTTGAATCAGCCTCACCGGCTAAAACTTTTCCTGTCCTGCCCGGATTCGTGGAAACCTTTGGTCTTGAACCGGTGGCCGGGGAAATGTTCACCGAGGCGATGGTGCCTAACGATGGGACCGCGGGGAAAGTGATCCTGACCCGATCCGCCGTCGACGCTCTGGGTTGGGCCTCACCGGAGGATGCGATCGGCAGGCAGATTGAGTTCACGTATGATGCAAACGCGGGTAGTGATGGATTGTGCGATGTCGTCGGGGTGGTCAACGACTTTCAGATCGAATCGATGCGGCAGCCCTTAGAGCCTCTTGTGTTGCTGCTATGGACGGATATTTATGGCGGATTCATGTACATTAAAGTGCAGCCGCAGAATTTCGATGAGACAATGGCCTATATAGAACAGGTCTGGCAGGAATACATCCCTCACATCCCGTACGATTACACTTTTCTGGATGATGTATTCAAGCGGATGTACCACGTTGAATACCGGCTCAGTCGTATTACACTCATCCTGTCCCTCGTCGCCATTTTGATCGCCTGTCTCGGGGTATTAGGGCTTACGGCCTACATGACGGCGCGCCGGGCCAAAGAGGTCGGCATCCGTAAGGTCCTTGGCGCGTCCACACCCAGTCTGGTACGCCTTTTATCCAGCGAGATGCTGGTCCTTGTGACCCTGGCCAATGTGATCGCCTGGCCTGTGGTCTATCTGATTATTCTGTGGTGGCTGCAGCAATTTGCCTATCAGGTAGATATCAGCGAGGTGTTGTTTATCCTGGCCGGCTTTTCTCTCCTGGCGATGGCGCTGCTTACGGTGGCGTATCATGCCCTGAAAACCGCCGGAGCCAATCCGGTGGATGCCTTGCGGTGTGAGTGAGGGAATCACCTCAAAACCATCTTGGACGACAACTTCGATATCAGAACGGTCCATGATCCCTTCAAACAAACCCCTTTTCGCCTGACAGAATGGATGATAGCGAGCGAGAAACTCGACAACAAAGGATGAATTTACGCATTTCGAGTAATTGTTTCTTGACGTGTTTTCCGCTTGACAATCCGCCGTTCTTCGTATACACTTCTGCCCCACCTATTCTACGCGACTCATAAGAAAAATATAAACTATTATGGTTGATATGCTTGATCTGGGCTGCGGTCCTTTTCAAAAGTTGGAGGGCAGCATCGGGGTAGATATTAATGCCGCGTCGCATGTGGATGTGGTCCATAATCTGGATGTGTATCCGTATCCGTTTGAGGATAATCAATTTAAACATATCGAGATGTCTCATATCATCGAACATATACAACACCCTGCTAGAGCGATGGATGAGGTCTATCGCCTCGCGCAGCCGGATGCCACCATTCGTATCGTCACACCGCATTATACCTCTCAGCTATCCTATGGCGATATGACACATTTGCATCATTTCGGGTATATTACGTTTACCCACCTTTGCAATAGTGGGCGATTCAGATTGAAGCGACATAAATTGATCTTCACGGATCTATATAAAGTCCTGGGTATCAGTCTGCTGGCAAACTGGTTCCCGCGGCGTTGGGAAAAGTATGTAGCTTTCATCTTTCCTGCGCTCTATGTGGAAGTTTTCCTGAGCGTGGTAAAGGAATAGCATCGGGAGGTTGATCGTGTCGGAAGATGTGCAGAGTAAAACACCGGATCTGGGGCCGTCTGAAAATCAGTCTGCCTTAACACGCTACTGGAAGTCCAACCTGCGGACCATGTTGATCCTACTGGTCGTCTGGGCGGCCGGTGGCCTGGGGGCAGGCATCCTGATCGCCGATTGGTTGAACCAATTCCAGCTTTTCGGATCCGGTTATCCGCTTGGTTTCTGGTTTGCTCACCAGGGCAGCATTATCATTTTCGTTCTTTTGATCCTGGTATATTGCCTTGTGATGAACAGACTGGATGCCAGGCACCATCAGGAAATTCAACCATCTCATCCAGAGGAATAAATTCTGACCATGTCAGTTCAATCGTGGACGTATATATTTGTCAGCTTGTCCTTTGGATTGTATCTTTTCATCGCCTGGATAAGCCGGGTTCGTGACACCGAAGGGTTTTATGTCGCGGGTCGAGGTATCCCGGCTGCCGCAAACGGTATGGCTACCGCTGCGGACTGGATGAGTGCGGCCTCTTTTATCTCCATGGCTGGATTAATATCCACGATGGGCTATTCGGGCGGTATTTATCTCATGGGCTGGACCGGCGGTTATGTGCTTCTGGCGTTGCTTCTGGCCCCTTACCTTCGCAAATTCGGCCATTATACCGTGCCCGACTTCGTGGGGGACCGCTATGATTCCAATATCGCCCGGTTCGTAGCGGTGCTTTGCGCCATTTTTATAAGTTTTACCTATGTTGCAGGACAGATGCGCGGGGTCGGCGTCGTGTTCAGCCGGTTTTTAGAAGTCGATATCAACGTAGGGGTAGTCATCGGCATGACGATCGTTTTTATCTATGCCACTCTGGGCGGCATGAAGGGGATCACATGGACACAGGTCGCTCAATATTGGGTTTTAATCACTGCTTTCCTGATACCTGCCATCGCCATAAGTATTAAATTAACCGGTCAACCCCTGCCGCAGATCGGTCTGGGCAGTACCCTCGATACCTCTATCGCCGGACAATCCGGCGTCTATCTTCTGGAGAAATTGAACCAGATCCAATCAGACCTTGGTTTTGGAAGATATACCGATACGTTTACGGGAAACTGGGATAAAGTCAATGTATTCTGTGTAGCCCTGGCCTTGATGGTCGGCACCGCCGGATTACCGCATGTTCTGGTTCGTTTTTATACAGTGAAGTCGGTGCAGGCTGCACGATGGAGCGCTTTCTGGGCGTTGCTATTTATTTCTTTTCTCTATTTAACGGCGCCGGCCACCGCAGCGTTTGCCAGATTTTATATGCTGAATAGTCTGAACGGCACACAGGCGGACGAGCTCCCCGCATGGTTCGAGAACTGGGAAAAAACCGGATTGATCCTCTGGTTTGATGATGGGGACGGCATCATGCGTTATTCCGCCGGTGAGGACAACGAGATTTTCCGTACCGGGGCCATCCCCGCGACAGAAATGACGTCTATCCGTGTCACCCATCAGCAATGGGTAGATTCGGATGGTGAACGGGGTGAAGATGCGCGCCCTCTCCTTCGTCAGCGCGGTCTGACCGGACCGGATCGGGATATCATTGTTCTGGCCACGCCCGAGATGGCAGAACTGGCAAGCTGGATCATTGCTCTGGTTGCGGCCGGCGGTTTGGCCGCGGCGTTAAGCACCGCCAGTGGTCTCCTGCTGGTTATCTCCTCGAGCGTCGCTCATGATCTGTACTATCGTGTGCTTAATCCCGCAGCGACTGAAAAACAACGGCTCCTGGTGGGACGCAGTGTGATCGGTATTGCCGTCGTGGTGGCGGGTATTTTTGGAATTTATCCGCCTGCTTTTGTCAGCCAGGTCGTTGCGTTTGCTTTCGGCCTGGCAGCAGCCAGCTTTTTCCCAACCATTGTCCTGGGCATATTCAACAAACGGGTGGGGACCATACCCGCCATTTGCGGCATGCTTGCAGGAATCGGTTTCACGGGGTTTTATATCATCGCCTGTATATTTTTCGACATGGAACCCTGGACATTCGGACTCTTTGCCAATGGAATCAATCCTCAGGGCATCGGCACATTCGGCATGCTCTTAAATTTCCTCGTGACACTGACTCTTACGCCGCTATTTCCCGGACCAACGCAGGAAGTAAAGAATATGGTTGATTCTGTTCGAGAACCGGAAGGCATTGGTCTAGCTGTGAATATTGAAGCCTCCCCGGAGCATTAAGACGCTACCAAAATCATGTCTCTGTCCATCATCATCATTACTAAAAATGAAGAAGCACAGATAAAAGATTGCCTGGAGAGCGTCCGTTTCGCTGACGAAATAATCCTGGTTGATTCCGGTAGTACGGATAAAACACTATCCATTGCCCGAGCGTATGCAACCCGGATCATAGAAACGGATTGGAAAGGGTATAGCGGTACAAAGATGATAGCTCTCGAGGCGGCTACTGGAGATTGGATTTTATGGTTGGATGCGGATGAACGGGTCCAACCCTCATTACAAGAGGAAATACAAGAAGTAACAAAAACAGGGGGAGTGACCGGATATTATATTGCCCGGAAGGCTATTTTTCTGGGACGATGGATTAAACATTGCGGATGGTATCCCGGCTATGTTATTCGATTATTTAAAAAAGAAGGTGCTCGTTTCTCAGAAAATCTGGTCCACGAATCCGTATATATTGACGGTCCCGCCGCCCATCTGAAATCTCCCTTGATACATTATACCGACACTTCTCTCGATCATTATTTTATTAAATTTAATAAGTATACCACACTGGCGGCCCGTGAGTTATTCCAGTCGAACTATAGTTGCCATTTGACAGATCTCATCGGACGTCCGATTTATTCGTTTATAAAAATGTATATCATAAAACGCGGTTTTCTTGACGGTGTACAAGGGTTGATTTTGTGTATCCTGTCCGCCTGCTATGTTTTCACCAAATACGCCAAATTATGGCATTACAGGGAACAAAACAAAACCAAAGAATAAATTGCCCAGCATAATTGCTGACCCCTGTGGGTTCCAGCGAGTATGCTGCGTTTCATAATTCATAATTCATAATTCATAATTCATAACTCCCCATGCCCTCTCTTTCCGTTGTAATTATCACGTATAATGAAGAGTGTAAGATAAAAAAGTGCATTGAGGCTGTTACCTGGGCGGACGAGATCATCGTCGTTGATAGCTTCAGCACAGACCGGACCAGAGAGATAGCGCGAGAGTATACTGACCTTGTCTATCAAAATGCCTGGGAAGGGTTTGCAAAACAACGGACCTATGGGATGAATCAAGCATCGGGTGATTGGATTTTATTTCTGGATGCGGATGAATACGTCACAGACGCCCTCCAGAATAAATTGAAGGAGCTTATAGAAGACGATTCGCCTTTTCATGCATTCAAGCTTCACAGAGTTGAACACTTTTTGGGTTTTCCATTGCATTACGGCACGTTAAATCCCAGCTACCAGCCCCGACTCTTATGTAAAGGAAAAGGATATTGGACCGGCGGCGCCCATGCCCATATAGAAGTAGCCGACGAGTTGATGGGTCTTATTCATGAAGATTTATTTCACGATTCACATAATACCATAACAGATTTTATCACCCGAATAAATTACTATACCACCGTTGACGCACAAGATCGGATTCAGCAAGGCCAGAGAGTAGGTAAAATGCGTTTGATTTTTTCACCTGTCGGAATGGCCTGGAAGAGTTTTATCGTCAAACACGGTTATCGGGATGGTTTTCCAGGTTTATTATTCAGTATAGGTATGGGCATCTATTCTTTTTTGAGATTGGTCAAAGTATGGCAGTTGAATAATGAGGCATCAAGTATGAACCGTCATATAGATTGAGAGATGGAATG
>Ga0066376_10005187_pt1 | contig 11129 bp, 4 predicted proteins | sample Knorr_S15_td_Bot_FD_77009 | JGI IMG/M metagenome (GOLD analysis project Ga0066376, IMG submission 77009) | Marine microbial communities from Southern Atlantic Ocean transect - Knorr_S15_td_Bottom_ad_5009_LV_A | ecosystem: Environmental > Aquatic > Marine > Oceanic | place: Southern Atlantic... | reverse complement strand
CTGATGCTATTACAATTAAAACAACGCAAGGTGGTATAGATATTACATCTTCTGGAAATGATATTGATATTAAAGCTACAACTTCCATCAATTTAGAAGCAAACGAAAATATTACTGATGCTATTACTCTAAATGCAACACAAGGTGGTATTGATATTACATCTTCTGGAAATGATATTGATATTACTGCTACTACATCCATTAATTTAGAAGCAAACGAAAGTGTTACTGATGCCATTACTTTAAATGCAACCCAAGGTGGTATTGATATTTCATCTTTTGGAAATGATATTGATATTAAAGCAACTACATCTATTAATTTAGAAGCAAATGAAAGTGTTGTTAATGCTATTACAATAAAAGCAACCCAAGGTGGTATTGATATTGATGCAATTGGAACAGCTGGTGAAGATATTGATATTACTGCTACTGGTTCATCTATTAATTTAATTTCAACCGAAAATGTTGCTGATGCTATTACTATTACTGCAACAAAAGGGGGTATAGATATTGGATGTACTGGAACTGATGGAGAAGATATCGATATACGAACTGATGGTTCTTCTATTAATTTAATTTCAACTGAAAATGTTACTGATGCTATTACTCTAAATGCAATACTTGGGGGAATAGATATTACATCTTTTGGTGAGGATATTGATATTACAACTGGTTCATCTATTAATTTAATTTCAACTGAAACTATTACTGATGCTATTACTCTAAATGCAATACAAGGTGGTATTAATATTACATCTTCTGGAAATGATATTGATATTAAAGCTACAACTTCCATCAATTTAGAAGCAAATGAAAATATTACTGATGCTATTACTATTATTGCAACACAAGGTGGTATTGATATTGGATGTACTGGAACTAATGGAGAGGATATTGATATACAAGCTAATGGTTCCTCTATTAATTTAATTTCAACTGAAAATATTGCTGATGCAATTACAATAAAAACAACACAAGGCGGTATAAATATTGATGCCGTTGGAACTTCTGGTGAGGATATTGATATTACTGCAACTGGTTCCTCTATTAATTTAATTTCTACTGAAAATGTTGTTGATGCTATTACAATTAAAACAACACAAGGTGGTATTGATATTACATCTTCTGGAAATGATATTGATATTAAAGCTACAACTTCCATCAATTTAGAAGCAAACGAAAGTGTTGCTGATGCTATTACTATTAATGCTACAACTGGTGGTATAGATATTACATCTTCTGGAAATGATATTGATATTAAAGCTACTACATCCATTAATTTAGAAGCAAATGAAAGTGTTGCTGATGCTATTACTTTAAATGCAACGCTTGGAGGAATAGATATTATATCTTCTGGAAATGATATTGATATTAAAGCCACTACATCCATTAATTTAGAAGCAAATGAAAATGAACCTGATGCGATTACTCTAAAAGCAATTAATGGTGGTATTGATATTATAGCAACAGGTGAACAAAATCAAGATATTGATATAACTAATAACGGTGGTTCTATTCATATTAATTCGTCCGAAGATATTGATGATGCAATTACAATAATCGCATCTCAAGGTGGAATTGATATTTTTTCAAATGGAACATCATCTGGTGATGATATTGATATAGAATCATCAACATCAGTTAATATAACAGCAAATGAAAATACATCTGACGCTATTACAATTAATGCTATATCTGGCGGTATAAATATAAACTCATTTGGTAATGATATTGATATTAAAGCTACTACTTCTGTAAATATTCTAGCAGATGAAAATATTTCTGACGCTATTACAATTAAAGCAACTGCTGGTGGTATAGATATAGATGCGGTTGGATCTGCTGGTGAAGATATTGATATTACTGCTACTGGTTCTTCCATTAATTTAAAATCAACCGAAAATATATTTGATGCAATTACTATTAATGCTACACAAGGTGGTATAGATATTACTTCATCTGGAAATACACCCGGTGATGACATTGATATTATATCTACAACTTCTATTAATTTACGAGCAACTGAAAATGTTACTGATGCTATTACTATAATTGCTACTGGTGGTGGTATTGATATTGGATGTACTGGAACAGCTGGTGAAGATATAGATATAATTGCAACAGGTTCTTCAATCAATTTAAAATCAACAGAAGATACACCAAATGCTATTACTATGATAGCAACAGTTGGTGGTATAGATATTATTTCATCTGGAAATACACCAGAAGATGATATTGATATTACATCTATTACTTCTATAAATATTAAGGCAAATGAAAATGTTGCTGATGCAATTACAATAAAAACAACTGCAGGAGGTATTGATATTATAGCAACTGGAGAACAAGCTCAAGATATAGATATAACTAATAACGGTGGTTCTATTCATATTAAATCAACTGAAGATATTGATGATGCTATTACATTAATTGCATCACAAGGTGGGATTGATATTTTTTCAAACGGTTTAACAGCTGGTGATGATATTGATATAGAATCATCAACATCAGTTAATATAACCGCAAATGAAGAAACACCTGATGCTATTAACATTGTAGCAAATTCCGGTGGTATTAATATAACTAGTTCTGGAAATATAGCTGGTGATGATATTGATATTATTTCTAATACATCAATTAATTTACAATCAACAGAAAATATTTCAGATGCTATAACAGTTAATGCTACAATAGGTGGAATTAATATAACATCTAAACTTGATATGACATTAGAAACAACACAATCTACTTCGGATATTAATTTAACTGCTGGTACTAATGTTAATATTCCATCAAATGTTGGTTTAACTTTTGGAAACGACGGTCAAAAAATAGTTTCAACAGGAAATGATTTATCAATTGATGTTAATTCTGTTCAAAGAATGTTTATAAATAATTCCGGTAAAGTTGGTATTGCTACTAATGATCCAAAAGTTGCTCTTCATATTAATTTTACAGATGCAATGAAAATACCAAAAGGAACAACATCCCAAAGACCAACTGCTACTACAACAGATCAAAATGGGTATATTAGATATAATACAACAACCGAACAATTTGAAGGATTTGGTGCTGGACCTGCTTGGGGTAGTTTAGGAGGTGTGATTGATGTAGATCAAGATACATATATAAAAGCTGAATCTACAGCTGGTAATGATAATGATGAATTATGGTTTTTTACAGATGGTAATGAACGAATGAGAATTAAAAGTGATGGTAAATTTGGTATCGGAACTACTATTCCCGAAGTTAGTGTTCATATTGAACATACAGATGCAATGAAAATACCAAAAGGAACAACATCCCAAAGACCAACTGCTACTACAACTGATCAAAATGGGTATATTAGATATAATACAACAACCGAACAATTTGAAGGATTTGGTGCTGGTCCTGCTTGGGGTAGTTTAGGAGGTGTAATTGATGTAGATCAAGATACATATATAAAAGCTGAATCTACAGCTGGTAATGATAATGATGAGTTATGGTTTTACACTAATGCTATTGAAAGACTTAGAGTTACTAATACAGGACGAGTTGGTATAGGAATTACAAATCCAAATGCTCTATTAGATGTTAATGGTGATGTTATAATTGCTGGTAATTTAACAGTAAATGGTACAACTACAACAATTAATGCAAGTGAAATTATTGCAGAAGATTCTTTACTCCAATTTGCTACTAATACGAGTGATGATACACTTGATATTGGTATATATGGTAAATATATTAGTAGTGGAACAAAATATGCTGGTTTATTTAGAGATGCTACTGATAATAAATTTAAATTTTTTACTGCTTTAGAAACAACACCTGGAAATTCTTCCATCAATATTGCTGGAACTGGTTTTACATTAGCAAATATACAAACAGGAGATATTGAATGTTCAAATATTCATGCTACATCAATTGGAATTGGAATTGCAACTCCACAACAAGAATTGCATGTTAAAGGAAATGGTGGTCTTTTATTATTAGAAGGTAGTGATCATTGTTTTATTGAATTTTATCCTGATAATTTTTTATCTGGTAGAAAAGCATTAATTGGATATGATAGTGCTAATGATAATAATTTTTATATAACTCAACAATTAGACAATGATATTGTTTTTAAAACAAATAATAATGAACAAATGATTATTGATAATATTGGAAATGTTGGTATTGGGACATCAACTCCTTCTGTTCCTTTTCACATTTATCGTAATAATGTTAATTCTATAATCGCAATCGATCAGGCGGGAACAAAGAATTATTGTGGTATTGAATTCAAAAGAGCAACTGTTGAAAAATGGTTTATTGGATTAAATGATACAGATGAAGATTTAATATTTAGAAATAATGGTTTTGATGAATTTGTCATAACTCAAACTGGTTATATTGGTATTGGAACTGATAATCCGAATACAAAATTAGATGTTCGTGGAGATATATATACAAATAGTAATATTGGTATTGGAATAACAAATCCAAGTATATCCCTTTATACAGATAGAACCGATTGTTATAAATTACCAGCAGGAACAACTAGTGATAGACCAACATCATCCGAAAAAGGTTATATTAGATATAATCTTCAATTAGATACCTTTGAAGGATTTGGAGCTGGAAATGCTTGGGGAAGTTTAGGTGGTGTTATTGATATCGATCAAGATACTAAAATTTTAGCAGAATCAATACCCGATGAAGATAAATTACGATTTTATACAGCCGGAAATGAACAAATGATTATTGATAATATTGGAAATATTGGGATTGGGAAAACAAATCCAACCGTGAAAGTTGATGTTACTGGTGATATAAAATGTACTAATATTACAACATCACAAAATATAAATATTCCTATTAATCAAAAATTAAATTTTGCTACAACTGAAGAAATTAGTAGTGATGGAAATAATTTAAATATTATTGCAAATTCAACAATTAATTTAGATGGTGATGTAGTATTTAAAGGAACACAAAATAGTAATAAAGTATTTTGGGATAAAAGTGATAATAAATTATTTATATTTGGAGATTTTGAAGTATCTGGTGAACAAATTATTAGAAATACAGAAATTGTAGTTACTGATGATCCTATTATTCGTTTAGGTGGTGTTGATGCCCCAACTAGTAATGATGCCAAAGATAGAGGAATTGAGGTAGCATGGCACAGTTCTGTTGCTAAATATGGATTTTTTGGTATGAGAAGAAGTGATAATAGATTTATATACATACCAGATGGAACAAATACAAATGAAATATTTACGGGTGATTATGGAGATATGGAAATTAATGAATTATTTGCAAACGCATTAACTACTGATAATGGAAATGATTTGATATTGACATCAACCAAAGGTATTGATATATTGGCTTCTGGCTCAACACCAGATAATAATGATTTAAATATTACGGCAACACAATCAGTAAATATTACTGCAAATGAAAATAATAGTGAAGCTATTAAATTAGTTTCTACTAATGGTGGTATTAGTATCGGTTGCACTGGAGCAACTGGACAAAATATAATTATTAGAGCAGATGGTTCGTCAATTAATTTAATCTCTACAGAAGATACGACTGATGCAATTATTATTCAAGCAACACAAGGAGGAATAAATTTAATTTCAAATGGTGGAACAGCTGATGATGATATTGATTTTATATGTACTACATCAATTAATTTAATTGCTTATGAAAATGTATCAGATTCTATAAATATTGTCGCAGCAAATGGAGGTATAGATATTACTGCTACTGGAACATCCGGAGAAGATATAGATATTAGTGCTGAAGGTTCATCAATTAATATTACTTCTACCGAAGCAGTATCAGATGCTATAGTTTTAGAAACAAATTCTGGTGGAATTGATATTTTAGCAAGTGGCGGTTCAGGAAAAAATATTGATATTACTAATACTGGTGGTTCAATTAATCTTATATCTACACAAAATGGTTCCGATTCTATCGTATTATCTTCAACCCAAGGTGGAATTGACATTGGTTGTTCTGGCACTGCTGGTTTGGATATTGATATAACATCACTTGGTTCATCTATTAATTTATTAGCCAGTGAAAATATACAAGATGCTATTACTATAACTTCTAATAATGGTGGTATTGATATTAAAGCATTAGGAACAGATTCCGGTGATGATATTGATATTGAAGCAAATCAAAAAATTAATATTATTTCCAGTAATAATACAGAAAATAATTCTATTAAATTATGGTCTAATTATGGTGGAATAGATATTGGTTGTACAGGAATAAATCAAGACATTAAAATAGAATCTGTAAATGGTTCGGTTATTATCGGAAATGCAATTATAGAACAACCAATTTTTAATACTACCGAAGATACAGATTATAGTATTTGGATACCATTTAGTCAATTTCAAGTTATTGGAGGTATGTGGGATGTTTATAGAGATACAATAAATGGTGATTTTTGTTGGAGAAAAGAAGGAAAAGAAGAAATTAGTTATTTAACTGCTGATATTACTTTACCAACACGAGATAATACCATAAAAGGATATAAATTAACGACTCTCTACTTAGCCTATGCAATAGAAGGACAAGATTTAAAATCTATTAATACAAGAATTATTAAAAAAATATGGAATCCTGCAAATCCAATTGTTGGAAGTACAACAACTATTTTAACAACCACTAATTCTGGACTTATAGATGGTAATTTAAATATTGAACCAATTATTGTAGCTAATCTTAATAATTTAACTGAAAATGGTGGAGTATATTATCAAATAAATGTTGTTTTACAAAATCCAGGTAATTGGTTTTTAGCTGAATCCGATTCGTATAATGCAATTGATTTACCATATAGAGCATTTGATGGAGATGATACCACAAAATGGGTTTCTGATTCTAATAATTTCCCTCATTGGATATCATATGATATGGAAACAAGTATTGCAGTTACTAAATTTAAATGGAAAACATTAGATAATTCAAGTGTTAATACACCCTTAACTTGGAAAATTCAAGTATCTGATGATGGAACTAATTATACTGATGTTCAAACTTATTCTAATCCATCTACATATGATTCATCAATTACTTGGTATACCTATACAGTAGATAATCCAATTGTTGGTCGTTATGTTAGATGGTACTTTACTAGTTCATATGGAACTGGAAATTCTGTTAGTATAAGTGAAATGAATTTCTGGAGAACAAGTACACTATATATTGAAACTAGTGGAACAGAAACAAATTATGATGCTTTTAAAGCATTTGATAATGATTTAATTAATAGTTCTGCTCGTTTATCAGCAACAAATTACGGAGCACAGTGGATTAGTTATGATTTCCAATCAGCAAAATTAATTGGTAGATATAGAATTGCATCTAATCCTCCATCCGACCAAAGTGATCCAAAATCTTGGACTATTCAAGTAAGTACTGATAATACTAATTGGACGACAGTTGATACTCAAACAAATCAAAATATTGCTTCAAATAATGGATATTTACTTACTAATACTTATTATGAAATACCACTTAATAATCAAATAAGTGGTCAATATATTCGTTTAATGGTTACTTCAACACAACTTGGAAGTGGAATTTGCACTATTACTGAAATCGAATATGGGGAAGGAATTGAACTTTATGTTGGAAAATCTGTAAATAAAAATTATAGATATGTTACTATTGCAAATCCAGAATTTGTTAATGGAAATACAGCAATGACAGTTGGTATTGATATTGATTGTAATGAAAATTCTGTTTTCAAATTATATGGTATATCTGCAAGATATAATTCCAGATTAATTTGAAAAATTAAAATTGAAAATGTACTACATTATTTATACTTATATGTAATTTACTAAATTTAGTAAAATGGGAGTCTGTGCTTCAAGTTGCAAGATAAAAGAACTTGAAAAAAATTTAGAAGAATCATTCAAAAAGATTAATAATCTAGAAAATGAAACTGATGAAAATTTTAATTATTTGAAAACAAAAATTTGTGCAGCAAATATGAAAATTACAGAACTTGAATTCAAAAATAGGAGATTAGAAAAAATAGTAATGAAAATTACAAATTAATAATAATTCAATTATTTTTATTTTCGGTAAATTATAAAAATCAAGTCCAGTTTCCCAGCCATTAAAATCTAATTTAGAATTAAAATAGATTATTTTTAACTTTATTAAGTTATAATATATAATGTACTCATATCTAAATAGTAAAGTAACAAAAATAAGAGGAAAAAATATTAGAATAGATATTAATGAATTTTCATCTTATAAAAAAATTATTACTGAAAAAGTGAAAGAAAAATGTATTTCAAATATGATTTATAATTTGAAGCACGAAATGGACAATATGGAATATTATATTATTAAAAATTTAGCTGAAATTTTAATATTATATGATGAATTTGAATATTTTTATGAATCTCCAATTCCACAGGAATTTGAAGATGATTTAAAAAAGTTAAATAAACGATTAATTCAAGTTGCTTTCATTCCTAAAAAAATAAAAGCAGAAATTATACGTGATAAATTTGAATTATTAAGTATAATGCAAATTCATGGATATGAAGTCAATTCGAGCAAATATTTAATATTTTATAGAGAAATAATTATGTATTATTTTTTACAAGATGAAAATTTAAAAAAATCTTTATCAAGAATGAAATATGTTTATATTAAAAAAGATAATAAATTTGTAAGACAACAAATTTATTGTAATCGAAATTTAAAAAAAAAAAATCATTTTCAACCAATAATTGAGCAAGTTTTAAGATTTTATTTTTTTAATAAATTATATTATGAAAATAAAATAAAGATACCGGTTATTGGTTATAAAAATAATATACCTGTATTAAATCCTAAATTTTTTAAATTAGAAAAAAACCAATCTCTTCTTGAAATTATTTTTAAAAGTCCTTGGATATAAATTATTAAAATATTAAGTCCAGTTTTTATTTTATAATCGTTATAACGAAGCATACATTTGTATAATATATGATTTAACAAAAATCTATTCCACGAACTGTTAAACTATTTTCTTTTGCTCTCTCTAATAATTGATTATTAGCATTATTAATATTTTTATCTTTATTTATTTTTATTTTTTGTAAAATAAAAATCGAATCATATTTAATTATATTATAATATGGCTTTTGAAACTATTTTTGATAATTATCACATTATTATTGTAAATAATGAGGACAAAATTGAAGGATTTATCGAAGAAGAAGAAGGTATAATTCAGAAAAATTATGATTCTATTGAAATTACTATTTTAGATCTTGAAACTTCATGCAAATATATAACTCATATTAATAATTATGAAAATATTGATAAATTTCCTGAATTTATGCAAAATTTGAAAATTATTACAAATGTAATTTGTTCTTCTTTAGAAAACAAAAATGATAATATTCAGTGTTCGTTGATTAAACAAGAAGATAAAATTATTATTGATATGGTATATAAAGCCCAATTTTTTGAAATTCCATTTCAAATACCTGTTTCACTAGAATCTCAAAATGAAAATAATATACTTGAAAGAAAAGTAAAACAACTTAAAATGCAAAATAATGAATTAAAACAAACTATCATGGATATGAAAACAACATACGAAGAACAAATATATGAAGTAAATTTATATGGTCCATTTTTTCAACAATATCTATATAATAATGATAATGATATTCGAATTATTCAAAAAGAATTTTGTTCAAAAGCAAGGATACAGAATTTAACTTGTGATCAAGAAGAATATTTACATGTGTTAAAACATACTCATTCTTTTGAAAAACATATTACGAAATTAATTCATAATATGAAATCTTTAGATCATATATGTGAAGTATTTTTACCATCGAATCAAATTGTAACTCAAAATACATATGTATATGCTGTTAATCGTTTGTACAATCATAATGGATTAAATATTATAAAAACAAATAAAGAATTTACAATAAAAGGATTTTGTTTGTACGATTTAGATAAAATGCGAAATTCTGTTTTAAATAAAGAAATTTCACATAAAAAATTTTTAAAATTATTTTTTATTTGTGAAATTCCATTTAAAGTGAAAGATTCGTTTTGTTCTCAAAATCTAGAAATACCACAAGATAGATTTATTATGAAATTTAGATATGTTATCGTAGATAATAAATTATATATGTATGGAAAAATCTCTATGCATTATGATATACGAAGAGATTCAATTTTTAGAACATGTCTAAGCTCTAATTGCGATTGGTGCTTTTATCCTTATAAATGTCGTCATTTTAATAAGAATATAATACCTTATCCGATTTTGAACCAACAAAATAATTTGGTAAAAGAAGCATCTATGCCAAATTATCAGTTTAAAAATAAAAAAATAAATGGTAAATATCTAGTTCATATTAATGTAACATTTTCAAATATTTTATAAAATTATAATGTATTATGGACTTGATATATATTCTTTTCAAGAACCCCAATAAATTCCGTAAGTATTGTCTTTTGAAGGTATTTTAGAAAAACCTTCAAAAAAAATATGACTTCTATCTATTTCATCAAACCAATTACTTAAAGGACGTGATTGCATTTCAAATTTTTCAATAATGTCAAATATTTCTGAAACCGTAAATCCGTTTTCATTTCTAAAAGTTTTTGAAAAACCTTTATGAAATTCCGATTTATATTCAAGTAATGTTATTTCTTTATTTTTATAACAAATTTCATTTAATTCTTCAGTTGTTAAATCTATAAATTCATTATTTATATATTTTTGAATATCAAAAATAGAAACGGATTTAAGTCCTTTTTTATCAAAACTCATACTTAATATTGCATTGTATTTATTGATTTTATTCATCATTATTATACTAAATTTATATTATGATTAATTATAGTTGATTATAATCAGTTATAATCAGTTTTAATTATTGTTAATTTAATATTTTTTATATTTTATATTTTTTATATTTTATATTTTTTATATTTTATATTTTTTATATTTTATATTTTTATATTTTATATTTTTATATTTTATATTTTTATATTTTTATATTTTTATATTTTATATTTTTATATTTTTATATTTTATATTTTATATTTTTATATTTTATATTTTTATATTTTTATATTTTTATATTTTATATTTTTATATT
>Ga0066376_10005185_pt1 | contig 11131 bp, 8 predicted proteins | sample Knorr_S15_td_Bot_FD_77009 | JGI IMG/M metagenome (GOLD analysis project Ga0066376, IMG submission 77009) | Marine microbial communities from Southern Atlantic Ocean transect - Knorr_S15_td_Bottom_ad_5009_LV_A | ecosystem: Environmental > Aquatic > Marine > Oceanic | place: Southern Atlantic... | reverse complement strand
TCGACGCTGATCGAGTGGGGCGACACCCGCGTTATTTGCAGCGCCACCGTCGAGGAATCGGTGCCGCGCTGGATGAAGATGCAAAACGTCGAAGGCGGCTGGCTTACCGCCGAATACTCGATGCTGCCGTACTCGACGCTCGACCGCAAACGTCGCGACATTACCAAGGGCAAAATCGACGGGCGCTCGCAGGAAATCCAGCGTCTCATCGGCCGCTCGATGCGGGCTGCCGTGGACATGATCAAGCTCGGCTCGCGCACGATTTGGATCGACTGCGATGTGCTCCAAGCCGACGGCGGCACGCGCACGGCATCGATCACCGGCGGTTACGTGGCGCTGTCGCTGGCCCTGGCCAAGTTGCAGTCGGAAGGGGTGCTGGACAATGACCCGGTGGTTTCTCCAGTCGCCGCAGTGAGTGTTGGGGTAGTGGGCGGTGTGTCCATTCTGGATTTGCCCTACGTTGAGGATGTCGCCGCTGAGGTGGACATGAACCTCGTGATGAACGGCAACGGCGAGTTCATCGAGTTGCAGGGCACCGGCGAGAAGAATACCTTTAGCGAGGGAGAACTGACCACCATGCTGGCCCACGGGCGCAAGGGAATCGGCGAGCTGCTTGAGTTGCAAAAAGCGGCCATTGCCGAGGGCTGAGAACGGGCGCGAACGATGTACGTCAGGGAACAGCCGACACGCCTGCATCTTGTTCGCCACGGCGAAGTGGATGAAGCGTACCATCAGGTTTTCGGAGGCCAGATCGACATGGAACTGTCACCGGTTGGCCACGAGCAGGCCAAGCGCTTGGCCAAGTTTCTCGACGGCCGCAACTTCGACCGCATTTACCGCAGCCCGATGGTTCGGGTGCGGCAAACGGCCAAGCCGCTGCTCGACGCGCTTGGCCGCGAGGCCGAAGTGATCGACGATTTGCGCGAGGTCGATTTCGGTGTCTGGACCGGCCACAAGTGGCACGAGATACAGGAAAAATTCGGCGTGGATGCGGAGGACTGGCTCGTGCATCTGGAGAACGGCGCCGTCGCCGAAGCCGAGCCGATGGACGGGTACCAATCGCGCATCCGGGGCAGCCTCGAGCGAATGATGGACGAAGGGGCAGGGCAGGACGTACTCGTGCTGTGCCACGGCGGCGTTATTCGCATGCTGTTGGCGTTGCTGCTCGACGAGCCGTTTTCCAAAATGGACCGCTTCGAGGTGGACTTCGCCAGCCTGACCGTCATCGAGCACCGGTCGAACCGTGTCGAGATCAAGCTGCACAACTTCGCCCCCTGGCTGTGGCTGGGCGAAAACGGCGAGGCGTAGCCGAAAATTCTTGTTCAAACGCTGCGCAAATCGTGGCTTCGTTGTGTCGCCGCTTGGCCAAGCGGAGGCGGCTTTTTGGAGGTTGAGGATGGAACTTTTTGTGGCGGAATCACTTGGGGAGTGGTGCTCGGGGGCGTTCCAATTTTCTTTCTGATTTTTTCGAACGCCAGACCCGAGAAGGGGTCAAAGCCCCCGACCGTTCGTTATGTATGACCTGAACCATGCAGGGGGGTGGCTTGCTTCAAGCCAGGGTGGTTTCGCCGCTCTTTCCCCGACGGTTTCTTCCACAAATCCATTAACCTTAATGAAAAAGAAAACCGATGTCGTTTCCGGCCTCGTCAGCGAGGAGCATCCCTTTTACCAAGCACTAACCCAGCCTGGTAAGGCGAAGCAGCACCGTTATGAGCGGCGAAAGGTTCGGACTATCCTGAAGATTGGGGATTGGGGGGAGGAAATCGAGCACGAGGAGGCGAGCTGACCGGGGCTGTTTTCGGCGCCAGTCGCGGCATCAACTGGAGACGAGCTCGTCGACGTTTTTGTAGGTCGTGTCGAGTTGCTCGACGAGTGTGTCGGTGATTTCCACGCCGGTGTCCCGCAGGGCCAGCATGACTGCGCCGAGTACAGTCGGCAGACGGGGCTGGCTGAGCATCACGCTGAACTTCCCGCGAACGGTTTCCTCGAAGGCTTTCATCACCGTTCGGTTGAAAAGGAGCACGCCGCCGGAATAGAACAACGGCAGCGGCGAGGCTTGCAGGCCGGACTTTTCGACGGCCTGGATGGTGAGGCTGGCGACGGCTTGGCCGGCTTCGCTGCAGATTTGCTGATACACCGGGTCGGCGTTCCCGATTTCCCTGTCCAGCTTGGAGGCGAGAATGGCGAACTTGTCGCGTGTGAACTCGGGATGATAAATCACCGGGATCAGGCCCTGCACGTTTTTGACCTCGTACCAGTCGCAAAGAGCCTCTGTGATTGAGGTCCCGGGGCCGGTTTGCTCAAACCCGGCAATGGCGGCCCGGATGCATTTCACGGCGATCCAGTAAGCGCTGCCGACATCGTCGAGCAGTGGCCCCCATCCTCCGAGTTGGGTGAACTCCCCATCCTCATTGCAGACAATGATGCTGGTGCCGGTTCCGCAAATGACCAGCACGCCGGGCCGACCAAGCGTGGCGCCTTGAAAGGCGGCGGCGGAGTCGCCCACGAGGCGGGTTCGTTTCCAGGGATGGATTTTTCCGCAGAGCTTTTCCTTCTGCTCGGTTGTGGCCTCGTTGAAGATGCCGGCTGCGGAGACGGCGTAATGGGTGAATTCGTTGGAGAAAGGCAGCTGCAACTCGAGGTCGCGGAGGATTTCGCTCACGCGCCGCCGGACCTCCTTTTGGTAGGAGCCGGTGAAATTCATCGACGCGGAGTGGACGACGGCGAGCACCCGGCCGTCGTGTGTTGCCGCCACGCCATGGCTGTATGTGGCGCCACCATCGATCCCGATGACCAGTTGCAGAGGAGTCTCCATGCGTGAGGCTTGGCCAGCGCTTGGCCAAGCGCGGCTTGGGAGACAGTGGCGGAATTGGCTCACGAAGGCAAACAGGGCGCGATCGCCGGACGGGGAGGGCGGGTTTCTTCTCGTCACAATCCAAGTTTTTCAACCGCGAATGGACACGAATCAACGCGAATTTTCAGGTTTCAGGCACGGGGGAGCTTGGCCAAGCGCGTCCGTTGATTTTTGGTTTCGCATCCATTCGTGTCCATTCGCGGTTGAAAGTTTTCCGTTTTTGTAATAGGCGAGGTGGAACCCACCCGTTCCGTGGGGGCGATTTATGGGAGGGACACGAAAAAACGATTTTAGACTTGGCTGACCGGGGCGCTTCGGGTAGCCATTTGCACCCTTTTCACGGCGCATGGGGTTTGCCTGAAGTTTTTTTGTCTGCTTTTACTTTGCTCCCGATGAGGATAGGCTGTCCGCGCTTTTGGGGTTGAGGGCTGTTTAATTCAAGACTGTGTCTGCACGAGACGACTATTTACTGGAAACACTGACCGAGATGGGGGTGGTGACGGACGAGGAGCGTGCGCTCGCCGAGGACGAGGCCATGTCGAGCGGGGAGGGGGTTGTCGACACGCTCGTCACCAAGGGTGTGGTCATGCAGATTCAGGTCTCACAGGCCAAGGCGGCGCAATTCGGAGCAGAGTTCGTCGAACTCGCCGAACAGTCGATTGAGGACGATGTCATCTCCTCCGTGCCCCGGTCCGTGGCCCACCAGTACAAGGTGGTGCCGCTTTACCAGGACGACCTCAGCGTCACGGTGGCGATGTCAGATCCCTCGGATCTGGATGCGATCGACGCGCTTGGCCAAGCGCTGAACAAGGAGGTGAAGATCAGTGTGGCCGATGAGGAGGAGATCGAGGGCGCTCTCAAGCAGTATTACGGGGCGGCGCGGGACGACAGCGTCAGCCAACTGATTCAGGACATCACCGAGGGGGAGGTGCAGATCAGCACATTGGGCGAAGTGAGTGTGGAGGACGATGGGGGCGCCGTCGATGCAGACGCGCCGATCATCAAGCTGGTCAACACCATGATCGTGGAGGCGTTCCGGATGGGTGCGTCGGACATTCATCTTGAGCCGTTGGCGTTGCGGTTCCGGATGCGCTACCGGGTGGATGGCCTCTGCCACGAGCAGAAGGCACCGCCGAGACGGTTGCAGGCATCGGTGATCAGCCGCCTCAAGATCATGGCCGAGATGGACATCGCCGAGAAACGAATCCCGCAGGACGGCCGCATCCAGGCCAACGTGGGTGGCAAGACCATCGATCTCCGAGTCAGCTGCCTTCCGACCACGCATGGTGAGAGCATCGTCATGCGTTTGCTGGACAAGGAGGGGCTGAAACTTGGCCTTGGCCAGTTGGGTTTTCTGGCGGACGACCAGCGCACATTCGAGGACTTGATCCAGTTGCCCGATGGAATCCTGCTGGTGACCGGGCCGACCGGCTCAGGCAAGACCACCACCCTGTACTCCTGCCTGAACTACATCAACAAACCGGACCGCAAGATCATCACCGTCGAGGACCCGGTCGAGTACCTGCTCGAGGGCATCAACCAGGTGCAGGTTCACACGGCGGTGGGCCTGACTTTTGCCAACGCGCTCCGGGCGATGCTGCGGCAGGCACCGAACGTGGTGATGCTGGGCGAGATTCGTGACTTTGAGACGGCCACCATCGCGATTAATGCGTCGCTGACCGGTCATCTGGTTTTCTCCACGCTGCACACCAACGACGCGCCATCGGCCGTGACCCGCCTGACCGATATCGGGGTGAAGCCGTTCCTGATCGCCTCGGCCATCCGCTGCCTCATGGCGCAGCGTCTGGTGAGGAAGATTTGCCCGAAATGCGAAGCCCCGGCCGAGCCGGCGGAAAGCGAACTGCTGGCGCTTGGCCTCGACCCGAAAAACATCAAGGATCCCAATTTCAAGGCTGGAAAGGGTTGCGACAAATGCAACGGTACCGGGCACAAGGGCCGGTTTGGCTTGTTCGAGGTGTTCGTTGTGGACGATGAAAGCCGAAAGATGATCGTCAACGAGGTCACCACCACGGAGTTGCGCAAGCGCGCCCGTGAAGTGGGCATGCGCACGCTTCGCGAGGATGGCGCTCGCAAAGCGGTCGCCGGCATGACCACGGCGAATGAGGTGATGCGCGTCACGGTGGGTGACGAGGATTGACCGGTTAATTGAGATAGCTATGTCCTATGTAATGTCAGATTTATTGCACCTTGTGGTGAAGGAGGGAGCGTCCGATCTTCACATCCGGGTGGGGGTGCCCCCCGTGATCCGCATGCACGGTATTTTGCAGAAGGTGGATGGCCCGGCTCTCACGGATGAGGTGGCTGAGGAGCTGATGCGTTCCATCACGTCCGACGAGAATGTCCAGGAGGTGCGTGAGCGTGGCGGGGCGGACTTCGCCTTTGCGTTTGGTGACATGGCCCGGTTCCGGGTGAGCGTTTTCAAGGAGAGGGGAAGATTCGCAGTGGTGTTGCGGCAGATACCGACAACGCTGCTGACGCTCGAGCAGATTGGTCTGCCGCCCTCAGTGAGGGAGTTGTTGTACAAGCCGCGTGGCATGGTCCTGTGTACCGGCCCAACAGGCTCCGGCAAAAGCACCACGCTGGCCTCCATGATTGACATCATTAACATTGAACGGGATGACGCCCATATTGTCACCGTTGAAGATCCCATTGAGTTTTATCACAACCACAAGGCCGCAATGATTACCCAGCGTGAGGTGCACGTGGACGTGCCCAGCTTCGGCGAGGCGCTGCGGCGCGTCCTGCGGATGGATCCGGACATCATTCTGGTGGGTGAGATGCGTGACCTGGAGACGATCGAGGCGGCCATTACCGCGGCGGAGACGGGGCATCTGGTGTTTGGCACGCTCCACACGACAGGCGCTGCCAAGACCATAGACCGTATCGTGAACGCCTTCCCGGCCAACCAGCAGAACACCATCCGCATCCAGCTTTCCACGGTGTTGATCTCAGTGATTTCCCAGTTGCTCTGTCCCCGTGCTGACAAGCCGGGCCGGGTGGCAGCGTTTGAAATCATGAACCTCACACCCTCCATATCGGCGTTGATTCGTGACAATAAGACCTATCGGATTAACTCTGACATCCAAACCGGCGCCAAGTACGGCATGCTGAACCTCGACTCATTTCTGTTGGAGTTATACCAAGCTGGCAAGATCTCGGAGGATGAGGTCATCACCAAGGCTCAGGATCCTGGGAGCATTATGGAAAAACTACATGCGGTGCAGGCCGGGATGGAGACTGAAAAAGAGGAGGATGAGCAAGCCTGATGGCCGACTATTTGTCCATCCCACTGCTGTCATTGATTTCGGAGCAGAATCTGCTGGACGATTTCCAGCTTGAGGAGGCCGCCGGCGAGGTGGAGACCAAGGGGGTGAGCGCCTTTCAGGCGTTGGTGGAGTTGGATTACCTGGACGCAGACAGGATCATTCAGGTTCTTTGCGATCATCTTGGCGCCGAGTCGATGGATCTCAACGATGCCCTGGTCACTCCGGAATTAACCAAGCTGTTGCCGTCCGAATTGGCCAAGCAGTACAAGTGCGTTCCGGTGTCTTATTTCGAGCCGACCTTGCAGGTGGCTTTTGAAGATCCGCTCGATCCTGCCGCGATCGATGAGATTGGCTTTACGACGGGTCTGGACATTCAGATCGTGGTTGCCGATCCAGCCCAGGTGGTCGCCGCAGTCAAGGAGCATTACGGCGAGGACGAGGCGGATGCCGCAGCCGGGGGAGCCGCGTTTGAGGAGATCCTCAAGGAAATGGGCGTGGACTCATCCGACGATGGAAAAGCGGAGGATGAGGACATCGAGCGGATTGATGTCTCAGGGGATGAGAGAAACATAGCCGCCTTTGTGGACGCTGTATTGGTGACGGCCATCGGGGATCGTGCCAGCGATATTCATTTCGAGCCGTTCGAGAATGATTTCAAGATTCGGGCCCGGGTGGACGGGGCGCTCTACGAGTTGACAAGTCCCCCGAAGAGCCTCGCACCGAACGTTGTGGGCCGTATCAAGGTCATGGCGGATCTCAAGCCGGACGAACGCCGCCGCCCGCAGGACGGCCGCATTCCTCGCATCATGCCCGACGGCCGCAAAATCGATCTTCGTGTGTCCTGCCTGCCGACGCAGTTCGGTGAATCCGTCGTGCTGCGCGTGCTGGATCGCGAGGCCATCAAGCTGGACTTGGATGCGCTTGGTTTCCCGGATGACATGCTGACCAAGATCAAGGAAATCGCAAGAACGCCCAACGGCATTTTTATTGTAACGGGGCCGACCGGTTGCGGAAAAACCACCACCCTGTATTCCACGCTTCATGAGATAAACTCCATCGGCACAAAGATTTTGTCGGTGGAGGATCCTGTCGAGTTTGACATTGATGGAATCATGCAGGTTCCCGTCAAGGAGGCAATCGGGATGACTTTTGCGGCTGCCCTGCGGGCATTCCTTCGCCAGGACCCGGACATCATCATGGTCGGGGAAATGCGCGATCTCGAGACTGCGCAGATATCCATTCAAGCCTCGCTGACGGGTCACTTGGTGCTCAGCACCCTGCACACCAATGACGCTGCGGGAGCCATCACGCGACTGTTGGACATGGGAGTTGAGCCGTTCCTCATCTCCTCAACCCTCTTGTGTGTGCTGGCACAGCGGTTGATCCGGACCATTTGCAAAAAATGCAAAAGCCCGTTCGAGCCCACCGACAAACAGTTTGAAATGCTGGGCCTGAAACCGGCTGACTTGAGCGACTCCAAGTTTCATTACGGTCGGGGTTGCTCATCCTGTCACGACACCGGTTATTTAGGCCGGCGCGGTATTTTTGAGTTTTTGGTGATCAATGAACCGATACGGGATTTGATCAACCAAATTGCGCCAACCATCGTCATTCGCCAAAAAGCCGTTGAGATGGGAATGAGCACCCTGAGACAAGATGGCTTGCGCGGCATCTACGATGGTGATACGACCGTGGAAGAGGTGCTCCGTTACACGTAAAAACAGCAGGACGCATTCATGGCCACTTTTCAATACGAAGCTGTAAACACCCAGAGCGGGAAGACTGAGAAGGGCGAACTGTCCGCCGCCAGTCAGGCCGAGGCGTTGGCCCGGTTACAGGAGATGGACCTGGCTCCCACCAAGGTGGAGAAGGCCAAGGCAGCCCCGAAGAAAGCCAAGCGCGGCGCGGCCAAGGGTAAAAAAGGGGCCAAAAAGGGCCTCGGGGCCATGGAGATCAACATCCCCGGGTTGGGCGGCAGGGTTAAGGAAAAAAACCTCACAATCTTCACCCGCCAGTTGGCTCAGTTGACCTCCGCCGGGCTGCCCCTCCTTACCGGCCTCAAGGTGCTCGAAAGGCAGGAGAAAACCCCCACACTGCGACGGGTGCTGGGTGAGTTGTCCGAGGTGATTGAGGGAGGCGGCACGTTCTCCGAGGGCTTGGCCCAGCATCCCAAGGTGTTCAACAAGCTGTTTGTCAGCATGGTCAAGGCAGGCGAACTCGGCGGTGTGCTGGAGGTGGTGCTCGACCGCTTGGCCATGTTCATGGAGAAGGCTATGAAAATCAAGGGGAAGGTCAAGGCCGCCATGTTTTACCCCATCGCCGTCCTCGTGGTTGCGGTGGTCATCATGGGTATTCTGATGGTGTTCGTTATCCCCAAGTTCAAGGATGTGTTCGCGGACATGATGGGGACTGGGCTTCCGGCATTCACGATGGTCGTCCTGAATATCAGTGACGTGATTCGCCTGCACGCGGTGGGGACCTTGACTGGAATCTTTGCCTTTTTCTTCGCGTTGGCCATGATTGGCCGAACCAACTTCGGCCGTTACATTCTGGACAAGATGAGCCTGTTGTTCCCCGTGATAGGGCCTGTGGTGGAGAGGGTTGCCATTGCCCGATTCGCACGTACCCTCGGCACGCTCATCAATTCCGGTGTGCCGATTCTTCAGGCCCTCAACATCGTCAAGGAAACTTCCGGCAACGTCGTGGTGGCGCGAGCCGTTCAGGATGTCCACGACAGTGTTAAGGAGGGTGAAACCATTTGCGCGCCACTGGAGGCCTCCCGAGTGTTCCCGCCGATGGTCATCAGCATGGTGGATGTCGGCGAAAAAACCGGCGATATGCCCCAGATGTTGGAGAAGGTCGCCGACACGTACGATGAGGAGGTGGATCGCGCCGTCGAGTCACTCACCTCGTTGATCGAGCCGATTATGATCGTCTTTCTGGCCGTCATTGTGGGCAGCATCGTGATCGCGATGTTCCTGCCGCTGATCGCAATGATTGAGGGTATGGGCGACGCGTAACCAAGCCAAGGGCGGCGCAGTCAATCTTGTTGAGACATCGGCCCGGAGGGGATGCGCCTCTGCGCTTGGCCAAGCGGGTGCGGCTTCATGTTCCGAATTTTAACAAACCCGGATGAATCGGTTGGCATGAGCAGCATGGCAGACAAAAAAAACCTCACCCGTCGTTTGGCTGAAATCGTCGGCGGAGATGCCGTGCTCGCTGACGATCGCGAACTCGTCGTTTACGAGTGTGATGCCTACACGCTCCAAAAAAACCTCCCCACCGTGGTTGTCCTTCCCGGGTCCGCGCAGGAAGTGACGGCAGTCGTTCGCCTCTGCGCGGAGCTGAATCTGCCCATCATCCCACGCGGCGCGGGCACCAGCCTGAGCGGTGCAGTGTTGGCGGTGGACGGCGGCGTCATGATTGCTCTCACGCGAATGAACCGCGTGTTGGCCATCGATCCGCGAAACCGACGCGCGTTGGTTGAGGCCGGTTGCGTGAACGCTTGGATCACCCGTGATGCGGAAAAACACGGTCTGTTCTATGCCCCCGATCCGTCGAGCCAGACGGCCTGCACGATCGGAGGCAACATTGCGACAAACTCAGGCGGCCCGCACACCCTGAAAAACGGTGTCACCACCAACCACATCCTCGGATACGAGATGGTGCTGCCCGACGGAAGCACCGAGTGGCTGGGCGTCGAGCCGGACGGCGGCGAGGAGGTCGGCGGCTACGACCTGCGCGGCGCGGGCATCGGCTCGGAGGGCATGTTCGGCGTGGTAACCCGGGTGCTGGTTCGACTCATGAAGTCACCCCCGGCATTCAAGACCTTCCTGGGCGTGTTTGACAGTGTGGATCAGGCCAGCCAGGCGGTGAGCGACATCATCGCCGCCGGCATAGTACCGGCCGCGCTCGAGATGATGGATCAACTGATCACGCAGGCGCTTGAGGAGGCGTATCACTTTGGCTTCCCGCTCGATGCCGGCGCGGTGCTGATCGTCGAACTCGACGGCTTGGCCAAGGGCGTCGAGCAACAGGCCAAGCGGGTCGATGAGATTTGCCGCCGAAACAATGCCAGCGAAGTGCGCCTGGCCAAGGACGATGCCGAGCGCGCCGCTTTGTGGAAATGCCGCAAGCGCGCCTTCGGGGCGATTGGCCGCCTGAGCCCGAACTACGTCACCCAGGACGGCGTCGTGCCACGCAGCAAGTTGCCGGAAATCATGCGCTTCATCCGCTCTGTCAGCGACAGGTACGAACTGCGCATCCCCAATGTCTTTCACGCCGGCGACGGCAACATCCACCCGCTGATCCTCTACGATGAACGCGAGCCGGGCCAGGTGAAACGTGCCCTGCAGGCGGGCAGCGACATTCTCGACAAATGCATCGAACTGGGCGGCAGTGTCACCGGCGAGCACGGCATCGGCGCGGAGAAAATCGACTTTATGAGCAGGCAGTTTGCCAAGGACGATCTCGACGCCATGCAGCAATTGCGCCGCGTTTTTGATCCGGAAAAACGATGCAACCCGCACAAAATGTTCCCCGGCGCAAAGCGCTGCGCCGAGTTCACCCAGAAGAAACAAATTCCTGCATGACGATCAAGCCGGGCTCCATTTCAGAGTTGCAGGAATTGCTACCGCAATCGCAGCGAGTGGACGAAGTGTCACTGGAGGCTGTCGCTGAACTCATCGAGCATGTGCCAGAAGACATGACGGCAACGGTGCAGGCCGGTATGTCCTTGAGCGAATTTCAGTCGCGCTTGGCCAAGGCGGGCCAGTGGCTGCCGGTTGACCCACCGCATCCGCAAGCCGTTACAATTGGCGAGTTGCTGGCCTGCAACCTCAATGGACCGAGGCGCTTCGGTTGCGGGACGATTCGCGACTGGGTCATCGGCATGGCCGTTGTGCTGCCGGACGGGCGGCTGATTCGCAACGGCGGCAAGGTGGTCAAGAATGTTGCCGGATTCGATCTGTGCCGATTGTTCGTCGGCGCG
>Ga0066376_10005184_pt1 | contig 11134 bp, 9 predicted proteins | sample Knorr_S15_td_Bot_FD_77009 | JGI IMG/M metagenome (GOLD analysis project Ga0066376, IMG submission 77009) | Marine microbial communities from Southern Atlantic Ocean transect - Knorr_S15_td_Bottom_ad_5009_LV_A | ecosystem: Environmental > Aquatic > Marine > Oceanic | place: Southern Atlantic... | reverse complement strand
CAAATGCGGCGAGCCGTTTGGCGTAAAATCATCGATTGATCAGATGGTTGAAAAGCTACGCGGCCATTCGATGTTTTCTGAGGATGGTGCACTAGAGCGCATCAAAATGTGCCCGGATTGCCGCGTGACAGAGCAATTTGACGATCCAAATACACCGATGGCAGTTGGTGACCGGCCGGAACTTCGTACCACGGCAGATTACTTAAAAGGACGCGAGGCGCTCCGCGAAGAAGCAGAAGAACACAAAAAAGAACACGGCCTCGAAGATCAACCTGAAGACGATTTGAGCTTGGAAGATCCAGACGAGATCTAGCTCAGGCCGATCTCGCCATCAATATCGACGGTAAGATTTAAGGCGCCAATATTGAGCGTCACCTTGACGTTTAGATTTTCATCACCTTGAAGCGCGCCGCTATCAACGGCCACCCGCACGGCGTTTTCGATCTCACGCTGAGAGGTGATACCAACTTTTTTGAGATATTTTCGAATGTTGATGTTGAATTGGTCTTCGTTCATTTTCTTCTCCCAAATATTTAAGCGCTTGCTGCGAGCGGCAAATTAACCAACAGATTTTGCGGTTTTAAGCGTAGCAAATTATCTGGCGTCATTGCCATCCCAAGATAAATCGGTCTTCCGGCTATCTCCGGTTTGATGAGTGTCTCATCTTTGATTTCCATTCTGAACAACGACACAAGGCGCTGGTTTCTCTCGTCGGTGACATCATTGCCGTTGTATAAATCATTAAGCAATGCGGAAGCTTCGCTATCGAGCCCAATATGCCAAATCCATTTCTCCTCCTGGACCTCTTCCAAGGGCTGGATTTGAACCGGCACTTGATAGAAATGATTGACCCATTTTTCCATCACCCGGCAGAGCGCTGTATTGGCCTGCCCCCAAACCCTAAGATCGACGACCGTGTCAAAGTTATCTGAACGCTCCCAATAAAGCTCAGCATTATCTTCGCTCAATACGTCGAGCTCAATTTCTTTGATGCCGTCTTTATTTTTTGTCACTCCGCCTTCGAGGCCGGCTGGCGCTTTTCCTGACAACTGAAGGTCCAGCGTATCGGCATCCGCCGCCATCACAGCCTCGTCCTGCACGGAAATTTTTTGCTCTCGAAACAACATTTCGCCGCAGCGCGCCCAAAGAGGGTAAAGCGTGTTGTCCAAAATATTACGCAAAATCAGCTGTGCAAGCTGATCCAGAAACAGCGGCGGTATTTTCCCGAGCTGACCATTGGATGAATTTTTGAAAATACTCAAATAACAATCCTCGATCGTAGAGGACGCAATCAGATGATTTCTGAATCCAAGGACAACCTGATAATTTTCTTTGATGTCATCGTCGGCCATTGCGTCGATTTCGGAAGGTGATACTTCAAGCTGAGGATTTTCCATCAAACGATCATGAAGCGCGCGCTCCACATCACAAGATTCTTCGACCGGCTCCATTTCCGGGCGCATTAAATAGGCGCGCAAAAAATCATCTGTGACGCCAAGATGACCGTTCGAGGTTTTGTCGAGTAATTTGTATCCAGACTCCAACCAAAAATCAGGCATTAAATTTATTCCAAATAAAATTCACAGTTGCCTGATTATGATTATCCAAATGACTTTGTCACGAAAAACACTTCCAAAGTCTGCCCGCTACAGTCAAATCCATCAGATAGTGGAAATCTAAAAGTGCCTTATAAATCTAAGGACGCGCTACGATATATGCCACTTGATTTGAGGCTAAGCTTTAGCTTGCACCAATCGATGTAAGGCTTGTTTGTCGATTTTATTTGCCGGCGTTTTTGGCAATGTTTCGATAAAGTAAATTTTCTCAGGCACCTTATATTTGGCCAGATTTTGAGCGCAATATTCGATGACGTCCTCTTCACTGGCGGAAGTACCCGGCGCAAGAGCGGCAAATGCATGAATGACCTCGCCGCGATATTCATCCGCCACATGTAAAGAGAAAATTATTTTTCGAGCTGCGATGGGGTAATTATTTAAACTCAAACTCTCGCAAAACGTTGAATGGTCGAGCAAAAAAATTGGTTAGCTCGACCATTTTGAGACGATTTCAGTAATTAATATACGCCGTTCTCTTTTTGCATTAGTCGAATGTAGTTGACGACGTCACCAAGCTGGCGGTCACTAATTTTTGTGACCGGTTTCATATCTCCAAATTTCCAGTGATGCTGAAACGCTCCCCGCTTGGCGGCGGTAAAGAAACTGTCATCACGGTGGTGCCCAGGATGGTATAAACGCGAAATAAAAGTTGGCCCCTTGGAAGTACCGCCGATATTTTTGCCGTGGCAACTGGCGCAATACTTCCCGTAGGCCGCCTTGCCTCGTACTGCTTGCTGGGTGAGTGTTGGCAATTTTATCTTGTTCTGCTCGATCACCGATTTGTGGCTTCGGGCAAGAGCATATTCAGTCGAAAAACTCCAAACCAAAGCCGAAAGCACAATCGTCTGCCGGATTGAATTGCTAATTTTCATCATTGGAATCATGTCAGTACCAAAGCTCCTGTGGATATTACGATACCCAATTTAGTATCCAGCAATTAAAATGGGAAAATATCTCCTATCGCTTGCCACCAGGCTAGGTCAGAAATGGCATATTGACTACTACACCTGCTTTTTTTGTACTCACGGCATCGCTTTTAATGACTCTCTCCAACTCAGAAACAGACTTCAATGTACGAGCCGTCATTTCTTCTTTCCACGTCACAAGGATTACGGTGCGCAGAGGGCTGTATTTTGGATCGCCAGGAGCATTGTCAAATATATCAGGTTGCCCGCCAAGCGGACCCATGGGGCCATTTCCTTTATGGCCGTTGGTAAAGACATACACGGGAACCAACATTTCTTCAGGTGCTTTTACCAATGAAGGAACAACCAAAACAGGAGAGCCTCCCATCATATCCGTCAGGATTTTGGCAATTTTTGGATCAGAAGTTTCGGTGTGAATGAAAAGTATTTTTTGGCCGTTGCTATAACCCAATACCGGCGGCACTTTTGGACCTTCAATCGGCGTAATCATACCGCCTTTAGACATTTTGGAGGTATCCATCTCCATTTTATTTTTCATGCCCATCATGTCTTTCATGCCTTGAGCCGAGAGATCGGGTACTACAGCAAATGCAACGATGATTGCGGCAAAAGGGAGGACATTTTTTTGGAAGCCGTTCATTCCGGAAATTCCTTTGTTAAATTAAATCAAACAATACTTTACCTGCTGCACCACGGTACGTTGTCAAGTTTGAGATTTACAATCAATTTATCTTGAATGTCCGCTTATGGCTATAAGCAGACGTTCTGGCCCTACCCAATTAGAGTCTGCTTTGCCCCCGATAGCGGACATTATCGGCACAATGGATATGAGTCAGCTTTTGACCCAAAGCGGCCGCTCAAAATTTTGATAATTTGACCAACACGATGGCTATACTCACGATACTTGCGGCTACATATCCATCTCTTCCGCAAATTCTATTGGCCCAGTTTCAAGGTGCGGACATCTTTTTGCCAATTCGAGTGCGCCATCACGGAGTTTACCATTTTACCTTCAAATGCTGAATGCCGCGGAAACAGAGTGACGGAATATATTCCCAAATTTGACCTTCAACCAACTCCATATTTGGCACCCGGCGCACGAGTTCTTCCAATATTATCTTCATCTCTAAGCGCGCTAGGGGAGCCCCCATACAAAAATGTGCGCCATGGCCAAAGGCTAAGTTACGTTTGGCATTTTCGCGATAGATGTTAAATTCGTCGCCGTCTGGAAAAATATCATCATCCCGACTTCCCGAGCCGGTCGCTACAATAATTTTTGCTCCTTCCGGGATTTTAACGCCGGCAATCTCAGTCGCTTTAGTGGTAATACGCCGCCAAGTGAAAATTGATGAATCATAGCGCAATATTTCTTCGACCGCCCCCGGGATAAGATCAGGGTTATCCACGATAGCAAGCCATTGATCACGATTTTCGAGCAATGCCCGGATGCCGTTGGCGGAGGCTTGAGTGGTTGTCTCATGACCGGCAAACTGCATTAAAAACATCACATTATAGAGGTAATTAATCGTAAAATGAGACGAATCTTCATGATAGATTCTCACCATATCTCCAAGGTAGTTGTCGCCCGGCTCTTCTAGTGCAGCATCAACCAATTTGGTCGTAAAGCTCCAATGCTTACCAATATCGCTCATCATCGCAACTTGTTCTTCGTCGGTCGGTTTGCCCCAATTCACAATAGATCGGGTTGCGCCAAGTTCCTTAACCAACAAGGCATCATTATCGGGGGCTCCCAGGAAAATAAAAATTGCCAGAGCAGGAACTTCATATAACAGCTGAGAAACCAAATCAGCTTCACCATCATCTGCAAACCGATCGATATGATCGCATACGATTTTGCGAATTTGCGGGTCGACTTCATTCACGCGTTTTGGTGTAAACGCATCGCCAAAAATTTTTCGATGAGCGCGGTGAGTTTCTGGAGCTTCATCTACCAATGACGCGCTAGCAGCGATTTCTTGGTTATTGCGCACCTCAGCTGCAGCCGAGCAAAGTGGCGTCACGGGATGGCGTGCAATGGTTGCTGAGAATGTTTCAGGGTCCCGAAAAACCGAAATAATATCATCGAACTTAGATATCACCCAATAGCCCATATCGTGATCAAAAAATATTGGTTCTTCCTTGCGTGCGCGTTGAAAAAAAGGAAATGGATTGTCAATGAACGCGTCACTAAAGGGATCAAATTCAGCACCCATAGCCGTCATTGGACATTGGCTATAATCGGCCCCATCAAAACCTTCAGGTGTTGATTGAAACATTCCGAGATTCATTTTGCTAGACATTTCCAGTTCCTACAATTTTCTAGTTGAATAACCTGATCGTATACTAATTGAGTAGGAATTAGTATTCTGAATAGAAGATATATCAAAATTGCTGGAACTAAAAGCTCAGGCTGTTATTAAAACGTTCCCAAGGCGGGGATTTCGGTTTGTGGCGGATATTGAGGAGCCAACCGGCCAAATGGCTCAAGCAGAGCAACCCATTTCCAGCGCCAATTAAGCCGTCGGTTGCTGTTTTACCGTTCGTCAATCTCTCAGGCGACCCGGAGCAGGAATATTTTTCCGATGGCGTCACTGAGGATATTATCAGCGCCCTCATACGCGCTATGTCATGTTGGTGAAGGTGACCAGCAAGGATACTCAAACGGTTGTGTCTGCCCTTACTACTAGCCGAGGACGGTGCAAAAGGGACCGCCAACTTTTTCGCGGCCTTGCTGCCGGACCTTTTCGCCACCGTCAATGCAGCGCGGCAGGTCAAAATGTACTCACAGGCTGAAACGCCTAATAAGGAGTATCTATTAGACGTTTCGATTGGGCCGGTATTTTTGCGCTTAGCGATGTCCGCTTTTGACCCTTAGCGGACATTCGATGGACTTCGCGAGTGGATAAATCTGTAACGGCCTAATCCGATCAGCCGGGCAGAATGCGGATATTTCGAGTGTCCAAGACCAAAGCAACATCGTCGCCAGTGGCAAAGGCAGGACGTCCTGCGCTGTGGGAAGCATCGACTGTGAGAGAGTGTCCGCCGACAGCCACGGTGTAGCGGATCACGTTGCCCAAAAATTCCCGGTGCTCAACCTGTCCCGATAGAAGAGCACCATCGGGTCCGGCTGTGCCGGGCGGCGGCTGTATAGTGAGGTCTTGCGGCCGGAACATCGCGGTGCGGCCTTCGCCGGATTCAAACAGAGGCGCACCGTCAACCGTTTCGAGGACATCATCGATCAGATTTGCGGTGCCAAGGAAATCGGCGACGAAACGGTTTGCGGGTTCGTCGTAGAGATGAATGGGCGACCCAACCTGTTGAATGATGCCTTGGTCTAATACCGCGATACGATCCGAAGTGGTGTTGGCCTCTTCCTGGTCGTGGGTGACAAAAATGGTGGTCAGTTTGAGCTTTCGTTGCAGGTCCAATATGTCGCGGCGCATTTGAACGCGAAGATTTGCGTCCAGGTTCGAAAGCGGCTCGTCCAACAACAACACTCGGGGTTCGACGACGATGGTGCGCGCCAGCGCGACGCGTTGTTGCTGGCCGCCGGAAAGTTGTGACGGGCGGCGCTCTGCCAGTTCCAGCAGGTCGACCAGGGTGAGCGCCTCTTCGACCCGGGCGTTGATTTCCTTGGCCCCAATTTTGCGTTCCTCCAATCCGAAGGCGACGTTCTTGCGCACCGTCATGTGCGGCCACAGAGCATAACTCTGGAACACCATGCCGACGTTTCGCACCCACGGCGCCAAGCGGGTGACGTCGTCGTTGCCGATTAGGATGCGGCCTCCAGGCTCCGGTCCAAACCCGGCGATGGCGCGCAGCAGTGTCGATTTGCCGGAACCCGACGGGCCTAAGAAGGTAAAAAATTCCCCTGGCTCAATGGTTAGATTGATGCCCTTCAGTACTTCGGTGTTGCCAAAGGATAGGCTGAGATTTTCGATGCTCACGCCAACGGCTTCGGGTCTGATCTCGCTCATTTTGCTGCTCCTGCTCCGGCGCCTTCTGTAACAACGATCTGGCCGGCATTGCGACGTTTCTCGGTGCGTTGGATGACGCGATGGGAAATATAGGTGGCGATGCCGACAATCAGCACCGCGACGATGCCCAGCGCCGCGCCTGGCCCGCGCCCCGCTGCCTGCTGCATGAATTCATAAATTCCAAAGGCCAGCGGTGCGTCTGATTCTGCGTTGACCAGCATGATCGTCGCTGACAGTTCGACCGATGCGGTGGCGAAACTGATGACGAATCCGGCCAAAATGCCACCCGTCATCAACGGCACAACGACACGACGGACCGTGCGAGATTTAGTCGCGCCAAGAGTTTCGGCAGCTTCTTCCAGCATCACGTTGACCTGTTGTAACGCCGCCATGCAAGCGCGAAGAGCATAGGGTAGGCGGCGGATGGCCAAGGCGATGACGATAATCACCCACCACGACGCTAGCGGCTTGTCGACGATCGGTACGTTGAATTCGACGAAGGTGCGTAGATAGCCGATGCCGAGCACGACGCCGGGCACTGCAACAGCGCCCATGGCGATGTAATCCAGCCATTTGCGACCAACTACGCCGGTCCTCAATACCAGGTAGGCGATAGCGGTACCCAGGATGATGTCGATGAACGCCGCCAGCCCGGCATATAGCAGGGTGTTGGAGATGTACTGGCCGGCGGTCCTGAACATGTTGTCATAATGCGCGAATGTGAAGGCGTCGGGCAGTACGCTGTACGACCAGATGGTTCCGAACGACAGCAACCCTAATCCCAAATGCGGTGATAGCACCATCACCAAAATCAGGATGATGACGGCGTAGCACCCGATCTTTTCCCAGGTCCTGAGGTCACGCTTCATTAGACCACCACCGCCCTTTTGGACGGTGGAATAGTCTTTGTCCTTGAGCGCCAGGAACGACACCCACAGTGAGAACAGGGAAAACGCCACCAAGATCACCGAGATCACATACCCCATCGGGTCCGAGATGCCGATCGAGGAGATCCTCAAAAACGCCTGCGGCGCCAGCATGTTGTTGATATTGAGCAGCAACGGCGTGCCGAGGTCGTCGAAGACCTTGAGGAAGACCAGCGAAGCGCCGGCCACGTAACCGGGCATAGCCAGCGGGAAGACGATGCGGCGAAACAGCCTGGTGCCACTGGCACCCAGATTCTGCGCCGATTCCTCCATGGACCGGTCAATGTTCAGCAACGCCGCCGACAGGTTAATCAAAATAAACGGAAAATAATGGATGGATTCGACCAAGATGACGCCGTTCAGTCCCTGCATGAACGGAATGGTGAAGCCGAACCATTCGTCCACCAATAGGTTCACCGAGCCGTTCTCGCCAAACAGCAACAGCATGGCGACGGCGCCGACAAAGGGCGGCATGATCAAAGGCACTATCCCTAAAGTCTGGATCAGGACAGCTCCGCCGAAGTTGAACCTGGTCGTGAAATAGGCCAGCGGCACCGAAATGATGGTCGCCAGCAGCACGGACATGCTGGCCACGTAAAGGGAATTGAAGAACGATTCCTGAAACAGCGTGGTGTTGAAGAAATCGACGAAATTGATCAGCGTCAGCGCGCCGGTATTGGGGTCCTGGAAGGCGACGAAGACAACTTTGACAACGGGGACGATGAGGAAAACGAACAAGAACAGCCCGATAAACAAGGCCAGGGCATTGACTCCCCAATGGCTACGCGAAACTGAATTCAAGCCGTCCTCCGATGTTTAAAGAAAGTCTACATAAAATTAAACGGGGTCCAGCATGCCAACAAGACAGCCGCCAGACCCCGCCTCAGGAAAAATAGTCTAATACATGGAGTTGGCTTTGTTCACCAGTTCCTTGGCCTTGGCGTAGTTAGCCTTAATCTCGGTATCCCAGGCCTGTTCGAACTCGGCCTGGCGACCGGTGACCTTCACGCTCGCCTTCTTGCGTTTCTTTTTGAAGATACCGTTGAAGGATTTCTCGCTGGCCTTGCCGGCGTTGATAGGAACCTTGGACACGAGCGCCTTGGCTTGTGCAATCAGCTTCATGGCCCCAGCATTACCCTTGGCTTTTGCTTCCGCAGCCTGGATCGCCTTGGTGGCGGCACGCAGATCGTCGAGCCGGTAAGTAATCATCACATCAAACAATGAATTGATGACGTTGTAGCGGCCTTTCGACAGGTTCAGGTCGAACTTCACCGCCGCGCCGATGGACTTGTCCTTAAACGGGTTGGGGAAGCCGGCGGGTGCCTTTGCGTAGGTCATCGGGTTGACCGGCAGACGCCTGATCTTCGGATCGAGCAGGATCTCCTGACCTTCCGTAGACAGCAGGTACTCGATGAAGGCCGCGGCTTTTTTCGGACTAGGCGCGTTTTTGACGATGGCGATGTTAGCCGGCACTAACGTCGTTATCTTGGGATAGAGAAAATCGACCGGAAAGCCAGATGCCTTTGACGACAGGCCAAAGAAATCGATGACGATGCCGATGCCGAATTGGCCGGAGTTAACGCCGTCGGGCACGCCAAAGCTGCGGGCGGTGACGGTCTTGAAGTTGCCGGCGATGCCTTTCATCAAGGCCCAGCCTTTTTCCCAGCCCATGCCTTGCAGAAGGGTTTCCACCGTCAGGTGAGTGGTGCCGGAACGCGACGGCGCACTCATGCCGACGTGGCCATGATAGATGGGCTTGGTCAGATCGGCCCAGGATTTGGGCACCGGTAGTTTCTTAGCCTTGAGGTAGCGCTTGTTCCACATGAACCCGTACCCCGACGCGGCGAAACCCTTGTAGTAGCCTTCTGGATCGTGGATCGGGAAGGAGCCGACCTTTTCCGGGATGCCTTTGACTTTGACGGTATATTTAACCAGCAGGTCGTCGTCCTTCAGAACTTCGAAGGCGTCCGGGGCCGAGGCCCAGAACATATCGGAAGTGTTGTTGGCAGCCGTCGCCTGCAGATACTTGATGCCGGCGGTGGTCTTCTTCCTCAGCATCTCGACTTGGATGCCGGTGGCTTTGGTGAATGCTTTGCCGACAGTGATGGTGGTGTCAGTCGGATAAGATGTGACGATGACGAGCTTTTCAGCCGCCATCGCTTGCATTGGAGCCATGATGGCGCCAATGGCCAGAACTGAGCCGGCGAGGGCTAGATTAACTTTTATCATTAGTTGGTGTCTCCCTTGGTTAAACCCTGATTTTATTTGCCTAGCCGCCCGGTCCTTCATGAACCGAACGAATACGGGTAATCGGCTGAATGATTGAATGCGTAGATGGTTCCTCCCTGTTAAACTCACCGGCTCGATTAGGCCGGTATTTTTACCCTTAGCGATGTCCGCTTCACCCCCAATAGCGGACATTATCGGCACAATGTCAAAGTGTCCGCTTTTGACCCAAAGCGGACACGCTGTAATATCCGCGACCGATAAAATCGTTTTGCCAACTTAGCCAACAACATACTACCTTCAATCTCATCGACCGCGAATGCGGTCGGCATTTTTTAAAAAGGAAATAGGCTAAACTCATGAGACTTTTACAAACCGGCGTCACACTGCACGACAAAGCCCAAGCAACCGAAGGCTTTACCCTGTTTTCACCCTTATGGGGACGAGAGACGCTTCTCATCGACATGGCGGGCAATGTCGTTCATCAGTGGGAGCTACCGGGTTCACCAGGCGGCTACGCCCGGCTACTGCCGAACGGCAATCTGTTCTACGCCACAGAATCCGAAGGGGGCCCAAATTTTCCAGGTGGTGCCCAGGGTGGATTAATGCGCGAGGTAGATTGGGATGGTAACATCATCAATGAATTCATCGATCCGTTTCAGCATCATGACGCAAGGCGCCTGGAAAACGGCAACACTTTGTATGCCGGTTGGGAAGAAATGCCCGAAGATCGCGCCGCTTTGGTGACAGGCGGTCGACCCAGATCGTTCCCGGAAGACGGATTGTACAATGATTATGCACGAGAAGTGGACCCTGCCGGCAATACGGTTTGGCAATGGTCCACCCACAGCATGGACATCGAAAAATATCCCATAAATCCGATGACGGGTCTCCGCGTGTTTGGCTGGCTCAACGCCACCTTTCCGTTATCCAACGGCGATGTCATGGTCAGCTTGCGCCACATTAATACGGTTGCCATCATCGATCGGGAAACCAAAGCGATAAAATGGGAAAAAACCGATTTCAGTTGGGGCGGCCAGCATGATTGCCAGATGCTCGACAACGGCAATATCATCCTCTTTGCCAATGGCTCGAGCACTTATGAAGGCCACCAGCATTCCCGCATCATTGAGATCAATCCGGAAACCAAGGAAGAGGTCTGGGTCTATAAAAGCAACCCGGTCAGCCACTTCTATTCCCATCACATCAGCGGCCAGGAACGGCTTTCGTCCGGCAACACGCTCATTTGCGAAGGTCTTTGGGGACGTTTATTTGAGGTCACCCCGGCGGGCGAGATCGTCTGGGAATACATCTCACCTTATTTGGGTAAGACGTTTACCGGCGACGACACCAATTGGGTATTCCGCGCCTTCCGGTATGCAAAGGATTCGGCGGAAATTGCCGGGCGGGTTGGTTAGCCTAGCGCCTCTAGGTACCACACTGCCGGAAAGCTCATGTCCGCT
>Ga0066376_10005181_pt1 | contig 11139 bp, 13 predicted proteins | sample Knorr_S15_td_Bot_FD_77009 | JGI IMG/M metagenome (GOLD analysis project Ga0066376, IMG submission 77009) | Marine microbial communities from Southern Atlantic Ocean transect - Knorr_S15_td_Bottom_ad_5009_LV_A | ecosystem: Environmental > Aquatic > Marine > Oceanic | place: Southern Atlantic... | reverse complement strand
AGATGCTGGAGTATGCTGAGCGTTACGCTACTTTGCCGGCATGGAACTTCTGACCCGAGACGTTCTCCTCAGTACGACTCGACTACCCGCGAGTGCCAGTGCGAACAGCAGTACCCACCACAGTTCTACACGGCCCGCGAGCGGCAACTTGAACGACGCGTCGGTGGGATCGATACCGAAAGTCAGTCCAAGTACATTCAGTTCCAGGCCTTCCTCGAGACCGCCGAGGACGCCGAATAAGCCGAATACGCTGAACTGATAACCGGTTCCGCTCGGCGCGTTCGCAAACAGGCTCTTGCCCAGGTAATCCTTGCCGATGGCAGTGGCCGGCAGGTCGATGCGCAGCTCCGGAATGCTGCGCGAAACGAAGGCTGTGAATGTATTTGAGTTCGGTCCTGGCCAGACGCGATACGTGCCGGCGTAGGGATAGGCGTCGACGGCTGCCTCGATTCGCTCGATCACGTCATCGATTCCGTCCCCGCGCAGATCGGCAAGAAGCTCGGGGCGATTGCCGAACCAGCGGCCGTCTGGAGCCCGGTCGCTGTTCTGAACCGAAGTGCCGCTGTGTCTGAGACGCCAACCGCTGACTTCGTAGACTGAATAAGCCGAAGCGCCGCTGGGTTTCACCGCGATCCACGTATGTACACCGATGTAGCCGCGCCACCTGACCGCGCGAGCCGCGTAAACCTGCACGACGGCTTCGGGTGTCGTCGCGGGATCCGGCGCGAGCCCAACCGGCGCGCGGCTCGCGGATCGCCAGCCCTGCGCATCGGCCTGTCCGCTCACTGTTCCGAGAGCGGTACAGAGGAGCAGAGCCGCGTATGACGTTCGCGCGTTCATTGTTCCAAAACATAGTCTGCCTGTGCCGAATCCACAAGCGCGGCCGCGAGAGTCCAATCTTAAGAGACTGTAATGAACTCTTCGTAACGGTAGTGAGCCGCGCAATTTGGCAGAATATGCGACGTTGCTCGAACACGAGTTGCTACAAGACGCTGGTACCGCGACCGCGGGCTGCGGTAGGATCGTCGAGTTCACGCAGCACAAACCAAATCGGCGTCGCGATGGGGAGACGCCGGAATAAGCTCGAAGGGGGGGATTCGATCATGGCCAATCGAAGAGAGTTTCTAAAGAACGCTGCCGGTACGGTGGCAGGTTTCTATGCTTGCGGAGCGTTACCGCTCGCCATGGCCCAGGTGCCGCGCCGGGAGGTGTCCATCGGTGGCCGGCGGGTTAAGATCGTGGACATTCACGGCCATTGTGCCATCGAGGCCGTCGAGGAAATCATCCGCGGCACGAACGTCGAACGCACGGTTTCCAGGAACCGTTTGCTGGGGCCGCATCGGCTCGACCTGATCAACGAACGCGGCATCGATGTCCAGGTCATGAGCGCGAATCAATACTGGTGGTACGCGGCCGACGAGAAGCTGGCACGCGACATTATCCGAATTCAAGACGAAGGTATCGCGGAGTGGATCGCAAATCACGCGGACCGGTTCGTCGCGTTAACGTCCGTCGCTTTGCAACACCCTGAATTGGCTGCCGAGCAACTCGAGTACGCAGTCAAGGAGCTGAACTTCAGGGGCGCCTCCGTCGCGGGGCATGTCGCGGGTGACTCACTGACGTTAGCGAAATTCGATCCGTTCTGGGCGAAGGCTGAGGAACTCGCCGTGCCGGTCTTTATGCATCCGGGCGGCGCAGATAACATAGTGACGGAGACCGCCTTCGATGGCCGTGGTGATCTCGGTAACATCATCGGCAACCCACTGGAGACGGCGACGTTTCTAACCCGCATGATTTTCGAAGGCACGCTGGATCGGTTCCCGGGATTGAAACTTATCGGTTCGCACGGCGGGGGCTTCCTGCCGTCTTACCTCGGTCGCACCGAGATCGCCTGCAAGGTCCGTGGTAACGCAGACTGTGCCAACATCAAGCTTCCGAGCGAGTACCTGAAGGATCAGATTCTCGTCGATTCGATGGTGTTCTCGGACGAAGGTCTGCGCCATCTGGTCGCCGAAGTCGGCGCGAGCCAGATCGTCTATGGAACCGACATTCCGCTGGTTTGGCCGGATACACTGGATCTGATTCTCGATTCTCCGCACTTCAGTGACGCGGAGAAGGAAGCGATGGTCGGCGGTAATCTGGTGAAACTGCTTAACATCAGTTAGACGCGACGTCGTGACCTGACACCGGCGAACCGCGCCCGCTCAGTGCTGCCATTGCCAATGGTAGAATCCGGCGATGGTTAGACTGACGCAATCGTGGCGATGCTCGAACTCGGGCTGAAATTCACGCTGGCCTACCTGTTGGGTTCCGTCCTCGGCAGCCTGGTCGTGGGTCAGTTACGCGGTGGTGTCGATATTCGGCGCCTCGGGAGCGGTAACGCGGGCGGTACCAACGCCCTGCGGACCCAGGGCAAGGTATTTGCGCTGTTGGTCATGATCATCGATGTGGGCAAGGGCGTTTTGCCCGTGATGATATTTCCGACCCTTACTCTACCGGGCGTCGGGATCGATCCCTTGGTAAGTCGGGAAGTCATCGCTTATTCGGTTGGCTTCGCGGCGATACTCGGCCACGTGTATCCGTTGTGGTACGACTTCAAGGGCGGCAAGGGTGGTGCGACGGCGGCCGGTGTCTTGTGTGTCGTCGCGCCGGAGGTGGCCCTGCCGATTATTTTCGCCTGGTTCGCGCTTATCGTTGTCATCGGCTACGTCGGTCTTGCGACGATGGGCACCGCGGTCGGCGCCGCTGCCTACATCGGTATCGTCGGCCTGCCGGAAGACTATCGATTATTCGTCTTGGCCGTGCTCATCGCGGCACTGATCGTCTTCACTCATCGAGCCAATATCGTAAGGATGCGGCAGGGAACAGAAAATCGCATGCGTGTGTTCCGCTCCGGATAGGACTTTGTTGGCGTCATTCGAGTCGCTTAGCGACACTGCCATCTTGAGTGAGCTCGGCCCCGAAGTCGGGCGCGGGTTGTCCCGACTCGAGATTCACGACGAGATCGATTCGACGAATCAGGCGCTCCTCGATGACGATGCGCCGGTCGGGGGAAAACTCACTGTGTGTCTCGCTGAGTATCAAACTGCGGGTCGTGGCCGCCGCGGCAGAACGTGGATTGCGCCCAGCGGCTGCTGCCTGTGCTTCTCTGTGGGCTGGTTGTACGATCGTGTGCCTCGAGATATAGCCGCACTGGCGCTGGCCGCTGGCGTTGTGATCCGGCGGGCGCTGCAGGAGGCGGCCGGGGTAACTGCGCAATTGAAATGGCCCAACGATCTCGTCATCGACGACAAGAAACTCGGCGGCATTCTGGTAGAGCTTCGGACCGGTAGCGACGGCGCCTGTTACGTCGTCATCGGCGTTGGTATCAATGTGTCGATCGATCCGGCAGAGCTTAAGTGTATCGCCGGCTGGTCCAACGGAGCGATCGATCTTTTCACCGCGACGGGTGGCCGCCCGCCTTCACGCAACATGCTCGCGGCGAAATTGATACAGGAGCTGTCGCTGCTTCTTCCATGCTATCGCGATAGCGGGTTTTCCTCGTATCAAGCCGAATTTCTCAGCTTCGATTATCTGCGCAGCCGGCAGGTATCGATCGACAACGCGAGTCCTCCCGTCTCCGGGGCCGCAGCGGGCGTAGATGAGACCGGCGCGCTGCTGGTGGATAGCGGCGATCGCGTTGAGCGGATCATCGCGGGCGAGGTCAGTGTAAGGATGGTCGGATGATCGTGGTCGTGGATATCGGCAATGCCCGGATCAAGTGGGCGCTGGCGGAGCATGACGAGCTGTCGTCGACCGGGGCGGCGCTGCATCTACACGAACCCCAACAGGCGCTGGAGGCTATGTTTGGGGCACTGCCCGGAGAGGCCGAGCGCGTCGTTGCAACGAACGTCGCCGGAAAGAAGATTGGCGATTCTTTTGCACAGGGCGTCGCGGATCGTTGGGGCCTGCAGCCGGAGTTTATCGAAACGGTGGCTGAGCAGCTGGGAGTGACCTGTGGCTACTCGGAGCCGCGGCGTCTGGGTGCGGACCGGTGGGTCGCCATGCTGGCAGCGCACAATCTTGCGCCAGGCGCGGTCTGCGTCGTCGATGCCGGTACTGCGGTTACGCTGGATACCGTGGACCGCAACGGCCGGCATCTGGGCGGCCTGATCATGGCTAGTCCGCGGTTAGCTGCAGCAGCGCTCAACCGGCGGACGAGTGATATCTGCGAGACAATCGCGAGCGATGAGGCGCCGGTCGGGTTGGCGATACTGGGGCATAGTACGGACGAAGCGGTCGCTCACGGAGCGATGCTGGGCGTGGCCGCGGCTGTGGACCGAGCACTGGCGACAGTCGCCCAAGAGCTGGATGTCGAACCGCTGGTCTTGCTGACGGGAGGTGAGGCGCCGTCTCTTTTACCCTGGCTGGAAACTGCGGTTCAATCCCGGCCTCACCTGGTATTAGAGGGGTTGGCCCTGGTCGCGCTTAGCAACTGATGCGAAATCTTTTTTTTCTGCTGGTACTGGCGAACTTAGGGTTCGCCGCGTGGTATTTCTGGTTTAATGAGCCCACGACTGACGGCCGGTCAGCGCGGAACACCGACGTACCCGGTATCTCGCTGGTCAGCGAACTCGAGGAGTTGCCGAGTGCGCCTGCCGCGACCGTAGAGGTCGTACCCTCGCCCGTTGAGGATACTCTCGCGCCGCTGACGGTTCCGTCCATCGCACCGGCCGAGCGTTGTGTCGGCATCGGCCCATTTTCGGCGCTCGATGGATTCGATGCCGCGATGACCATCCTGCGTGCGGCGGCTTACGATCCGGTGTAACGAACCGAGAACGGGGACATCTGGTTGGGATACTGGGTCTATCTCGACAATGTCACGACTCAGGAGCAGGCGGACGCGCTTGGCAGCGCTCTTGCGGAAACCGGCGTCGAGGACAGCTACTTCGATCCGAGCGGTGTAGAAGGCGACGTTCTGTCGCTCGGCCTCTTCCGCGAGTTTGAGCGAGCAGAAACCGTTCGCGAGCAGGCACTCGCCGCCGGGTTCGACCCCGTGATGGTCGACCGCACGCGCCCGGGCACGCTGTATTGGGCGGATCTGGTTCTCGCCATTGACGAGGAACTCGACCTGGAGCCGTTGCAAGCTGGCGGGCGCATCATCCGAATGGACCCGCGCCCTTGCGACGAGCCGGATCCACCGTAGAGCGGCCGATCTCCAGCGCGTACCAATCGATACCTCTCGTCATATACATAAACAATACCAATACCACGAACAATGCGAGCGTGCCCGACAACAAGGCGTAGTCCTCGGCTTGCAGCGTCACGAAGAGATACGCGTACATAACGATCAACGCTGCGCCGACAGGTACGACTCGCCGTCTTGCGCCCAGTACCGCGGCGCTATACACGCTGATCAGCGTCGTGGACGCTGCGGCGCTGACAAAATAGGCGAAGCCGAAGGGTAGATGTTCGGAGATCGCGAGCAGCAGTAGATAGAACATGCAGTTGGCGAGACCCAGCAACAGGTACTGCAACGGGTGTAAGCGCAGCTGCGCAAAAATCTCGAACAGAAAATAAATCAGGAAGCGCAGCCCGATGAACAACACGGCGTATTTCGCTGCGCGTGTACTCGCCTCGTAGATGCCGATAGGCACAATGAGATCGACGCCGAATGCGGACCGGGAGATGGTCTCCGGTACGAATCTGGATCTTTGCCAGCTCGACGGATAACCACGGCCGAGGTCGAGCACATGCCAGGTCGCGGAAAACCCGACTCCGCAATCTCTCGTGTCTCCGGCAGATAAGCGCCTATGAATCCCGGAGAGGGCCACGGCGAATTCAGCGTCACGTCCGTCGTGTCGCCAAGCGGTAGAAACTTGAGCTCACCTGTGCCGCCGAGTGTGAGGTCGAAAGAAAAAGCCTGGGCTTCGTCGAAGCTCTCCAGGCAGAACGCCGCATAAGGCACGCTGAGTTGCTGGCCGAAACCGGCAACGGGCGTGCCTCCTGGTTCGAAATCCGCGCTCTGATCGCCGAGCGTTAGACGCACGGCCTGCTTAATCGGTCGCGTGTCGCTTAGTGGCAAAGCGATGTGCGCGTCCTCCCAAAGGATCTCCCGGTCGGGAGAGTCGGTGCCGAACACCGGTGGTGGCAGGACGCCGCTTATTGAGAGTTCTGCGGTGTAGACCGGCACCTCGTAGATGCCGCGGTAACGGATCTCGGTGCGTACCGTGCCCTCGAAGCGGAGTGCCTCCGGGAGAACGTAGAGTTCGTCCTGCGCCGTGACGGCGACGCCGTTTACCAGGCGCGTATAGCGATACGGCATCACGAAAATCGGGCCGCCGATCGTCTGGGCGTTACCCCAGGCGCTGGCGATATCCGCGCGGGCGGACCGCGACAGATGCACGCGCTCGCTGACGACTCCCTTGAGCATGCTCATTGGAATCAGGAGCAGCAGCACGAGCGCCGCAATGAAGAGCACTTTGCCGCTGACCGACTGTTGCGCCCGCTTGATTAGATCGCTCACGTCGTCTCCGTGATATTTCTATGGGTTAGAGACTGGCAGGCGATCGTGGCAATTGGCGGCTGAATTATGACGCATAATGGCGGTATCTCGGCGCTCCAGCCCGTCTGTGCAGCGCTATCGCCAAGTTAACTAACTGAGATCTCTTAAGTTTTATGAAGCGGGCTTCCCTTGGCCGGGCCCGCCGAATAGGCTATAGCCCCTAGCTTGAGGGTCAACGCCACAAAATAAATCGGGGCAGCGCCGAGAGCACGACCAATGATTCGTAGGAGAAAAACACGATGAATAGATCTATGAAGACGGTAGGGCTCTTAACCGGGCTCGTGCTCGGCATGGGCCTGAGTACGGTTACGGTTGCTGAGTTGGCGCCGGGCTTCGATGCCGCACTCGCGGCAGATGCGCGGCCGGCGGAAGAGAAAGCTCGTGACGCATCGAGAAAGCCCGCTGAAGTACTGAATTTCGTTGGAATCGGTGCCGGTATGACGGTTCTGGAGGTATCTGCCGGTGCCGGCTGGTACACGGAAGTGCTGTCCGCGGCCGTGGGTGCCGACGGTCATGTCATCGCGGAGAACTCGCCGCGTTTCGAAGACCGGGTCGGCGATGCGGCGCATGCACGCGCCGAGCGCTTGGGTAATGTCGACGTTCGATTCGTTGACGTAGCCAGTCTCGGGATGAGCAATGAAGTCGACGCCGCGTTCACGGCTCTGAATCTTCACGATGGTGCGAATCGCAGCGACGAGGCGGGTATGGCGTTTCTGAACGGCATCTACGCAGCGCTTGTGCCGGGTGGCGTCTTGGGTTTCGTCGACCATGTCGGTATCGCGGGCCAGGACAACCAGGCCCTGCATCGAATGGAGAAGGCGACGGCCATCGAGATGTTGACCCGCGCCGGGTTCGAGATTGAGGCGGAATCCGATATGCTGATGAACTCGGCTGACGACCACACGCTCAATATTCGGGATGACTCGATACGCTACGCGACGGACCGAATGTTGATCCGCGCGAGAAAGCCGGAATAAGACTTGCTGAATACCGGGGGCGTAGAAATCGGCCTCCGGGTTCGGGCACCCTCTGCCAATACCCGTTAGAATTCCGGGAGCGCTGGCGTAGCTCAGTTGGTAGAGCAGCTGATTTGTAATCAGCAGGTCGGCGGTTCGAATCCGTCCGCCAGCACCATCCCCTCGTCTGAACGCCCTGAATCCAGGCTGAATGTCCGCTTTTGCGCCCGAAAGCGGCCGTATTAACGGTTAACGTATGCACGTTTTTAGAAATATGCGAATGTCTGCTTATGGCCGAAAGCAGCCATCGAGACTGAGTCTAAACGGGCGTTTTTTACGGCTGCTTTGGGGAAGAAAGCGGACGTTCGTGTTGACACAGCGCCTGCCCCGGAAGCGCCTCAAAATCGAAAGGTGTAATTGAACTTGATGGCGAGATCAACTGCCGCGGCTACGACCCGGCTTTTGCCTATGGATTGGCCGTCATTCTTGATCACGGCTGCCGGCGCATGAGCGGCCGTTTTACTGCCCTGGGTACGGACGGATTCGGCCGCAGCGACACACGCGTTGCGCTAAGAGCTTTCTTTGAAGTCGACAGGCATCACATCGCCCTGACCGCACTGCACTCCCTGGCCCGAGACAAGGCAATTCCGGAAAAAACGGTTACGGAGGCCATCAGGAAATACGACATTGGTCCCGAGAAGCTCGATCCGATGTTTGTATGATGAGCAAGCAGAAACCAACAGCTGATAAGGCCACTAGAACGTCGATAGCTCTGGTCGAGACTCCATCGCTCGCCGGGCTGACCGAATCGCCGCCTCACGCTCCCCGAGTCCCACCAGGATCGTTGGACAAACTTCTGTGCTATAAGAATTCGTATGCGAAGTAGCGTGCGCGTCTGACTTCGATGGCTATGGGGCCGTACCGGAGCGCGAGGTGAGGTTGTGAAGAGACGAGATTTCCTTAAGGGAGCGACCGCTGTTTCGGGTACTGTTGGTCTGACCGCCACAGCTCCGGCGATTGCTCAAAGCCGGCGCGAGTTCACTGTCGTCGGTCTGGACGGCGGAGACGTCACGAGCGCCTTCACGGGCCAGCCGACGAACCGATTCTTCCATTGGTTGGAAACCGCGACGAACGGTGCATTGATCTTCAACCCTTACGAGGGTGAGGTACCGGAGGACACGGAGTTCGATATTGCTACGAGCGGTGAGGCCGACGCCTACTTCGCCGGGGAGTACCACTGGACTCCGCAACACTCGCTGTTCGCTCTTTTCGGCGGCGCGATGCCCATGGGGCTGAGCATGGAGGAATACATGGGCTGGTTCTATCACCGGGGGGGAGAGCAGTGGTGGAATGAGCTGGGGGCGCGATTCAATATCAAGGCGTTCGCAGCGGAGGCGCTGGGCTATCAGACCATTGGATGGTTTACCGAGGAGATTCACTCGGTCGAGGACTTCAGAGGTAAGCCCATGGATATGCCGGGCGTCACCGGCTATATCATGCGAGCTCTCGGTGCTGAGGCGGAGGATTACGAACTGGAGGGGCCGGGGCCGATCGTCGAGGCATTGCGAGACGGCACGATGTTCGCAGCGGAGCGGACCGGCCCAGCCAATGACATGTCGGCCGGCTACCACACCGGCGTGAGGTATTACTATCCCGAGGTGCTCCATGAGACCTACTCATTCCTTGCGTTGGGATTTAACCTGGAGCAATGGAATAGCCTTTCAAAGGAGCATCAACGGATAGTCAGGGATGTCTCCATGGCGAACCTCAGCTTCACTATGGCACGGTCCACGGCCGACAACGCCGAAGCGCTACGCGCACTTAGAGATGAGCATGACATGCAGATCATGCGCTTTCCGCGGGAGGTCATGCTGCGCTTCGGTGAGCTGTCGGCGCAGTACGTGCGAGAAGAGATAGCCGCCACGGACGACTTCGCCAAAGAGGTGGTGGATTCCTATATCGCCTATCGGGACGAGGTGATGGACTGGTCGGAGGTCACGGTGGGCCACTTCCTCGAGAATCGGCGTCTGCCGTTCCCCTACTCCAGTTAGTAACGCTAGTCCAGTAGGAGATTAATCGTGAGATACACAGCTGCTTTCGTTGTCGGGATCGTTCTGGCCTTGCCCCTTTCAGCCCACCATAGTGACGCCGGCATGGATATGGAATCGGTGGTGGCCTTTGAGGGTACGGTCACTGAGTTCAACTGGCGCAATCCCCACGTCTATTTCACCGTCGAGACCACCGATCAAAACGGTGAACCGGTCGAGTGGACCCTGCAAACGGATTCGACGAACCTCCGAGCGCGCGGGGGTTGGACGCTCGACTCGCTGGCTAGCGGCGACCGCGTGCTCGTTCGCGGGAATCCGGCAGAGGACGGACGACCCTATGCCATATTGGTGTCGATCGATAAGGAAGGCGTCGAGTTGCCAATGAACACCGAGGCTGCGGGCGTCGCCGCCAGCACTTCGACTCTGGAGGGCATATGGAGAGCGGACTCCTCAAAACTCATCAGCTATCCCGGCGGCTTCGACGGGTTTTTTATCGCGCAGCTCAATCTGACGGAGAAAGGAAGGGCCGCTGAGGCTCAGTTCGGTGCTCTCTCCGCCGAGAACCCCGATTCGACGTGTATTGGACGCCCGACGCCCGCTGCGCTGGTCTCCACTGCCTTCTACCCGCTCGAGATCGAGATAAACGAAGACGAAGAGACAATCGTGCTTCGAAGCGAGCTCTTCGATGAGGCACGAACGGTCTATATGGACGGGCGGGGACATCCTGAGAACGGTGAGCGTACAGTCCAGGGTCACTCAATCGGCTCGTGGGAGGGGGATATCCTGGTCGTGGACACCAGGAATTTTGCGGATCATCGATCACCTTACCAAACGGGTGTGCCCTCCGGCGCACAGAAACATGTCGTGGAGAGATACCAGTTGACCGAGGATGGCACCCGGGTTGTGGCGAGTTTCCTCCTCGAAGACCCGGAATTCATCGCAGAGCCGATGACCCATACCAGGGAACTAATCTATTCGCCGCACATGGAGATGCTCCGATTCGATTGCGATGCGGAAGCAACGAGACGGTTCGTCACTCAATAGCCCTGTAGGGAGCGGGAATAGATGGGCCGTGTGAGGATGCCCGGTTAGTAGGTCTCGTGGGTCACCGTGCAGTTGTACGGCTCAACGGACTCGCCCGGCACCCAGATCCAATATCTCTCGAGCACCACGGGCTCGGTAAAGACCGCCGGGTCGGTCACGGTGGCTGCGTAGTCGAGGTGGCGGCCATCGGGCGTGGGGGTAAATCGCTCCACAATATGAACATCCTCGGTCTGCCGGATCCCCCTCTGGTCGAACCAGGGCCAATCGATGTTGGTCGTGGTTACCACAAGCGTCTCGCCATCCCAACGCCCGACCGAATGGCCATATGCGCTGCTCGTCTCCGGTGGTGGAACGTCTGTCATGTGAAACGTGCGCACAACGTCCTGCTCTTCCAGATAAACAAGGATCTTGTGACCTTGCGAGACGAATTCCGTGGGGAAAAACTGATCCATTATTGCGGGCATCCCGTTCTCGCAACGCATGTAGGGGTTGTCTCCAACCCGATCCCAGCTCGCCTGATCCGCCCGCGCCTGCGCGGTCAAGGGGT
>Ga0066376_10005180_pt1 | contig 11141 bp, 10 predicted proteins | sample Knorr_S15_td_Bot_FD_77009 | JGI IMG/M metagenome (GOLD analysis project Ga0066376, IMG submission 77009) | Marine microbial communities from Southern Atlantic Ocean transect - Knorr_S15_td_Bottom_ad_5009_LV_A | ecosystem: Environmental > Aquatic > Marine > Oceanic | place: Southern Atlantic... | reverse complement strand
GGAAAAAAATTATCAGTACCGAAAAACGTAAGGCTGACATGATTTCCTTAACTGCTTAGATTACGCATCAAGAAACAACCAAGGCTGTCTGCTCCTTGCCTGCTGTTCATAATCTTGAATTTTTTCCTCAAATTGTAATGTCCAGCCAATATCGTCCAGACCTTTTAGCAAACAGTTTTTCGCAAATGGATCAATCTCGAAAGAGAACTTTTTACCTTCAGGAGTGCTCACCGTTTGCTGCGGAAGATCAACTGTCAGTTGACATCCTTCATTGGCTTCAACTTCTTCAAACAAAGCTTGCACTTCCTCCTGCCGAAGCACTACAGCCAACATTCCGTTTTTCCTGCAGTTACTGTAAAAGATGTCTGCAAAACTGGAAGCAATTACACAATAGAAACCATAATCCTGCAGGGCCCACGGTGCATGTTCGCGACTTGAACCGCAGCCAAAATTTTCCCTAGTCAACAAGATTTTCGATCCTTGATAGCGTGGGAAATTCAGCACAAATTCGGAGTTAGACTCAGTCCCTGCATCATCGAGGTAACGCCAGTCATGAAAAAGATGAATTCCAAAACCGGTACGTTCTATTTTTTTCAGGAATTGTTTTGGAATAATTTGGTCTGTGTCCACATTTATTTTGTCAAGTGGTGCAGCCATTCCGGAAAGAGTTATAAATGCTTCCATTTTTACAGTTAGTACAGGGTTTACCTAAGAAGTTCGCGGGTCAACAAAATGTCCTGCAATCGCGGCAGCGGCAGCCATTAGTGGACTGACGAGATGTGTTCTTCCGCCTTTTCCCTGGCGACCTTCAAAGTTTCGATTGCTCGTCGAGGCACAGCGTTCACCTGGCTTGAGTACATCATCATTCATAGCTAAACACATGGAGCATCCCGGCTGACGCCAATCAAAACCCGCAGCAGTAAAAATTTTATCCAAACCTTCTTCTTCAGCTTGCCGTTTGATAATTCCACTTCCTGGAACAATCATGGCAGACACACTGTCATTTACTTTGCGGCCTTTGACATAATCTGCAACAGAACGCAAATCTTCTATGCGTGAATTTGTACATGATCCAATAAAAACACGGTCAATACTGATTTCCTGAATGGGAAGATTTGCTTTGAGACCCATATATTTCAAAGCTTGCTCAACCGAACTGCGTTCCATTAAATCATTAATTTTTGCCGGATCCGGAACTATGCCGTTAATGTCCGTAACCATTCCCGGATTGGTGCCCCAGGTAACCTGCGGTAAAACATCGTTTGCATCTAGATTAACTATTACATCAAATTTTGCATCAGAATCTGACGGCAACTGTTTCCAAGCTTCGACTGCCGCAGTGAATGCTTCGCCACGCGGTGCAAAAGGGCGATTTTTGAGATGTTCAAACGTTTTTTCGTCAGGAGCAACCATACCGGCACGTGCGCCAGCTTCTATTGTCATGTTGCACAAAGTCATGCGTCCTTCCATCGACATCGCGCGAATGGCTTCTCCTGCATATTCAATCACATAACCTGTGCCGCCAGCAGTACCAATTTTGCCAATGATTGTCAGGATGATATCTTTGGGTGTAACATTTTCCGGAAGCATACCCTCAACTTCCACCAGCATGGTTTTAGGCTTTTGCTGTTGTAATGTTTGCGTAGCAAGTACATGTTCAACTTCAGAAGTCCCAATGCCAAAGGCCAGCGCACCAAACGCACCATGAGTTGCCGTGTGGGAATCTCCGCAAACGATAGTTGATCCTGGAAGAGTCAAGCCTTGTTCAGGTCCCATTACATGCACAATTCCTGTGCGTTCATCTCCTAAATCAAACAGGGTAATCCCAAATTCTCTGCAGTTCTGACGTAAAGTTTCAACCTGGAGTGCAGAAATTGGATCTGAAATCGGTTGGTCCTGATTTTCTGTCGGTACATTGTGATCCGGAACCGCATATGTTGCTTCCGGATGCATCACAGGTCGACCGGCCAAGCGTAAACCTTCAAACGCTTGTGGTGAAGTAACTTCATGCACCAGATGACGGTCAACGTAAACAATCGAATTGCCTTCCTGTTCATAAACAAGATGGGCGCTCCAAATTTTTTCAAACATTGTTTCAGGCATAGTTGGACTCTTAATTTATTTTTTCTCTAAACACACAGATTCGTAACATATATCTTTGCTTAAATTATAACTGTTGATCAATGAAAACTGAAGCTTTTAAGAGGAATCATGCGCAACCGCAAATATCAACAAAAATATGAGGGAGTAAAAAAAATTATTGATCTTAAGTTTGTCTGTTTGCTCAGTTGCACAATAATCAATTTTTCATGACTGTAACCTTATCTGGTTCACACCAATTATTAATCAAACTACGACACCTCCGCCTGCACCGGCAATGACTAACGAGCCGTCTTCCTCAAGCTTCTTGACAACCTTGATGATTTTTTGCTGTGCTGCTTCCACATCCGATATTTTGGCAGGACCAAGGTTCTCCAGATCATCTCGTACCATTTCCGCAGCACGTGAAGACATGCTGCTGAAAATAAGTTCTTTGACTGGATCGCTTGCTGTTTTGAGTGCCAGAACCATGTCGGCCTGATCAACATCTTTCATGACAATTTGCATTTGCTTGGCATCAATAAGAGCCATATCTTCAAAGGTGAACATCAATTCCCGGATTTGTTCTGCCAGATCCGGATTTGATTCTTCGATACTCGCCAGAATTCTGGTTTCGGTAGCCTTGTCCACAGAGTTTAAGATTTCTGCTACAGGCTCAACTCCTCCTACACTTGTTGCCATACTGCCTGCCGTTTTCATTTCTTCAGTTAAAACCTCATTCATTTCCGCAACAACTCCTGGAGGAATGCTTTCAAGAACAGCCATTCTATATAAGACATCTGCCTGCAAGCTTTCAGGCAATTCTCGCAGGACGGTCGCGGATTGTTCTACATTCTTTAAATAAGAAAGAATAAGCGCAATTGTTTGTGGGTGTTCGGTACGGATATAATTTGAGATCATTATCGGTTCGGCATAGCGCAAAGCTTCAAGGCCGGCATCATCTTCTCCGGCACGCAGATTATCACTTAGCTCTTTAGCCCTGTCTGCTCCCAAAGCCTTGGTCAGAGCGTTCCTGACAAAATCAGGTGAGGTGCTAATGCTAACACCTTCATCTGTCATCACCGAATTTCTATAGAACTCCTCGAGAACAATGTCCAATTCTTCTGGAGCAACATCTGTAAAACGGCTCATATAATAACCGACCTGCTGTATTTCCGCTTCCTCCAAATTTTTCATCACATCCGCTGCCGCGTCTTCACCCAAGGCAAGTAATAGAATTGCAGCCTTTTTTGGGCCTGTCATTTTACCTACGCTCATCTAACCTCACTTGCTTATTTTCTGGTTTAAAATTTTTGACTGTTTAATTGCATTTTGCATAACTTCTAAAAAGTTTTTTTTGGGATCAGCATTTCAGCATTTCAAGAAACCGGCCAAAAAGGTACGATGCATCTCTTGGTCCAGGGGCAGCTTCCGGATGATATTGAACAGAATATGCCGGATAAACTAGTGATTCAATACCTTCAACAGTTTGATCATTCAGGTTCCGGTGGGTTACGCGGACATTCTTGGGTAACGATTTTTCCTCCACTGAAAATCCATGATTATGACTGGTAATTTCGATTTTTTTTGTTGAATAATCCATCACAGGATGATTGCCTCCATGATGTCCGCATACCAGTTTATATGTCTGGCAACCCAAAGCCAAAGATAATATTTGATGACCCAGACAGATTCCAAAAATAGGTAATTTGCCCAGCAAATTTCGAACTGCTTCAATTGCCTCTTTGACTGCAGCAGGATCCCCTGGACCATTGGAAAGGAAAACACCTTCCGGATTCATCTCCAGAACCTCTTCAGCAGAGGTGTTCCATGGCACCACCGTCACACTTATTCCAAGACTGTTCATGATTCGTAAAATATTGTACTTTATACCAAAATCATAAGCAATCACCGTTATAGGTTTAGTCTCCTCTTCAGACGGCCAAAAATAAGATTCACGTGTGGAAACCTGTCTGGCCAAGTTTTGACCGACCATTGAGGGTAAATCCAGTGCTTCTTCACGCAGTTCATCCAAAGTGTGAAGGGAATCTGATGGGACCAGCAATCCGGAACATTCACCGCCCGAACGAATCGCCTTTACCAAAGAACGTGTGTCAACTCCCTCCAAAACAGGAATCCTGTGTTTTATCAACCACTCATCCAAACTTTGAGTCGCCCTCCAATTACTACTCATATGACTTAGTTCACAAACAATCAGAGCCGAAGCATGAATGGATTTTGACTCCATATCATCAGCGTTCACACCGTAGTTGCCAATTTGCGGATAAGTCATTGTCACTATCTGGCCGGTGTAAGATGGGTCGGTAAGAATTTCTTGATAACCTGTCATAGACGTATTGAAAATCACTTCACCGGTAGCCTCAACTGGAGCACCCCGTAATTTACCACGGAAGAAACGACCATTACTCAAAACAAGCAGGCCCTCTGTCGTGCCTCCCATTTTTATAGGAGGAAAAGTCTGTGGCATGGAATCTTTAAATCACTTATTCGCAGTTCAGGTTAACTTATCAAATAAACCCAAAGCATCCGGAAACCGAACTTTTGCGGAAATTTCACGCACATTTATATGAGGATATTCCGGAAAAAAATGCGGGGATCACCTTTATTCATTACCTTTGACAGTGCATGCTCTATGAATGTAAGTTATCCTGATTGAGATGATCTCTTTCGTGTCAGAAAGTATAATCGATTTTGACAGAAACGTCGAGCGCTTCCTTTGAAAAAATACAAAAGGAAATCTATGATTCTACAACCAAAGAAATTACTAATTTGGTCGGAGCAAAAACTTAATTGCATAAAACGAAACCAACTTTTTTACCACTACTTTCCAAAGCATGAAAATGCATAAATCATGCGGAACTGACTATGATTTCACAAATAAATCACTGTAACACAGGTGCGAATACCCATAATATCCGTTTTAAACCATATGCTATTAAATTTGATTTTTTGCACCTAAAGATGACAATCTTTCGTTTTTAGCTGATATATGTTTAAGATTAAAGTATAAAGCAATTCAAAGGTTGTCTCTTTTTCGATTGATAACCCAAGAAGACTCTATATTTTGACAAAACACCAAATCAAGGAGTGGGACCTTTAGAAGTAATCAAAAAGAAAAAGTTAATTGAAAAGTGTTACCGCAACTTTGCGAAAGAAAAGAGGAATTTTGAATAAAATATTTAAGAGCAAATCACAGACAATCAACCCCATTCCAGGCCTCGATTTTCATAAAATTCAAAGGCAGATAATTCAGGCTTCTGAAGACGTCAACAAACTCCGTAACTCTTCCTTTATTTCGAAGATGCGCAAAACTATCCTTCCTGCAGATACTGGTGCAAAAGGAGTGCATGTGGATGCGAGCATCATCGGAAATCAGGCAAAAAATACTGAAATTACAGCTTTGGTTTCAAAAATTAGCAGTGACCCAATTTCAAGTACCGCAAGGGTTAAACTCGTCAGAACCATGCTGCGCGACAAACGGGACTTCCCTTTATCACTCTACCGTAACCTCTTGATTCAAGCATCTCTTACCATTTATTTAGGAGATATTACGCCAGCTACTTTGCAAATTGCCGGACAAACTTACCGTTTATATTTGGAAAAAATCATCAGCACACACAAAAAAAACCTGCTCGTGATTCACTCAAAGCAACTAAAAAATGTAAATCTGGATGTTATCTCCATCAAAGACTTGATAAAGGCTGACGAAGAAGAAGAAGATATTGATGAAAATGAGGCAATGGTAATCCAGGAAATCAAAATAACTTTAAAATTGTTGGAATACACAGATTCTCTGGATGAAGACACTCGCGGCAACATCACTATGTCAATGCAATTGAGTGAACTCGATGAATTAACTTCCAAACACAGAGTAAAGAGTTTATTCGGAGGTTCCAATTCATCAAAAAATAAACACGCACTTGTCGTCCGCAAAACTTTAGCTGCTCTTGAAGTAATTAAACGCATTCCGGTCTTACATCTATTCGGGCTGAAGGTTATTGCCAAACTGCAGGAAATCGACAGCAAACTTCCTTTGCCTTATCTAATGGAAGCACGTGTGCATATGCAGGCTTTGCGGATTTTAACTCTCCGGGTGGTGATGAGGGATATAACTGCACGACCAGCGTTGACACCAACTTTCAACAAGGCCATTGTCGCTTACCACAAAGCTTTAAAAAGATCTTCTTTTAAGAACCCAAAACGTGGTGACACCACGGTTCTGGCAGAATTCGCACAAATCTCATACTACGCGTATGAGCAACGTAAAATGCTGAGCCTTGCAAATCATGGTGTTTTGAAAATCCTGGAAATGGGAAAAAAGGCCGTGGATGTGCTTGCACCGGGCAACCGAGCTCACCTCAAGCAGCAAAAGCAGATCCAAACCGCTCTCAAGTCAATGAGAAGGTTTGGTTAGATGTTTTTAATTCCAAACAGAAACCGCATTTTTCTCCTGAAAAACTGGTTGGATATTTGTATCATCAATTCGGCAAGCCTCAATTTATTTCAGGCAAAAGCGGTTCTAAATATTCAAGCACATTCCGGGTGATAATTTGATGTCCTTCTGGGTTGGGATGGATACCATCGGGCTGGTTCAAACTTGAAACACCCCCTACTTCTTTGAGCAGAAAAGGGATCATTGGCAGCTTATAATTTTTTGCCAATTCATGAAAAGAATTCCGGAAAGACTCTGTGTATTCCGTACCGTAATTTAGAGGAATTTGCATTCCGGCAAGTAAAACCAGTATTTTTTCGGACTGCGCTAATTCAATTGATTTGCTTAAATTTTTTTTCATGTGTTCCACGCTTAACCCTCGCAAACCATCATTTCCGCCGAGTGCTAAAATAACTATGTCAGGTTTTGTCCTGATATACCACTTGAGACGGGAATATGCACTGGCACTGGTGGATCCGCTGATTCCGGCGTTAATCACCTTCACTACATAACCTTTCCGCAAGAGTGCCTTTTCAAGCAAGTATGGATAAGCTTCTTCCCTACTAACTCCAAATCCCTCCGTTAAGGAATCTCCAAGTGCGACAATCAGAGTTTGTGCAAACGCAATTCCGGATAAAAAAATTATTCCAACAATAATCAACAACAGCCGTAAAATTAAATGTCTAAAATATTTCATCTGTCAGTTGGCTTCGAGTTGTTTAAATTGTGTGAAAAAAGCAGAACGTGATTCGCGGCTGCGTTCCTTTTTTACTTCTTCTGTAGTTTCTCCAACTATTGGAACGGAAAGCAGTTCCGGATTTATGTCAAGGAGAAACCGCGATGGTTCCTGCTTGATGCTTTCTCCGTAATACTTACGAGATTTGGCCATGGAAAAAGTCAGTTCTTGCTGTGCCCTCGTGATGCCGACATAGCACAAACGACGCTCTTCATTTTCGCCTGCTTCTTCTAGCGCACGATGGTTCGGGAAGACACCTTCAGACATACCGACCATAAACACAAAAGGAAATTCCAAGCCCTTTGCGCTGTGCAGAGTCATTATCAAAACTTGATTGGCTTTGCTTTCCGTATCGTTGTCACTTTGCGTAAAAAGCGTCACCCGCTCCAAATAACTTTGAAGATTTGCTTCCGGATTTTGTTCAGAGTATTTACGGACGCTTACCAGCAATTCAAGTACATTCAAAACACGGCGCTCACGTACCTTGATGTCACCACTTTGTGTTTCTAAGTATCGAAGATAACCGATTTCATCCAGCAAATCTTTGAAAACAGCACCTAATTTTTCATTGGTAAAACGCTGCTGATAATTGCTGATGATGCCTGCAAACATTTCCATAGTGAAGGCTGAATCTTTGGGAATGCGTTCATATTTTCTGGCACGGCACATCACTTTAAACAAAGGCAGATGCAGTTCCTGACAACACCCATTTGCTTTCATGAGTGATGTTTTCCCAATTCCACGCCGAGGGGTGTTGATAATGCGGTGCAGGCTGACTTCATCATTTGGATTATAAATCACTTTGAGATATGCAAGCGCGTCACGGATTTCTTCACGATCATAAAAACTTGTTCCGCCCAACATACGATATGGAATTTTAGCTTCACGTAACGCTTCTTCAACTACTCGAGACTGAAAATTTGAACGGTAGAGAATAGAATAATCCGAATATTGCCTGCAATGCTGCAAAATTTTTGTGCGAATTTTCCTTGTCACGGCTTCCATTTCTTCCACTTCGGTTTCAGCTTGAAGCCAATCCAGTTTTTCTCCACATGTTTTTTCAGACCAAAGTTTTTTTGGCATGCGCTGAGTATTCTCAGAGATTACCTGATTTGCCGCTGCTATAATATTTTGCGTTGAACGGTAATTTTGCTCCAGACGTACAATTTTTACTTCCGGAAAATCATTTTCAAAATCGAAAATATTCCGAACTTCCGCACCGCGCCAGCCGTAAATAGATTGGTCGTCGTCACCTACTACACAAAGATTCTTGTGACGTTTTGTGAGGTGCTGAAGTAGTTTATATTGTATCCGATTCGTGTCTTGATATTCGTCTACCATAATATAACGGAAGCGTTCCGTCAAAGAGTCCATGACTTCCGGATGATTCTCAAAAAGGGTCAGCGTTAGATTGAGTATGTCATCAAAATCAATCACGTTGCAACCTTTCATTGTTTTCTGATAGTGACGAAAAATCTTGCCAACCATTTGTTTTTGTAGCGATTCCTGTTGCAGCAAAAAATCTTCCGGACTTTGCCCCACAGATTTTGCCCGGCTGATTTCAGAGTGTACCAACTTCGCATCTATCAATCCGCTATCGTCAATATCATGATCTTCCATAATGGTTTTAATCACCGAATATTGATCACGCGTGTCGTAAATGATGAAATTTTGACGGTAACCCAAATGATGAATCGACTTACGCAACAGACTCACACCCAACGCGTGAAATGTACTCAAATGTACGCCTTGCTGTTTTCCTGAGAGCATTTCCTTTAAACGTGCCCGCATTTCATCTGCTGCTTTATTGGTGAAAGTAACTGCAAGAATTTGCTGAGGTGAAACCTGCTTTTTCTGGATCAAATGGGCAATACGTTGTATGATAACACGAGTTTTTCCGCTGCCTGCACCGGCAAGAATCATCACAGGACCTTCCAGAGTGGTAACTGCTTCCTTTTGCTGAGCGTTGAGGGCTGACAATGAGTTCATGAAACGGAAAAGATCAATAAAATTTTTGCTTAATTTGTGATAAAGTATTGTTGATCAAACTCAAGTAGTACAGCAAGCCATTTCAAACTTCTGGTTTTCCAAAATTTTTTGTTTAATAAAAATATTGTCAATGACTGCGGATGAAATCCAAAAATTATTACAACGGGAATTTCCCGAAAATCCACTAATTGTGGAATCTTGTGAAAATCGACGTGCAAAATTGCGCCTGGAAGTCAATCAAACCCATTTACGTCCGGGAGGAACAGTCTCAGGACCGACGATGATGTTGCTCGCAGACACGGCAATGTATGCCGCAATTTTAACAACAGTGGGTGCAGTTGTTTTAGCTGTAACTACAAATTTGAATATTAATTTTTTACGGAAACCCGAACGGAACCGCGACCTTGTAGGAGAATCGTGGCTGATGAAAGTGGGCAAACGTTTAATCGTGGGGGAGGTAATAATCTATTCGCAGGATGATCCTGAACCGGTAGCTCATGCGACTTGTACTTACTCCATCCCTCCTGAATCACAACTGATATAAGATTTGAGCTAAATGTGGTGGATCTTGAGTCTCTTATTATTAGTCGTTCCAAGCCTGGAAATTTGGGTACTTATGCAGCTAACTTTTTTCATGTCGCTCAGCACAATATTTTTGCAATGTGTTGTGACAATGGCGGCTGGAATTTGGTTGACGCAGGGGGAAGATTTTTCGTTATGGTCTTTGGTAGAAAGTGAATTGCGAAACCGTAGGGTTCCTGCTGAAGAGGTTTTTGCAGATTTGCTACTTTGGTGTGGAGGAGTTTTATTAATTGTGCCCGGACTATTAACAGATGCACTTGGACTAGTTATTTTTATTCCTGTAGTACGTCAGGAAAGTATTCTCTGGATCAGAAAACGTTTTCAGAAATCTTTGGGTCTGCCACCTTTGTATTAATTGCATCGGTGTTAAACACAGATAACATAAATTGGAAAAACATGTTTACAGGAATTGTACAAGGAATACGGAAAATATCCGCAGTAACAGACTTTGAAGGTGGAAGAAGATTACGGATCCAACTGGAAGATTTGGCAAAAAACCTGCTGCAGGGAGCAAGCGTTGCGGTCAACGGAGTATGTTTAACTGCAATTGAGATTGAAGAAGGCTGGGCTGAGTTCGACATTATTCAGGAATCACTTGACCGTAGTAATCTCGGATCACTAAAGATCGGAGATTCCGTTGACATTGAGCGTGCTAGTCATTTTGGAGACGAAGTTAGCGGACACCATGTGACCGGTCATGTAGACTGCACAGGAATTATTAGAGAAGTCCGGAATACACCAAATAACAGGGATATTCTGGTAAGTTGCGGAAAAGAATGGATGGTATATCTAATTCCAAAGGGATGGATTGCGATTGACGGAATTAGTCTGACCGTGATTGACGTTGGGGATAATTGGTTTTCTCTTTCCTTGATTCCGGAAACTTTGGAGCAAACTGTCCTTGGTCAAAAAGAGGAGGGTGATAACGTAAATCTTGAATTTGACCACACCACAAAAGTGATCGTTAGCACTGTCGAAAGAATGTTGCCGGATATCGAAAAACAAATGCTTGTAGAAATGAAAAATTAAATTCGCTAAAATTATGCTGTTGATAAAAAAATAGTATTGACAGTATTTAATTGTAAGGTTATTATGATCAGCTTTGCAGGAGTTGAACGCAAGTTCTTTGAAAAGGGAATCAGAAGAGACAGAAAGCCTGTTCCTATCCATCCAAAGTGGTGGATAGACGTTAATTTTTTAGTAATTAAGCATAGGATTTAAACTTGAGAGTTTGATCCTGGCTCAGGACGAACGCTGGCGGCATGCCTAACACATGCAAGTCGAACGAGAAAGCTTCTTCGG
>Ga0066376_10005177_pt1 | contig 11146 bp, 13 predicted proteins | sample Knorr_S15_td_Bot_FD_77009 | JGI IMG/M metagenome (GOLD analysis project Ga0066376, IMG submission 77009) | Marine microbial communities from Southern Atlantic Ocean transect - Knorr_S15_td_Bottom_ad_5009_LV_A | ecosystem: Environmental > Aquatic > Marine > Oceanic | place: Southern Atlantic... | reverse complement strand
GTTGGCTTCAGAAGTTAATTTTTCATAGAACCCAAGATATTCGTCTCTTGCTTCTGAGTTTCTCAATTTCATTCCAGCGCGGGGATGCAAATCTAGAATACCCGTAATCATGTATGGAATGGTATATCCCCATTCGATTTCTTGTTGCAGCTTTACGAAATCTTTACCCAGCACTTCGAGAATAGGCTTGATATTGAATTTTGGATTCTTTAAAAATCCCAACAACAATTCAAGAGGACAGTTACCGGCAGCGCGACCAATGCCAAATATAGTTCCATCGAGATAGTTTATGTTCTGGATAATGGATTCTATTGTATTGGCAAACGCGAGTTGCTGATTGTTATGTGCGTGAATACCAATTTCTCGAGTTGGCATAGCCGCTATATATTTTTTAGCCAAATAAGCAATTTGCTCGGAGTATAAGGCACCAAAGCTATCAACCAAGTAGACAACATCTACGGAACTTTCTTTTTCTATCTGCTCAAGGGCTTCGTCTAACTCCCTTTCTCTGGCATGGGACACAGCCATGATATTTATCGAGGTCTCGTAACCTTTGGCGTTCAATGTATTGACAAATTCGATCGCCTTGTCTATATCTTTGACATAAGAGGCGACACGCATCATGTCGACATAGCTTTCCGATTTTGGAATAACGGACTTGGGATCAAACCTGCCGATATCAGCCATCACAGAAACTTTGCAGTTGAGTTCGGTGTCACCAATTACATTTTCCAGATCTTTTTCAGAGCAGAATTTCATTGGCCCATACTCGCCGCGTTTGAACTGATTTTCGTCGGCCTTGTAGCCCAACTCAATATAGTCAACACCGGACTGGTTCACCGCTTGAAAAACACCACGAACCAAATCATCAGTGAACAGGTGATTGTTCATCAACCCGCCATCGCGGATAGTACAATCTAAAACTTTTATTTCTTTTCGATACATAATAATAAAACCTCTCAACGGGTATATCAGGCATCCGTCCAAACGGATATTTCAGACACCCGTCCCAATGGGCATTAAAGATACCCGGGTGAAACAAAATTGCAGTATAATTTTCAACAAATTGGAGAAATTGATTATATTTCCATTGTCGTTTTCCGTCAATCAGATAATTACGCTTTTCTCCTTTAAACCCTTTATTGACAGAGACTTTTAATAAAATCGGCTTATTTGAGACAAACCATCTACCCGGTTTTCAACAAGTAATATCTAGGAAATTACATCTAATTATGCAAAATACTTACTCTTTTTGGGTCGTAAAGCAAGAACCTTCGGCATACAGCTGGCAACAGTTTGAAAAAGATGGCAGTACATATTGGGATGGGGTGCGCAACTACCAGGCAAGAAATAATTTAAAGGCCATGAAAAAAGGTGACCCTGTTCTTTTTTATCACAGTGTGATCGGCAAAGAAATAGTAGGGATTGCCAAGGTCACTCGAGAATTTTATCCCGATCCAACAACGGATGACGAACGCTGGGTTGTCGTAGACTTAAAACCCATTAAGGCATTTAAAATTCCTGTTTCTCTTGAGGATATCAAGGCTCACAAAGAACTCTCGGAAATTGCGTTGATCAAACAATCCCGACTTTCAGTCATGCCTCTTACTAAAAAGGAGTTTCAAATTCTATTAAAGCTTGGAAAAACAACTCTGCCTAAATAACCATCGCCGGCACTTTGGCGCACCTGAAAATTCTTGCTGATATTGTGATTGACTTAAATTATCCGGAAGTATAAATTCAAAAATCCTTGATCAATAACAGGGGTATACAATGAGATATATTTTATTAGCATGCTTATCTTTCCTGGCTCTTGCCTGCTCGGGTGATGTCAACGAAAATCAGACTCGCGAAATCAAACCGGTGCCAACTGAAAACAAATCCGTCAATCCACTACAACCACAAGCCCAACAACCTGAAAAACATATCAGTGGTAGTGGAGAGACACGTATTTCCGGAGCCTCCTCTTCTTCGCATATAAGTGGACAATGATCAGAGGACTGGCATTTTTGTTGTGCTTCCTAAATCTTTCAGACTCTGCCTTCGCAGGCAATGAGGTAATTCCAGAATGTCACGCGCACATCAAGCCCTTGCATATAGAAAGGGAGCGGGTAGCTCAAATGGACGGCATCTGGGGATTGTTTGAAAAAAATCGTGCACTTCAGGGTAACTCCGTCATCGCCATCGATCTGGACAAAAAAATCAATTCAATAATTTTCCACCTGCAATACCTCTGCGATACTCTCAATGGAATTCCCATGAACGAAATGGCGCGCTATGTGCGCGATGGCATCAACAAAAAAGGCGAAGACGGTTTTCGTAGAGAACTGATTGTTCTCGGAAAGACGGAGTCAGAAATCGATATATGGTTTGAGTTCACTCGTTTTTCCCTTAAAAATATAAAGCGCGCTTTAAACCTAAAGTCTGTGTTGCGATCTATAAAAGGCTCAGCCACTTTTTTTGATTCTTATGTATCTTTGGCCCATAAAATTGACCGCCGCGGGGTTGAGGGTTCTATCAAGGCAGATGCTATTAAAAAATATGTCATAGAGCTTTCCAGCAGAATGGATAGTTTTTATAATACAGACCCCAATATACTTCAGGCTATAACAGAAAATGCAAGGATACCTTATTATGATATCAATGAAAGTTCTGGCGGCTCCTGACTTTTCCAAATAATAATATGAATATAAAAAGAGGTTAACTATGGGCAACTATTTAGTCATTGGTGGAAGTGGTGTTATGGGCCAGGCCGCAATTAAGGCTGTTCGCAAAAAGTTTGGTGGCGATGCCAATATCATCGCCAACTGGTTTGGCAAGGAAGATCCGGAATTTACAATTGAAGGTGCAGACCAAACTATTTATGGGGATATTTCTGATACGAATTGCATGGACAAAATGAAATCTGGAAATCCGTTTGACTATATGTTTTACGCCACCGCTTTAGGTGAAGTGGGTGTCCCCATAAAGGAGGCCCAGCCAGAGTCTATCGCCCAGTCCAATCGACTGTCATTTGATCCTATTGCCGTGCTTGAAGAACGGCTTGATATAAAGACCACAGTGGCCTATTCGACGTTTTATGTGATCCGTCATCAATTAGCAACTTATGGGGCCATGGGATACTCCAAAGAAGCCATTGAAAAATGGGCTCTCGAAACTGGAAAATCTCAGCATGTCTGCATTCGCGCCGGTCTTTTTGAATCGCAGTCGTCAAGAGGAATAAAGCTGCTTTTGCGAAAGTCCGCAAAACACCCGGAAAATATTAAGGATCCTTTAATGAAAGGCTATTTTTCTGGCAAAAGTTCCAAAGAGGGCATAAAGGAATTTGAAGAAGGTATTTTTAAAGAAGAAAAAGAAGCCTATGGAGATTGCAGAACCAATGCAGAAGACCTCTATCAGGCACATCTAACGCTTTTTGAGTCCGAAAACCCAATATTCGTTAACGTATGCGGAAAAAAAATATGGCTGTCAGATGAGCCACAACTGCTCAAGGATTATTTCTAATAAAAAAAAATGATTTTTCAATGGATTTTAATTTATTGAGAACAAACCAGATATAGCTCCATTTTTTCCAATTGCATTGATTTAATTCATTTTTTATTTCATAATTACATATCGTGTTATCAAAATTCAAATCACTTAATAGCGGTCAATCGCCTTCTTTTGTCTTAATATTATGAACGATAATTCTACTGAAAATAAATCTTTGGTTCGGTTTTCGCCTGATGAGAACTTGAATACACTTTTACACAGTGTAGTGAATGAAGTGACCGTTTATGCTGAACAACTCGGCGGGCAAATAAAAAAGATGACCGACATTGGTCGTGCACTTTCGGGTGTTTATGATCTCAACACGCTTCTTGAAATGATCGTCGACCAAGCGCGAAATTTCACCAATGCCGATGCAGGCACGCTTTATATTGTCGAAGACAACACTCTGCGTTTTCAAATCGTACAAAACGACAGCCTCAAAATCCGCATGGGAGGGAAAACCGGAGAAACCATCCCCTTCCCACCCGTTGAGCTAAAAGAATCCAACGTCTCTGCTTTCGTTGCCTTAAAAGGAAAATCGGTCAACATACCCGATGTTTATGATACGGATTTATTCGACTTCACTGGGCCTAAAAAATTCGACCAGTCTACGGGATACCGCTCCAAATCCATGCTAGTGGTTCCCATGAAAAATCATGAAGACGATGTTATTGGAGTCCTACAATTACTCAATGCTACCAATCCGGTAAACAATGAAGTCATAGCGTTTTCACAGGACTACGAAAACCTTTCTGAATCTCTGGCATCGCAGGCAGCCGTTTCCATTACGAATGCAAAGTTAATAGCAAATATGACAGAACTATTCGAAGCATTCGTTAAAGTAATGGCAACAGCAATCGATGAAAAGTCGCCGGTCACTGGCGGGCATATCCGGCGCGTTGCCAATTTGACACTCACTATGGCGGAGGTCATTCATAATAATGAGGATGGTGTATTCAAAGACAAAACATTTTCTCCAGATCAAATGTATGAGTTGCGAATTGCCGCCTATATGCATGACATTGGCAAGGTAACCTCGCCGATAGAAATTGTAGAAAAAGCTAAAAAGCTACAGACCATATTTGACCGTATCCATTATATCCGCTTGAGATTGGATTACATGATTCAAAAAGTCAAACTTGAAGCTCAAGAAAAGAAAATAGCATTGTTGGAGAATAAAGCAGTTACCGGTGAGATAAAAAAAATCGAATCGGATTCAGAAAAACAAATTCAGGCGTTAGAGGACATACGCACTTTCATAAATAAATGTAATGAGCCCGGGGAATTCCTGGAAGATGAAACCATTGAAAGACTCAAAGAAATATCGCAGAAAACTTATGTTGACTACCAAGGCCAGGAGCAACCCTTTTTAAGCGAGGACGAGTTGACCAACCTTTCGATCCGCCGTGGCAGTATTACTGAAGCGGAAAGAAAAAAGATGCAGGATCATGCGGCGGTTACTCTAAAAATGCTAGAACAAATTCCATTCACCAAAAAACTGAAAAACATACCCAGTTTTGCAGGTGCGCATCATGAGTTCATCAATGGCAAGGGTTACCCGCTAGGCTTGAAGGGGGATGAAATCCCGTTTGAAGGGAAATTGATGGCTGTCACAGATATTGCAGAAGCCCTGACGGCTTCCGACAGACCATATAAAAAAGCAATGCCGCTGGAAACGGTATACAGGATCCTCCGATCCATGGCAGGAAATGGCGAGCTCGACAACGATCTGGTAGAATTATTTATTGATCAGGAAATATATAAGATTTACCAGAAAAAACACGAAACCGCTTCAGCAAATAGCTAACTTCAGCAAACTCATTTCCGCCGTTCCCTGGGACACTCCTGCTCCACAAAAGAAAACCCTCAGCCCCCACCACGCACATTACATACAGTACAACTATTTTGTCTTAGGCTTATAGGGTCCCGTACGCAAGTAGTTGTCGTTCATCTTCACATGCACGTCAATTTGAGGGGCATCCTGTTCTTTTCCCTCTGGGTGTCCATCATCAAATTTTTTAGATAGCAGGTTCTTGGTTTTATTTGATAGGATGGTAGCCCTTTTTTTTCTAGTGCGTGTTTTGCGAACTGCAAACGCTTCCTTATACTTTTTTTTGTCCTCATGGGACATATTTAGAATCATAATACCTCGACTGGTAAACTAAGTTTTTGCCTTTAACAGATTACGCTAATTTCTACCTAAGTTGGAATTTTTTATGCCTATTGAGAAAATTAAAAACTCACTAAAGGATGAGAATATTCAGAAATCGGTGCTGATGGTATCCATCAATGAATTGGATCCCTTCGAGATCGCGCGCCGACTGAACGAATTTTCGACGGATGACAAGGTCCGTATTTTTCATCTTCTAGATAGTGACAGCAAACGCCAGGACTTACTCTATGAAACCGATATGGACAGCCGCCTGGAAATTCAGGAAACACTGGACAATGACTACCTGGCCCGTCTCCTGGATGAAATGGCTGAAGACGAAGCCACAGATATAATTCAGGAGCTTCCCAGCGATACTCAGAAAGATATCCTGAGCAAAATACAGGATGCAGAAGTCATAAAAGACTTGATTCAATATGGCGAGGAAACCGCCGGCGGATTAATGACCCCGGAATTCAATAAAATTAAATGGAACCAGCCAGCTGCTGAAATTTTCACAAAAATAAGGCAGGATTCCAGTTCCGATACACAGCCGTATTTTTATGTCGTGGACTCTCAGGATAAGTTGTTAGGTTTTTTTAAGTTACGGGATTTGTTGAATGCCCCGGCAGCGGCTCCGGCTGAAGAATTTATCCGAGCCGAAACTCCTAAAATAAAAATCAATGATCCTTGCGAAAAAGTTGCCAATGTGATGGGTCAAGAGCACCTCAGCATTTTACCCGTAGTGGATGAGAACAATGTGATTCAGGGCGTTGTCACTTTTGATGATGTCATCCGTGTCATTGAAGATATCGCCAGTGAAGATATTTACACGATGGTCGGAACAGCGAAAGTGGATCCTTTCGCCAAAAAGACCAGCAGCAAAATCATAGCACGTGCCCCCTGGCTTTTTACAACGTTTGTCGGAGGAATAATCAGCGCGTGGATACTAAGTTCGTTCGACGGTACCCTCTCAGAATATGCCGCAATCATTTTGTTTATTCCTTTCGTAATTGGACTTGCAGGCAATGTGGGAATTCAAGGAGCGACTATTATCGTCAGGGGACTTGCCACGGGAGACATTCAAGAAGACAATATTGCCCATATTGTGAAAAGTGAAATTGTGGTAGGAGTTCTCAATGGAACTATTTTTGGAATTCTTTGCGGTGCCCTAATCAGTGTTACTGCTGGAGTTTTATTAAATGCAGACCCTTTGTTGGGACTCGTTGTAGGCACGGGTATAGTTCTGGCGGTGTCTGTCGCGTCTCTTGTGGGTTCTCTTACGCCAATTCTCTTTATCAACCTTAAAATTGACCCGGCAATAAGTACCGGGCCTGTCATAACGGTAGTCAACGATATAATCGGCCTGGCAATTTATCTTGCTACTGCAAAATATATCCTGACAGCATTCTAGTCAATCTTTTGCAGGTTCTTTTAATGTAATTTCAATAATCGCCGTATCCACTTCCACATATTCTCCTTCCAGCACATAGAAATCTTTTACTCTACCTTCTACTTCTGAAAGCAGGGTAAAATATCCTTCAGAGATTATCTCAGCTACCGCAGTCCCGGGCACCACTTTATCCCCTTTTTTAACCAGAAATTTATCTACCTTTCCTGATGTCATGGTGTTATACATGGGGGCCATGAGAATATAATCCTCCATCAATGCTTCCTCCAAAAAAAGGTGTAGTTTTAAAATTCAAAAACGGCAACCCATATGAAAATAAATATCGGCGATAGACTTTACGAGCCTTTATCGAGAAACACCGGCGAGGTGCTCTCAGTGATGGAACATCCCAGCGGGAAGATCATAAAAGTCCGCTGGCGACTCGATGACCATTTAGCGCATGATACAGAACTGTTTTACAAAAAAGTAAAACGCTGTATTCGCGATGGACTCTACGAACATACTCCTAAGGTTTAGTGCTTATAAACGGTATGCGAAGGACGTCCCGCGAGAATATTCAATTTGCCCCAGTTCACCACACTCTTGAATTTTTCTGAAGCCATAAAAGCATCAAACGCTTTTTCCTCACTCCATTCTGAAACAATCAAATAGGACTGCGCATCACTGACATCTTTATAAAGAAATGATTTAGAATGCCCCTCCATTTCTTCCATAACTTTTAATACGGCAATAAAAGCATCTTCAAAAATCTTTTCCTTGCCGGGTATCATTTTGTAATTCATTCCAATAGTGACCATTAACATTTTCCTTTCTAATAATCAGGCAACCAGTTGTAATTCTTCCTGATCGCCTATTTGTAAAATCAGTATATTATCAATTCCGTACTTCTTTTTAATGGCATGGATATTATCTTTTTTATGACCAAGATACAAAGAAACTTTTCGTGAAGGCACTTTAAATGTAATAGCCTGTGGAACTCGCTGTAATTGATCGATCAGATCGTACATTTTGTCTCTGGCAATCAAGCTATCAACCAAATACCTGAAGGCAGGATGGTATGGGCCATCCACAAGACTCTCAAGCATGGACGGGTCGGGATGCAAACCGACCCGAATCACAGGTATATTTTCACTTTCAAACGCGATTAAAGCATCCTTAACCAACCGAACCATTCTACTCAACTTCCAGGGATGGTATTCCCCACGTTTATGCATTTCGTATAACTCTGTATTCTTAATAACCAGGGTTGGATAAATTCTCACGAAATCCGGCTTCAATCCAATAACATCTTTTACGGATTGCATAAAAATAGTTTCATCATCTTCAGGAAGCCCCGGCATGAGTTGCAAGCCGAGTCCCAATCCATTTTCCCTGATGCAATGGACAGCGGTTTCAACAATTCCAAAATCACAAGGCCTGCCGACCGCTTGTAATACCCTGTCATTCGTGGATTGAATTCCTAATTCAACGATTTGCACATTATTGTTTTTAAGCAACGAAACATTGTCGTAATTGATCAAAAGACTATGGGTAGAAACCCTTATTGAATGAACTTCACCCGAAGCGATCCATGGCTGGACGGCATGCAGAAGTTGCTCTTGCCTTGCATGCAACAAGCCGGTAAAGCTGCCACCATAAAAAGCTACCTCACGTTTTTGCGGTAAGCTCCCTGATTCAAAAACATCCAAATACGATTGAATGGTTTGCTGAACCCTGATTTCGTCACTTTGCTGATTCACCCCGGTGATTTTAGACTGGTTACAAAACGCGCAACGGTACGGGCAGCCTTCATGGGGAATAAAAATAGGGATAATTAACTGATTCCGTTTTTTCATTAAAATAAATCAAGTTGAATTAAAAATACCGTGACAAAAAATCAAGGAATTGGTCTAACGATTGCCAAATTCCAATCGCTACAAGAGAAAGAAAAAAAACACCTAAACTGACACTGAATCCGAAGGATATTTTTGAGGCGATCGTTTCCGCCCCAAATTTAAGAGGCTTGTCATCTTCGGGAATGGGATCTCGTTCGTAAGGCAGCTTATTGGCCATAACCATTTCCCTATCTATAAACGGCGATACATCTTCTCAAACTCTTGTTTAAAAGAAACCATGGCAGAATTCATTTCATCCAGCCTGCCGATCAATATCTTAAGAAGATGATCTTTAAATTTATTTAAAATCGCCGGGTCTAAAGTTTTAAGAAGATAACTATCCATTTTCAGCACAACCACTTTTTTCTTAGCAATCACATTTGTTGATCGAGATTTTCCTGTGATCAAAGGCACCTCACAAAACATAGCTCCGGCATTTAATGTATTCAATTCAGCATCGGGAATCTCGTTTTTAGTTATCGCAAGGCTGCCCTTGAGAAGCACAAAAATGGTGGAGTCTTTTTCTCACTGCCGAATAACATATTCACCCCTTTTGTACTCAACAATAAGGCTATCCATCGTTGCCATTGCTTTTTTTTCGTTGCGAGTGAAGGGCTTAAAGAACGGAATTTCTTTCATCATCCAGTTTTCTGTATTTAATTATCGTCGACACATTCGCAAGTGCCATCGGCAGACCAGGTAACAGTCATATAACTGGGAAAAACCGTGTCCTTGTCATAGTTGGCCAATTCGATTTGTTCGCAGGTCAAGTTGAGAACCCCTTCTAAATTGGCACCATTTAAAAAGGTATCCATCAGTTCAGCCCCCTTCAAGTTGGCACCCGATAGATTCGCTTCACTTAAAACTGCCTGCGTTAAGTCAGCATCTGACAGATTGGCCTCACTGAGATCTGCACGAATCAAATAGGCCGCTGTCAAATCGGCTTTCTCCAGTTGAGCTCCACTCAATTTCGCCTCCATGAGTTTGGCATTACACAGGTCCACCCCATGCAACTTGCCCTTGGATTCCTCTATTTCTTTTTTTCTGAGAAGCCAGTCTTCAATCATACTGAATAAATTTAATAAAGGTATAAAGGAGTGTATTCTATCTCATATTTTATCGAGAATCGGCAATTTTATTACCATTGGAGTTTGCGGCAATTTTTTCCATGGCAATTTCTGCGGCGGCCTGCTCTGCTTCTTTTTTACTGCGCCCTAAACCTTTTCCCTTCTCCTCCTGTTTAATTATAACAACCACTTCAAATTCTTTAGCATGATCGGGGCCAATTTCCCTGACAACTTTATAGGAAGGGATACAAGCCAGCTTATTTTGTGTATACTCCTGCAAATCACTTTTAAAATCCCTGAAAGACCAGGATTCTGCGGTTTTTTTAATTTCCTCTACCAGCAAAGGTAGAAAAATTCCAGAAGCTGCGCCTAATCCACCATCGCGAAACACCGCCCCGGCAAGGGCTTCAAACGCATCGGCAAGAATAGAAGGTTTCTTTCTTCCACCCGACAGGTCTTCGCCTTTGCCCAACAAAAGGTAGCTCCCTAATTCCATTTTATGAGCCAGTTTTGCAAGGCAGGATTCATTGACCACTGCCGCGCGAATCTTTGACAAGGTTCCTTCAGCAAAATCACTAAATTCTTTCACTAGATAATCGCTAACCAGAATATCCAAAACAGAATCACCCAAAAACTCCAGGCGCTCATTATGCTTGAGATTTTCACTTTTTTCGTTAGCGTAGGACTTGTGGGTGAGAGCTTTACTGAGCAACGCTAAATCGGAAAATTTATATTTTGTTCGGTCCTGAAGGGAGTCTAACTCCTGCATACGTGTATCAGAAAAATCCATTTGCAAATTTATCCGGAGAATTTTTTAAAAACAAGGACGCCATTCGTGCCACCAAAACCAAAGGAGTTGGAAAGACATATATCCACTTTCGCATCACGGGCTTGATTCGGCACATAATCCAGATCGCATTCCGGATCAGGTGTGGTGTAATTTATGGTGGGAGGCAGGGCTCCTTTTTCAAGAGCCATAATGGAGAAAATTGCTTCGACCCCTCCCGCCGCGCCTAAAAGATGTCCGGTCATGGATTTTGTTGAACTGACAGCGGGAACATTATCTTTAAAAACGGTTTTGATGGCTTGCGTTTCCGTTGCATCGGCAGCGGTC
>Ga0066376_10005176_pt1 | contig 11149 bp, 9 predicted proteins | sample Knorr_S15_td_Bot_FD_77009 | JGI IMG/M metagenome (GOLD analysis project Ga0066376, IMG submission 77009) | Marine microbial communities from Southern Atlantic Ocean transect - Knorr_S15_td_Bottom_ad_5009_LV_A | ecosystem: Environmental > Aquatic > Marine > Oceanic | place: Southern Atlantic... | reverse complement strand
GAAGGCAATTTTGACACCTATGAAAAACAACGTAACGAACGACTTGGAATTGACCCCAATGAACCGCCTCGATTCCGCTACAAGAAACTCATTTAGTATGTATAATATCGCTAGCTAAACGCACAAACAATTTTTTTTACAACAATTACACGCAAGGAAACACCACGTGACCATTTTACGCATTGGCTCCACACCTAAATATTCATCAAACTTCGACAAAGCATTTAGCGCTGGCAGGAAGAAAAAATCATCCACAAAAGCTAAGAAGACATCTTCTCGCAAGAAGAAAAAATAGACTGTTTTCACTGTCTTGGTCCACTAAAACGACAGATTACAATCCACAATTGCTTTCCCTCTAATTGGAGAACACCGAATGAAAATTCACTTACGTTACTGCTCAGCCTGAAACTACGAACCCAAAGCTGTCAGTTTGACAGCCAAAATTCTGATGCAATTCAAACAACAAGTTAGCAGTCTTGAGTTACAACCGGACCAGGGTGGTTGCTTTGAACTAACCATCGGCGATGAATTGATTTATTCCAAACTGGAAACCAAAGAATTCCCCGATGAAGACCAAATGATCGCGGCGATCGCCGAGCGAATCTCCTGATCAACGGATCATTGAGTATTCGCCTCGCGACTGTTACAAATTCGAGAAGGTATAAACCGTGTCTCTGAAAATTGGATTTATCGGTGCTGGTCAAATGGCGACCGCGCTGGCACGAGGCTTCGTAGCGTCTCAAGAGACGGACGTTGGCCCGACGATTTCATTCTTCGATCCATCTCCAGAAGCTTGTGCCAATTTCTCGGAATCCATCTCAGCAGCAACGCTCTTGGCAGACGCGGCCCAGGTTGTCGCCACAGCTGACATTGTATTTTTGGCCGTCAAACCCCAGATTCTCCCGGCTGTACTAGACTCCATTGCTGCAGTCGTCACCACCGATGTATTGTTAGTGTCAATCGCCGCTGGAGTGACGCTCGACGTTATCTGTGGTCGAACTGGCAGCGACCGCGTTATCCGCGTAATGCCAAATACGCCATGCCTCGTTGGCAAAGCGGCTACCGCCTTTAGCCCCGCCCAGGGTGCAACTGCCACAGATTGTGCCGCGGTGCAGAACTTACTCGATAGCGTTGGAATTACCTACCAATTACCCGAACAGTGTTTAGATGCCGTAACTGGTCTCAGCGGTTCCGGACCGGCTTACATATATACAATAGTCCAAGCACTCTGCGACGGTGGCGTCGCCATGGGATTACCTGAGGATGTTGCGCTGCAATTGGCTGCCCAGACTGCAACAGGGGCTGCCGAGATGATACTGCAAACGGGTTTGCCACCGCAGCAACTTATCGATCAAGTCACCAGTCCGGGTGGGACCACCCTCGCCGGCCTAAAAGTAATGCACGATGAGAAGATATCCGCTACCATAATTAAAGCGGTACAAGCCGCGACGAACCGATCAATCGAACTAGGTAAATCATAGAATCCACACATCGTAAATCCGCGTGAAGGAAATTGGGGAATGTCACTTTTCGACGATCCAAACTATCGCTGGCGAGACACTTTCCTTGTGTTGTTTGACGACGAACAACGACCAACGATCGAGCTTGCTTTATCAGCGATTCAGCAGATCGGTAAGTTCAAAGTGCGGAATTCATCTGAATCTGAATCTCGACTTATTGAGTCTATAACGATTACTTCCAGCGTTGACCTAGTGGGACTTGAAATCCTCTATGTCGCGGGTGACGAAGTGGTCGAGGAAATTGAGGCACTCGTCATGGAGCTTGCCGAAGATGCAATGCTACTTGGCAATGAAGATTCGTTGACCCAACTGTCAGCAGCCAATGCCCGACTTGATATTCTACATTTCGAGAAAATCACAGAGAACTCCAACGGGCCGAGTGACGATGATGAACTTATGGACCCTGGATCGTTGCTCGCCGTATCGGCTGCTTTGGCTAACTTGGTTAGCGGCGTCGCCGTCGACCCCAGTTCAGCGTCATTTGTATAAATCAGTGGTAGCATCCCCCGCAATCGCGGGATATCAGCCCTAGTTAATTTTATTTCATCACGGACATTATTTTAGCCCTAACCAAAAAGCGCGAAGGAATAGAAAACGATGCAAGCCAAGGAAATTAAAAACGGCGCAGTCGTCAACTTCAACGGAGCTCCTGTTATTATCCAGGGCATCCATGTCCAATCACCGTCTGCCCGCGGCGCAGCGACCTTATACAAATTCCGCGGACGTAACTTAGTAACCAAACAAAAGGTCGATATCACACTCAAAGGTACCGAGTCGCTAGACGAAGCGGATTTCCAAAGACAAGCAGTTACTTTGATGTACACCGATGCGACTGACGCCCACTTTTTGGATTCTGGTACCTACAACCAGTATTCCATCGCGCTCGAAGACGTTGCCCATGAAATGCAATACATTACCGAGCAGCTCGCAGGCGTTTTGGCATTAATCTATAACGACGAATGTGTTGGCGTCCAAATTCCAACAACAGTTGAGCTGCAGATCACCCAGACGGATCCGGCTGTCAAAGGAAATTCGGCAACCAGCCGTACCAAGCCCGCAACGTTATCGACGGGAGTGCAAATCCAAGTGCCTGAATATCTGAAACAAGGTGAAACCATCAAAGTCGACACGCGCGAGAATCAATTCTTAGGACGGGCGTAACACAACCAGCAATGCTAAGGGACGTAAAAACACCGCGTCATTATTATCGTCCCAGGCGGGGTCGACCAAGAAACTCGTGAACCGTGCGACTCGGTCTGGCGGAATCATCTGCGGCCATAAACGACGGAAACCAAAAACTGCTAGTCGTGGTCGAGTTTGCCGCTCGCGCCGCCGCTGAATTGCGGGAGCCAGTCGGAGGTCGATGAACCAACTGGGGCTTCTCGTAGAATGGATTCAAGAAATTAACTGTCTTGTTAACACTCCTCTTGGTCGTGCGGTGCAACTTGCTCAAGCCAGCAGGAATATCTGCCGGATCTGGCAGTTCAATCCACGCCGGCACTAAGTCAACCTCCGGCATTTTGACGGTTGCCCATTTCGGCCACGTAGGCAGACGCATGTCGGTTTTCGTTAAAATATTGAGCGGATTCAATTTATTAAAAGACCATGTCTGTTGAGCCACAACCCGCATGGGACTCAACATCATCACAACGACGACCACAATCACCACGATAATGTTGCGATTAGAAGCACCACAAACGGCGAACCTGATGCCGCAGCCCATTTGTGGTCCGTGTGTTATGGCTTGTTGATTGATTTGTTTATTGGATATTTTGAAGGCCATTAATAAGTAATAACAAAGGACTGCTGGTTGCGACAGCGTACCTAAGCACACTTTGTCACGCTGTGGCTTTGCACCGCGGAACAAACTCTCGCAGATGCTTATGATTGTGTCCAGAGCGAATAAGCGTAAAATAAGGAATATGAATGAAACCTCCCTGACCGCCGATTCACCTTCCACTGAGATTGCATTAATCCTCGGAACCGCTGGTCATATTGACCATGGCAAAACTGCTCTGATCCACGCGCTCACAGGGAAAAACACCGATCGGCTCCCCGAAGAACAAAAACGTGGGATTACAATCGAGCTCGGATTTGCTCAACTGCATCTAAAACCATTCAAATTAGGTATCGTCGACGTTCCTGGGCACGAGAAGTTCGTCCGCAACATGCTCTCTGGTGCAACGGGCTTAGATCTAGCAATGCTTATCGTAGCGGCCGATGATTCCGTAAAACCTCAAACACTGGAACACCTCGAAATCCTGCGGTACCTCGATATTGCAGCAGGTGTTATTGTGATTACTAAAACGGACCTCGTGGATGACGATCTCTTGGAACTCGTTGAGGAAGAGATTCGTGAAATTTGCAAAAACACTTTTCTGCAAGACGCACCTGTTGTTCATACCAGCGCACATACCGGCGGCGGAATTGATGAACTCAAAAAGATACTCCGGCAACAATGTCAGGGTATTGTTGATAGTCAATTAAACAAACAATCCGAGATGTTTCGCTTAGCCATCGACAGAAGCTTCACACTCGAGGGGCACGGAACGATCGTCACGGGCAGCGTCACAAGTGGTCAATTGAATGTTGACGACCAAGTTACGCTTGAACCAAGCGGTGATGTTGTCCGCGTTCGCAGCCTACAAAATCACGACCATTCAGTGGATTCCATTGTCCGCGGCGAACGCGCTGCTATCAATCTAGCCGGCATTAAACCCCACCAAATTCGTCGAGGCATGGAATTAGCATCCGCTGGTTTTCTTCGACCACACAAGTTACTGTCAGTATCACTCACCGTTTCCGACGCGGCCCAACACCCTTTAAAAAACCACAGCCGCACTCAATTGCACATTGGCACGGCCAACATCCCTTTGTCAGTCAAACTGCTGGACGCTGAAGTACTCTTTCCCGGTGAAACCGGACTGGCCCAACTCGCCTTAGACCACCAAGTCGTGTGCACTTGGAACCAGCCTTTTGTTCTGCGACTGGAATCGCCAGTAACAACCATTGCCGGTGGCAGAATTCTGCATCCACGAGCTAAGCGAATCGTGTTTGACGACCAAGAAAGTCTGCAGTTTTTAGGTCAACTTGCCGCCGCAAATCCTGATATCACACGAATCGAAGCCGCTATCTTCCTCGCGGGGCTACCCCCAACCAGAACCGATGCGTTGGAGCTTTTAACGGGAGTCGCTGACACTGAACAACTTGTCTTGCAACTACTTGAATCTGGCGCCGTCTTTGATTATCCCCCTTCGGCAACCGGTAGTAACACTCGGCTGAATCTTGTTCATCCAATTGCGCTTCGTCGAATCTGGCCCCAAGTCCAGAATATTTTACAAAAAGAGCACGACCGAAACCCACTGAAAACAAATCTGGCCATGGCGCCTCTCAGAACTAGGCTCGCTTACCTCGGCACAGAACATCAAATCAATCAAGTTTTTTCGCATTTCCAACGACAGGGACATCTGACTTTGCATAGCGGCAACGTCACGTTAAAAGGGCAGGGACCTCAACTCACAAAAAACGAACGAAAACTGCTCGAAGCAACAGTCCAGCAAATTCGTCAAGCGGGGATTAACACGATGCTTGTTAAAGAAATTGAGAGTCAAGCAGGTGCTCATAAATCTGCGGTCGCGCAACTACTACAAGTTGCCGTGGCTAATAATGAGTTAGTCGAAATATCGTCAACCTACTTTATCCACTCAGATGTCTTGCAGGAAATAAAACAACAGCTGCAAAATCAACTCGATCCCCAGAAATCTTATACAATGTCCGAACTCCGTAGCATTCTCGATACCACTCGAAAATACGCCGTACCTTTGTGCGAATATTTCGATCGTATCGGTTTTACTATACGTAACAATGACCAACGGCAACTCTGTAGCGAACAACCCTTGTCGCCAGAGAGTTAGCAATACATGATTAATTGTTAGGTGCTTGGCCTATACGTCAATCCATACCTACAGCAAAAGAAACTCGCAACCTCTCACTTGCAATAAACATGAATGAACTACTACGACAACTTCCATCAATCACTGACATTTTGGCACAAGCTGAAATTCAGGCATTGCTGCGCAGTATCCGGCAAGAAACGGTTGTCGCCGCAGCCCGCCATGTGCTTGATTCAATCCGCCGTGACATCCTCGCCGAAAACGACTCGACGTCAACCTCGCTCGAGGCAATTACGCAGTCAACCATCGTGGCCCTTAAGCTATATCAAGCAACCACATTAAAGTCTGTGATAAATGCAACGGGGATATTGTTGCATACTGGATTGGGTCGAGCCCCTCTGCCTGCGGTCGCGTTAGAGGCAATCACCCAGATTGGGAAAGGCTATGCCAGCGTGGAAATAAATCTGCAATCCGGTAAACGATCCAATCGCGCCGATGCTGTGGAAAATAAACTGCGGCATCTGTTCGGTTGTGAAGCGGCGACTGTCGTCAATAATAATGCCGGAGCCACGTTGTTAGCGTTGTCGGCACTAGCCGATGGTAAACAAGCAATTGTGTCACGCGGTGAATTGGTCGAAATTGGCGGTAGTTTTCGCATGCCCGATGTGATGAATGCTAGCGGCACTCAGATGTGCGAAGTCGGAACAACAAATAAAACGCGCGCGGTAGATTACGCTAACGCCATTAATGACAACACTGCCGTATTGATGAAGATCCATTGCAGCAACTACCACATTGCCGGGTTTAGCGAAAGCGCGACCATTGCCGAATTGGCCACCGCAGCCCACGACCATGACTTACTGCTCATCGATGACATCGGATCCGGTGCTTTCTTCGACTACACAAAATTCGGCATTCAACAAGAACCGATGCCAGTTCAGAGTTTGAGGGATGGTGCAGACGTTGTGCTCTTTAGTGGAGATAAATTACTTGGCGGACCCCAGTGCGGTATCATTATTGGAAAACAAGCCTGCCTTGATCGTATTAATAAACACCCATTAATGCGTGCCCTACGTTTGGATAAAACTATCTATGCGGCACTTTCGGCAACGCTGGACATCTATTTAGGCCCCCACCCAGAACAACACATCCCACTGTTGCAGTTGCTCGCAGAACCCATTGATCAGTTGCAACAGCGTGCCGAGGCAACTGCCAAGACGATCCAAGAGAATTCATCCGACGACCTAACTGTTCAGACCGTTTCAGATACTACCTATTTAGGTGGAGGTAGCGTCCCAGGGCAGGAAATTGCAACCGTTTGTATTATACTTGAGCACCAGAACATCTCGCCTGACGAGATTTCGAGGCGATTACGCACTTGCAAGACGCCACTTCTTGGGAGAATTCATGATAACCGCTTCACCATCGACTTCCGTAGTGTGTTTGCCAGCGAAGATTCCAGCGTTGCGGATGCAGTCGTCGCTGCGCTCAATTTATAACCGTTTCGACCGTTAAACCTGCTTTTTTCCAAACCCCCCAGTCGATTCTTGTCATTTTGGGCACTATTTCGTCTCATTAAGACTCGCATTTACCCCCAACCTTAGATAAAATGGAATACCATATAATATCTAGGACGATATGCATCTATTAATATTGATGTGAGATTCACAGCACGGATTGCTTTTTCCAACTAACGTTTTTCGAACTCTATCTGTGATTCCAAAACTACGTCTTCTATATATCGCTAGCTGCCTGCTACTGTTCTTGCCATTGCAAAGTGGCGCACAAGAATGGGTTCGCTCGCGTGAGCACCATGCTTGGGCTCGATTTGACGTACAAAGCTGGAAAACGACCAAAATTCTCACTGACTTGATCGACAATGCTGGCAATATTACATCCACTGTTCGCGTAGTGACCACGACCCGACTGCTCGAAACCGAACTAGATCGGTACGTACTCGAAGTTGATTCAACCGTACAAATTGGTGAACAAAAGGTCAACCATAGCAATCAGAAACTGAAACGTGACATCAACACTCAAGGCGAAGGTTTTGCGGCAGCCGTTGAAAAGGGCACGTTGAAGATTGGAGATAAAGAGTTCAAGGTCGATATCCGCGTCGTTACGTTACATGCTAAACAGGGTAAACGCGTTAGTAGAGTCAGTTTTTGCAAGGAAACCACGCCTCACGTGCTGAAGCGAATAACCACGTATTATGACAAAAAATCAGCACCACTTTACACAACGACATCCGCTGTCACCGAATTTGATGTCAAACAAGACGTCTTAGGAGACGAGAAAACTGTCTGTCGGATTGTTACCACCCACAAGCAAAATGGAACGACAACGATCACTGACGAGTTGTACTGTGCTGATATCCCCGGCGGCATCATTTCGCAGAAAATCATTGATAGAAATGCCGACGATCAAATTACTCGGCGTATTACGCTGGAATTGACTAATTATGCAATCGGCGAACAAGAGAGTCGCCTCCCCATAAAAGAACCAGCCGACAAATAATACCGCTACTGACCTCCCGACACAAACCGGCGAAAATCAACCTCTTTTTTCGGTGACCAAGTTGTCAAAGTGGCTTAATATAGCCATAATTTTACTTCCCTTATTCACTGCAATGAAAAATGCACTGCAATTCAAATTGTTTAGAATTTCCGCATCACTGGGAACGCATTCGGAGCTTCTATTCAGCGAGGCCTGCTTGGACACATGGAAAATAAAATGACGGACACAGCGATCACGTTTGATGACGTACTGCTCGAACCAGCCTATAGCGAAGTCGTACCCTCGGAAGTCAGTGTTGCGACCAGACTAACAAAAAATATTTCGCTAAACATACCGCTTATCAGCTCCCCGATGGATACGGTTACTGAGCACGCCATGGCCATTGCCTTGGCTAAGATGGGCGGACTCGGCATCATTCATAAAAACATGTCTATCGCAAGCCAGACACATGAAGTCAACAAGGTTAAGCGAAGTGCGAATGGGATTATTGTCGACCCAATTACACTAATACCAGAAGCGACCGTCGGTCAAGCTCGCGAATTGATGGATGAAAACAACGTCTCTGGTGTCCCCATCACGCAACCAGATGGATTGCTCATGGGAATACTAACTCGCCGTGACTTGCGATTCTTAAAAGATGTCGATCAAGCAGTCTCCGAGGTCATGACCAAGGATAATCTCGTTACCGCAACAGGGACGGTTTCGCTTGAACAGGCCGAGCAAATATTGACGACAAAAAAAGTAGAGAAACTACTATTAGTAGACGATTCGTTTAAACTGACCGGCTTGATAACGATTAAAGATATCGATATGGTCCAGCAATATCCCGAAGCCTCTAAAGACCTGTTAGGTCGATTGCGAGTGGGAGCGGCGATCGGTGTGTTTGATTTTGAACGAGCCGAGAGCTTAATTGACAAGGGCGTTGATGTTTTGACGGTTGATAGCGCTCATGGTCATTCAAAAAACGTTATTGAAACCGTAAAACAAATAAAAAAACAGTGGTCCATTGATGTCATCGCCGGCAATATAGCGACGCAGGAAGGTTGCCGAGATCTCATCAAAGCTGGTGCCGACGCCGTGAAAGTCGGAATTGGTCCAGGGTCAATTTGTACAACTCGAGTCATTTCAGGAATCGGTGTTCCCCAAATAACAGCGGTTTATGAAGCAGCGCAAGCCGCAAAAGATAGCAATACACCGGTGATTGCTGACGGTGGCATACGTTTTTCCGGTGATATCACCAAAGCAATCGCGGCAGGAGCGAATTCTGTCATGATTGGTGGACTTTTTGCAGGACTTTCTGAAAGTCCCGGACGATTAATCCTCTACCAAGGTAGAACCTTTAAGGCCTACCGTGGCATGGGCTCAATGGGCGCCATGGTTCAAGGATCCAGTGAACGCTACCGCCAAAGTGGTAACGGCAAGCTTGTTCCTGAAGGAGTTGAAGGTCGTGTTCCTTTTAAAGGCGATTTGGCAGACTTTGTCTATCAACTCGTGGGAGGCCTTCGTGCCGGAATGGGTTATTGCGGCACTGCAACAATTGAAGATTTACGCACTGAAGCACGATTTATTCGCGTGACAGCTGCTAGTACACGTGAGAGTCATCCCCATGACATTGCCATTACGCATGAAGCACCAAATTACAGCCCAGACCAATCGTCCGCTAACGACGGCTAATTCCCAATTATGGCTTCACTGGCTAAGACCCTGTCGGCGGGTGATCTTCGGCGTCTTATCCCTTCTTTTCGCCGTACCACTTGTTGCCGTGGAACCAATTCGAATTGTGACATCCTCTGTCACGAAACCTACTCCCATTACGATCGTGACGGTAACAACGAAATTGCCAATTCCTGCGAAACGCGGGACCTCGACAGCAGTCACTGCACAACCACGCACGACGGCTATTCGATCAATTCGCACGATAAAGCTAGCTCCAACTAATAACCCAATACGGCTAACGACACTACAAATAACTCAGAACGTTGACGCAGCACAAGTAGTCAACAATCCGCCGTCAACGTTAAAAGAGTTCAACGAAGGTACAGACGAATTGGTTTCCCCAAGGCCAAATCTCACCAAAATCGTGCCCGTTAATCCTACAGACGCTTTCCCACTAATCCTTGATCCAGTTCCACCAACTGCCGACGCCGATGCCGCTATTGCACTTAATAGCAACTCTCAACCACCAGAAAACCCAACGGCAGTTCCTGACGCCCTAGAACTCACCGTTCCGTTAGAGGCCAATGTCCCTCCTAACCCCGCCGTCATTCCTACGAAACAACCCGTCTCTGCAGCGCCACAGATCGCACCGCTACCAACGGTACAATTTGCTCCTATGCCAATGCTTGGGCTGGGCACCCGAGCAGCAGCACCGCAGCAAAATCTAGTCGCCGTTCTTGATTGCGGCTCACCCGACTGTGAGCGAGCAGCTCAGCGTCTGCAGCCCACCCCTTTGTCAGACATCTCATTAGACATCGCTCCTACCTTTAAGCCAAACTTGGACAATAAACCGCCCAAACTACAAGCCGAAGTCCGAGCCTGGACCAACCGTCAGGGTAAAGTTATCGCATCTGGCCAACTAGCAGATTACACGTTCAGTAAGATCGAAATCAAACTTACAGACGGCACCACCACTAAAATCCCAATGGCGGACTTGAGCGTCGACGATGCCTGTTACGTAGCTGATACTTGGGGTTTCCCAAAACAGTGTCGCATTGGATTAGACACCTATGACTTGCGCAATTGGGAACCAATCACATTCACGTGGAAAGCTTCCGCTCTCACCCAAAAACCACTTTACTTTGAAGACGTACAACTTGAACGCTACGGCCACACGATGGGGCCTTGGTTACAACCCGCAAGATCCGGAGCACACTTCTTCTTGAACATCGCTGTGCTCCCTTATCGCATGGGCATCCATCCTTGGAACGAGTGTCAATATTCACTGGGCTACTACCGCCCGGGATCACTAGCTCCTCGTCAGCTGCCCGCCTTTCCGCTCAACGCAAAAGCTTCGTTGTGGCAAGCTGGCGCAATGATTGGAGGAGTCTACCTCATTCCATAGTTTGACATCCTATTTTTTTCAATCGCTTTCCCGTACTCCTTAAATCACATGTGTTACATAACGGGTCAGTAATAACTGTGAAGCAGTAACCGGGAGCGATTGGCTCAGGCGTCCAGATCCACTTAGGGTCTGTGACGCCTTTGTGTAGCGGTATGACG
>Ga0066376_10005175_pt1 | contig 11149 bp, 11 predicted proteins | sample Knorr_S15_td_Bot_FD_77009 | JGI IMG/M metagenome (GOLD analysis project Ga0066376, IMG submission 77009) | Marine microbial communities from Southern Atlantic Ocean transect - Knorr_S15_td_Bottom_ad_5009_LV_A | ecosystem: Environmental > Aquatic > Marine > Oceanic | place: Southern Atlantic... | reverse complement strand
GAGAACGTGACGTCGTTCGTCTGGGCCGATGTGGTCCCGGCGGTCAGCCCCGCCGCGACTGCGAGCGCGCCGATGCGAGTGCACTGTCTCATCGCGTCTCCTCAAATCAGATATCGAGTCGTCCCTACTGTACTTGAACTGTGACGTAACCGTTGGTCCAGCAGCAGAAGAAACCGCCGGCCATGATGGCACTCTGCCCCCCGGAATCGTCCCACGCCAGCACGCGGACCACGTATTCGCCCGGCTCACTGAACGTGACGGTCGTCTCCGCCTGGGTCGTCGAGTCGACCTCCGGCGCGGTGTCACCGAACGTGACCTCGCCGGGTCCACGATATTTGCTCCAGACGAGTCCGAGACGCGGGGGACGCTGGGCGTTGCGCGCCCTTCGCACTCCGTCATCGGTCGCCCAGACCGTCAGGGCGGTGGGGGTCGACACCGCCGCGTCGAGGGTACCGTGCACGCCCAGAGGTCCCTGCCCTGACTCGCCGGTCGCGCCCGCGAACCGGACGACCGGGGGCGTGTTCCCACTGGTCACCTCTTCGAGCGCCGTGATCTCCCATTCGGGCCGCACGTGTCCTGGAATCGCGATGGTTTCGTTGTTCGCGGTCAAGCTCCAGGTCAACTCGCGGCTGAAGTCATCCGGCACGACGACCGCGAAGACTCCCGTTTGGCGTCGCGGGAGAAAATGGGTGGGTTGTCCCCGATCCGGCGGCCCCGGACTGAACGCGTTCTCGGGCCCGACCGGAATATCGAGGTGCTGTTCGTAGTTGCGATTGAAGTAGCCGAACACCAGACTGCGCGTGCCGTCCGGATTGGGATACCAGCCCTCAAACGACGCGGAGACACTTTGACCCATCGCGTGCGGAATGGGCGCGTCGGCCTTGGTGTCCTGTGCGTGCGCGATCCCGGACATGGCGGTTACCGCCACCAGCAGCGAGAGACCGGCCTGCAGCCGGTAGGGCCTGTTGAGGGTCAACCAACGCACGATGTCTGAAATCTTGACCAACACTCGGTACAGTGTCAACGTCGGAGACTGAAAAAGACACCACGCACAGAGCCATACATGACCTCGCTCATTACCTCAAATACCCACCTCGCCTCAGCCTGCACGCAGTGGTCGACGAAGCCGGCGATCGGACTCGATACCGAATTTTTTCGCGAGCGCACCTATTACCCGTGTCCCGCACTCATTCAGGTCGCCGCCGACGACGCGGTGGCGTTGGTCGACCCGCTGGCTGTCTCCGACTTCACGCCGCTCGACCGGCTGCTCGCGAACGACGCGGTGGTCATCTTGATGCACTCGTGCGGGGAAGACCTGGAGGTCTTCGAGCGGTTGTTCCCGAGCCGACCGACGCGCATTTTCGACACGCAGCTGGCCGCCGCCTTCGCCGGCCATGGATTCTCGTTGGGGTACAGCACCCTGGTGACGGCGCTGCTCGGCGTGGAGGTGGACAAGGGCGAAACACGCTCTGACTGGCTGCGGCGACCGCTCTCCGAGCCGCAGCAGCGGTACGCCGCACTCGATGTCGCGTATCTCGCGCCCATGCACGACCGGCTGTCGCGAGAACTGGAGGCGCTCGGACGCCTGGCCTGGGTAGAGCAGGAGTTTGAACACCGACGCGGTTGCCGGGAGGTGGAGCGACAACCGGAGGCGGCGTACCTCAAGGTGCCGGGTCGAGGGGCGCTGGCGCCACCGGACCACGCCGTCCTCAGGGCGCTCGCCGCCTGGCGTGAGACGGAGGTCCAGGCCCGCGACATGCCTCGGCGCCATTTGATCGGTGACGACGTGCTGGTCAGACTGGCGCGCGTCCAGACGCCCGCGCTCGAGTCGCTGCGGGGCGTCACGAGCCTCTCTCCGCGAGCCCGGACACGCTATAGCGAAGTGATCGCCGCCTGCATCGACACGGCGCGAGCCGCCGGGCCCGACCCGGTGGACACCCCGACGAATCTGCGGCCTCACGCCGCCACGCTGAAGCGCCTCAAGGCGGCGGTGCACCTCGAGGCGGAGACGCAGGCGGTGCCCCCCGGACTGCTGGCCAATCGCCGCGCGCTTGAAGCTCTGGTGGTCAGTTCCGTGACGGGAGCCGATGTACCGGCTGAGTTTCGGGGCTGGCGCTCCGAGGTGATCACCGACGCGCTGCTCGCGTGCCTGTGACTCGACGAGGCCGACACCGTGACGGCGTAGAACCGCCTGGGCGGGGAGAAAACGGCCGCCGTCCGGACAATACACGAGTCGACCTCGTGGTGCCCGGAACGGCAGCTGGGGGTTCGTTCCTGGTCCTACGCTAGACCATGTCCTTGAGCTTCTTGAGCGGAAGGACCTTCACCCGAGTGCTGGCGGGCTTCGCCTTCACATCCATGAGCTCGCCGGGTCGAAACGGATTCGGCACGTTCTTCTTGGCCCTCTGAGCCGGCTTCTTGACCGTCTTGATCTTCAGCAAGCCGGGGATGGTGCACGAACCCACCGAGCCCTTCATGATGTGTCGCCCGATGATCCCCTCGAGCGCGTCGAGCACCGACCCGACCTGCTTCTTGGTCAGCTGGGTACTCTCGGCGATGTCCGCGAGCATCTGGGTCTTGGTCATCGCCGCCTGGAGCCTTTTTGCCTTTGCCAACATCTCCTCCTAAGTGTTGTGTGACACGATAATTCTGCGTCCGACTGGATCCGTTCCCGCCGAACGCGCCTCTCACTGTACACCGTCGAGCCTTTGCCAGCCAGCCTTCGCTTGCGCGGGTGGCGCCACGCGTATCCCGTCGGGCGACGCTCGGCCCGACAATTGTCGCGACCCACGCGAGCGAGGTCGCCCGCCCTGGCCGCACCACGCGGTCTTGATCAACACTTGATGGTCAACCGTGATGGGTCGGCTGACATGCAGCGGCTGCTTCCGTCGCTGGCACATCCCGCATCCAATCAGTCAAGACCGATGACCAATCCAATCGTGGGCGCGACCACGACCCCGGCGCCACGACACACGACGGTGTCCGGGCGTCCGATCAAGGCTCTGTACACACCCGATGATCTCCCGGGGGCGCCCCGCCCGGAACCGCCAGGACGTTTCCCCTACACACGTGGCATCCATGCCAGCGGCTACGGCGGAAAACTCTGGACGATGCGGCAGTTCTCCGGCTTCGGGACGCCGGCCGAGACCAATCAGCGCTACAAGGACCTGCTGGCGGCGGGGGGTACCGGCCTCAGCGTGGCCTTCGATTTGCCGACCCTCATGGGGCGCGACCCAGACCACCCCCTATCGCTGGGCGAGGTGGGCAAGTGCGGTGTCAGCGTGGCGTCCCTGGCCGACATGGAGCGGCTGTTCGAGGGGATCCGACTGGACGAGGTCACCACCTCGATGACCATCAACTCGCCGGCCGCCATGATTCTGGCGATGTATCTGGTGGTGGCTGAGCGACAGCGCGCGGACTGGTCGACACTGGCGGGCACCCTACAGAACGACATTTTGAAGGAGTACATCGCCCAGAAGGAATACATCTATCCACCGCGGCCCTCGATGCGTCTGGTGACCGACACCTTCGGATTCTGCGCACGGGAGGTCCCACGCTGGAACACCATCTCGGTCAGCGGGTACCACATCCGGGAGGCCGGCGCCACGGCGCTGCAGGAACTGGCCTTCACGTTGCGCGACGGCATCGAGTATGTCCACTACGGCATCGAGGCCGGACTCGACGTCGACAGCTTCGTGCCCCGGATCTCTTTTTTCTTCAACGCGCACAGCGACTTCTTCGAGGAAATCGCCAAATATCGAGCCGCTCGGGCGCTGTGGGCGACGGTCATGCGAGACCGATTCGGCGCGACAGACGAACGGTCGCTGAAGCTGCGTTTCCACGCCCAAACAGCCGGCGTGTCGCTCACGGCCCAGCAGCCCTACAACAATGTGACCCGCACCGCCCTCCAGGCGTTGGCGGCGGTGCTCGGCGGCGCCAACTCGCTACACACCAACTCGCTGGATGAAGCGTTGTCGCTGCCGACCCGCGAGGCGGCGTTGCTCGCGCTCCGTACCCAGCAGGTACTCGCCTCCGAGAGTGGGATCACCGACCACGTCGACCCGCTTGGCGGTTCCTATTTCGTGGAGCGGCTGACGCGGGACATGGAGACCGGTGCCCACGCGTACTTCAAGCAGATCGACGAAATGGGAGGCATGGTGGCCGCTATCGAGGAGGGCTTTCCGCAGCGGGAGATCTCCGAGAGCGCCTACCGCTTCCAGCGGGAAGTCGAAGCGGGCGAACGGACCATCGTCGGCGTGAACGGCTTCGTCGACGAAACGCGCACCGGGATCGACACGCTGTATGTCGGTGAAGACACCGCAGAGGCCCAGTGCACGGCGCTGGCCCGGCTGCGACGGTCACGCGACGGCGCGGCCGTCGACCAGGCACTGGGTCGGCTTCGAGAGGCCGCGCTCGGCACCGACAACCTGATGCCGTTCCTACTGGACGCGGTTCGCGCGTACGCGACGGTTGGCGAGATGTGCGACGCCCTACGCGACGTCTGGGGCGAATACGAGGAAGCGGCCGTGGTCTAGTGGTCTAGCCGGGAGTGTCCACCGTCACGCGCTTTGAACGATGCCGGCGCGAACACCCGACACTCGACATCTGAGTCCCGATAGGAGCTCTCCATGACCGATATCCCACCCCCCCGCCACGCGCTTACCCAACTGTCAGACGAGGAAGAACTGTTCCGCTCGAGCATCCGCACGTTTGCCCAGGCGGAGATCGCCCCGCACGTGCGAGAGATGGACGAACAGGCCGCCATGCCTCGGACCCTGATCGACCAACTGTTCGACATTGGGGTCATGGCGATCGAGATCCCCGAGGCGTTCGGTGGCACCGGCGCACCGTTCTTCTTGTCCGTGCTCGCGGTGGAAGAGCTGTCTCGGGTCGATCCCTCGGTGGCCGTCGTCGTCGACGTCCAGAACACGCTGGTCATCAACGCGCTCTTGAAGTGGGGATCGGAGGACATTCGGCAGCGGTTCCTTCCCTCGCTGGCCTCCGGCACAGTTGGCGCCTACGCCTTGTCGGAAGCCGGGTCCGGTAGCGATGCCTTCGCGCTGACCACTCGTGCCATCGAGTCCGGCGACGACTACGTGCTGACCGGGCGCAAACTGTGGATCACAAACGCCAAGGAAGCGGGGTTGTTCATCGTCTTCGCGACGGTGGACTCGGAGGCCGGACACCGCGGCATCACCGCGTTCCTCGTCGAGCCTGACCGACCAGGCTTCCAGGTCGGCAACAAAGAAAACAAGCTGGGTATCCGGGCCAGCAGCACGTGCGAACTGCTCCTCGACGAGTGCCGCGTACCGAAAGCCAACATCCTCGGCGACGTGGGACGCGGATACAAGGTCGCCATCGAAACCCTGAACGAGGGGCGCATCGGCATCGGGGCCCAGATGGTTGGCGTCGCGCAAGGAGCGCTCGACCACACCCTGGCCCATGTCCAGGAGCGCACGCAGTTTGGTCAGTCGATCGCCACGTTCCAGGCTGTCCAGTTTCAGCTCGCGCAGGCGCAAACCGAAGTCGAGATGGCTCGGCTGGGAGTCTACAACGCCGCCCGGCTGCACGACGCCGGACGGCCGTTCTTGACCGAAGGGGCCATGGCCAAGCTGTTCTCCTCGCAAGTGGCCGAACGGGCCACGTCGCTGGCGGTGCAGTTGTTTGGCGGTGTCGGGTACACGAAAGACTACCCGGTTGAAAAACTCTTTCGAGACGCCAAGATCGGACAAATCTACGAGGGCACGTCGAACATGCAGTTGCAGACCATCGCCAAGCAGATCATGCATCCGAAGGGCTAGTGGTGAGCAGATCGAGCGGACTTCGTGCAGGATTCCTCAGCTCCTTGACGACGTGGGTGTAGATGGTGGCGGCGCACGATCCCGACTCTGGGGTCGGTTGCCAGCGTCTTGCTCGGAAACACCCAAAACCACGCCAACTCTCGCCCCGCGTTCGGGTATTTGCGGTGCAGCGCGTCCGGCATCCACACACCGGCGAGGCCCGATTTCCGGTCAGATCGATAGAGCGCTTCCGAGAGCCGCAACTGTGCTCGAAGCTCTTCCCGTCCCACTTCCGCCAACAGCGTCGACCGGTCCCTGTCCCCCTTCCCGCCGCGAACGAACACCAGACCCTGATCGAACTCGAGCTCCTTCACGCGCAACTGGCAACATTCCGAAACGCGCAATCCTCCTCCGTTGATAAGCGCCGCCATCAGCCACGTTCTTCCACTCATTCCGCTGAGCAACGCCGCGGTCTCCGGCTTGCTCAAGACGACCGGCAGACGCCTCCCCCGCTTCGCTCGTACCGTCGCTGTCAGGTTCTCCACTTCGACGCCCAACACCTCCCGACAGAGGAACAAGAGGGCGGACAGCGCCTGATTCTAAGTGCTGGCCGACACCTGCCGCTCGACAGCCAGATGAGTCAGGAAGTCTCGAACCGCATCGGAGTCGACCCGCGGATCCGGGGCGTTCTGGCGCTCGGCCAGATAGGCAAGAAACCGCCGCACCCATTCCGCGTACGTGCGCTCCGTCCGGTAGGAGTAGTGCCGGGTCCTGATGCGGCGCCGCAGCTCTTCCAGCGCCGCCAGGCGGTCCGTGCGCCCAGACTCGCCCACAACCGCACCGGCCGGCCGACGATGCCAATCTGTCCGCTTCAGGAAGTTGACAAAATACATCCGGAGCGCCTGCTCGGCCTGGCGAACTTGCCACTCCTGGACCCGGTCCTGCCGCTCCAAGTCCTCACAGAAACGCCGAACCTGGTCGGCGATCGGTTCGTCCGAAGCCTCCCTCATCAAGACTCTCCGCACCCAGCGCACGCAGTGCGGCGCGGCTTTCTCGCGTACCAGTCGCGCTCTAAGTAAGAACTCTCCGAACGGCTGCAGCGACGTCTCGACCTCTCGCACGGTTCCCATGGACATACGTCGGTCGCAATCCGCCTGCCAACTCGGCACCGCCCGGGTAAATCGTTGAGCGCACGCACTTTGTGGTGGCGGCTATCCAGCACGGGCCCGCTACCATTGCGCCGGCTGCCGTCACAGGGAACCCAGCGTTGACGCCCATCCCGAACGATTGGCTCACGCGTGATAATCCGCGAGCGCCACGGATAGCGCGCATGCCCCAATGCGCGGGTCACGGACAGCGAGAGTCCGTTAAACCCCGTGCCCAATTGCACTTGACTCGAAACTCTGCGCCCAGCCAGAATGCAAATCTGACAACCCGAACAGTTCCGCGACAGCGGACCTTTCGCGAGCAGTTCCGTGGATTCATGCACGCTGGCTATACAACGTTAGCCAAACGACTCCGAATGGCGACTATGCGCCAATGGCGTATATTTGATTGTGCGCTTCATCGAGACACCCGTCTTCACCGAGGGACTGCTTGAGACCCTCACCGACGACGAGTACCACTCGATGCAAATGGCCCTGATGCTGCGGCCCACAATGGGCGCGGTCATCCGAGGCGGCGGGGGCCTGCGCAAGGTCCGGTGGGGTACCAGAGGCCGCGGGAAACGCGGCGGAGTGCGCGTCATCTACTACTGGGCCGAAGCCGACTCCACCATTTATTTGCTTCTGATCTACCGGAAGGTCGATCAGGACGACTTGACGCCCCGGCAGCTCAAGGTGCTGCGGCGGCTGGTCCGTGAGGAACTGAAGTGAAAAGCAGCGATTTCGACCGACTCGTCACAAGCGTGAAGCAGGCGGGACAGATCAAGCAGGGACGGCTGCGAGCCAGCCGGGTGACGAAGTTCGATCCGGCAGACGTCAAGGCGATCAGAGCTCGACTGAAGAAGTCTCAGTCAGAGTTTGCCGCCATGATCGGGGTCAGCGTATCCACCCTCCAGAATTGGGAGCAGGGTCGCCGAGTGCCAGAGGGTCCAGCGAGAGCGCTTCTGAAGGTCGCGGCGGAGAAGCCGCGGGCGGTGGCCCAGGCCCTTGGCGGATGAATTCGACACGGTGGCTAACAAGGGTTTGCAGCGGATGCCGCCACGGGCTGCTCAGCCGGCACCGCTGAAACCCGACGTTAGCCTGGAAGGCGGCAGACCACGATCCGGAGTGCCAGACGATGACGACCCCAGAGCAACGGCCAAGGCTGTTCATCGGTTCCTCTACAGAGAGCCTGACCCTCGCGTACGAGATACAGAGCGCACTTGAGTATTCATGCGAGCCTACCGTTTGGACTCAAGGTGTCTTTCAGCTCACCCGAAGCTCTTTGGAGTCCTTGCGCACCGCTCTTGACGATTACGACTTCGCCGTGTTCGTTCTGGCCCCCGATGACTTGTCCACACTCCGAGATACACAGCAGTTGACGGTTCGAGACAACGTATTACTTGAACTAGGTCTCTTCTTGGGCAAACTCGGTTCGGACTGTGTTTTTATGGTCGCTCCCAGGGAGGAGCCAGGAGGCCTTCGGCTGCCAATAGACCTGCTTGGCATTCACGTTGGTACCTATGAACCGAACCGGAGCGACGGCAATTGCTCTGCCGCCCTCGGACCGGCTTGCGCCCAGATTCAGACTGCCATACTGACCAAGTCCCGCCCGCGGTACCCCGAGCAGGTCCGTCAAAGGCTCGCGAGTCTTGACGACCGATTCCGCGCCAGACTCATAGAGCGAATTCAAGAACTGCCCGTCCCCAAGGACTTCCCGATGCCTCCGGAACTGGAGCGCCTGAGCGCGCGGGAACTCAACGAATGCGGGGGGGACCCCGCAACCGACCTCGACCTCTACAAGGCCCGAAACGCACTTGATGACGCTGAGAGCCGCCTTACCGAGTGGTCTGGAGGCTAACCAGCGATTGGAGCAGACAGCGGTCGCTAACGTAATTGGTGCGCCCGCCGCTGCTCAGTCGCAACGTTGGGCTGCGAACGAAGACAAACCTACATGACCCCTGATCCGGCGAGGTTCCGAGCTGCGATTGACCGTGGGCGGCGATTCGAAGACCGGGAAAAGGCGACTTGGCAGAAACTCGATTCTGGCCGGGCCGAAACGGAGGCCAGAACTGTGTTCGAGCGTCGGCGGGGCCGAGTCGATGTCCGAGTCGACGAGGAGGATGGCTCCGTGTCGATTGTAGAGCTGAAGGCGACCGATTGGGATCGAATGAAGGCGAATCGTGTCCGACCGAACGCCCTACGACACGCGCGGTAAGTGTGGAGGTACGTCAACGCAGAACTGAGCGAAAGCGCCGAGGTCTGCCCCGGCGTCGTGTATGAATCGACTCCGTCCGACCACGCCGTGCGGAGCCTGGTCGAGGAAACTCTGAACGAGCGCATGATCCAGGTCGTGTGGCGCGGAGATCACGACGAATCGTGACCGCGACGAGTCAAACGAGAAGAGAAGCACACGGAGTCGAGATCGAGCACCGCGTTGACCGGTCGGTCTTTGGCACAGCCGAGGTCATCGTCGGCAGAGTGTCCACGATGCGGGCTCGGCGGTGAACTCACACGGGTCGCGCCCCCGGGGGACAGCCGTGCCTTGCTGCAGAGGCCGGAAACGACGGATTCGTTAAGCGCTCCGGATGCAGGCGTGGGCTGATAGGTTTTGTACGCCGTCACGACGGAGTCAAGAGCGAACGAACCAGCCCAACAAGGCTTTGCAGCGGACGTCGACCCGGGCGCTCACTCGACGCCGCTGAAAGCTGACGTTAGCCCGACACCCATGTAGCCATGCGCCCTGAGCCCGCCGTGGTTGATGCGATGTTCGAACAGCACGGGGTGCGAGGCCCGTGGGAGGTCCTACCGGCAACCGGCCTCGCAAATCATATCTTCGCAACTCGGGACGTCGTCCTCCGGGTTGCAACTGACCACCGGGATGGGATCTCGGACGCGCGGACGGAGTCAGTCGCGGCGCCAGTGGCTCGAGCGGCAGGCATTCTGACGCCCGGACTGATCGCGTTCTATGACACGCGAACACTGGTAGACCGTCCGTTCTCGTTATGGGAACGCGTGCATGGAGAGACCCTGGGGCTGGCCGACCTGTCGGACTTCGCGACGACCCGGGTGTGGCGCGGCGTTGGTCGCGAGCTCGCCAGGCTTCACGTCCGGGTCCGAGATTGTCCAGACCCGAACGACTACCTAGACGAACCGGCACGACAGTACGACCTCCGTCGCGCACTGAGGCGGCTTGTTGAGACGGGAATGCTCGACATCGACACAGCGACGCGGGTCGAGGAATTGGCAACGGCACTCGGCTCACGGGCCGCCGAGCCCCTTGGGCGTCGCTTCATCCATGACGACGTGAGTCCAATGAACGTCATGTGCACGACCGCTGGCGAGCTGCTGGCGATCATCGATTGGGGCGACGCCGGCTGGGGCGATCCAAGCTTGGACTTCGCCGCGATGCCTCTCTCCGCAGTGCCCGCCGCACTCGCGGGGCATGAGGAGGAGGCGCCGGGATTGTTGGGTACTTGTCCGCAGGCCCGCGTCACATTGCACAAGCTGATTGACATTGTCGACGACCTCTTCGACACTCCGGGACCGACCCTGGATCTGGAAGCACTTCGTCAGCTTTGCAACCACAGAATCCCGCGAACGGCCGGAGCCGACCGCTGATGGCCCCCAATGGTCGTCCGGGACGCGTTGTTTTTGTAACTATCAGGGAGCGATGCTTGGGGGCGGAGTGGTGTGGGCTCGACCGAACGCTCAGGGCACACTCGGAATCATCGCGATCAATATGGGCAGGGAGTGCAAGACCGCCGTGGCACCACTGAAGGATGGTTCGACGCTTGGCGGGAGCGTCGCCGGGGCGATCTTGCTGGCAGCCGTCGTGAGCGCTCCCGCGGCGGTTCGGAGCCAGCCGGTTCCGGATCACGTCTTCACCGATGCGCACGTGCACCTGAACGACCCGGAGGCCTGGATACGTTTGATGGACGACGCGGGGATTGCTCGCGCGGTCGTGCTCCGTGGACGCGACATCGACAATCAGGAGTTGCTCGCGGCTGGGCAGCGTTGGCCGGAGCGTCTACTCCCCTTCCTGTCCGTGAGTCCTGAACACCGCGAGCACCGCGGCCGGTGGGAGGCGGATGACCCCACGCTCGTCGAGACCGTGGAGTCGCTGCTCGAGGCGGGCGGCTTCTATGGGATAGGCGAGATCTCTGTCTCCCACTTTCCGGGCCGGGGGTTTCCTGAAGCGGACTTCGATCCGCGTGGTCGCGTGAT
>Ga0066376_10005174_pt1 | contig 11149 bp, 8 predicted proteins | sample Knorr_S15_td_Bot_FD_77009 | JGI IMG/M metagenome (GOLD analysis project Ga0066376, IMG submission 77009) | Marine microbial communities from Southern Atlantic Ocean transect - Knorr_S15_td_Bottom_ad_5009_LV_A | ecosystem: Environmental > Aquatic > Marine > Oceanic | place: Southern Atlantic... | reverse complement strand
GTAGGCGGCGTGCGCCTGGGCGATCTCGTCGGTGAGCGTGTCAAAATACGAGTAGCGTTCCTCCATCACTTGGCCAAGCGGCAGGCCGGTGCTGAGCGACATCGAGAGGATGTCGCAGACCAAATCCGGCTTGGGGAAGCGCGTCGCCTTCGTGTCGATGCCGGCGTCGGCGATCGCCGCGCTCATCAGGGCCTTGGCATCGTCACGATCCATGATGGTGAACGACTGCGGGTAGCCGACCGCCTCGGCGTGCCGCCGCAACACCCGGTGGCCAACCGAGTGGAACGTCCCGCCCCAAAGCCCCGCCGTGTCGCCGCCGATCAAGTCCTGCACGCGGTTCATCATCTCGCGCGCCGCCTTGTTTGTGAACGTCAGCAACAGAATACGGTCCACCGGGATGCCCTGCTCAAGCAGGTAGGCCACGCGATAAGTCAGCGTGCGCGTCTTGCCCGCGCCGGCACCGGCCAGCACCAGCGCCGGCCCCGGCGGCGCGGAAACAGCGGCAAACTGCTGAGCGTTGAGTTCCGCCTCGTAGTCGATGTTGAGATCGACCGGCGCGCGGAATGATTTGAGCGTGTACTCCCTTGGCACGGCCGGTATTCAAGCGGCCAAGCGGCCAAGCGTCGAAGTTATTTTGCCCAAGCGGAGGTTTATGGGGCCAAACTGGTGAACGGCGCCCACGGCAGGTTGCGTAGGACGGCGTAAACGACCATGCCGATCACCAAGCCGATGACCAGCCAGGTGTTCGCGAACAGGGTGTGAAACGGCTTCGGCTGCGTCGTCGAGCGGATGTAGCGGCCAAAGTCGGTCACGCCCATCCCGAGGAGGCACAGGATTCCCGGGTTGAGCCGCACCGCCTCAAGCACATTGCCGTGAGTCAGCGCATAAAGCGCCCGCGACGACCCACAACCCGGGCACGAATAGCCGGTGGCCAAGTGAAAGGCACACTTGGGGAAGAACGAATGCTTCGTGGGATCGAGGAAAAACAGCGCCACCGCTCCGGCAATTCCGATCAACGCGATGCCGGCGATAAGGGTGATTTGTTTGTGGGACATCAGCGGCAGGGCAGATTCATTGCGATAACGAGCCAATCGCGATCAGCACGCCGACGACGATGGAGAGAAGCAGGAAAAACGACCCGGACAAAATACCGATCCAAGCGTGGGCGGTGCCCTTGACCTCGGGATTTTCCTTCACCCTTCTCAGCCCGATGACGCCCAGAACGATCGCCGGGAAGCAAAGCAGCGGCGGGCACACGATGCAAAACACCCCGACGTAATAGGCGATGAGCGCCGGGGCGTTCTTGTACGGGATCACTGTCGAGACGCCGCCGTCGCCCTGCACAGGTACAGGCGGTGGCGCGGCAAAGGCGGCCTGAAACCCCGGCAGTGTGGCCAGCGGCACCCACTCGCCGGAGCCGTCCACCTCGACGAGCGACTCGCGGGTGCATCGGTTTTGAGCGATCCACTGCTGCAACTCCTCTGTGCTGACCGGCCCGTACTCGCCGCCGTCCGTTCCCTTGATTTTGTATTGCTGGCTCATGGTTTCAACATGTCAAATCTCCACGCCCTGGGAGCGGAGATGCTCCTTCACCTCAGGATCGTTCAGAAAAACCAGCGAGATGATGCCCAGAGTCAGGTTGACCACGTCGCAGTTGATGATGTTGACGATTTGCATGATTGCGATGGTCCTGGCGGAGGCGAAGGCCGGAGCCGGGTTGCTGCCCAGCATCTGGCTACCCTTTATGGTGGCCATGATACCGAGGACTAGCGAATAAATCCAAGGAATCCAAAAACCCACCGTTGCCAAGCCAATGCCAAGGCAGGTCAGGATGGCCAGTATTCCCCCCACCAATGTCATAACGGAGATGGCCTGTATTTTCCCAGGTTTTATCGGTTGGCCTCCGGGAGACGCCGCCGCGAATGGAGCCACCTTGGGTGGAGTGGATGGCACCGGAGACTCCGCTGCTTGGCGACAGATATAGCCAAGCTCCTCGATTTGGTTCAGTGGAAGCCATTCGCCGTCGGGTGTTTTCCGGATCAGCGAGTTGCCATCTATCCGACCACCTTTCGCCCATTCGAGAATATCTCCCTCATCCACGGGGCCATAAACTTTGCCGTCTGCTGCTTTGAGTTCGTACATAGGTTATTTCCTTTGTGGAGGAATTGTAACTGAGACTAACTGCCGGTCAACTCTGCCAGCTTGGCCTTGGCCAAGCCGTCGTCGATGACCGACGCCGCCAACTCCCACCCCTCAAGAGCCGACTTGGTCTTGGCGGCGACGAACAGCGCGTGGGCGGCGTTGAGCAACACGGCGTCGCGTCGCGGCCCGCGGTCTTCGCCGGCGAGAATCGCGCGAATCGTCGCCGCGTTTTCTTCGGCGTCGCCGCCCTTGAGATCGTCAAGCGTCGCCGGTTGCAGCGGGAACAAACTTGGCTCGTCGCGGCTCACGCTGAAACCGCGATCCTGATAAAACTCCGCCACCGTGTTTTCACCGAGCGTCGAGAGTTCGTCCATCGCAGCGTCGCCGACCTTGCCGTTCACGACCATGCCGCGCCGGATGCCGAGCGACTGCAGCACACGGCCGATCGGCTCGCACAGTTCGCCCGTGGGCACGCCGATGAGCTGCGCCGTCGGCCGCGCCGCGTTAAGCAGCGGGCCGAGGAAATTGAACACCGTCCGCTGCCCGCGCTCGGCGCACAACTTGCGAGCCGGCATGATGTGCTTGAACGCCGGGTGATAGCCGGGCGCAAACAGAAACGCGAAACCGTGATCGCGCAAACTCGCCGCCACCTGTTCGGGCGTGAGATCGGTCGGGATGCCAAGCGCGGCCAGCACGTCGGCACTGCCGGACTTGGACGTGATCGCGCGGTTGCCGTGCTTGGCCACCATCACGCCGGCCGCAGCGGCGACGAGCGCCACAGTTGTGGAAATGTTGAACGTGCCCAGCTTGTCGCCGCCGGTGCCGCAGACGTCGAGCATCTCGCGGCCGCGTGTCTCGTCATCGAGCGGCACGGGCAGCGCCTTGTCGCGTAGCTCGCTGGCGAACGCCGCAATTTCCTCCGGCGTCTCACCCTTGTTTGCCAGCGCGGTGAGAAAATCGGCCTTGGCCTCGGGGGTGACGGCTTCGTCAGTCAGGCAGCCAATGGCATCGCGCACTTGTTCATCGGTCAGTGCCGCGCCGTCGGTCAGTTGCATGGTCAGAGTGTCCAACATGCCGGGGACACTAATCGCGCCACCGCCACTTGGCCAAGCGCAGAGTGCCCTTTGGTTGCGTTTTGGCCGAAGTCGTGGGACGCTTGGCCAAGCTTGATGACGGGCAAAAACAAAATCGTGATCCCGGGCGGCGGCGGCTTCATCGGCCGGCATGTCACCCGGCATTTTGCGGCCAAGGGGTGGGAGATTGTCGTGCTCTCCCGGCAACGGCATGAGCGGCAGGACGGCGTTCGCTTCGTGTGGTGGGACGGCGCCAACCTCGACGCTTGGGCCGACGAACTCGACGGTGCGACGGCGGTCATCAACCTCGCCGGCCGCACGGTCAACTGCCGGTACGGCAAAAAAAACCGGCGGGAGATTTACGAGTCGCGTGAGTTTTCCACCGAGGTGATTGGCGTGGCGATCGCGGAGTGTGCCGCGCCGCCGAGGGTGTGGTTCAACGCCAGCTCGGCAACGATTTACCGGCACGCGCTCGACCGCGACATGGACGAGGCCACCGGCGAAATCGATCTCGTGCCGGAAGGCGGCCCAAAGAACAAGTGGGAGTTTTCCGTCGATGTGGTGAACCGCTGGGAGCAGGCGCTGTTCAACGCGGCGACGCCGGACACGCGCCGCATCGCGATGAGGTTGTCGATGGTTTTTGGCATCGGCTTCGGTGGTGTGTTCAAGGCGTTTCGCAACATCACACGATTCGGACTTGGCGGCACGCAGGGGCCGGGCACGCAGTACGTCAGTTGGCTGCACGTGGACGATTTTTTGCGGATGCTCGACTGGTGCCTTGAGCACGAACAACTCAGCGGGCCGGTCAATATGTGTTCGCCCAACCCGATGCCGAACCGCGACTTCATGCGGGCGTTCCGCGAGGCGTGCGGCGTGAATTACGGCCTGCCGGCGTCGGCGTGGATGCTCGGGATCGGCGCGTTTTTCATGCGCACCGAGACGGAGTTGCTGCTCAAAAGCCGGCGGGTTGTGCCAGGGAAATTGCTCAAGTCCGGCTTCAAGCTGAACCATCCCACCTGGCCCGAGGCTGCAAAAGAAATCGCCCGGTTATGGCGCGACTGAGCGCCGCCGCTATTCTTTTGTGATGACTTCGTCGAGGTTGAGGATGAGGCTGGTGACGCCGGTGAGCGCGGCGACTTGTGTGCCGTTGAGCGCCGGATCCGGCTTGGCTTCGCCCACCGACAAAAGCGCCTTCACCGACTCCGGCTTTTCGGCGTAATGCGCCTGCAGCTTGGCTAGGCGCTTGGCCAAGAGATCGATTTCGGCGGGCTTGGCCGGCCGGCCGGTGGCGAGCGAGAGCGCTTGGCCAAGCCGGTCGGCGTCACTCCCCGGTTGCCGTAGCAGATGCTCGGCGAAACAGCGGGCGGCCTCGACGTAAGTGGTGTCGTTGAGCAGGTTGAGCGCGTGCATCGGCGTGTTGGTGCGGCTGGGGCGCACGGAGCAGACGCGCCGCGCCGGGTTGTCGAAAAACATCGCCGGCTTCACCGAGCGCCGCCAAAACGTGTAGAGGCTGCGCCGGTACAACGCTTCGCCGCTGTCGCGCTTGTAGACGATTTTCCCGAAACTGAAGTCAGCCCAGACGCCGGGCGGTTGGTACGGCTTGACCGGCGGCCCACCCGTCCGCTCCACTAGCAGGCCCGCGATCGAAAGCGCCTGATCGCGAATGGCCTGCGAGCTCATGCGGATGCGCGGGCCACGGGCGATAAGCCGGTTTTGCGAATCGCGCTCGAGCAACTCCGGCGTCACGGCGGAGGACTGCCGGTAGGCCGCGCTAGTGACGATGAGCCGGTGCAGGTGCTTGACGTTCCAGCCGGACTGCACGAACTCGGTCGCAAGCCAGTCGAGCAGCTCCGGGTGTTCCGGCTGTTCGCCCTGCACGCCGAAATCCTCGGTGGTGCGGACGAGGCCGGCGCCAAAAAAATGTTGCCAGTAACGGTTCACCGTCACGCGGGCGGTGAGCGGATGATCGGGTCGCGTGAGCCAACGGGCGAGGTCGAGCCGGTTGGCGCGGTCGCCCTTGGCCAAGCCGGGGAGGCTGGCCGGCACGCCGGGCCGGACGGATTGGTTTTTATCCGGCTGATCGTACACGCCGCGGATGAGCAGGAAGGTGTCGCGTGGCTTGTCCGTGTCTCGCATGACCATGGTGCTGCCGAGCGACTCGTTGAGTTTTTTGATTGCCGCGCGGGTGGTCTTCCCTCCGCGCTTGGCCGCGATGAAGCCCGGCATCTGTGCGCGATGATGCCGGGCGAGCGCGGCGTGCTGCTTGGCCAAGCGCTTGGCCGCGGGCGTGCGGAGAATCTTTACAATCTCTTCCGGCAATGCGTCGCGCATCTCGATCGATGGCCCAGGCGCGGCGGTGACGGAGACGCGGAAACGGCCGAGCAGATGTTTTTTCGCGCCGTGCCGGTGTTTCAGTTGCAGTGTGAAGCGCGTGCCCTTGCCGGCGGGCCAAGTTGTGCTCAAACGAAAAACAGCCTTGCGCGGTTGGTTGTAATTAAAATCTTTTTTCCAAATGCCCCAGCCGGACTTGGGGTCGTCATCGATCGCGCCGCTGACCGGCAGACCGTTCTGGTTGAACTCCGCCACGGCACTGGCGAACGGCAGCGACTCGAGTCCCCCCGGCAGCCCTTCGCTGCTGACACGCACGAGAAAACGGATCGACGTCTCCGCGTTGGGCACCTCCTCGAGCGCGCCGGTGTCCGGCCCGACGGCAGACCGGAAGCGTGTGTAGCCCTCCGGCAAAACAAAGACCACTCGCGACTTGGCGTGCGTGCCGATGCCCCACTCGAACGGTTTGCCGTCGAGGCGCAGCGGCTGATCCTGCGTGTTCCTGTTTTTACGAACGACCTTGTAATCGGTTGTCGCCGTGTGCCAGTCGAGGTCGGTTAACTTGAGCGTGCCGCCGGGACCGTTGAGCGTCGGTTCACCCCAGTTTGCCCAGTCGGAGGAAATGCCGTTGCCGCCATCGGCTACGTCGAGCACGAGCAACCGTTGGCCGGTGATGTCGATGTCGAGCGGCTTGGCGCCCTTGGTCATCACGCCGCTGTCGAAGCGTTGCTCGAGGTTGGCGAAATCGAGTTCGTCGGTGCCGGGTTGCAGCGAAAAACCGGTCAGCACAAAGTTGCCGTCGCGACCGGGGCCGCCGCTTTTGAGACTCGGATCGGTGAGCGTCTCGAGTCGGACGCCCGTGATATCGGCGAGGTCGGTGGAGAACATGAGCGTGTAATCGTCGTTGTCCGGCAACTCGCCGCCGGCCAGCACCGAGGCGTCATCGAGAATCGTCAACTCAGTGCCGTTGGCCGACTTGGCGGTGTCCGGCTTGAGCCGCCGCCAGCCGTCGAGCCGTCCGGTTTGCTCGAGCTCATTCCGCAGCGCTGTCTCCCATTTTTCGCGGTCAGCGTCGAACTTGGCCAAGGGCTGGTTCAGCACGGATTGGTGCCCGGCCAACGCGGTCTCGAGTTGCTTGAGCTTGGCCGACTGTTCCGGCGTGGGCACCTTGATGGTTGGCTCCATGTTGCCGCCGCCGCGTTCCGGCATGGCGTTAAAGAAGGCGAACAGTTGATAAAACTCGCGCTGCGAAATCGGGTCGTACTTGTGATCGTGGCAGCGCGCGCAACCGACAGTAAGCCCAAGCCAGACGGTGCCGGTCGTCTCGACGCGATCGACGACGTACTCGACCTGCGTCTCGGCGGCGATCGCGCCGCCCTCGCCGTTAAGCATGTGGTTGCGGTTGAAGCCGGTAGCGATGAGCTGACTGAGCGACGGCTTTGTCAGCAGGTCGCCGGCGAGTTGCTCGATTGTGAACCGGTCAAACGGCATGTTGCGATTCAGTGCATCGACGACCCAATCGCGCCAGTGCCATTGGTTGCGGGTGCCGTCGGACTGGTAGCCGTTGGTGTCGGCGTAACGGGCGGCGTCGAGCCACGCCTGCGCCATGTGCTCGCCGTATCGCGGCGACGCAAGCAACCGATCAACCAAGCGCGCGTAAGCGCGCGGCGACTTGTCCGTGACAAATGCACCGATCTCGGCCGGTGTCGGCGGCAGGCCGGTGAGATCGAGCGTGGCACGGCGGATGAGCGTGCGTCTGGCCGCGACCGGCGACGGCGCGAGTTGCCCTGCGCGGAGCCTGGCCAGGATGAAGTGGTCAATCGCGTTGCGCGGCCAGCCCCCTGCCTGCGCTTGGCCAAGCGGAAGGCCGGGGCGCTTGGGCGGGATGAAGGCCCAGTGGTTTTGCCACTTGGCACCCTGCCCGATCCAGCGCCGGATCAACTCTTTTTCGCTGTCGGTGAGGGCACGGCCCGAATCGGGCGGCGGCATGAGGTCGTCCGTGTCGTCGCTGGTGATGCGCCGGTAAACTTCGCTCTCGCTTGGCTTGCCGGCGGCGAACGGACGCGTGCCGTCCGCATCGCGGAACGCGCCGGCCTCGGTGTCGAGTCGCAGCTTGGCCTTGCGCTGTTTGGCGTCCGGCCCGTGGCATTGATAACAGTTGTCGGAGAGGATCGGACGGATGTCGCGGTTGAAATCGACCAAGGTAACATCGCCGGCTTGGGCTGTGCCGCAAACGAGCGCAAGCAGACCGGCCACCGCCAGCGTGCGCCGGGTCGGTTGACTGTGCCGCTGCGTCACGGGGTGGCGCTTGGTGAGTTGGTGGCGGATGCCTTGACCGGCGCGGGCGGCAGGTCGTTGATTTTCAACTCGAGCATCCCGCGCGCTGGCTTGTACTCGGCCGCAGGCAGGTCGTCGATCCAACTGCCGCTCTCGAGTCGTTCGCGCTTGGCCTCCTGCGCGCTGACCACCGCCCAAACGATGGAGGCGATCAAAATCAGCACGAGCAACGGCAGCCAAATGCTCCAGTTGACACGCGTCAAAAAAAGAGTGAGTTGATCGACGAATCCTTTTTTGCCCGGAGACAGGGCGGGGTCGCTGGCGAGGGCTTCCGTGCCGCCGAGTTCCTGGTTGAGCTGGACGATCACCGGCGCCGAGTCGATCTTGAGAATCCGGCAATAAGTGCGGACGAACCCGCGCACGAAAACGGGAGCGTCGAACTTGTCGAAATCCCCCTCCTCGAGAGCCAACACGTGGGTGGTGCGGATTTTAAGTTCGCCGCCAACGTCCTCGAGCGACAAGCCCTGCTCCTCGCGGGCGGCTCTCAACTGGTCTCCAATAGATGGCATCCTGCCCGTTTTCTAGCGGGAAAACCTCCCGCGCACAATCCCCAAGAGACGGTTTTTCTATTGGCGCTAGAGTGCGCCGGTGGGCTTGCAAGTGGGGCCGGGATTCGACAGATTGAGCCCGATCAATTGTTTATGAGAAAAACCAAAACCATTCGATTCACTCATTTACTGCTGCTGTCATTGGTGTTTTCCGCCTGTAACGCCGTGGCAGCCGAGCCGGGACACGGCGATTGGAAGGCAGGCGTCGCCAGGACCAAAATCACCCCGGAGCAGCCGCTTTGGCTCAGCGGCTATGGCTCGCGTGACCGGCCCTCGGAAGGCACGCGGGTGGATCTCTGGGTCAAGGCGCTGGCGCTGGAGGATGCCCGCGGCCAACGGGCGCTCTTGGTCACGCTGGACTTGGTCGGAATTGACCGCGGTATTTCGACATCGGTTTGCTCCGAACTAATGAAGCGGCACGGACTGAAGCGGAGCCAAATTTTGCTCAGCACTTCACACACCCACACCGGGCCGGTCGTTGGGGAGAACCTCCGCGCCATGTATTTTTTTCCACCGCAAATGTGGCAGAGACTGGAGGAGTACACGAAAAAGTTACGGGATAAAATTGTGACGACCGCCGGGGCGGCTTTCGATCGAATGGAACCAGCGCGCTTGGCGTGGGGAAGCGGCACGACGAGCATCGGCGTGAACCGACGCAACAACACCGAGGCCGACGTGCCCAAGCTGCGTGCCGTCGGCGTGCTGAAAGGGCCGGTCGATCACGATGTCCCGGTGCTGAGCGTGCACGATGGCGAAGGCCGGTTGGTGGCGACGACGTTTGGCTACGCCTGTCACGCCACGGTGTTAAGCGATTACAAATGGTCCGGGGACTACCCCGGATACGCGCAGGTGTTTTTTGAAAAGGCGCACCCGGGTGCGGTCGGACTTTTCTGGGCTGGTTGCGGGGCAGACGTCAACCCGCTGCCCCGGCGCAAGGTGGAGTTGGCCGAGGAGTACGGACGGCAACTCGCCGCCGCGGTCGACGCAACGCTGGCGGACAAAATGAAACCACTTGCCGCCCGGCTGGATACTGTTTACCGGGAGATCGATTTGCCGTTTGAAAAAATCCCCACCCGGGACGAGATCGAGGCCAATCTCAAGTCGGAGAACCGTTATGAGCGGGGCCGTGCCCGGGTGCAGTTGCGCCGCCTTAAAAAAGACGGCCGGCTCGCCCCGACCTACCCGTATCCCGTGGCGACCTGGCGGCTGGGCGATGAGTTGACCTTCGTCTCGCTGGGCGGCGAGGTCGTTGTGGACTACGCGCTCCGGCTCAAGCGCGAGCTTGGCCAAGCGACCTGGGTGGCTGGTTACAGTCACGACGTGATGGCTTACATCCCGTCGTTGCGAGTCTGGAACGAGGGCGGTTACGAGGGCGGCGGCGCCATGCTGTACTACGGGCTGCCGTCGCGTTGGGATTCAACCGTCGAGCAACGGGTCATTACCGAGGCGCTGCGCCAAGCCGAGAAACTTCGGCAGTCAAAAAAACAGAAATAAAGCCGCTTGGCCAAGCGGGTGGCGGGATGGAATTGCGTTTAATGCGCTTGGCCAGCTTGTTATAGTTTCGCCGCCGTTGGACTAATCTATTTCATGACTCCCGACCAAAAAGCCGTTGCAGGATTGATTCTCGTGATGTTCGCGCTGTTCGCGTGGAACAAGTGGCGCTACGACATCGTGGCCGTCATTTCGCTCGTGGCGCTGGTGGCGCTGGATACGATGCTCGGGGGCGAAGCCTCCAAACTGGTCGAGGAGCCCAAGCGGGTGCTCGAGGGGTTCGGGCATCCGGCGGTCGTGACCGTGGCGGCGGTGCTGATCATCAGCCGCGCGCTTCGCAACTCCGGCGTGGTGGACCAAATCTCACGCAGCGTGATGCCGTTCACAAAAAACCGGCTCCCGCACATTTTGAGCCTCTCGCTGGTGGTCATGGTTTTGTCAGCTTTCATGAACAACGTCGGCGCACTCGCGCTCATGCTGCCGGTCGCGATGAAGACGGCGATCGATCGCCAGCGCTCGCCCACCATCCTGCTGTTGCCGATGGCGTTTGCCAGCATCCTCGGCGGCATGATGACGATGATCGGCACGCCGCCGAACATCATCATCGCCAACCTGCGCGCAGAGCTGACCGGTGAACCGGCGTTTGGCTTGTTTGACTTTTCGCCGGTCGGCGGCTTGGTTGCGATTGCCGGGTTGCTGTTTATCGTGCTCGTCGGTTGGCGGCTGATCCCTGGCAAGTCACACAAAAAACCGGGGATGGAATCGTTGTTCCAAATTGACGATTACATCACCGAGATCAGCACCCCGGCCGGTTGCAAATGGATCGGCAAAACGGTGGCCGAGGTGGAGGAACTCGTTGGCGAAAAAATGACCCTCTTCGGCTTCATCCGAAAGGACGACAAAGTGCTGCCGCCCAATCCGGACGGCGTCATTCAGGAAGGCTGCCGGTACGTCGTCAAGGCCGACCCGGTGGAGCTTCAGGGGTTGATTGAGGAACACGGCCTGCGCCTGTCGAAGGAGATGCGGCATCGCATCGACAGCCTGAAAGGCGAACACACCGGCTTCACCGAGGCCATCGTGACTGCCGGTTCGCCGCTGCTGGGGCGCACCCGGACGTACCTCCGGCGACACAGCGGAAACACGATGACGCTCATGGCCGTGGCACGCCAAAACAAGCCCATCCGCAAGCAACTCAAGGAGGTGGTTTTTCGCGTCGGCGACGTTTTGCTG
>Ga0066376_10005171_pt1 | contig 11152 bp, 8 predicted proteins | sample Knorr_S15_td_Bot_FD_77009 | JGI IMG/M metagenome (GOLD analysis project Ga0066376, IMG submission 77009) | Marine microbial communities from Southern Atlantic Ocean transect - Knorr_S15_td_Bottom_ad_5009_LV_A | ecosystem: Environmental > Aquatic > Marine > Oceanic | place: Southern Atlantic... | reverse complement strand
GCCTTGAACAGTTACATTGTTTTTATAAGGTTTGATAATAATAACAACTGAATCTCCAACTTTAGGTTGTGGTGGTGGTGGTCCCCTTTGAGCAGGAGGAGTTTTACGAGGTCTTCTAGTTTTGCTTGATTTTCTTGGTTTTCTTGGTTTTCTTCCGGTTCTTCTTGGTCTTCTTCGTATTCCAGCTTCTTGCATATTCTTATATTATATATAAATATAAAATATATATAATATAAAATATAATGTCATCTATTAAATGTAAAAAGTTATTTATTTTTTATAGTCATAAAGTCCGTGAATACTTCCATCTCGCATAGATGATATAGAGCGAATTTCAAATTCAATCGTTCCATCATTTAACATAGTATGTAATTTTGAAATAGTATTAGAACCGATGTCTTGTAGTCCGTGTTTGATACTTTGTACAAGATATGGAATATATGTATCGATTTGACCTTTAGTAATAACTGTTCCGGACACACCTTGTGCTACTTTAATTTTTTCATTTTGTGCTAAATATCTTTCACTACTATTTGTTTGTTTCATAGCTTCAATACTTCCCATGCCTCTATAGTTTTTAAGTCGTATTCCATCTTTATAAATAATTTCGCCAGGAGAATCATCAGTTCCTGCTAACATAGAACCTAACATAACAGTTGAAGCACCTAAAGTAAGAGCTTTAACAATATGTCCAGTATTTTTAATACTACCATCAGCAATGATAGGAATATCAAAATTTTTTGCATATTGAGATACTTTATACACAGCAGTTGCTTGTGATCTTCCAACTCCACAAACTTCTTGGGTAGTACAAATAGAGCCAATTCCCATACCAACGCGTAATGCATCTGCTCCAGCATCAATTAAATTTTTAGCTTGTTTCATAGTAACAATATTTCCAGCAATAACATCAATATTAGGGAATTTTTTTTTAATATATTTAATTGTCTGGATTTGATATAATGAATTACCTTGTGCTGAATCGATAACTAAAACGTCAACGCCGGATTTAATTAAAGCATCAATTCTTTTATGTGTATTTAAATGTGTAGTAACAGATGCTCCAACTAATAATTGATTTGTAATTATATTTTTAGATGCTTTTGGATATTCGCGTCTATTAGCCAAATCTTTTCTACAAATGAGAGATTTAAGATTAAAATTTTTATCAATAACAGGTAATCTACTTCTTTTACTTTCTTTTAAACATTGATAAGCATCTTCAAGAGAAGAATCTTCTTCAATTGTTATAAAATCCGTAAGCATAACATTTTCAATAGAAGTAGTTTTATCCTTAACAAAATCTACATCTCTAAATGAAACCATACCTAATAATTTTGAATTCATACAACCATTTTTAGTAATAGGGATTCCACTAAATCCATATTGTTTTTTAATTCTATATACTTCCGAAATTGGTTGTTCAGGTGATAATAATACAGGATTTGTAATAAATCCATTTTGAAATCTTTTAACTTTTTTAATGTGTTCAACTTGTTCTTCTATTGTATTATTACAATGAATAATACCAATACCACCTTGTAATGCTAATTGAATTGCCATTTTATGTTCAGTTACAGTATCCATAGGAGAAGATACAATTGGCGTATTTAATAGAATATTTTTAGTTAATTTACTTTTAATATTAACATCACTTACAGAAAAATCAATATATCCGGGTAGAATAATTACATCATCATATGCAAAACCAATTTTATTATTAAAAACATCTTGGGCACAATTTCCATCAATATTCATATTTATTATAAAAATATAAAATTTCTATTTTATATCTGCTTATAATTATAAAAATAAATATTCTATATCTATTTTTATAAAAATTTAATTCAATTTATGACGAACACAAGTATATATTTAAAAATTTTTTTTTTTAAAATTTAAATGTATGTATAGTTATAGAACAATGTCTATAACCGTTACTCCAACATCATTTGATTTAGGAAAAATCGAGCAAAGTCAATCAACGACCTCTTTTTTTACTATATCGACTCCTAATAACGAAACAGATGTACTAGTATCTTCAAATAATAGTTTTATAACATTACGAAAAGGTAATACAGGTTCTTTTACAAGTTCGATTACAACTGATATAAATAATGAAGAAATAACTATAAATATAAGATGTATGCCAACAACAACAGGAATATTTAATGGAAGTTTAACAATTACTAATAATGGGAGTACAGTAGATACAGTTACTTATACATTTAACTCATTTCCAACATTAGAAAATTATAGTGATATATATGCAAAAGGAATATATGCTCGAGATGGTATCTTTAATGCTAATACAATAAAGATTGGTACAAGTAGTATCTCAATGACTGAACAAGGAGATAAACTGAACTTTAAAGGTGCTTCGGGAATAACTTATAATATTGGTTCATCTACTCAATTAGATGATGGTAGAATTGTCCCATTAACGATGATTACAGTTAATAAAATTGATAATTCAATTTTAGTAAAAAACAATTTAGTAAGTACTATGAAAATAGATCAAGATGGAACTATAAGATCATCAAGTGGTACAGTAATTTTATCAGCAGATGTAACAATTGATACAGATGAGGATTGGAAATTAGAACGAGATTCTGGTTCAGGTTCTACTGCTCTTTATAAACGTCAGGATGGTACTTGGATAAAAAGAGTATCTTTTTCATAGTTATTATATTTATATGTAATTAAAATAGAAAATTTAATTCAAAATAAAAGTCAAATAGAATCATAATGGATAAATATTTATTTTTTGATACAGAAACTACTGGAATAGATTTAAGTTCAAGAATAGTTGAATTAGCATGGGTTGTATATTCAGCAGATGGTAAAAAAATCAAAAGCAAAAGCTATATTATCAAACCAGATGATTTTATAATCCCTGAAGAAAGTTCAAAAATTCATGGAATTACTACTAAAATTGCCAAAAAAGATGGTTTTAATTTGATGGATGTTTTACAAACATTTAAACATTCAATTATAAAATATAAAATATCACGAATCATTTCTCATAATATTAATTTTGATATTAATATGATAATGGAAGAATGTGAAAGAACTGAATGCTACGATTTTAAAGAATTTATTAATTCTCGTAATATTTTAATAGGATGTACAATGCTAAAAGGACAAAAATTTATGAAAGTAGACAAATATCCCAAATTAGAGGAACTTTATGAATATTTATTTAAGAAACCACTAAAACAAGAACATAGAGCATTATCAGATACAAAAACAAGTGCTAAATGTTATTTTAAGATGAAAAAATAATTGATGGACTTGAAAAATAAATAATTTTAATTCTTAATATAAAGAGAATCAATAGTAACCATATCTCTAATAATCAAACTATCAATTTTAGAGCATTTTGCCATTAATTCTAATTTACCAAGAAATTCACCCATAACTTCCAAATCTTTAGAAATATTTCCAATTTTAATCATATCTTTAATAAAATTTCCTTCAAAATTATCATAATGAGTTTCTGTAAATAATTTACCGGATGCCCACATCATAGAAGGCATAATCATATTAAGATTTAAATTCCAATTTGTTTCTAATTGAATTTCTAATTCTTGTTCCATTTGAGATAAATATTCACTAATAGAAAACATTTTATCAATAGATTCTTTCATTTTAGTACTAATATTCAGATTATAATGATCATATACCAATTTTTCTTCATCTAATGGTTTTGTTTCAAGAAACATTGAAAGAATTCCAATAATTTCAAGAACATTTAATTCTTTGAATACATCATTAATAATAATTTCGGGAAATAAAATTTCATTACATTCATTAATTTGACTTCCCATAATCCCTTTTTTAGTAATATGTTCTTTTTTAATATTATCAGGATTCATATCAGAAGTAATATCACCATAATTAATATAATCATTATTTTGTAAAAATTTAAGAACCTTAATTAGATCCGTATTAATAATAGTATTATGGTAATTTAATTCATATTCTAATTTAGCCAAATTGATTCTATCATCATAAACTTTAAGATAATTATTATATTCATCAATAAAATTTGGTTGAGATTTAAATTTTTTTAATATATTTTTAGATTTTTTATTTTTCTTTGTTTTAATAGTAACAGCAATATTACTTCCAAAATTTAAATTTTCATTCGGATGAAGAAGATAATAATATTCATCAAATTCTTCATTTGAATATTTTGATTCTGGAATATTAGAAAAAATTTTTCTACATTTTTCTAATTCTTGAACAAGAATTCTTTTCCTATCCATAATTTCTCGATTCATAAGAGTTCTTTCAATAAAAACACTAAGCTTTGAATTTTCAGTTAACATAACTTTTAAAAGAAATTGATAATTTAAATCAAATTGAGAAGTAATCACTTGTGATTTACCCGTCATCATTGATTTAACCGTCGCAGAAGTAGGAATATCATTTCTCCACATATTAGGTAAAAGAATAACATTACCAACCTTATCTAATCCTCTTCTTCCAGCTCGACCACTCATTTGTAAATATTCATGTGTATACATCATTCGTAATCCGCAATCAGATGAATATTTAAATAAATTTGTAAATACAACAGTTTTGGTTGGCATATTAACCCCAACAGCAAATGTTTCAGTAGCAAATAATACTTTAATAAGACCTTTTGAAAAAAGAATTTCAATAATTTCTTTTAAAACGGGTATTAAACCAGAATGGTGAATTGCAATTCCTTTCATTAACAAACTTTTCATTTCAAGTAATTGTGGTGAATTAATATAAATTGCTGGTTCTTCTAATCTATGAAGTTGTTTATTAATAATATTTTGAACTTCTGCTTGTTCTTTGGTATCATTTAATGATTTTTGAATATATTCAGAATATTTTTTACAATTTTTTCGTGAAAAAACAAAAAATAAACAAGGAAGTCTATTAGTCTTTTCTAAATATTCAACCAAAGTATTAAGTAAAAATACTTCGCTTGTTCTATTATAATTTTTATAACAATCATTAATCAAATTAATAGTTTCATCATAATCTTGATGAAAAAATTTTCCTTTATCATCAACAATCATTTTCATTTTATTTGAATATTTACGAATTCTATCCAAATATAATTTTTTATATTGTTTTCCTTTCTTATCCTTTTCGTTTTTTGGCATTTTAGCCAAAGTATAAATATAATGTCTAAGTGGAACAACTCTATGGGTTGTTGGAATCAAATTCATAGGTTTTTCTTTAACATCTTGAACCCATTGGGCAAATTCATCAGCTTTATCAATAGTAGCAGAAAGCATAACCAAATTTATTTTTTGTGGTAAAAGAATAATACATTCTTCCCAAACTTTACCTCTATCTTTATCGTTAATATAATGAACTTCATCAAAAATAACAGCATGAACATCATTATTAATATCAATATCAATTGTCAAAGTTTTTTCAAAAATTTTATTCAATGTATTTTTCTTATACAATAAATTTCTTAAAATTTCAGTGGTCATAATAATACAATCTGCATCTGGGTTAAATTTAATATCACCAGTTAAAATACCAATTGACATTTTATCACCAAATTTTTTTGTAAATTCAGAAAATTTTTGATTTGATAATGACTTAATTGGTGATGTATATATCGCTTTTTTGCCTAATCGAATACTTTCTAATATAGCGTGTTCGGCAATTAAAGTCTTTCCACTACCAGTATTAGCTGTAACCAATACATTTTCATTTTTCGAAGTTCTAAAACAAGCATGTTTTTGAAAATTATCTAATGGATAAGGAAATTTATCGTCAATAGTTTTTACCAATTCAATATCTTCACTCTCAATAAGAGAGTCTTCAATCTTTTGAGTAAGAATATTAATCATTTTAATTTATTTTAGATTAATTATAATTGATATGATTTTATAATTTCAATTTTAATTAAGACTATCAATGATTATTATTTTTTAGATTTACATTTAATAATTTGAGGTAATCCATTTTTTAACGTTTTACCAGAATATCTATATCCTTTTTTTAAACGTCCTTTATTTCCCCCAGTTTGATTAATACCTTGATGTTTTCTTTGAACTCCTCCTCCTTCTCTTCCTCTTCCTTCTCCTTCTCGAATTTTTTTCATCTTTTCCTCATGTTTTTTATTATGTAGTTCAGCTTTTGATAGTTGTTTTCTTGTTCTTGCTGGTTGTTGTCCTGTTTGTTGTTGTTGTCGTTGTTTTGGATGTTGTTGTCGTTGTTTTGGTTGTTGTCGTTGTTTTGGTTGTTGGTGTCGTTGTTTTGGTTGTTGTTGTTGTCGTTGTTTTGGTTGTTGTTGTCCTGTTGGTTGTTGTTGTCGTCGTTGTTTTGGTTGTTGTTGTCCTGTTGGTTGTTGTTGTCGTTGTTTTGGTTGTTGTTGTCGTTGTTTTGGTTGTTGTTGTCCTGTTGATTGTTGTTGTCGTTGTTTTGGTTGTGCTGCTTCTGCTCGTCTTAGTTGTGCTGCTTCTGCTTTTTCTGCTTCTGCTGCTTCTGCTTTTTCTGCTTTTTCTGCTTCTGCTGCTTCTGCTGCTTCTGCTTTTTCTGCTTTAGATAGAATTTTTCCAATACAAGGAAAACTCTCGCTACTTAAACTATTCGTAATCTTTTTGTCACTTAAAATCTTCACAATTGTTTGCGAAGCCTCATCGCTCATATCGAATTCTATATCAATACTTGTATGAACATATAAAATATCTATATTTGGTTTGTTTGTTGTATTAAAATGTTTAAAATCCGGAAGTTCATCAATCTTAAATTTTTCGATTTTGTCATTACTACTTTGTATATTATCACCACATCTAGGGAGTGTAGATCTTATAACTAATAGTATATTTTCTGTATCAATTTTTTCTTCATCACAATATTTAATCATCTGATCGAATTGTTTTGTAAAATCTCTATAAGTTATGTTTGTATTTATAGGTTTTCCACTCAAGAAATTCGTGCCATCTAATATAATATTATATTTATCAAAAAGCTTGAGTTTTTGTATCAATTCTATATATTCTTTTTTCTTCAACATAGATTCAATCCTTAGATTCAATATTTTTAAATATTTGTCTGAATTTCCTCCAGTTTTGTTTTCCGGCAATTCTTTCTTATAATTAACTTTATTTTCTTCAAAATTTTTCAACAATTCTTCCTTATAATTATCATCATAATTAGCTTTATTATTAGCATCTCTATATATACTTATTTGTTTTATAATATCGTCTGGAGATTGTAAATCTTTTCTATGTAAATCTTTTCTCTGTGGAAATTTTCTAGTAAATTTGTTTTTCTGTTGTTTGAATGGGTGCTTCAAAAGATTATAAAAATTTTTTTTATGTTGTATACAAATATCAATTTGTTTTACTTCATCTTTAATTAAAAAAAATTTATATAAATATAATGATTTAACAAATGATTTAGATTTTTTAATTCTACAATTACATTTATCTATATGTTTTTTACAATATTCTAACAATTTTTCATTATTAGTACTAATATTATTTTTTTGTATTTTTAAATTTTCGCTTGAATAAAAGTTTATATTTTTTAAATCAGAATCAATTTGACGATTACATTTATCTGTTTGTTTTTTACAATTATCTAAAAAATTTGTCAAATTAGTATTAATAGTAGATGTTTTAATATAAAAGTTCGTTATTCCATTTGTTTTTAAATTAAATAATGTTAATGGTATTATTGGTAAATCATCAACGTAATTGAAATCCTCCTTGTATTTCCCGTTAAAATCCTTAAATATATTACCATCATATGAAAATAAAGGTTTTTGTAATATATTGGACATATAAACAGTCATCAAATCATCAATTTCGCAAAATTTATGACTTTTAAGTTGTTTTTTTTTATAGGTTAAACATTGGGTTTCACGACCGGTGCGAGTTATAACCGGACTACCCGTGGCGTAAATTAGTGGAATAGTAAAATTTTTTACAAATATTAATTTGTCCTCTTTTATTGTCTCTTTTATTGTCTTTTTTGTTATCATTTATATTATATATTTATATAAAAATTTAATTCTTAAAAACCAGATAATAAGTATTGAATACGATTTATATAAGTATGTTTATTTTTTACAAAATTGATTAAATCAATAAATTTTTCCTTTGTCATTTGATTAATATATTTTTTTCCTTTATAAAATAATTTAGAACAATCCGGATCATAACATATTTTTTTTTCAAAAATTTCATATACTTCTTTACTATTAGTAATACAATATCCTCCATATGATATATTTTTGAATGCTCTACAAGGAATATATCCTCGTTTTTGTTGCCATTCCCCAACAATAGTAGGTGAAAATTTAGCTTCTTGAATTAATTTAATATTTTGTTCCATCTTAATTCCAGAATGGTTAAAAAAAGTGATATTATTATTTTGACACTCTTTTTTATATTGATTAATTTGATGAATATTTCCAAATTCTCCATCCCATATAGAACCAATAAATTGTGCCGTATTTTTTTGTAAATTAATAATTGAATCAATATTTTGAATAATGTCATCAATTTCATTTGGTAAAATATCTGTAGCCCATGGCATATAATATATTCTTTTTTCTGGATTACTATATAAAAAATTATCATGTTTAATAGGATTTTTTATTTTAATAATAGCAGAATTCGTATAAACTTGTAACAAAATAATATGATTAAATTGTACTATGGTATTATATTTTTTACCATTACAATTATGTAAAATATAATACGAATTTTTATTAATAGGTATAAATTTATCATTTTGTCCTTCGGTAATAAAAAGTGTGTCAATAATTTCAAGATTATTAGCAGAAGATTTTCTATCAGGAAGCCATTTTGTATCATATTTCATATATTTAAATGCTCGATTGAATGCGTAATGAATCCAATAATGTGTATGAGAGGAATTCGTATGTCCCCATATAACAATTTTTTTAAATTTCATTATATAATATATAATTTTTATTTATTTTTAATAAATAAAAACAAGTAAAAAAAAAATGAAATTGAAAAAACAGTAAAATTAAATTATCGATAAACGAAAAATAAAATTGAAAATGAAAATATCTATAAAAGTTTAATTGGAACTCATAACTCAAAAACTCAAAACTCATACAGGTTAAAGTCTGAAATAAAATGACTTCAAACAAAAAGTGGTCTATTGGAGGTCGCAAAACTTACAAGAATGCTAAAAAGATTGATAACTACAAATCTTATCCTCAAACGATTGAAGACAAGCGAAATCACGAAAGTTTGCTTACGAAACTTGCTAAGTTGGAGTTTGAAAACTCGAAACTGAAAAAGAAGACTTTAATTGAAAACAAACAAATGAAGACCAAAATTATGGAACTTCGTTCTTCTGTCAAAGCAATGACTTCTTTGAATACGATTTTAAAGAAACAACTTCTTGTAGAAGAAAAAACGAAAGAAGAAATTCAGAAAAAGGAAGTAAAAGTTCTGAATAAGACAAGTGAATTTCTCACTATTTTTGCAAAATTCGTAAATCAAATGGGATATGAAGTTGCGTTATTTGGTGGATTTATTCGCCGAGTAATGGAACCTCGTTCTCATACGATATCTGAACATGAAAGATTTATGTCTGGATTGAAAGATTCAGATTTAGATATTTGTATATTTAATAACGATATCGATGCGATTCCTCCTCATTTGTCATATTTGATGACAGAAATGGAAAAGATGGGAATAATTACAAATATTTCTGTTGATAAATACAATTATCATGATGATGAGATACCGACTGAATTTATGAAATTCAGTCTTGTATTCAAAGGAACAACTTTCAAGATTGACATGTTCAATAGAAGACCATCAAGCAAATTTTTTGGAACACCGGATTACGACAGTAATCTATTCCAAATTAATTCTTATGATAATGCGATTTCTATACGAACACTTTCAGAACCTTTTGACATCATTCAAAAAATTTTGAGTGTTGGAATCAAAAAGGCATCTCCAGTATTTCCTACAATGGATATTGCATATCCATCTAGCATATCTGTCCGACAGATATCAAAGATGCTTGTGCGTCAGGAGAAACTTATCAAGAATGGCTATACAATTAATACAACTATCGTCCATTCGAAGTTTAATACTTCGGGAGAACGTTGTTGTGTATGTATGAATTCGAAAGCCGAAAAGGACGAAAATAATCAAAGGGGGGACGAACACTTTATTGCCCCTTGTCTTTGTAAGGAAGGAAGGAATCTTTGTTTAGATTGTACTCTGGAACTAATTCATCGAGGAGAAGGAAAATGTCCGAATTGTCGCCAACAATTCCAAATTCGTTTTAATACGGATAAAGAAATTGAAGAAAAAAATGAAGAAGAATCATCTTTTCCGTTAATGACAATAATTGAACGATTTCAACAAACTCAACTACCAATAACTCCCCCAGCTATGGTTGAAAGAGTAGGAGATGACATGATTGAAAGAGTAGACGTTGGCGTAGAAGATAATGCTAGTCTTTTTAGTTTGAATCGTTGGGCGACCCAACACGATGGTATATACGACTACGAAGATTTATAAAGAAGAAGCTAAATTGTTGGAAAATATCAATATTTAAAAATATAAATATAACAAAACTGGACTGGAATATTTTGATTATACAAAAACGGATTTCGATATATAATCAGTTATTATTTCACAAAGATTTTCGGGTAATCGTAATATTAAATAACTATATATTACTCTATATAGTTCAATATCAATTGGTGGGATATATATTGGTCGTAAATATTGATTTGTTCTTAAAGATAGTGTCGAATATTTATCTAAATATTCGAATTTTTCATCAGAATTAAATATATTTTCTAAATTTCGCATATCATTATTTTCTGATACTAATGAATTTTCATCTTCACTTTCATCATTAATATAATTTTGTAAAAAAGTAGAAAAATTTGTTTCTTCTTCTGTTTCTTCTTCTGTTTCTTCTTCTGTTTCTTCTTCTGTTTCTTCTTCTGTTTCCGATATATTTTCTAATATATTTTCGGTTTCTAATTCTTCTTGGTTTATTAACTTACGAATTTCCTCTTTTTTTTTTTTTAAATTTAAACTTTTTTTCATGGTTTTTTTTTTTTTAATATTTTAATTTTATTTTTAATTTTTATTATAATTTTAAATTTTTTTTAAATTATTTATTTTAT
>Ga0066376_10005167_pt1 | contig 11158 bp, 8 predicted proteins | sample Knorr_S15_td_Bot_FD_77009 | JGI IMG/M metagenome (GOLD analysis project Ga0066376, IMG submission 77009) | Marine microbial communities from Southern Atlantic Ocean transect - Knorr_S15_td_Bottom_ad_5009_LV_A | ecosystem: Environmental > Aquatic > Marine > Oceanic | place: Southern Atlantic... | reverse complement strand
GCTGTGGTGCTGCCTGTGCAGAGCGCCGAACTCAGCATGAGCAAAACCGGTGTGGTGCACGAAATACTGGTCTTTGAAAATCAGATCGTTTCTGAAGGCGATGTGCTGGCAAGGTTGGAGAACGGCCACGAGTCGTCAGCCTTTGCGAAAGCCCAGAACGACCTGGTCATTGCTAAATCCAAGCTGGCCGAGCAGAGCGCCAAAATAGGTAAAGAGCGACAGGATGAGATGGAGAGTCTTCCCATTGATGCCGAGCTCGCTGGCCTAGACTTGCGCGACGCCGAGGCCAATTTCCTGTATGTCTCCGGGAAGCAACTGGCTCAGAGCCAGTCCCTATTTCCTGAATGGGCGAAATTTAAGGCTGTTCAAGAAGAATCTCTCGCCAACGCAAAGGCCGATCTAGAGCAGGCCCAAGAGGACTACCTGGTTGCTCTTGGCGAGTCTAGCACCGCAGGAATTCCAGAGACCTCGGACACTGTGGCGAACTTGGCTATCAGGACGCAGGATGTGGCCGACGCCGAAATAGCAGTTCTAAGGGCTGGGGTAGTTGTCAGTGAAGCTCTGAAGCTAGGCGACGTGCTACAGGACGCCATTAACGATGTTACGGCGGCCAAAAACAGTCTCGACAACGCCAAGTGGGACCTCAACGCTGCCACGGCGCAAAGCGCACTGAATATAAGGACAGCGCAGAATATTGCGGATACAGGAGAGGAAAACCTTCGAGACTCCTACTTGAAGTGGCTGGGCATAGACTTGACCGCTGAAGAGATTACCTTGGACCCTGAAACTCTGTACGAGGACTGGGGCCTGGTACTCGGTGACGTATTCAATCGGGCTAACCTATCTTACGGAAATGGAATCGCGCCGGATGACGCAACAACAAGGTGGAACGAGTTCACGATCTTTGCTTGGCTCTACCTCCATCCTCTGGCAGGATCTGTTGTGGCCAATTGTGGAGACACATTAGACATAGAACTAGTCGGCAGGACATGTGTGGACCGTTCTATCGAGAATGCGTGGGAGACCCACCTGGATGGCCAGGATGGACTAAACACTGCTATCTCTAATGGCCCTTCCTCCGTCGCGCTGGCTGAGAACGCCATCTTCGATGCAGATCAGGCTTTGACGGACGCAGAAAACGAGCTACTACAAGTCAATGCCGGTAAGTCAGAGTTTGACGTCGCATATGCTCAGGGAGCGTTGTCTGCGGCAATTTCCGCGAGGGACGATCTTGTTAACTACCCGGACCCAATCGCTGTAGCCCTGACAAAAGCCAAGCTACTGGCGGCCCAAGCTGCCTTGAGCGATCAGATGGACTGGCCTAACGCCTTCGAAATAGAGTTGGCGCGGAGCGAATACATGAAGGCGGACTCGCTGTACGCAAGGTTGAGCGTTGGCCCTGACCCCTTGGACGAGGCCAGGCGAGACGCTGTGCTAGCCGAAGCAAGCGCTTCTGTTGAAGCGGCTGAAGCCAGCCTAGGCATCGCCATAATTGCGCTGAACAACACGGAGATACGGGCACCCTTCGATGGCACCGTATCTGGTGTCGATATAAACATTGGTGAGGAAACAAGTCCAGACGACATCGCCATGAGAATTGCCAACGTATCCAGCTGGGGGATTGAGACAGACGATCTTGACGAGCTGAGCGTGGTGAATCTACGTGAGGGCGACATCGTAACCGTTAAGTTTGATGCGCTGCCCGACCTCGACATGGAGGGCACTGTTGCTAGCATCAGCAAGTTTGGTGAGCAGAAGCAGGGATCGATTACGTACAAGGCCCAGATTACCCTGAATGACTTCGATCCGAGGCTGCGCTGGAACATGACAGCGACCATCAGCAAGACGGACTCAGGCATAGCGACAAGTCTAGTACGCTAAGCCTAAAGCTTCAAAGATAAGAAAATTAAAGGCCCGCTTTCCTGAAATTGGAAAGCGGGCCTTTTCTATTAAGCTGAGACCATCCGGCCAAAAGCCGATTCTAGACCTCTATGCGATAGGCCTTGGTAGCGGTGTCGTGGAACATCGCCGCGCGCTCGGTCGGCGAATATCCCGACGAGAGCCGCTTGAAGGCGTTGTACATGACGTTGTAGGAGTAAGAGACCTTGTCCACGGGGAAATTGCTCTCGAACATGCTGCGTTCCGGGCTAAACTGCCCGATGCAGTAGTCCATTAGCGGCGCCATGTCACTGGCAAGCTCTTCGGATCCAATTGGCTTTTCCCGTGCGAACCAGTCGAAGCCGGTGCGGGGCATACCTATGCCACCCAATTTGACGTACACATTTGGGCACGCTGCTACAGCGGCAATGCCGTCGCGCCAGGTTTTCATCACCTCGTCATCGCGGTCTGCGTAGGGACCCACGCGCAACAGTCCACCTATGTGGTTCAGAACTATCGTGAGGTCCGGCACAGCCCTGGCGAAATCCGCCATTTCCTGCAATTGTGGGAAGAAAAGCCAGCCCTCCAAGGACATGCCCATGCGGGCCAGAACTCGGGCTCCGGCTCTGAAACCATCGTCTGCTAGCTGGCCTTCCATCAGGTGAGCTGCAGTCAGCTCCACGTCCGGGTGGGAGTCCCACGTAACAGAGTGCCTTATGCCGCGAAATCGATTGGGACTGGCAGTCTGCAAGCCTTCGAGTACGGCCTCGACCTTGTCCCCAAGGAGCAGGTTGGCGTGGCCGACGATGGCTGCGGCCGCTCGAGTGGGTCCATAGGCTCCACTGGCGCTGGCTGCAGCAAGGCCTTGCACGAACTCGATCTCTCCGACCGGCTTCATCTCCTCTGGGCCATCTGCGCGATACATGGAACGAGCCTCGATGAAAACGGTAGTCTTCACATTGTGGCCGCTGTTCACGTCACTGGCAAGCTCGTGTAGCAAGTAACGCTGGTATGGAATTCGGGCTGACCTTAGGTCCCAAAAATGGTGGTGTGGGTCGCATATGGGTAAATCTGGCTCCAGCGTTGGCTCCTCAGTCAATGCCAACCAGTCGTTTCCTCCAAAGGGCATAGGAAATCTCCTTATTTAAGAATGAATTTTGTTGAAATGCCCGCCGAACATCCACGGCAGGTCGAAATACAGTCTTAACAGGCAAGGTGAATTTCAGCTCTTCGCCTGTTGACGAACCGATTTGTACGCCGACGATAGCAAATAAGCGAACAGTTCGATATATTGCCTATAGAAGGCTGGCAAAGACGCCTATATCGGCGGGCAGCATTGTAGTTAAGCCTAATTTATTCGTCAAATGCGACTTGTGAAGCAAAACGACTCGCGGAGGAATACTGCCATTCGATATACTGTGCGCGCCGTGTTGCGATTTGAGCCTCGGCCCAAATATATATGGTCGCCAAGTTACCGGCGTATGACCAAGAAAAAGGACATAAGAAGAATGCCAATACACGACGTGCATGTGGAAAAGACTAGCGGCGACCTGGCTCTGGAAGACCAGTTGGCCTGGAAGATCGCCGAAGTTGCCAACGGGGCCGGCAGCGTTGCCATTGATGACGACGTTAGAGAGATGGTCAAGAATCGGATCATCGATAACGCTGCCATAGCAATAGCCGCCATAAACGAGCCTGCTGTGGCCGTCGTAAGGGCGAAGGCGCTCCCCACTGAAGGGATCGGCGGCGCCACTCTCATAGGTGTCGACAACAGCCGGACCTTCGCTCCGGAGAGGGCCGCGTGCGCAAATGCGGTCGCCGTTCGCTTCTTGGACCAGGACGATACCTATCTCGCCGCCGAATACTCCCACCCGGACGACAACATATCCCCCATTCTAGCTGTGGCCCAGCACATGGGCGTAGACGGCCAATCGCTTATCAGGGGAATCGTTGTTGCATATGAAATTCAGGTTGCTCTGGTCGGCACGGGGAACGGCACGGGCCTCAGTCTCCATAGGCACAATGTTGACCACATGACTCATATCGCCGCCGGCACTGCCGCAGGTCTGGGGGCCATGCTTAATCTCCCGACAGAGCAGATTTATAACGCCTTGAACTTCGCCGTGCACAACAGCGTCTCATCCAGGCAATCACGCAAGGGCAAAATTGGCGCTCAGAAGGAGTTCGTACCCGGATTCTCCGCGGAGATCGCCATAGATGCTGTCAACAGCGCCATGAGCGGGTTAATGGGCCCTAATCCCATCTACGAAGGCGTGGACAGCATAATCGCTCAGTTCTTGGACGGCGCCGATGCTAGGTATAGGGTGGAGTTGCCCGAACCGGGCGAAGACAAGCTGCGCAACATCATGCGAACGTACCCGAAGGAGCACTCGTTCGAGTACCAGGGGCAGGCCATTATCGATCTGGCCCTGGAAATGCGAAAACAGGTTATGGACAAGGGTGGCATCGGGGCCATCGCAAATATAGAGCTGCAGACCAGTTACCACACGCATCATGTAATCGGCACAGATGCCAATGACCCAGAGAAGACAGACCTGAACTCGCCACGGGGTACGCTGGACCACAGCATTATGTTTGCTATCGCCAGGACTATGGAGCTGGGCGAATGGCATCACGAACGTAGCTACCGGGGCCTACGGGATAACCAGCCTTTGGACGAACTGCTGAAGAAGGTGCAAACGACCTTCGATCAGCAGTGGGAGGACCGTTACCACTCCACAGACCCCCAGCAGCAGGCCTTTGGCGGGAAGATGATAATCGCGTTCTCGGACGGCTCCAAGATTGAAGCCGAGAAGGCAGTCGCTAATGCCCACGTATACGGCGCCAGTCCCTGGGGCAGGGCCGAATACGTGGCAAAGCTTAGAGATCTCACTGGTGGCCTGTGTACTACCTCAGAGCAGGACCGCCTTATTGGTGCCGTTGAAGACCTGCAGAACGCCAGCGGTGCAGACCTGCGAGGCCTGACAGCGCAGCTTGACGCCGCAACTCTGCAAGACGCCGCTTCGAAGGGCATCTACGGGAGCGGGCAGAGGTAACTCTCTAACCGACCAATGGCCCATAGTCGGTCGCAAACTAGACTGACTATAGGCCGCCTTTCTATACCCGATAAATAAGTCCTGATTATTTCAGGTACATCAGAGGCCTAGCTCGGATAAGCCGGGGTGTTCGTCGGGTCTACGGCCCAGCGGCCAATGGTATTTGCGGTCCGATTCCTCGATTGGCAGGTCGTTTATGCTCGCTATGCGCCGCGCCATAAGACCCTGCTCATTGAAATCCCAGTTCTCGTTGCCGTAAGAACGGAACCAGTGTCCAGAATCGTCCATCCACTCGTAAGCGAAGCGCACTGCAATGTGAGCACCGTCAAATGCCCACAACTCTTTGATCAGCCGGTACTCCAATTTCCTGTGCCATTTGCGGCACAGGAAATGGACAATCACTTCTCTTCCAGATACAAACTCGGCGTGGTCTCTCCAGGTGCTGTCCATCGCTTAAGCTAGCATCACGCCCTAAGGCTCACGGGTGTTCCACGCGTCTTTGGCCATTCTTACCTTGTGAAGGGAGGGCGGTAATGGAAAGCGAGCATTTTCGTCCGTAGACATCGTGGCGCCTCGTCTTACGCATTGTGGTCTACTGCATGTATAGTTTGGCAAGAGACAAATTTCAAAACCAATAAATCGCAGAGAACCCTGCCGATCCATTAGATGCCTCTAATCGCGATTAAGTGCGTGACCCCACGGAAGGTATACTGCGATAGTCAGTATAAAAGTAGACGAGTACCCATGTATGCGCTACTAATTCCGAGACAGATTAAGCCGGACCATAAAGAGCATTTCATCGATAATCTCAAAGAACATGGCCGGGAATCCAAAGCCTCCGAGCCGGACAGCAAGAGATATGAATTTTATCAGGACCCGGACGACACGAACAGAATCTGGCTTTATGAGGCTTATGCGGACAAGGCAGCCTTGGGGGTGCACGTAAAAGGTGCGCCACACATTCAGGCAATGGAAGCCATTAAAGAGTGCGGATGCGAAGAGGAACGACCCGAAGGCGGCTTTATGAGAGCGGACAGCATCTGGTCTTTCGAGACCGAAGAGGGCTAGCGTCTAGTGCGCGCGATCCCTCGGACGAATCCCTTGGCTTAACTGTCGGAGGAACCGCCACCACGTTTTCGCGACGACAACAGGTATATGCGGGCTAGTATCTGGACCGCTATGGCAGCAACGACAACTACGACGATGTTTTCGGTTACAACATATGCGGCCATGCCTGCCAAGAAGCTCAAGAGATGGGACAACCAAAACATATCACGCACCTAGGGAATAACTGATCGAGAAATATCCAAAGCTTTCAGTTAGATGATATACGAGCGGCCGATCGATCGCAGAAATCACACGCGGTCAGCCTATCAACGGCTGTATGAAGAACTGGAGCCTACGAGTGGACTCGAACCACCGACCTGCGCTTTACGAAAGCGCTGCTCTACCAGCTGAGCTACGTAGGCTTGTCTATAGACTGGCGCAGGGCTTGTTTTGGGCTCGACGAAAAAGCACGTAGAGTAGCAATTTCTTGACCCGATATCACTATCTTATCACGGTCTCCTCACACCCACATTACAAGTTTTTACAGACGTGGGGCTATCAAATTACCGTGGGCAAAAGACAGATCCGATGGGAGAAAATGGACACATACGGGATCGAGTTCGCCACGCTTACCAGACATTATCCTATCACGTGTGCCACAGGGGGGAAACGCCTTTTACTCTGCGCGGCTACAGAGAGAAGCTGAACCGATTCGTATGCTGAAATCGATTGAATCCCATCAGTGACCCTTTAATCCGCACCGAAAAACAAGCCTGCAACGTATCTATTATCTGCTTCTCACAATTCAAAATGCCCTTCCATCGGTTAATCCCATATATCATATTTTCGGGATCTGGCAATGTCTATATCCGTGTTTTGCGCTTCGCTCATTTTGCATGTGCCTGCTGAGACATGGGGACACATAAATAGAATTCGGCAAATGACTTTGATTTCTGCGCCGCATGGAATCTGCTATCGCGGAGTTGGGGGCATCACGGTTAGTCGAACATTGGCAGGGTTACGAAGGAGTGCGGGAATGAAGGTGCTGTTCTTCAGCCGAGATGGCGAACGTGTTGAGCAACTCGCGCTTGCACTTAGGCTACGTTGGCCAGATCTAAATCCACTTATTGTTTCTCAGGGTGGCGTGGGCATTCAGGCAGTCGAGCAGGAAGAGCCAGACCTGGTAATGCTGTGCGAAGAACTGCCTGACATGAGCTTGTGGCTGGCCATCCGCGAAATCCGCAAGTTATCTGATATTCCTCTCATATTAACGGTGGAATCTGATAACGATATGGACGTGGTGAGAGCCCTTGAGTTGGGGGCTGATGACTATATCAACAGCGTATCCAGGATAGTAGGCCAGACCCGGTTCCAGATGGCCAGCGCCAAAAACGATAGGCCTATGAACCGCGTTCAGATGCACCCTGGCAAAGGCTAATCCCTCGATCTAGTAACACCGCTTTGCGGATGGAAATATCCATAATCGCTCTCTCATTTGATGGAAAACTGACAAGGTACCTGCGTACGCGCTCTGATAGGCCTTCATTGCCAGGGTTAGGAAGGTTCCCATTCCCCCAACCTGGCCACGGCTAGCCGATAGAGTTAACCGCGGGATGCAAAGCTGCATGAGTTGCCGATATAATGCCGCCAGAACAATACGGTACCGCTCAATCTCGTAACACGGAGAAGAAGATGCCTAAATTCGTATTTATGCCGCCACAAGACGATCTAAAGCGTTCCTTTGCAGCCAGGCTCAGTGATACGCTCTCCGAATATGAGATTGCTTCGCCCGAAACGGACGAAGAAGCGATTGAGGCCATCCGAGACGCGGATGGCGCCTTCGGTTGGGTTCCGCCCGCTGCTCTTGAGTCCGCGAGCAAGCTGGCATGGCTTCACAATCCAGATGCCGGGCCCTTCTTTGGTTACTATTACCCGGAACTGGTCGAGCATTCCCTGACGATTACCAACCCGAGAGGCATCTACTTCGATCACATATCCCATCACATTATGATGTTCGTGTTTGCTCTCTCCAGGGGACTGCCCTGGTATATGGAGGCGCAGCGCCAGGGCAAGTGGGACAGAGAGGCCCGGCAGTCCCCTTACATCAATCTTTCCGACTCAACTGTTCTGATTAACGGAGTGGGTGGCATCGGCCACGAGACCGCCAGGATCTGCAACGAGTTGGGGATGAAAGTAATAGGCATTGAGCCTCGCCGCGAGTTCGAGCTGCCGTACGTTGAGTTCCACGAGCCTGAGGAGTTGGACAGCGTCATTGGACGGGCAGATTTTGTGGTTACCACGGTGCCGCATACACCCGAGACCGAGGGCATGTTCGACGCTCGACGCTTTAAGCTTATGAAAAATAGCTCCTATTTTATTAATGTCGGACGAGGTAAGGTGTGTAAAGTCGCCGATTTGGCTGATGCTATCGAATCAGGTGAGATAGCTGGGTGTGGCCTTGATGTCTATGACGAAGAGCCCCTGCCATCGGAGCACAAGCTCTGGGGGCTACCAAACGTTCTGCTGACGCCGCATGTTGCGGTGCGGGATGCCGGCAACATACCTGAGCGTAGGTTCCAGGTGTTGATAGGCAACGCCAGGCGATTCATGGCAAAAGAGCCATTGATCAATGTGGTAGATAAGAACAAGTGGTATTAAGGTGATTCCAATATCTGCTGGCTCTGAGCAAAGCCAGATAATTCGCCGTATAAGAGGGTAAACATTTGATCAATGAAAACGTGGCTTATGGAGGTACTACTCTTCCTGCCGGTGTTAGATCTCGATTCGTTGACAACAACAACGGCCTTACGATGCACGTGCTGGAGGCAGGCTTTGAGACTGCAAACCGTCCGTGCGTGCTCCTGCTTCACGGGTTTCCAGAGCTGGCCTACAGCTGGCGAAAGGTGATGTTGCCTCTTGCGGAGGCGGGCTACCACGTCGTTGCGCCCGATCACAGAGGCTACGGTCGTACCACTGGCTGGGACGCTAGTTACGATGGGGACCTGAGTCCTTTCCGCCTTACCAACCTGGTGAGAGACACCCTGGGACTGGTTTTCGCACTCGGCTATCGGTCTGTAGTGGCGGTGGTAGGACACGATTTTGGGGCCTCAGCGGCGGCGTGGTGCGCCCTGGTCAGGCCAGATGTGTTCCGGTCGGTTGTCCTGATGAGCGCTCCCTTCAGCGGGCCACCTGAGTTGCCCTTCGACACGGCGACAGAGGATAAATCAGCGGCCTCCTCGGTCGAGCCTGATATACATGACGAACTCGCTAGATTAGCCAGACCTCGTAAGCATTATCAGTGGTACTATTCGACGCGCGGTGCGAACGAAAATATGACTGACTGCATACAGGGCGTTCATGACTTTATGCGGGCTTACTATCACCATAAGAGCGCGGACTGGAAGGGCAACAAGCCCTATGCGCTGGATTCTTGGACAGCAGGTGAGTTGGCCAAAATGCCTACTTATTACATCATGGACCGGGACGAAGGCATGGCTGAGACCGTCGCGCATGAAATGCCGTCAGCATCCGAGATATCAGCGTGCCAATGGCTTACAGATGATGAGTTACGCGTCTACAGCGGTGAGTACACTCGGAACGGGTTCCAGGGCGGACTGAACTGGTATCGCAGTCGCACAGGTACCGGAAACAACGACGACCTGTTGATGTTTTCCGGCGCCACCATCGATGTGCCGTCTTACTTCATCGCCGGCACCAGCGACTGGGGAAGCTACCAGAGGTCCGGGGCGCTGGAGAAGATGCAGGCGGCCGTTTGCACCCAGATGAAGGGCGTGTACATGCTTGAAGGCGCAGGCCATTGGGTGCAGCAAGAGCAGCCGGAGCAGGTGACGAACCTGCTTCTGGGAGTGCTGAAATAGTCTGATGCGCTCTATAGCACTATGCTCGGTGGCATAGATTTCACCTGGAGACTAGAATATCAGCAGACACAATTATCATTAACATGCGGGATTAGAAATAGGAGGATTATCCATTGGCAACGACAATAGCAGGCGAAACATATTTGGGAGATGAATTAGTCAATACGCTTTCCCAGTCTGGCGACGTTACCGTCTACCTGTGGCCCATGAGGTGCCTGAAGGCCAAGATAGGCGGACCGACTTTCGGTGTGGATGTGAAGGGGGTGGAGGTCATTCGCTTTGATTGCCATGGCGAGCTTGGCCATTGGCATGAGCTTGGATACGACAAGCTTGGCGCAGGCGGGTCCCACGTGGACTTCCCTGATGGCCTAAAAGACAGCACAGGACAGATTGATTGGGCGTTGGGACAGATCCGCGACAATGGCGCAAGTCTACTGGACGCGGCAGGATATCCTGACGAAGCGAAGACTCTTGATACCGAGTTGCTAAAAGTTGCGACAGCGGGTATCAAAGCGCACATTGCAAGTGCTGGAGATCTTCGATCACAAGCTGTAGAAAAAGGCCTGATCGAAGCGTAAGTCTTCGGAGCCTCGTTACCGCCACGAACAGCTTTAATGGGCATTTGTGGCGGTGAGAGATTTGGCACGATTCTAAAACCAGACACCTAAATGCGGCGCCCATTGACTTGGGCGCCGCACCTAATGCTTCGCGAAAAGTTTAGGTCAATAAGTAAAAAAAGAGGTTTGTTGAATGGCTGAGTCCCTGACGGTCCACGAGCCAGCAAGGGAAACGCCAGTTGTGAGAAAATGCGACGTTCTTGTGGTTGGTGGCGGTCCTGCGGGCTGCGCGGCAGCGGCGTCTGCCTCAGCGACTGGCGCGGACACCGTGCTGGTCGAGCGATACGGACATCTCGGTGGCATGTCGACTGGGGGCTTCGTAATCTGGATCGACCGCATGACGGATTGGGACGGCAAGCAGGTGATTTCGGGATACGCCAGGGACCTGCTGGACCGCGTGCCTAAGGATGCCGTTCTAGGGCCGCCGGACGAGCTCTGGGGTTCCAGGGACAGCCAGCTTGTGGATTACTGGCAGGAGCGCCACAACGCCTTCCAGGACACGGTGACGTGGTCGCCGACCATTGATCCCGAAATGCTCAAAATTGCGTACATGGAGCACGCGCTGGAACAGGGTGTGAAGCTGATTCTCCATTCGTGGGGCGTTGAAGCGGTCCGTGACGGCAACGAGATGAAAGGCGTCATCTTCGAGAGCAAGGCTGGTCGTCAGGCCATTCTGGCAGAT
>Ga0066376_10005165_pt1 | contig 11160 bp, 6 predicted proteins | sample Knorr_S15_td_Bot_FD_77009 | JGI IMG/M metagenome (GOLD analysis project Ga0066376, IMG submission 77009) | Marine microbial communities from Southern Atlantic Ocean transect - Knorr_S15_td_Bottom_ad_5009_LV_A | ecosystem: Environmental > Aquatic > Marine > Oceanic | place: Southern Atlantic... | reverse complement strand
CGCCCTGGAGTTCTTCTCCCTCATGATCCCCAGGTTCGGTGCCATAAATTTCATTATAGGAAAACGAGCCGTCACTTCCAAAATCGATGGAATAAATTACATAGCCGTTCTGATCGGCGGCGGCTACAAGGAGGGAATCATTTAAATCTACATCGCGGCAGTATCCCACCGTTTCCAAAGTTATCATATTTGCTACATTGACTCCTGACGGTTCCGATGGGGTAATACACCCCCATAATAAGAGTGCGCTCAGTACCAATGCATCTTTTATAAATGGTTTCATGATATAATTAGTAAAAAAGGTCTAAAATAAATTCGTAGCTGAACGTAAGCCAGAACTCAGTTTTTCGAAAGCTTTTCAGTTCGGTTACCCATTCAAACTCAGAATCAGCTATCCGTTCACGATATCGTATCTCCCCCTCAACTGTCACACCATTGATGAATTCCTTTTCTAACTGCAACTTATAACGAAAGTCGCCGTGACTTCGTCCGCTGTGCAGAGGATCATCCACACTTTCGGTTCCGTAGCGACGGCTTTCGTTATCGGACGATAACCCAATTCGGATTGACGGCTTGTTTATCTTCCATTCGATCTTGGCCCCCATTCGATTAAAGTGATACGAACGGTCGAAACTCGTTGCCGAGAATCCATCTCCATAGGTGGTATTTTCTCCTTCACCGTTTTCCCACCACATTGACGCCTGAAGCCGGCTGAGAGGTTTCACGCTGAAACGTACATATCCTGCTGTAATCTCAGTATCGAACTCAGTAAAGTCCGATTCATAATACTGGTTTGTACGCCGGCCTTTCATCGTCATCCAAATTCGTTGAGTTAACGGGTGGCTATACGAAAGAAAAATAGTCTCGTTGGCAAAGCTGCAGGCAACCGGCAACTTTGAAATAGTGTCCGCATCCCGATACGGTCTGAGATAAAGGTCTGGCTGCAGCGAATACCCCGCTTTCAGCCATTGATAGGATCCAAGATGATGCTCGAGTCTGAACGAGAGAGACGAATAAGATTTATTTTTTGACTGTCCATATTGTGTGCTTCCGAATGACATGCGGATATTTGTCTCATGCTCCATAGATAGAAAAGGACTGTACAAAATCTCGATGCTCGGATATATAATCTCACTGTCGAATGTTTCGGCATCACCCATGGCAGGATCATTGGGTACAGTCTCTCCGATCTCAGTTGATGAAAACCGGAGTATATTGTTGTCGTAGCCAATTGTCACAGATGGCTTTACGTAGATAGGTACGCGCATTCTATCCAGCAATGACTGTGATTCTACAGGTTGAATTATCAACAATGAAATTAGTAGAAATAGTGTTGTTTTCATCTTACTCATAGCCAACACATCTGATATAAACCCGTTTTCCTTTATCAAGCAACTCAACTGTTAAGGTCCTTGCAGTACCATTAACTTCCACCTCGGCAGTACGGCGTTTCCCGGGTACAATATCTTTATCCTCCACAATAGTACTCACATCAGATTTCTCGGACGTAAAGAAATAGGTGCCTAGAAGTTTTCCGTCCTTTCTAATCCTCAAACGGTAATTCTCTTCTGATGGCATTCCGTCTTCGAACGCCAAGCGGCTGAGAACGACTATCTCTTTTGCTTCTTCTATACTGACTGCTATTTTATTGCCGGGGATTAATTGATAGTAGCGATACTTTTTCTCTTCTACCTGCAGATGTTTTAATGTTATTTCATCATCAGGAATCAGTAGACGTCCCTCAACTTTCTTTTCGAAGCGCTCAGTAAGGAGACGTATCAATACAGGCGAACTGCGCTTAGTCAACGGCCGGATGACGAGGGTGTGGAGTCCACTGGGAATATTCAGGTAGTATTTACCTGAATGGGTGTAACCGTGTCCCGGATGCTGAGGTGAAGTGACTCCTTTTGAACGTTTTTGTTCATGCTTGACTGTCAACTCATCCTCTTCGTCCAAAATCATGCTGTAACCAAAAGGGTGCAACTTATTATCTCTTCTTGGAACTGCCCGGCGGGCAATAATTCTCAATCGCTGCGGTCCTTGAATTTCATAAACCAATTCATCTCTATGAAGCTGATAATAGGTCCTCCGCTTTTCGCCAATTATAAGAATTTCCTTTTTGTCTTTCTGAGCGGGTGATACAGTTTTTGTCCAACCCTCTGAGAACAACAGAGGGAGTAAAATGAGAATCAATGAGGATGATTTTTTAGAGCAATACTTCAGGATCATACTCCACGGCCTCTTTTATCTTTCTATGACTTTTCATACCAACTATTATCAGACTGCCCAGGGATAAAATCAACGCAATGAATGAATTTACTTGGTTAAACGTATGCCGAGAAAATATTTGCCCATCACCAATATTAGGAGTGGGTATGGGAGAAAAAGGGAGATCGTACTTCGACGTAAGTTCATCAATATTGTGAATATGAATAACAGGAATGTCACTATCTACAAACCTCTTGAGGACACAGTCTGACAAGCCCCCCCTTAGAGATGCTGCGGATGTTAAACCCGGTGGTACTAAACGAGCATTAATCCTGGGTCCAACACTGGCGGCTCCACCTCCCACATTAATGTATACCTTATAATTTGAAAGAGTTAGACTCTCATTAAACAAAGTCATTCTTCTGGCAATACTTGCATTGAGAGATTTTTCTTGAATTAGTTGCAGATTGTTTCGGTAGATAGCTTCCCAGAGTAGATCTCGACCATTTCTGCTAAGCCCTTTTCCTGAGTCACCGCCACCTCCCACTGAGGCTGCTATAGAGGATGATTTAAATACGCCACCTCTCACTAGTTCAGATTCCATATCGACCCAGGTAAAATATGGATCCGTAGCGCCCCACTCTGATGCCCCAACCGAGGTAATTATTACAGGGTAAATATCCATAACTTCACAAGCAGCTAAAACAGCTATATTGGCACCGGGCATAGAGCCAGTTAACGCCATTGCAATTGTATCACCTTGTCCCACATCTGCAGCAAGCAGCATATCGACTATAATTGCTGAGAAATTTGGGTTAAGCGTGGTCAGTTTGGCATCTAGATTACCCCTATCTGTAGTAATTGGAGTAGCCCCGGAACCAACCAACATTGTACCGTTTGGATCATTGGGGTTATCGTCCATTATAACCCCTTCACTCCCAAGACGAACTTCTTTAAGGACAGTCATGGCTTCAGTCATCTTTTCAGCTGCAGAGATCTTCAAATCATAACCCCGGGCTTTAACAATAACTGTTGAAGTTGCAGCCCAATAGAAAAGTCCCGCAGAAAAGAGTGCCAAGACAATAAGTACCTCCAATCTTTGGATATACGGCCTAAACATGGGGAACTTCCAGACCTATGACCATGAGGGTAAGCTGTACAATTATTGCGGTAATCATTACTACACTGATTGTACGCGCGACTCCCTGACGTACCATCCAACTGGCAATTAGACCAGGGATAATATTACCGATGGCAGCAAGACTCAACTGCTCTTCGGCGAAAAAGAGATATTGCTTGGACAGAGCCCCCAGGAGGAATCCCAGAAGCAAGCATATTACCAGCCGGCGTTTCCCAAAAATAAGCATCCTAAAACTGAGAAGTCGCACGATTCCAAATACTATCAAACTTACTGCAAACGTTCCGATCACTCTCAGTGGATCATGCAGATAGAGGGCAATGTATCCAGGTACGATCAAGCCGCCGGCAGTTACACCAAGTGTTTCTGTCAGGACTAAACTGAGGACTATCCCCAAGCCTAATGCAATTTCAACCATTGGTGTAGTTCTCTCGAAGATAATCCACAAATTCATGCCCCCAGCCAACAATATTCCCCATGGCAAATATTAAGTGGTCATCCAAATTCATAAAATACTCTGCAACTTCCTCAGGCTGGACTGAAGCTGGGAAAGTCTTAATCTCCATTCCATCATGATGGAGTACTGGAGAGATATGATCCCCTCGTATAACCAGCAGATCGGTATGCATTTGATCCCCCAAAAGGCCCAGGAGCTGATGTGTCCGTTGACGACGATCCTCTCTCGAATTGAGGAAAACAGCAACCTTTGACCGAGTAGTTTTCTCAAATGCCAGCGACCAGAGAACACCGGTAGATTCAGGATCATTGGCGGCGAGTGCGTTAAAGAACGTGTTTTCTTTTTCATTAGAGCGAAGTTCCATGAAAGCTGCAGCTCCGGGATCTGGCGCTGCAGTAACCATCCCCTCCAGCGCAACAGTTCTATCGATCCCTGTCAATTCGCAAGTTCTCAAAGCAACAGCAACATTATCAGCATGTACTGTCTCTTGAAAGGCTGCAATTTCTTCTGAGGAGACAGCATCAGCCATGACAACGTCCAGCTTCGTATTACGTTTGGCCGCCACTTTTTCAAATTCCGCAGAAAAATGGTCTTCCCCAATTACCATTTGTCCATTTTGAGGAATGGTGTTACTCAATGACATGGCCACATTTTTTAATGAAGGACCCATCTCTGATAGATGATCTGACCTAACATTTGTGATCACCCCCAAAGTAGCTCGAACCATCTGCTGTTCACATATCCATTGATACTCAGGCTGAACCGCCATGCACTCCAACACTACAGCATCGGGCTTCTGTTTGGAGAATGAATCCAATACCTTAATCTGTTCACTGATGGAAGCAGACCGAAGGCGATGAACTGAACGGTCAATCCCGTCAAAACCTATCACTCTTGGAGCTGTGCCGGTTGTTTTTGCTAATACCTTTAAGCCGCCCGCCCGCAAGCCAGCTGAAATCAGACGCGTTACTGATGACTTCCCGCGTGAACCGTTTACATGAATTCGGATAGGGATTTTCGCTACAGAACGAGAAAGTTGTAAAAACTCTCTCAGACCCAGCACAATGAGCAGGGCTGTGAGAAAAACAAGAGTGGCCAGTACAAGCCACTCCCATTCGTAATCCAACTTAAACATTTGTTAGAATATGGTTTTCTCAGGTGCCGAGAAGATTACTTCATAAGGAGCAGTTTCCGCTCTTGTATATAGTCTCCAGCTTGAATGCGACATATATACATACCCGATGTTACAGCTGCCCTAGAATCACTCTTACCGTCCCATTGCAACCGATAGCTTCCCGGCTGGTGAGGACGGTTCACCAGAGTTCGAATTCGCTGACCAAGAACATTAAAAATCTCTATCCGGACATCTACTGCTTCTGGAAGATCGAAGACGATCGTTGTCACGGGATTGAAAGGATTGGGATAGTTCTGATGTAGAAAATATTCCGTCGGGATGACGACCCCATTTAAGCTCAGGGATGTCTTATCAATAGTTAGAGCAAAGGGCCCGTTACCAGCAGAGATAACATATTCACCATCATCAGCGCTCACATTCCAATAACCTGATACCATGTCTTCACCCATAAGCGCCGCAAGTTCTTCATAAATTATGACGAGCTCCGTAGATTCTATCTCTACGAACTCCTCAAGGAAATCCAGACCTTCCACATTGGTTAGGCTGTATAAAATCTCATCCTCATCTACGTTTTCAGATTCACTCCACTGAAACGTAAGTGAATCCGAAAGATTCCTGGGAGTGATAACAATGGTCGTGTCAAGGGCTGGGGCTAACACTTCAAAATCTCCTGGTGGATCATTCACTGGCTCTACTGCAATGGTCACAATAGCAATATCAGACTGCATGGAGTCATCACTTGCCGTATAGCTAAAACTATCCTCACCGAAGAAGTTCGAATTCGGAATGTAGATAAAAGATCCATCGGCTTCCAGCAACAAGTGTCCGGAACCAACATCGCTTACAAGTTCTACGGTGAGAGTATCACCATTGGGGTTAGAATCGTTGGCTATGACACCTTCTTCTGACACAACGGCCAAAGTGTCATCCTCTGATACTGTGTAGTAATCATCTACAGCTACCGGTGGAAGGTAGCCGGTCACAGTGAGGTTCACCGGAATAGTTTCTAGCGGTTGAAAATTTGAAGTTATGGTAAGTAGACCACCATAATTCCCCAACTGTAGGTCAGTGGCATCCGCCTCCACGCCAATCACAGCACTCTCACCGAATAGGAGACTCCCATTCAGTTCTCCTGTAAGCGTCATCCAATCTATTGGTTGGGGAAACCGGAAGTGGAGTGAAAGGTTATCCTCCACATAATCGTCATTGTGGACCACCTGAAGCCCCACAGTTCCGCTGGCGTTTTGGACTCCGATTGTCTGTGAGCTAGCATTTCCAGATACTGACTGATAATTAACTTGGATTTCCCCATCGATATGCAATACTATTTGAAAATTATACGTACCTTCGATTGAACCGGGATAGTGTATAACGTCATCAAACCAAACTACGAACTTATCCGATAGGTTATAGTAATACACGGAACCACCTTGTAGTGGATCCAGATCATCCCAAAATCCAAGAACAGCAGGACGGGGTGCGTCCAGATCGGGAATGTCTGTATTCTGCCAACCGGCCCAGTCATCACCAAAACCAACCCACCCATTTGGATTAATGATGCACTGGGTATAAATCTCCCCGTAGAAAGGGAAATCAAATCCTAGGTCAAATGGCCCAGATGCTACATCGTTGTGGGTAAAAGTCACCTCATTGGCCGTGGGGATATTAATCCAATCGTAACCCAGACTCGGGTCTGTTTCTGAATCACTCCATTCATATCCAAAAGTATCTGGCCCACCGGCGCTAACCTCAAAAGGCGGAGCCGGAGCTTTCTCAATGGTATAGTTCAGTGTTGAGCCTTCGTCACCGCCGTTTGAAATTATTACTTCATTAGATGTTGTCCCGCCTATTTCAACCACCATATCAACAGAGTCCGGCGAGTAGACTAACTCAGGCATTGGGAGAACCGAAGAAGATCTCGTCGTAATAAATAATGCTGTCTCATCTCCTAAGGGAGCGGCAGCGGTCGGATACTCATTATTAAACGTGTACTGCAGACCCCAAGCTGCTAAATGATCTTCAATCCCAATAGTCGCATACCCCCCGTGAACTGGAGGATAACCACCGAAATTCCCTGACGACGTATTGTTGAACTCATTGTACTGCATTTTTATCTCACCATCACCGTATGGGGGAACGGCAATATTGTAGAGGATTACCTGAAATGACTCAAGGTGGTTGTTGTTTTGAGTTCTCATGTCGGACCACTCTATAATAATGTACTCCCCACCCGGATCTTCATAGCCAAATACATCCCCCCCGCTGGTGGTTTTAAGATCATCCCAAAAAGCTGCAATCATTGGAGAAGGTCCGCCAGGTCCAGGAATGGGATAGTTTCTAAACGACTCCATGGTGGAGTATCCGAGAGCAATCCAACCATTCGAGCAAACGGTGATTTCATCGTAGTCCACCCCGTAGAAGCGAAAGACAAAGGGAAGGTCAATATGCTTGATGGAAGTGCTGTAATTTCCATTTCCGTTGTCACTGAGATTAAGGTCCGTCCCGTTCCCGCCATGCCCGGGATCAATTTCAACCCAGTCATAGAACGGTGCTAAATCGTAGCCAATATCGCCCATATCATAGATATAGTATCCGTATTCGTCAGGGCCGAGGGGATCCTCAACCGTAACTTCACCCGCTTGCAGGTGATAAATTTCAGTCTGATCGTACCCTTCCGTACTCTGGATGTGGACATTGAGCGGAATCATAGTTCCATTAATTACATCTTCTGCGGTAATAACAGTGAACCCATCTGAGGAGGTTGCATACTCTCCGGGAGGAATCGAACCCCATGTGCCGACGCTGTCAACAATTTCCAGTAGTTCACCATGATAACTCAAATTTACAAATACGTCCCCGCACTCCGTTTCGCCTTCGTTCTTAAGTACCATTGTTAGTTCAGTCGTCTCTCCCGGATTGGCGATATCCAGACTGTATATCTGAAGAAGACTGCCACTGACTTCCACAGGGATCGCTGACTGCCATACGTTACCCATATCATCAGTTATTTCTAGATGTAAATCCAAATCTTCACTTTGAACCGCAAAGGGCATCAGAACAAAGGTAAATTGATCTCCGTAAATCGATTCGCCTGGTGCTATCTCTCCGTAAATAACTGTTGAATCCAATGCTGTTATAAGCTCAGATCCTGACGTCATGTGTGCAATCACACCTGTCGCACTTTCTGAACCGTAGTTTTTCAGCGGGAGCGATAAACCTATCGTCTCACCCGGATTCACCAAACCGTCGGCATTCCCGATTTCATCGTTCACAAAAATATTAGAAGTACCATCAAAGTTTACCATTATATCGCCCGTAAGAAGAGAAAGAGACCCTTGGTATGGTTTCCAATTCCGCTTAGTGACTGTTATTGTCATGTCACTTTCCACCAATTGATCAAAAATCAGTGTAGCTTCTCCCAATTCATTCGTATATCCAATATATTGCAGCTCACCATCCGATGACACCACAGAAACCAGGGCGTCCTCAACGGGCTGGTTTTGGTTACTCGAAACCATTACATCCACAAAATTAGTGCCCAAATAGACAGCGTCTGTATGCTCGACCATTAAGAGAGAAGGTGTGTCCGTCCATAAATGGGTGGCAGGATCACCCATAAGATTGTTCCACTGTGTGAAAGCGCTTACCCAGTTGTAAGGATTAGTAGGATATGCTGCAAGGAGAGCAAGCTTACCACTTGCCAAGCCGGCACCGGCAGTCTCTAACCCCTTAACAAAGATGCCGTCATATACTCCCATATCCAAAATATTATTAAACAGGGTGTGAGTATTCCAAGTTGCCGTTCCGACAGCCGCTACACCACCTTCAGGCGTTGAAGCAGTTCCCGCACGAAGGAATTGTTCCGAAAGGGTGGTATTATCTTCAGCGAAAGAACCCGTCCCGCAGGTGATAACAGTGGCAAATGGCAACATGTACCCGTTGTTCGCCGCGCTGATATCCGAATTGTCAAACCCGCTTACCCCCACATAACCCCTGTAGTTAAAGTAAAGAACCCCATCGGAGAGTTGGTTTCGCATCCAGCTGGACCAGCTGCTACCGCTGTATTTTGTGCGGATATCTTCCATACCGTAGGCATCGAGCACTTCCTCAATATATTCGTTGGTGATAACGGTAGAAATACCCGAACTGCTGGGATCTCCTATAAGGGCAGCACGCTCATAGTAGCCTTGAATATCCTCCAGATACTCAGCCTTTTCGTAGCTGATAATCTTATTGGTAACTGTAGACAAATGACTGGTAGATCGGACAGAAATACGACCCACAAGAACCTCCGGTAGGAGATCTCCGCCAGCAAGCTCAGCGTAAGGCTGGTCGCCCTCACACTGGTTATTGTACGAGTTATGCCCCCAACTTTCGTAAAAAGTAGGAACACTATATGAACCCCCTACATCTCCCACGAAAGCAACATGTTCTGGCGGTGGATTGTATCGGGAGTAAGCATTATAAATAAAATCCTTGATATCATTGGCAGTCGATCCAGTTTCATCAAGGGAAGCAGTGTAAACCTTATATCCGCGCTGATGTCTCCACTCCACCAAATCCTGAAAATATGAGTTGGATTCCGAAGAGCCGCCGCAGATGTAGAGAATGCTCGGCTGTTGAAACTTCTCATCTAACGGCTCAACATAATTGACAACTAACTGTTCATAGAGAGTCTCGAAAGCTCTGGATCGAGGCATTGTCCCGTAATCTGTGATACCAGACTCACCAATTTCTTCCACTGTAATTTCTATTTCGTCGAAAACTTCTAATCGGTTTTCGTTAGGATGATAAACAAACGGAACGATTCTGACGTTTATAAGGTGCATGCCACGCATGATTTGCGGTTCCGAAACAGTCAAATTTTTCACGGGAAACGGTGTCACTGACGAATAAAATGCATTGTTGTATTGAAAACCTTCCTCTGATCTGGGATGCTGATGAGGGAAGATTGTGACATTCTCTAACACATGCGATTCTACCACGGTGAAATCAACCTGGTGCAGTTTTCCCGGATCAATCTGGTACATGGTAGAAAAGGCAGGAAGTTCTGGAAGTCCGTACTGACTTGTAGTACCGGAGCCGCTAGACGATATCTTTATGAACTCACCTGTACTTTGGATAGTCAACTCATCCAGCTTGAACCTGACCCGATCCACCCCGAGATCACTCCCCAAGTGTTCAAACGGGCCCACAGTACCAGCAGTCGATAGAGAGACTAACAACAGCACTGTGGCAGCAGCAGATATCAGCCAGCCTCCGTTTTCTTTTCGGTAAATCACCTTAGCCATCGTTGCCTCAAGATAATCATTACATCCATAGCACGGCAATTTGCGAAATTCTATGTGAAATACACAAACTATTTGAGATACTCGTGTTTTCTATCACAGAAACCTATCATATATCTAAAAGTCCATGAAAAGGGTTAAATTCACCTGATATTATGATGGTAATCAAGGAAAAAATAAGGTTACATCTTATTCTCCTTTCTCTTCTTCTGGGTTCTGTCCCTGCAGAGGCTCAAAGTCCTCTAATAGAACGCTACCACACTTACGAAGAAGTAGAGGCTCAACTTGCGGATTGGGATGAACAGTTCAGCAATAACAGTAATCCTTCGGAGTCATATCCCGGTAGCGGAATTATCTACCATCTGGAAGAGATTGGTCAATCGATGGAGGAAGGTCTCCCTTTCTGGGCTGTCAGACTCTCCTACAATGCCGATATCAGGGAAGATGAACCACGGGTGTTATTTCTAGGGCAGTGCCACGCGGAAGAAATATATGGTGTAGAAATCACCATGGAACTCATCGATATGTTCCTCCATCCCGATGACCACCTATCCTATCGACAGAACATGCAGGCCATTTTGGAATCATCTGAGATCTGGATAGTTCCTACCCATAATCCAGAGGGCCTTACTGTTGTCCATGGTTATACTGACGGAGAGGAGTGGCTACAGGACGTGACATTCCGGAAGAACAAACGGGATACAGACCTCGACGGTATGTTCGATTTCCTGGAGGGTGTCGGAAATGATTCAGACGGAGTGGACCTGAACCGCAACTACGACTTCAATTGGATCTTTGGTGATGGACTTTGGGAAGAGGACAACAGTGGAGGTACTTATCAGGCCCACTTCGATTACTACCGCGGGGAGGCTCCTTTATCTGAACTGGAAACCCAAGCCATCCAAGACCTGGCCTTGAACGAACGGTTCTTGCT
>Ga0066376_10005164_pt1 | contig 11163 bp, 12 predicted proteins | sample Knorr_S15_td_Bot_FD_77009 | JGI IMG/M metagenome (GOLD analysis project Ga0066376, IMG submission 77009) | Marine microbial communities from Southern Atlantic Ocean transect - Knorr_S15_td_Bottom_ad_5009_LV_A | ecosystem: Environmental > Aquatic > Marine > Oceanic | place: Southern Atlantic... | reverse complement strand
TCGAGGGAGAATTCGATGGGACCGAAATCCGACTCCAACGAGACGACCCGAGTCCCGAGGAATGCCCCGGCCTCGGAGGCGTCGAGCTCGGATTGGGCGGACACAGCCCACGGGAGAACAACAACTCCCAACAGTGCGGCGGCCACCGCTAGGCGACGTACGTGGAGCAGCGTGCTCTTCATTCCTTATCCTCCAGTATGGGTCTTTTGAATCAGGCGGGATCAGTTGCCCGCTCGAGTAGCACTCCCGCTGGCGCTGAACAGTCCGCCGCCGACGTCGAATACGGCAATGAGACTCTCACCGTCAGGGGTCAGAGTCATGGACACGGGCATCAACTGTCCCTGAGCGTCCAACTCGTAGGCGAGGACCAGATCCTCACCGGACCGTTTGATGTCGGTGATCTCGGTAGTGATCGTCGTACCAGTCGAGGGGTCGGGTGCTCCCACGCTGGCCGCGACCTTACCTCCCTGGTCCTCAATCTTCATCTCCACCTCCAACCCACCGAAATCCGTCTCCATCGAGACCGTCCAAGTGCCCAGGAACGCCTGAGCCTCGGATGCATCGAGCTCGGATTGGGCGGACGCAGCCCGCGGGGAGAAGACGACTCCCAGTAATGCGATGGCCATCGCGAGGCGCCGTGCCTGTAGAGTGCTCTTCATCCCCTCGTCCTCCAGAAAGGGAACGCTCACTAGCCGCGACCTCGGGGTCCCGGCGGGCGGGCGGCCCGTGCTTAGAGCGGTTGATCCTCGCTCAACCTTCGAATAGCCTTCAGTATCTAGTGGGCATAGCGACGAATCCGGAGTACGCCCATATGCGCGGACCCCGGACTTGCAGCTTACCGGTGTCGAAAGGAACCCACATCTCGATGTTAGTCAAATGGAGGGCCGCCACATCGTCGGCGAGGGTCGGGTGACGGCGATCTTCGAGAGAGAACGGTAAGTAGGCTCTTGAAGGAGCACAGCGCCGACCGGCGGCCAATCATCCTCTTCGACGGGGTCTGCAACCTCTGCAACGCGTCGGTCCAGTGGGTGATCGAGCGCGACAAGGAGGTACGATTCGACTTCGCGTCCCTTCAGTCGGACGCTGCTCGCCGAGAGTTGGCGAAGCTCATGGACGTGAAGGAGATCGACTCGCTCCTCGACAGCATCATCCTCCTGGACTCGGACGGCGTCCACGTCCGTTCTACCGCTGCCCTGCGAATCCTACGCGAGATGGGGTCTTGGTACATGCTGCTCCGGCTGGGAGTCGTGGTGCCCCGTCCAATCCGGGACGCCGTCTACAACCTGGTAGCGCGCAATCGATACCGTTGGTTCGGACGACGAGACGTGTGCATGACGCCAACGCCCGACATCGCCGCACGCTTCCTCGACGCAGATGAGCCCCGGCCGCCCAACGGTGCACCACCCGGAGCGCCCCCTGGAGCGCCCCCCCGGGGGACCGACTCCCAAGCCACGGGAGCCGCGTAGCCAATCTCAGTCGGGTTCGACTACAAGTCGGGTTCGACTACTCTGCGTCGGGCACAGGACGAGCACGGGAGCCGACCCACAAGCCCAAAGACGCCCCGGCGACGGAAACCAGGACGTCTACGACCGAGCCGGAGGCATAGTCCCAGGTCAGGGGTTGGTAGAGGGTGATGATCATCAGGTCGACGCCCTCCTTGGCCAAAATCAGGATCACCAGCAGAACCCCCGCCGCCTTGGGGCGCCACAGCCAAGCGAGAGCGCCCGCGAGGGAAACCGAGATGATGAAGTGGGCCGGCAGCGACGCCGGGATGCCAAGCCAAGTGCGGTCGTGCAGGTCGAAGGGCCTTTGCACGGCCTCGAGAAACGAGATTATTCTGGACCTTGAGAACCACCCCACCCTCAATCAGCTCCCTTGCGGTACGAGATGACTCGGGCCTTCTCCAACGTGACCAAGCCGCCACCGATCATGGTGTCGAATCGCTCAGTCATACTACCCCCTGACCTTGAGGAGGGCCGACGCCGCCCCGATCCCGATGAATACGGCGACCAGCCCGAGGGCGACGCTCAGGCCGGTGTAGAGCGAAGCCCGAGTCCAGTCCCCGTCGCGAAAGAGCGTCACGGTCTCGTAGGAGAACGTGCTGAAGGTCGTGAAGGCGGCGAGAAAACCGATGGTCACCATCGTGCTGACTTCGGCGCTCACGGGAACAGCCTCCATGGTCTGCATTCCGAATCCCACGAGGAGTGATCCGGCGACGTTGACGACGAGGGTGCCGAGCGGGAAGGCTCCGGCGAATGCCGTAGTAACCCACTCCGACAACCAATAGCGAGCCAGGGCGCCCGCGCCGCCGCCGACCGTTACGAAGATCCACATGCTATACCTCGCCGGATCCGATGGTCGCTACTGGACTCGAACCAGTGACCCCTACGATGTGAACGTAGTGCTCTACCAACTGAGCTAAGCGACCTTGAGCTAAAGCGACCGAGTCATACCCCCACGGGGAATCGAACCCCGGTTTCCTGGCTGAGAACCAGGTGTCCTAGGCCACTAGACGATGGGGGCGAAGGCGTGACTTCCCGTGTCGAGGGCCGAAAGAATATACACGATCCAAGACCGATTCAAGCCCCGGAACCGTCTGGGGTCTCTGGGTTAACTCATCAGGTCTTCGCACGTCTCCGCAGCGCTCGACGAATCCTTGGTGACAGATTTGACTGACAACCTCAACGACGAGTCCATCAACGGCTGGCTGAAGGGCCGAGCGGGATGGAAACGGTCGGGAAACACCCTTACGAAGGATTTCCGGTTCGGGTCTTTTCGCGACTCCATCGTCTTTGTAAATCGAGTCGCGGGCCTCGCGGACGACATGGGCCACCACCCGGACATCGAGATACGCCGCACGACCGTTAGTCTAACGCTCATGACCCACAGCGCTGACGGCCTTACAGAGAAGGATCTGAAGCTGGCCGAGGGCGTCGACTTCGCGACCTCAGCGCCCTGACCGAAGCGCCTCGCCGATGGTCTCGACGAGGCATGTGATCGCGAAATCTACCTGCGCGTCGCTCGACACCGCGGGTGGAGCGATCTCGACGACCTCGCCCTGACCGCCTGCCGGCAACAGCAGAAGCCCCCGAGCAAGGGCGGCCTCGGCTACACGCGAGCCACCGCCGGGGGCAGGCCCGCCGGCCTCAGAGCACAACTCGATTCCGATGAGCAACCCGCGACCGCGAACCTGGCTCACGCAAGCCTCGGGCGAGAGAGCTTCGTCTAAGCGGCGAACGATCTGATCGCCCAGGTCGAGGGCGCGGGCGGCAAGGCTCTCCTCTTCCAGAACGTCGAGAAAAGCCAGTGCGGTCGCACACGACAAAGGATGACCGAGGAAGGTGCTGGTGTGCAGCTCCTCGCCTCCCGACTCGGGCCACGCATCCATGACATCCCTGGATCCGAGACACGCGCTCAGCGGGAGTCCGCCGCCGAGCGCCTTCCCCATGCACACGAGATCGGGGAGGACCCCCTCGCGCTCGTGCTCGAAGACGACCCCGGTTCGACCCATCCCTGTGAAGATCTCATCGAAGATGAGGAGCGATCCCGCCGCATGGGTCAGCTCGGCGAGCCGACCGAGGAAGCCCGCTGGAGGTATGCGAACGCCGGCCCGGCCCTGAACGGGCTCGACCACGACGGCGCCGACGGGATGCGTGGATTGAGGGCCGTCACCGGACGGGCGACTTCCCACCCAGACTCCTTCCGATAGCATCCGTTGAACCTCCGCGAGCGCCCCTTCAGCTTCCTCATCCGTCTCGGGGTACGGTGCGAACGACACCCCCCGATGCAGTCGGGCTCGGAACGGGTCTCGGAAGTCGGGGCGCGCCGTCACGGCGAGGCTACCCAGGGTGAGTCCGTGGTAGGCTCCCTCGAACGCGATGATTCCGGAGCGGCCGGTGCTCAACTCCGACGTCTTCAACGCCACCTCCATCGCCTCAGAACCCGACGAGCCGAGCACGGTCCTCGTCTCCTCCCATGGAGCGATCGCGCTCAGGCGCTCCAGCAATGCGAGCTTGAGGGCGGGGGGGTGCACGTCTCCCATGCCATGGATGAGCCGCTCGGACTGCTCCACCAGCGCCCGCCGGATCCGGGGATGGGCGTGACCCGCGAGGGAGACCCCGAACGCCGCCGTGAAGTCGACATACACGTTGCCGTCCACATCCCGAACATTGGCGCCCCTCGCTTCCTCCCAGAAAACAGGGAAGTGCTCGGACAAGAAGGTGACGTTGCGGGACTCGACCGAGCGCAAGCGCTCCGCGAGCGCCCGGGAGCGCGGACCGGGTGGCGTCGTCGTCAGCGACGGAAGGAGCGCGCCGAGTTCGGACGCTGGATCAGGCATGGACGCTGGCGCTGGGTAGGGCACAGGGCTAGTCCCCTCCGAGCTGGTCCTCTGCGGGAAGGCCCATGGCGTGATAGCCCATGTCCACGTGTAGGGTCTCACCCGTGATGGCCGCACCCAACGGTGAGCAAAGAAAGGCGGCCGCGTTCCCGACGTCCGCAGCGGTGTTCACGTCGGCCAGGGGAGAATTCGCCCGGTAGTAATCGACCATGCGGTCGATGGTCCCGATCGCCTTGGCCGCACGGCTCGCCAGCGGTCCGGCCGAAATCGTGTTGACTCTCAGGCCCCAGCGTCGTCCGGCCTCGAACGCAAGCGTTCGGGTATCGTTCTCCAGCGCTGCCTTCGCAGAGCTCATCCCTCCACCATAGCCCGGAACGACACGCTCGCCCGCGAGATACGTCAGAGAGACCGCCGAGCCCCCCTCCCTCATCAAGGGACCGAAGCGCTGGACCAGACTGACCATGGAGTACGCGCTGGCGCTCACGGCGGCCAGATAGCCGGCCCGACTGGTTTCCACGAGCGGCCTCCTCACTTCGGGGCCATTGGCCAGGGCGTGGACCAGGATGTCCAAGCAACTCTCACCGAGCTCGTCTCTGAGCGTGTCCGCAACTTCCTGGATCGTGTAGCCCGAGAGCTCCCGGTATCTCTTGTCCTCCCGAATCTCGTCCGGCACGTCCTCCGGCGTGTCGAAGGTCGCATCCAGCGGATGGATCTTCTCGAATTCGATTTCTCCCCCGCCGGGAAGACTGAGATCGAATTTTCCACGCGCCATGCTCTTGGTAAAGATGTTGAGCATGGGGGGCCACGTACCCACGCGCACCGCCGCGCCCGCCTGGACGAGTGCCCGTACGATAGCCCAGCCGTACCCCTTGTCGTCCCCGACGCCCGCGACGAACGCCCTCTTCCCAGTCAGGTCGATGGAAAGCATTACCTCTTTCCTAGATCACGACGAAGGTGATCAGGGCCAGATAGATGCTCAACAGTACGACCCCCTCCCTGCGCCGAATCACCAGCTTGTGACGCACGATCGGCACCATCAGGACCGTCATGGCCATCACAGCGAGATAATCCAGACGCAGCACATCAGCGTCGAAGGTCAGCGGCGCGACGATCGACGTAACTCCCAGCACGCCCGCGATGTTGAAGACGTTCGAACCGAGAATATTTCCTACGGCGATGTCAGCCTGGTGCCTCAGGGCGGCCACCGCGCAGGTGGCGAGCTCGGGAAGCGAAGTTCCGATGGATACCAACGTGAGGCCGATCACGAGCTCCGAAACCCCCATCGCCTCGGCAAGGGTGAGGGCGGACTCGCGGATCGCGAAGGCCCCAAGCACGAGGCCTGCGATGCCGAGAACGATGAGGATCGTGTCTCTCGTCCGGGAAGGTATACCGTCCTCGTCGTAGGTGGCGGCTTGCTCGAGCTCGTGCGGCTCTTCCGAGTCCTCCGTCTTGGCCGTGCGACGAACCAAGCCGAGGTACACGACCAGCATCGTCACGAGCAAGACGCCCTCGAAGCGCCCGAGGTGGGAGTCCCAGATCAGCGGAAGGAGCGCCAACGTCATGAAGAACATTACGGACACCTCCCTCGTCACCACCCTGGTGGAGACACGAAGGGGCCGCAGGATTGCGCTGATGCCCAGGACGAGGCCGATATTCGCCAGGTTCGACCCCATCACGTTGCCGATGGCCAGGTTGGGGTTGCCGTTCCAGGACGCCACTACGGAGATCACGAGCTCGGGAGCCGACGTGCCCGCCGAGACGACCGTGAGGCCCACTACGATCGGGCTCACTCCGAGCGACGCCGCAAGCCTCGAGCTGCCCCGCACGAGCCACTCGGCGCCGAAGTACAAGACCCCGACGCCCCCAATGAAGAGCGCAATATCACCGATCATGCGCTCGTTCCCTCGCGTCGTTCGAGCCACGTAAGGAATTCCTTCTCGGTCATCGTATTCAGGACGTCCCCCTTGTTCAGCCAAGACCGCCGCGCCTGATCCACGCCGTAGGCCACCTGGTCCAGCCGTTGGACCGAACGAGCCCCGGTGTTGATGCCGACCCTCACCCCCAACTCCTTCGCCCGGTAGGCGTGGACGTCGTTCAAATCCAGCCGGTTCGGGTTCGCGTTGATTTCGACCGCTACGTCCAGGTCGCGAGCCGCCTGCAGCACCTCTTCCATCTCGAGTGGATATGGCTCCCTTCGGCCAAGAAGCCGTCCGGTGGGGTGGGCAAGGATGTCCACCTGAGGATGCTGTATCGCAGCAATGATTCTATCCGTCATCAAGACCCGATCCATCTCCATGAGGGAGTGTACGGAGACCAACACCAGATCCAACCTCTCGAGAACCTCGTCGGTCATGTCGAGGCTTCCGTCCCGAAGAATATCCACCTCCAAGCTCTTCAAAATCGTGATCCCGTCCAGCCCCTCTTGAATTCGGGCGATCTCCTCCCATTGATCCACGGCCCGCTCTGGCGTGATGCCGCCGACCATCGCCAGCGCCGGGCTGTGGTCGCTGATGGCCAAGTACCGGTACCCGCGGGCCTCACACGCTCGGACCATCTCCTCGATGGAAGCCTTCCCGTCGCTCCACGTCGAGTGCATGTGGAGATCGCCCTGAATGTCCTCCAACGTCACGAGATCCGGCAGAGCGTTGTCACGTGCCGCCTTCACCTCACCGCGATTCTCACGAAGCACCGGGGGGACCCACGCCATGCCGAGCACTTCGAACACGGAGCTCTCGGTCTCGCCCGCGACCCGTTCTCCGTCCTCCTTGCCCACGTCGTCCGGATCCACACCCTCCGGGATCCGAAACACACCCCACTCGTTCACACGAAGTCCTTGCCGCTGCGCGATCTGCCGAACGGCCACGTTGTGCTCCTTGGATCCCGTGAAGTAGTGGAGCGCCGCTCCGAACGAGCGCTCGGGAAGCACGCGCAGGTCGACCTCCAGCCCTGAGCGGAGCACCACGCTCCCGCGCGTGTCCCCGGCTAGAACGACCCTGTCCACCGACCCGAAGGCCGTGAAGTGCTCCATCACGGCGGGCGCCGGCAACTCCGCCTGAATGAGCAGGTCGACGTCCCCGATCGTCTCCTTGCGGCGCCGGTAGCTTCCCGCGACCTTGATGCGCTCCACGCCTTTTGCCTCTCGCATGTGAGCCAAGAGCGGCTCGATCAGCTGGTCCACCTTCGAGAGGAGAAAGCGGCCGGAGTAACGCCTGAAGTCCTCGATGGAGGTGAGGATCTTCGCCACGCTGGTGGCGCCGAACCCCGCGAGGCTCTCTACGCGACCAGCCTTCAAAGCCACCTCGAGCTCATCGACGGTCGTGACGTTCAGTGACTCCCACAGCTTCTTGACCTTCTTGGGCCCCACGCCGTCGAGCTTCACAAGCTGTACCAGAGACCTGGGGACCTCGGCGGATACCTCGTCCAAGCGGGTGAGCCCACCGGTCTGGACGAGCTCGACGATATGGGCGGACATGTCCTTGCCGATGGCATCGAGCGCTATCAGGTCCTCTCCCTCTTCCACCATCGACGCGAGTGGACGTGTGAGTCCCCGCACCGTGAGCACGGCGTTCCGGTAGGCCCGGATGCGGAACGGGTTCGACCCTTGGATCTCCAACAGATCCGCGAGCTCCCCAAGGATGCTCGCTATCTCGATGTTCTCCATGCCCGCCGTCTCCCTCACTAGCTCTCAGGCAACAGCCCTCAGCTATCTGTCCTCAGCCATCTGTCCTCACAACGCCCCCGCGGCCCTGAGAACCTCCACGAAGTCGTCTTCTTTCAGAATCTCAACCCCGAGGTCCCGCGCCTTGAGGAGCTTGGACCCGGGGTCAGCTCCCTCCACCACGTACGTGGTCTCACTACTCACCGAGCCGACCACCCGCCCACCGTTTTCCTCGATCAAGCGCTTCGCCTCCGAGCGAGAGAAGCGCTCGAGCCCTCCAGTGAACACGAATCTCATGCCGCTCAGTCCCTCGCCGCTCGCCTTTTCGGGAGGCACCAGGTCGATCATGTGACGGAGGACCGCCGCGATCCGCTCACGATTTCGTTCGTCATCGAGGAAGGTCCTGATCCCCTCCGACATGATCGGTCCGATCCCGTCCACCGCCTCGAGCTGCTCCACCGTAGCCTCCTGGAGATTATCGAAGGACCGGAATTCCGCCGCGAGCGAGGCGGCGACCGTCGATCCCACCTCGGGGATACCGAGACCATAGAGAAAGCGCGCGAGCTCCACGCTCTTCTTGTCCTCGATGGCGCTGGCGAGGTTTGCCGCGGACGTTTCGGCGAATCCGTCCAGAGGCTCTAGCTGCGCCGCCGTGAGCTCGAAGAGATCGGCGAGCTCCTTCACGAGTCCACGGTCCACGAGAAGCGTCGCCGTCTCCTCTCCCAAACCCTCGATATCGAGACCCGCCCGGGACCCGAAATGCGTGAGCCCTCTCTTGAGCTGGGCCATACACCCGAACCGGTTCGGGCAGTAGGTGAACGGGCCGCTCTCCTGGACCGGCGTGTCGCAGGCCGGGCACTCGGCCGGCATCCGGAACGCCGCCCCGCGCTTGCGGCCGTCTTCCGGCACGCGCTCGACCACCTGGGGAATCACGTCGCCGGCGCGCTGGATTCTTACGAGGTCCCCTTGGCGGATGTCCTTGCGGGCGACCTCCTCCCGATTGTGAAGGGACGCACGCGAAACGGTGACGCCACCCACCTCGACCGGCCTCAAGAGCGCCACGGGCGTCAGCTTCCCGGTGCGACCCACGGAAACCGCGATCTTCTCGACGCGCGTGATCTCTCTACGCGGCTCGAACTTGTAGGCCAGGGCCCAGCGTGGGTGGTGCGATGTGGCACCCAGGTCGGCCCGCGAATCCAGGTGGTCGAGCTTGATGACCACGCCGTCGATCTCGTAGTCGAGATCGTCCCGATCGGCCGCATAGCGGGCGTGGTACTCGAGAATCTCCTCTACCGTCTCGGCCATCGTAACGCGCTCAGGCGTCCTGAACCCCCACTCCCTTAGCGCACGCACGCACACCTGATCCGAAGTCAACTGCGCCCCACGGACCAGGAGGATGTCGTACGCCAGAAGTTCGAGGGGCCTCTCGGCGGTCAGGCGCGAGTCGAGCTGTCGAAGGGAGCCGGAGGCCGAATTGCGTGGATTCACGTAGGGCTCCGAGCCCTGCTCGACCATCCGCTCGTTGAGCGCCTCGAACGCCGAGAGATACATGATCACTTCCCCTCGCACAGCCAGCAGCTCCGGCGCGGGGCGCTCGTCCTCACGGAGCCGCAAGGGGAGGCTCGGAAGCGTTCTCAAGTTTTCCGTGACCAACTCCCCCACGCGGCCGTTCCCGCGCGTCACCGCCCGTACGAACAGTCCCTCCTCGTACACGAGCTCTATGGACGCGCCATCCAGCTTCGGCTCGAGTATGTAGCTGGGCTCGTCCTCGAGCCCCTTTCGCACACGTTCGTCGAAGCGGCGCACTTCGTCAGGATCCTGGGTCGCATCGAGGGACAGCATCGGGACGGTGTGGTCCGCGTTGGCAAACGCACTCTGGGGCTCGGCGCCCACCCGCTGGGTCGGCGAATCCGCGGTGATCAGATCCGGATGGGAGGCCTCCAGAGTGCGAAGCTCCGCGAAGATCCGATCGTACGCCGCGTCGTCGATCTCCGGCCGAGATTCGACGTAGTACAGGTAGGAATGTCGCCGCAGCTCGCCACGCATCGCTTCCAGCCGTCGAGCCACGTCCAAGACGTCTCCATCGCCGGTCCCGGCTCCGCGAGAGCCGTCTTCGTCGCCGTCCGCACCCCCGCGAGGGCCCGCGTCGGTCCGGGGCGTATCATCGGATCTGTCCGGCTGACTCGTGCTCAAAGAAACTCCGTTCGGGATCGCCCCGTATAGCGGTTCGAGCCTTGTAACGTGGCGAATAGCTACGGAGGCGTACAGCCTTCTAGCGACCGCCGATGCCGGGCCCTATATGAGGAGCCCCAAGCCCTCCATGCTTGGTGACCTTGACGCGAGCTAAGCCGCGCAGCGGGCACCACCTTTCAGACTGTTGGAGGAAGGGTGAGAATGAAGAAATCTCAAGCGGTGGTCGTACCCTTTTTCACAAAGGAGCGAAAAGGCGTTGCAACCGGAGGTCGAACGCGAAGTGGTCCGGATGTCCCAATCGGGAGACCCCCGATCGTACGAGCCGTTGGTGAGAGCGTATGAGGCCCCGGGGCTCCGTTTGGCCATAGGCATGCTCGGTAGCGTCGACGAGGCGACGGACGCGCTCCAGGACGCCTTCATTAAAGCGTGGCAGTCCCTTCACCGGTTCGACATCACCCGTCCGTTCGGGCCTTGGTTCTTTCAGATCTTGAGGAATCAATGCCGTGACGTGATCCGAAGCCGTAAGTCGCGCGAGCGTCACGAGGTGCGCGACGAGCTGATCGAGGTCCGGCCGGCAAGGGCTTCCTCCGATCCGACTCGCCTCCAGGAACGGGGCGAGGCCAGCGCAATCCTTTGGAGAGCACTCGACGCTCTTGCCGACGAGCACCGCGAGATCCTGGTTCTCAAGGAGCTTCAAGGCTTTCGCTATTCTGAAATCGCTGGCATCCTGGCAATACCAGAGGGCACCGTAGCCAGTCGTATTTATCACGCCCGCGACGCCCTCCGTGAGGCACTGTGTGCAATGAACGCGGAGTACCCGTGACCGCCACGGATACGCCGAGGAGGCAAGTGTCGTGACCGAGCATGTGAGCCACGAGAGCCTCATGCGTTATTTAGACGGAGAGGCCGCCCCCGAGGAACGGGCCCGAATCGACGCTGCTGTAGCGAGCTCGACAGAGCTCCATAGGACCTC
>Ga0066376_10005163_pt1 | contig 11164 bp, 10 predicted proteins | sample Knorr_S15_td_Bot_FD_77009 | JGI IMG/M metagenome (GOLD analysis project Ga0066376, IMG submission 77009) | Marine microbial communities from Southern Atlantic Ocean transect - Knorr_S15_td_Bottom_ad_5009_LV_A | ecosystem: Environmental > Aquatic > Marine > Oceanic | place: Southern Atlantic... | reverse complement strand
CGCGGTGGTCTACACCTACCATCGGCTGACCGTCGATAGCGAAATCGTCGTGCTGCGGTCCGCCGGACTGAGCGATTTTGCGCTGATGAAACCGGCGCTCATCATGGCCGGGCTGGTGGTGGCGCTGAGTTACACGATCACCCTTTACCTGCAGCCCGCCGGCTTCCGCGAATTCAAGGATCGGCAATTCGTCATCCGCGCCGATTTTTCGAGAATCCTGCTTCGCGATGGTTCGTTCAACAATCTGGGCGACGGCCTGACGGTCTATATCCGCGAACGGCTGGCCAATGGCGAAGTCCTCGGCATCCTGGTTCACGACAACCGCGACCGCGCGGCGCCGGTGACCATGATGGCCGAGCGCGGGGTCTTGTTGAATTCGCCCGACGGTCCTTTTCTCTCCCTCTTCAAGGGCAACCGCCAGGAGATGAACAAGGATCGCGGCAAGCTCAGCCTGCTCTATTTCGATCGCCATAATGTCGATTTGTCGGATCTGATCGATGCCCAGGGACCGCGCTGGCGCGAGCCGCGCGAGCGTTATCTCAACGAGCTGTTCAGAGAGCCCAAGGATGAAGGCGAGCGCGTGTATCGGCACGAGCTGCGCGGCGAGGGTCATGCCCGCCTGGTGTCGCCGTTATACAGCCTGGTGATGACGCTGATTGCCCTGGTGTCCCTGCTCGGCGGCGAGTTCAACCGGCGCGGCCGCGCGGGGCGGTTGATCGTCACCGGGGTCATCGCGGTCGCCTTCCAGGGACTCGCCCTGGGGCTGGCATACGCCATCGTGAAGATGCCGTTGCTAACCCCGTTGCCATACGCGAATGTGGTCGTTTGGACGGTGGCCGCCCTGTATCTTCTGCTCTATAGAAACAAGCCTCGGCGGCGGCCGACGGGCGGTCGGGAATCAGGGGAGGCAAGCGTCGTATAATGCGTCTATCGGTCACACTATCGCGCTATATCACCCGTCAGTTCCTGGCCAGCATCGGCCTGGTCTTCGCGGTGCTGCTGGGCTTGGTGTTTCTGATCGACAGCGTCGAGTTGCTGCGCCGCACCGGAAACCGCAGCGAGGTCGGTATGGCGACGATCATCGAGATGGCCCTGCTGCGCATCCCCTTCATGAGCCAGAAGATCATCCCCTTCGCCATGCTGTTCGGCGGCATGCTTTCACTGACCCGTCTGACCCGCTCCCACGAGCTGGTGGTGGCCCGCGCCGCCGGCGTGTCGGTATGGCAGTTCCTGCTGCCCGGGCTGTCCCTCGCCCTGGTGATCGGCGGCCTGATCGTCACCCTGTTCAATCCGCTGGCCTCGGCCACCACCTGGCGTTATGAACAACTGGAAGCGAAATACATGCGCGGTCAAACCAGCCTGCTGGCGGTCTCTTCCTCCGGCCTGTGGCTGCGTGAAGCCGGCGAATTCGGCCAGATGGTGGTTCACGCCTCGCGGATTTCCCAGGAGGACATGGCGCTGCACGACACCACCTTCTATCTCTACGAAGGCGTCAATGTGTTCGCTCTGCGTATCGACGCCGAAACCGCGACCCTGGAAGACGGGTATTGGGATCTCCGTGAGGTGCTGATCAGCGCCCCCAACCGTATCACCGAGGCCCGCGAGGCCTACCGCCTGGAAACCCGCATGACGATGAGTCAGATTCAAGAAAGCTTCGCCCCACCGGAAACCATGTCGTTCTGGGACTTGCCGGGCTTCATCAAGACCCTCGAGGCGGCGGGGTTCTCCGCCATCAAACATCGTATCTACTGGCATTCCATCCTCGCCGTCCCCTTGCTGCTGTGCGCCATGGTGTTGATCGCGGCGACCTTTTCACTGCGCCTCACCCGGCGCGGCGGCACCGGTCTGTTGGTCCTCGGGGGATTGATCGCCGGTTTTCTGCTGTTCTTCCTGACCGATGTGGTGCTTGCCCTGGGCATGTCCGGCAGCATCCCCGTGATCCTCGCCGCCTGGGCGCCGGCCGGGGTGTTTACCCTGCTCGGCCTCGCCATGCTGCTTCACCTGGAAGACGGATAGGCCATGGCCGGGGACAGGGTCGGGGCAATGACCAGAGGCGTGGCCGCGGTCCTCTTGATCGCCTCGCTGTGTTCGCTCGCTCCCCGGGAGGCCGCCGCGCAACAAGCCGGCAGCGGCAAGTCGCCGGTCGTCCTCCAGGCCGATGAGCTGATCCACGACAAGAACGCGGGCATCGTCATCGCCACCGGCAACGTCGAGGCGGCGCAAGGAGCGCGCGTGCTGCTGGCCGACCGGATCACCTATAACGAACGCACCGACAGGGTCACCGCCACGGGCAACGTCACCCTGCTCGAGCCCAGCGGCGAAGTCATTTTCGCCGATCATATGGAACTCGAAGACCAGATGAAGAACGGCGTGATCCGCAATATCCGGATCATTCTATCCGACGATTCGAGTTTTGCCGCGAATGGCGCCGTGCGCAGCGGCGGCAACCGTACCGAGATGAGTAAGGCGGTATTCTCGCCCTGCCCGCTCTGTGCGGAACATCCCGGGAAATCGCCGCTCTGGCAGATCAAGGCGACCAAGGTGGTCCACGATCAACGGCGCCAGCAAATCACCTACACCGACGCCTTCTTCGAGTTGTTCGGCGCGCCCATCGCCTACACACCCTATTTCTCCCATCCCGACCCCACGGTGAAGCGCCGCTCGGGCTTCCTCACCCCATCCTTCGGCAACAATTCACGGCTCGGCTCGACCATCCAGATTCCCTATTTCTTTAATCTTGCGCCCAATCGCGACGCAACCTTCTCACCGATCTTCACCAGTGGCGAAGGCGTCGTGCTGGCCGGCGAGTACCGCCAGCGTATCGAGAGCGGCAGGTTCTCCCTGAGCGGCAGCATCACCAGGCCCGAGAAGCGGGGGGATGGTGGAGAAATCGTCGGCGGCCGGGACACGCGCGGCCACTTCGAGGGGGTCGGCGAGTTTGATATCGACGACACCTGGAAATGGGGATTCGATGTCGCCAGATCGACCGACGATACTTATCTGCGCCGATACGAGTTCAATTCCGAAGACACACTGACCTCCAATCTGTTCATCGAAGGATTCCGGGGGCGCAATTACACAGCGATCAACGCTTATTCATTCCAAGGTCTCAAGGTCGACGACGATCCGGGCGAGACGCCGAACATCCTGCCGATCATGGAGTTCAGCTTCATTGGCGACGCCGGCCGATTCGGCCAGCGCTACACCCTCGACGCCAATTTCATGGAGCTGTTCAGAACCAACGGTACGGCGAGCACTCGTCTGTCGCTCGATGGCGGATGGCGGTTGCCGTTCATGGGGCCGGTCGGCGATCTTCTCTCGGTGACCGCATCCTTGCGCGGCGATGCCTATTGGGTGAACGATGTGCTCGACCCGGCGCGGCCCGAGCGAAGCAGAACCAGCGGGTTGACCGGACGCATCGTGCCTCAGCTCTCCTTGGACTGGCGCCTGCCCCTGATCCGCGACGCCGGCAGTGTGCGCCAGATCGTAGAGCCCATCGTCAAGTTCGCCATCAGCCCCCATGGCGGCAACCCCAGCGAGATTCCCAACGAGGACAGCCAATCCTTTGAATTCGACGACACCAATCTGTTCAACGACAATCGGTTTTCGGGTCTCGACCGGGTCGAGGGCGGGCCCCGTCTGAGCTATGGGGTTCGGGCGGGCGCCTACGGCACCGGCGGCGGCAGCACCACGGTCTTCATCGGCCAGAGTTATCGGACCAGGGCCGACAGCACCTTCGAGCCGGGCAGCGGATTGGAAGACAAACTATCGGATTTTGTCGGACGCATCGCGATCAGACCGTCGAATCTGATCGACCTGACTTACCGCTTCCGTCTGGACAGCAAAACCCTGGCTTCGCGCCGCACCACGATCGACCTGTCCGCCGGCCCGGACTGGCTGCGGACAACGCTCGGTTTCCTGTCCATCGATGAAGGGCCGGCTGATCTCGGCAACATCGGCCGACGCGAGGAGCTCAATCTGTCGATGCGCGTGAAACTCGGGCCGGAATGGTCGTTCGACGCCTTCCACCGCCGCGATCTGGGCGAGAACGACAGCATCAACATGGGCGCCGGCCTGACCTATCAGAACGAATGCATACTGTTAACCACCGAGCTGCGGAGGGATTTCACGCGGGATCGCGATCTCGAACCCAGCACCTCGATCAATTTCGTCATCAAGTTCAGAAATCTCGGATGACCGGGAAACAATCTCTGTGGGTCTTTATCAGCGATCCAGGGTATAAGATGCCAAGTTCGGATTTTTGACGAGCAGCATGTTGAGACTCAATCGCCTCAAATACGGCGTCCGTGGCCTGGTTGCCGCCGTTTTCATCAGCGCCCTGACCACCGCCGCCCCGGCGCAGGAGATCCAGCGCATCGCCGCCGTGGTCAACGACGATGCGGTGTCGTTTTTCGATGTATTCGAGCGCGTCAAGCTGGTTGTCGCCACATCGGGGCTGGACGAGACGACCGAAGTAATGCAGCGCATCACGCCCCATGTGCTCCGGGCCCTAATCAATGAACATCTGCGATTTCAAGAAGGCAAGCGCCGGAACATCACCATCGACGAAGAGGAAATTGATCAGGCGATCGTTGACATAGAACGAGGCAACAATATGCCGGTCGGCTCGTTTCTGGATTTCCTCGAACAACGCAACATCAGCGTCGAGACCCTGAAAACACGGCTGCGTTCGGAATTGATCTGGACCAAGCTGGTCAGCCGAAGGCTACGGCGAGAGGTATCGATCAGCGACGAAGACATCGACGAGGCACTCGAGCAGATGCGCGAAAATTTCGGCAAGCCCGAATATCTGCTGTCCGAAATCTTCATGAGCGTAGACAGCATCGGCGAAGACAAGCGCGTGCGGGACGACGCCGCCGAACTGGTCAGGCTGATTCGCGGCGGCACCGACTTCGACAGCATGGTCGACCAGTTCTCCCAAGGGGTCACGGCCAACAAGGGCGGCAGCGTCGGCTGGGTTAGCGTCGCCCAGCTCTCGCCGAGGATCATCTCGGTCATTGAGACCCTGGAAGTCGGGCAAATATCCGAGCCGATCGCCACCGGCGGCGGCTATCTGATCGTCCTGCTTCGTGACCGCCGCCAGTTGCTGGGACCCGATCCCGGTGAAGTCCGCCTCGATGTGAAACAGATTCTCCTGACCCTGCCAGAGGGCAGCACCGGAGAGGATATCGACGCCGCCATGGCTCTGGCCGGTGTCATCCGCGAAACGGTTTCCGGCTGCGACGACATGGTCAGCGTCGCCGCCGAGACCGATCCCTCCGTGCCGGGAGATCTGGGCGTCATGCGGCTCAATCAAACGCCCGACGCCATCAGGGCCGCATTAAGCGACTTGCCGCTGCTCACGGTCAGCCGGCCGGTTCGCACCGCGCGGGGCATTCATCTGTTGATGATCTGCAACAAGATCCAACCCGATTCGAACCTTCCCGACCGCGAGCAGATACGCAATTCACTCCTCCTCAGGCAGATCGACCAGGTGAAACGGCAGTATATCCGCGACCTTCTCAGAGACGCCTTCATCGATATCCGCATATGACCGCCGGCGCGGCGGCGGCGCCCGAGACTAAGCTCCGCCCCCTGCGCCAAGTCATCGCGGAGCATGGCCTGAAGGCGCGAAAATCCCTCGGTCAGAATTTCCTTCTCGATCCGACCATAACCGGGCGCATCGCGCGCGCCGCCGGCGACCTCGGCGACATCACGGTGATCGAGGTCGGCGCCGGACCGGGCAGCCTGACCCGGGCGTTGCTCGCCGCGGGAGCGCGCCATGTGGTGGCTATCGAGCGCGACCCGCGTTGCATCGAGGCGCTGGCCGAGTTGACCGCCGCCTACCCCGACCGCCTGCGGCTCATCGAGGCCGACGCGCTCAAGACCGATTTGCTCGCCCTCGCGCCTAAGCCCCGCGCCGTGGTCGCCAACCTGCCCTACAACATCGCCACGCCGCTGCTGATCAAATGGCTGAGATGCGCCGGCGATTTCACCGGCTTTACCCTGATGTTCCAGAAAGAGGTGGCGGCGCGCATCTGCGCCCAACCACGAGGCCGCGATTACGGCCGCCTGTCGATCGCCGTACAATGGCGCTGCGAGGCTGAAGCCCTGTTCGACGTGCCGCCGGGCGCCTTCATTCCGCCGCCCAAGGTGACCTCGACCCTGATCCACCTGACGCCGCGCGGCGAGCCGCTGGCGCCCGCCGACTGGAACGCGCTGGAGCGGGTGACGGCGGCGGCCTTCGGCCAGCGGCGCAAGATGCTGCGCACCAGCCTGCGGCGGCTCGATGTCGATACCAACGCCCTGCTGCGCCGCGCCGAGGTCTCCCCGACGGTCCGCGCCGAGACCGTGGATATCGCCGGTTTCTGCGCCCTGGCGCGGGAATACGCTTGCATGATCGGATAAGAGCGACTACTGGCACTCTCATGATGAGCCGGACAGCCGAGATGCGACGACGAAGCGAGGAATACTCACCGCCGCTGTGAGCCGTCCGACGGACGCCCGTTCGCCCTCATCCCTTCCCGATACAGGCCCGACGACGGCCTTGGACGCCAGCCGCCCAAGTCACATCACGTCGCATCATCACGCCTGTTCCGGAGACCAGCCATGGTCGATATTGCAGCCCAAGACCCCGCCGACCACGCCGCCATCGAAGACCTGCTCGACCGCGCCTTCGGAGGCGATCGCCTGGCGCGGCCTTCCTACCGGCTGCGCCGGCGCGCCGACCCGGTTGCCGGTCTCGGCTTCGTGGCGTGGGACGGCGGCAGGCTGGTCGGGACTCTGCGTTTCTGGCCGGTGGTGATCGGCGGCGCCGCGCAGGCGCTTCTGCTCGGACCCCTGGCGGTCGACGCGGCCTATCGCCATCGCGCCATCGCCACCTCCCTGATCCGCCGCGGGCTCGATCAAGCCCGGCGGAACGGCCACCGCATCGTCACCGCGGTCGGCGATCTGGCCCTGTTCGGCCGCTTCGGATTCACCACCGCCGCGCCCCTCGGGCTGGTCATGCCGGGATTGGCCGACCGCGAGCGATTGCTCGCCCTGGCGCTCGTCCCCGCGGCGCTTGATGGGGTCGGCGGGTGCCTTCAGTAGCGGAGTTCGGCAAGAACCGCGAAGTGATCGCTGGGCCAGACGCCGTCCACCGGCTGGTTGCCGGCGACCCGGCATTCCACGACGTGGCCCGCGCCACGGGCCTTGGGCTCGCCGACCAGGATATAGTCGATCCGGCGGTTGGGTTCGAATCTGGCACTGGCATAGGGGTTGACATGGTCCCAGGTATAGCCGGGTCCCTCACCGCCGGCCCCACCCCATGCATCAAGAAAGAATAGTCCCTCGACCGGACAGGTCGTCAACCCCGTCAACATCCGGATCTCCTCGGACGCCGGTTCAGCATTAAAATCGCCGCACACAATGGGAGGGAAGGTCTCGGGGCACACGCGGTCAACGAAACGGGCGAGGTCCGCCACCTGGCGCTGGCGAATGCGGCTATGGTCGTATCGCCAGTTCAAATGGGTGCTGAACATCGGCAGACGGCCACGAGGGCCGTCAACCTCCGCGAACAGAGCCAACCGGCCCTCGCCGGTTTCCTTCCGGCCGTGCAGCATGGTCAATTCGTATCGCGCAATTGGCCAGCGGGACAGCAGCGCGTTGCCGAAGCCGAAGCCCTTGAAGTCCATTCCCGATGCAAAAACATGATGGTAGCCTAGTTCGGCGGCCAGGTCGGCGGCAAGGTTGGTCGTCTCGTCGCTCCAGACTTCCTGAAGGGCGATAACGTCGGCGCCGAGCTGGGCAAGGGTCGCCGCAATAGCCGGCCGGCGGCGCTCCCATGGCCCGAACCGCCACCAAATATTCCACGTCAAGACCCGCAGCCGGGTGTCTATCGGGCCGTCATTTTTCGCTTGATCCGTCATCGTCTGTTTCCCTTAACCTTAACCCAGACGGTCGCGGTCATGGGGGGTGTGATAGTCGAGTCGGGGTCCCAGCGGCACGATGCGCGACGGATTGATGCTCTCGTGGCTGCCGTGATAGTGAAATTTGATATGGTCCATATGCACCGTCGCCGCTATGCCCGGCTGCTGGTAGAGGTCGCGCAGAAACCCCGAGAGGTTGGCATAGTCCGCGATGCGCGCCAGATTGCATTTGAAATGCCCGACATAGACCGGATCGAACCGCAGCAGGGTGGTGAACAGCCGCCAGTCGGCCTCGGTCAGGGCCGGGCCGGTCAGGTAGCGCCGCGTCGAGAGGCGCTCATCGAGCCAGTCGAGGGTGGCGAACAGAGGGATCAACGCCTCTTCATACGCCTTCTGGGTGGTCGCGAACCCGGCCTTGTAGACGCCGTTATTCAGGGTGTCGTAGATACGCTCGTTGAGCCCGTCGATCTCGGCGCGCAAGGCCTTCGGATAATAATCGCCCGGCTTGGCGCCGAGTTGGTCGAAGGCGGAATTGAACATGCGGATGATCTCCGAGGATTCATTGGAGGTGATCGTCCGCCCCCGCTTGTCCCACAGCACCGGCACCGACACGCGGCCGCTGTAGTTTGGCGCCGCCGCCGTGTAGACTTGGTGCAGGAATTCAGCGTTATTGACGCTGTCGGGGATGACCCCCTCGGCCGCCTCGAAGGTCCATCCGTCTTGGCCCATGAACCAGTGGACGACAGACAGCGAGACAAGCTCTTCCAAGCCCTTGAGAACCCGGAAGATCATCGTGCGGTGCGCCCAGGGACAGGCATGGGATACATAGAGATGATACCGGCCCGCCTCGGCGGCAAAACCGCCGCCGCCGCTCGGCCCCGGTTTGCCGTCCCGGGTGATCCAGTTGCGGAACCAGGCGTCCTTGCGCCGGAACCGGCCATCGGCCGGTGTGGCGTCACTGCGCTTATCGAGCCATTTACCGTCTTGAAGAAACCCCACGTTGATCTCCCGAAATGAGCCGCGCCTAGCCCTCTAATGGTCAGAGTGAACGGTTGAACAGCCAGTCGATGTAGTCCGCCGGATATTTCGCGGTGACCTCGTCGAGCAACGCCAGGCTCTCCGCCGACAGCACCCCCCGCCACTGCCCGGAGACGCCCTTGTTGAAGAACCGTGCATTGTCCTTCCACATCTTGAAGTTGGTGTCCGGCGCCATGCGGTCGGCGTTCTTCTTCATGCTCTCGAAGCCTGCCGCCGCGACCAGCTCAGGCCAGCGCTGCTCGGCGATCTCGATGCCCAGCGCCGCCGCCACCCGGCGCATCCCGGCTTCCAGATCGGCCTTGAGGTCGTCGTAGTGGACCATCAGAATATTGGCCTCGTCCCGATGCGCCCAGAACGACGCACCGTGACGGAACACCGACCAGTAGGGCTTGCCGTCGCTCTCCCAGGGAAAGCTGCCGTTGGTCAGCCACATCCGGAAAAACTCGTTCGGGTCCTCGGGTGTTTGCTCCGGTTCTTCCGCCGATTCGCGCATCTCGCGGACGAACATCACATCGGTATCCGGATTGGAGTTCCGCTGATGGTTCAGCAGCGACATGAAAATGTCGCGTGGATCGCGTTGAACGCAAATATACGTCGCCTCGGGGAACCAGGGCAGCCCGTCGAGAGGGGTGTGGGTCTTGATGATCCGACGGTGGTCCTGGTCGGCGAATACCGCGTGGGTCTCGCTGGCCGGCACCGACTTCAATTCCAACCACGGCGAAATCTCGGCCAACGGCAGGTCAAACTCGCTGCGCTGGAAGACCAGCAGCGCGCAGATCATCTGCATCCAGGTGGTGCCCGCCTTATAGGGTGTGCAGACCAGGATATCATCGGCGCGCGGCACGAAGCCCCGCCAGCGGGCGGTGTCCCACACCCGGTGGTCGTAATGCCTCAGCGGCAGGGCCGAAAGGTCGAGTTTTTCCATGGCTGGTTACCTCGCTTGGCGTAGCATTGGATAGCGCGCGGGTAGCTCGCCGACCCGCACTTCGGCGAGAAGCTCGAAGCCAAAACGCTTATAGAGCGAAAGATTAGCCGGGTTGGTGGATTCCAAATAGGCCGGCAGCTTGTCGCGGTCACATATTTCAAGCGCATGCGACATCAAGGCCGCGCCATAACCCCTCCCGCATTTGACTGGATCAACGGCGATCAGTGTCAGATGCCAATGCGGTTCCACCGGGCGATAGACGCTCGATTTCTCCATCAATTCAGCGAAACCATCCAACACGGCGGGATCGAAATATTGATCTCTCAAGGTGGCCAAGGGTTCACTGTCGACTTTGGTCCCCGGCGGTAGCCAAAGGGCCGCCCCGCACATCTCGCCGATGACGAAGGCCGAGCCGTTGTCGAAAGCGGGTCCGGAAGACAGTCCGACGTATTTTTCATTGGATTTGAGGTAATTATAGGGATCGGGCAGCAACCATCTGACGAACGGGTCCGCGGCGAAGGCCAGGCCAATCAGCACGGAGATTGCCTTCTCGTCCGCCCATGTCGCCGTTCGAATTTGCTCGCTGACATCCATATCTTCCACCGAGGGTTCACTGCCCGGGTATCACGCCCGGCGGTTAACCGGATTCCCCTTGCAGAGCCTTGACGAAATCGACCAGGCCGGTCTGACGCTCGCGGCGCAGGCGCTCGGCGCGCAGGATGTTCAGGACACTGGCGGCGGCGTAATCGAGCCGCCGATTGACCACCACATAGTCATATTCTCCCCAATGGCTGATCTCCTTGGCCGCCCGCGCCATGCGCGCCGCGACGACCCGCGGGCTGTCCTGGCCGCGCGCCGTGAGCCGTTGTTCGAGGGTCTCCATGGAGGGCGGCAGGATGAACACGCCGACATGATCGCCGGCCATTCGGTTCCTGAGTATCTGGGCGCCCTGCCAATCCACATCGAACAGAATATCGCGCCCCGCCGCAAGCTGGTCCTCGACGGCTGAGCGCGGCGTGCCGTAGCTGTTGCCGAACACCGTAGCATGTTCGATGAAGGCATCCTCGGCGACCATGCGCTCAAACCGCGCGGCATCGACGAAGCTGTAATCGACGCCGTCGGTCTCGCCGTTGCGTATGGGCCGCGTGGTCACCGAGACCGACAGGGTGAGTTTGTCGTCCCTGTCCAGCAGGTGGCGGGCGATGGCGGTCTTGCCGGCCCCCGAGGGCGACGACAGCACCAGCATCAATCCGCGTCGGGCTATGGTCATCTACTCGACATTCTGTACTTG
>Ga0066376_10005159_pt1 | contig 11167 bp, 9 predicted proteins | sample Knorr_S15_td_Bot_FD_77009 | JGI IMG/M metagenome (GOLD analysis project Ga0066376, IMG submission 77009) | Marine microbial communities from Southern Atlantic Ocean transect - Knorr_S15_td_Bottom_ad_5009_LV_A | ecosystem: Environmental > Aquatic > Marine > Oceanic | place: Southern Atlantic... | reverse complement strand
TTTACATGGTCACCAGACGATTAGAGTAACGCTACTGCATCTTCCTCCCATAACCCAATACCACCTTCTAGAGCTAGCCCTCTGCCCTATGAAGGTAGTCTTTCCGGCAGGAAAATTCTGAAGGGACGATTTGGACGACGGTGGCGGTGGTGGCTGACCTACTTCGTAGCAAACTTGAATTATTACATAATCCAACGAATGTCCGCTTTCGGGGGGCAAGCGGACATTACAATGCATTTGATCATGAGCCGTCCTTATAGCATAGCGGATTCGGCCCTCGCTCAAGAGTGAATGGATCAGGTAGCTAGGCTTGACGGCGATGTGCCTCCAGCGCCTGGCGGCAGTCAAGCGGCACAGGTTCGGAAAGTCCCGTTTCGTAATTGAAATACACGTAGGTCGCCGTGCCGTTGGCGCAGTGGCGCTCGCCCTGCCAAACCTCTTCAATGAGGGTGAAGCTCTTGTTGCCGATACGATCGACCCAGGTGTGCACAAGCGCTTCTTCCTGAAAAAAAATCTGGTCCAGATAGTCGACGTTCATGTTCACCAGCGCAACACGCCAACGGCCGAACGAAAGGTCGGGCGTCAGTATGCGGAAGATTTCACGTCGTCCGGCCTCGAACCAGATGGGGACGAATACGTTGTTGACGTGGCCGACGCCATCGGTTTCGGAAACGCGGGGCGTGATCGGCGTTTCGAACATCGCCGTCAGGCCGCGGTCCAGCCGCCGTCGATCATCAACGCCGACCCGGTGACAAGCCCGGACGCATCGGAGGCCAGATAGACAACGGCGCCCATGACGTCCTCGACGCGACCGACACGGCCGAGGGCGATGTTCGAAGTGACAAATTCCAGGAAACCGTCTTCTTCCAGCATTCCGGCGGTCATCGGTGTCTCGATGAAGGTCGGGCATATGGTATTGACGCGGATGCCCTGCGGCCCGAGTTCCCAGGCCAGGGCCTTGGTCGCGCCTTCGATGGCGAATTTTGTGGCGCAATATACGGTTCGCTTGGGTCCGCCAACGTGACCCATCTGCGAGGATACGTTGATGATTGATCCCGGCAGTTCTGCGTCGATCATTCCCTTAGCAACGGCTTTGGTGACGAACACCGCCGCGCGCACGTTGAGGTCGGTGACCGCGTCGTAGTCTTCCTCGGTGATTTCCAGAAGCTCGGCCGGCCGGTTGGTTCCTGCGCTGTTGACGAGAATTTGGAAAGGTTCCCTTGCTGCTAACTCTTCGGTGACACGGGCGGTGTCGGTCACGTCGAGCATCAGCGCCTCGGCGTCATCCCCACGCTGGCGAATGGCTTCGGCGACGGCCTCGACTTCGTCGCCACCCCGCGCCGCCAGCGTTACGTGCGCACCGGCCTCGGCGAGTGCCGCGGCCATGGCGAGGCCGAGCCCGCGGCTTGCACCGGTAACGAGCGCGCGCCGCCCATCAAGACGGGAACTGGGTATCGTCGGCAGGGTCACCGGTGCCGTCACCGTTTCGCCACCACGCCATAGGGTTCCACATTTCCGCCGCCGTAGCGCCTGACACGGATATTGGCCTGTTCACCGTGACCGGCGAAGCCCTCAAGCGCGCTCAGCCTTGAGCAATAACCGCCGATCATCGCCGAAGCCTCGTCGGTGAGGATTTTCTGGTACGTACAGGTTTTCATGAACTTGCCAACCCAGAGACCACCGGTATAGCGCGCCGCCTGCTTGGTTGGCAGCGTGTGGTTGGTGCCAATGACCTTGTCGCCAAACGAGACATTGGTGCGAGGGCCAAGGAACAAGGCGCCGTAGTTGGTCATGTTGTCGGCGAAATAGTCGGGATCGGCCGTCATCACCTGGACGTGTTCATAAGCAAGGTGGTCGGCTTCCTTGACCATTTCATCAATATCGTCGCAAAGGATTACCGAGCCGTAATCTTGCCACGCCTGGCGGGCGATTTCGGCCGTCGGCAGAAACTCAAGCTGGCGCTCCACTTCGGCCATTGTCTCCTCGGCTAGCGTTTTGGAATTGGTCAGCAAGGCGGCAGGTGATGTCGGTCCGTGTTCTGCCTGGCCCAACAGATCGACGGCACAGAGTTCAGCATCGACGGTTTCGTCGGCAATGATCAGGGTCTCAGTCGGGCCGGCGAATAGGTCAATGCCCACACGACCGAACAACTGGCGCTTGGCCTCGGCGACGAACATGTTGCCGGGGCCGATCAGCATATCCACAGGATCGATAGTCTCAGTTCCCAGCGCCATCGCGCCCACGGCCTGAACGCCGCCCAAAACCAGTATTTCGTCGGCACCCGCCATGTGCATGGCAGCGACAATGGCGGGATGGGGTCCGCCGTCGTGGGGAGGGGCGGAAGCGAGAATGCGTTTGACCCCGGCGACCTTCGCGGTAACCACGCTCATATGTGCGGACGCTACCATCGGATACTTACCACCCGGCACGTAACAGCCAACAGAATTGACCGGCACGTTCTTGTGACCGAGGATGATTCCTGGCTGGGTCTCAATCTCAAGATCGGAGAGACATTCCTTTTGCTTCTCCGCGAAATTTCTGATCTGGGTCTGGGCAAATTGGATGTCGGCAATATTGTCAGGCGAGACCTTGGCGATGGCAGCGGCTATCTCTTCGGCGCTCAGTTGGAAGTTCTCGGGAGCATAGCCGTCGAATTTCTCCGCCAGTTCGCGCACGGCGGCGTCGCCGCGCCGTTCAATATCAGCGAGGAGTTCCTCGACTGTCTGGCGCACCTTTCCATCCGCTTCGGCCACATCAGCGGCACTTTTTCCGCGTTTTAGGTAGCTGATCATTTCGCAACTCCTCTCTTGTCCTTCATAACAGCCTATAGCCTGCCGCAGCAATGTATTGGTTCTTCATACTGCGCAAGGGCAATCTCTCCTTTTGGTAACTCGCAGCAAAATATCCTGACGAGGCTTACCAACACTTCCTCAAAGAAGAGTGCTGGTTTATTGACGAAGTGCCGACGAGTATCGACATGAAAGATGTCGTGGGGCCATTCAAATTGATTGTTCCCGAACTTGGGCGCTCAATATCTGTCTATGGCATTGCCAATCAGATTGATAATAGCCAAGACGAATTTATTAAGTCCAAAAGTTAATGACCTCCAACATCGACATCTACCAAACCGCCAACGAACTGATTAAGCAGCACGGCGAGGACGCACCGATCCACACTGCCATGCGGGCCGATCGCCGGAGTGGTTGTTGATGAATCCGAAGACAGCCCGGCACCGTTGAATGAGATCGTAGTTACCATGGGGCGATTCTTAGCCGGAGTGCCCCTGGTTTCGCTTTCCCGCAACACCGAAGAGAGGGTCGTTCTCGCCGTTCTCAGCGATATCATCAGGGAATTGGCATCGCTTTTTTTTGCCACTTGTCGCGGTTAAGAACAAAACAAAGCCACTGACAAGGAATGGGTTGCAAAATTTGGGCTGGTATGGCTTTTAATAAATGGACGAATGACCTGGGGATTTAAATTCTTCTCATTGCCTTGTGCCTTGAATTGGTTTGAACCGAAGCAGGTCTGCTGTCTCAAATTCTTGGTGTCCCTGGATGCCTTGAATCGGAAATGAAATCAAATTTACGGACCAACTTAGGGGAGAACATATTATGAAAAGACGTAATTTTTTGAAAAACACCGCCCTTGCCGGCGCGGCTGGCGTTGCCGCTTCAACGTTGGCGGCACCCGCGATTGCGGCGGGCCGGAAGGAAATGATTATTGTCTCGACCTGGGGCCGTGATTTCCCGGGCCTTGGCACCAGTGCACAACGCCTGGCGGCACGTATTCCGGAACTGACCGAGGGTCAGATTCAGGTCAAATACTTCGCAGCCGGCGAACGTGTCGGCGCCTTCGATTCTTTCGACGAAGTCGCCTCCGGCAACAGCCAAGCCTACATCGCCGCCGACTATTACTGGAAAGGCAAGCACCCCGGCTGGGCATACTTCACTGCCGTTCCGTTCGGTCTCGTCTTTGTCGAAATGGAAGCCTGGATGAAATTCGGCGGCGGCCAACAACTGCATGATGAACTGGCCGGCAGTTTTGGCATCAAGGGCTTCCCCTGCGGCAACACCGGCGTACAGATGGGCGGCTGGTTCAATAAGGAAATGAACTCGGCGTCCGACTTCAAGGGCCTGAAAATGCGCATTCCGGGCCTCGGCGGCGACGTTCTGGCCAAATTGGGCGCGTCCACGGTTTCGCTGCCGGGCAGCCAGATTTATGAAAACCTGGTCTCCGGCTCCATTGACGCCACCGAGTGGGTCGGCCCGTGGAACGACTTCTTCATGAAGTTCTATGAAGCCGCCAAGTACTACTACTATCCGGGCATGCACGAGCCGGCTTCGCAGCTGACCCTGGGCATGAACAAGAAGTGGTGGGATGGCCTGTCGAAGACCCATCAGGCCATCATCGAAGGCGCTTGTAACGAAGAAAACTCGCGCATGATGGCCGAAACCAACGCCAACAACGGCACCTACCTCGACCGCTTGATCAAAGATCACGGTGTCAAGGTTCGTTCCTTCAACGACGATATCTACGACAGCTTCGGCAAAGCGGCCACGGAAGTCTTCGCAGAAACACGGGCGCACAGTCCGCTGGCAGCGAAGATTCATGAAAGCTTTGCGGCGACGCGGGCGGATGTCGGCCGGTGGATGTTGCTCTCCGATGCGGGCTACATCAACCAGCGCAACCGCGTTCTCGGCATTGAAGCCTAATCGCAGCTAAGTAATATGTCATGGTGGGACGGGGCATTGCCTCGTCCCACCAGTTCTTATTGTTTTGGAAAATTTTTTATGACGGCCGATGCCAATACTGTACTTGGCGGTACCGGTAATTCTGCGGATTTTACGGTTCCCGAATTAAACCATCGCACGACGCTCCTGGTTCGCATGTTCGGTTGGGCAGTGTTGGCGTCAATGACCGTATTCCTGTTCAACAACTATCTCACCTTTTGGCACGGCTGGCCCGGCGAAGGAGCACCGCTTGGCTTGGGCAGCGGCAATAAGGGCGCGCCGATGGCGTTCGCCTGGCTGCAACTGGCGGCTTATCCCGTCGCCGTCGCCTTAGTGGGTTTTTACGTGTTGCGGACCGGAGACCGGAACCTGCGTGCCGACAGCGTACGCATTTCCAACATCAATACCTTTATCATCCGGGCGGCTTTCTTCGCCGTTCTTTACATCGGCATTGCCGATGCGATTATTTCCTTTATGCGGGTCGAGGGCTTTTTGCCGGTGGTGTTCGGCAATGAAATGGCCCTGAATTTGGGGAAATCCCTTTACCGAGGTCCGGTCGTACATATTCCGTTGATCGGGCTGGCGATCATCACCGCCGTGTTCTCGCGTTCGCTGGGATTCCCGTGGTTGGCGTTACTGGTCATCGTGGCCGAGCTTATGATTGTCATTACCCGCTTCATCTTTTCCTACGAACAAGTCTTTATGGGCGACTTGGTGCGCTTTTGGTATGCGGCCCTATTCCTGTTCGCCAGCGCTTATACATTGCTTGAAGAAGGCCATGTCCGCGTCGACGTCTTCTATACGAATTTCAGCGCCAGGAAGAAGGGGATGGTGAACGCTGCCGGTTCGCTTTTCCTCGGTATTTCGTTATGTTGGATCATCCTATTCGTCGGCATGGACAACAAATCATCGATTATTAACAGCCCGATCCTGGCCTTCGAGACGACCCAGACCGGTTTCAGCATGTACGTCAAATACTTGATGGCCGGGTTCCTTGCCTTGTTTGCTATTTCAATGATGATTCAGTTCGTCAGCTATCTGCTGAAATCCGTTGCTGATATCAAAGGCGAACCCGGCGGTCGCGATCACGACGTTCATGCCATTCAGTAAAGTAGATAGATTTTAGCCTATGGAACTCGTTTTTCTCGCCCTTTTGATCCTGCTGATGGCCTATGCACTGGGTTCTGGATACCCGGTTGCGTTCGCGCTCCCCGGCTCGGCCATTATCTCCATCGGCGCCGCCGCGTTGTGCGGTTGGTTGTTCGCAGATAATGTCGACGCCTATTTTGCGCAAGGCAGTGCCTGGCAATGGCTGAGCGCCGGCGTGACCAATTTCCGCGGCGTTTACTGGGAAGTCGAGCGCGACACGCTGATCGCCATCCCGCTATTTATTTTCATGGGCATCATGCTGCAACGCTCGAAACTGGCCGAGGACCTACTGTTAACCATGGCGCAACTATTTGGCCCGGTGCCCGGGGGGTTGGGAATCTCGGTCGTGTTCGTCGGCGCGTTACTGGCCGCGACCACCGGTATCGTCGGCGCCACCGTCGTCGCCATGGGGTTGATTTCCCTGCCCGTTATGACGCGAAACAAGTATGCCGACTCGCTGTCCACAGGAATCATCGCCGCGTCGGGGACGCTGGGACAGATCATCCCGCCGTCCATCGTGCTTATTATTCTCGCCGACCAATTGGCCAGCGCCGTCGATCAGGCGAGCTCAGCGCGCAAAGGCCTCTATAAGGCCGCCACCGGTGAATTTTCCATGCCGTCGGCCTTCGATGTCGGATCAACCAGCGCCGGCGAAATGTTTCTGGGCGCCTTCGTACCTGGGCTGATCTTGGTTGGCCTGTATATGCTTTACATTTTGGTCCTGGCCATATTGCGACCCAATATGGCGCCATCCGTGCCCTACCACGGAAAATACGACCGCAAATTCTTTATCAAGGTGACAATCACGCTGGTGCCGCCGCTGACCCTGATTTTTCTGGTTCTGGGCTCTATCATTACCGGTGTCGCCACCGTCAACCAGGCTGGCTCCATCGGCGCCGCCGGTGCCCTGATCATGGGCGGTTACAGGTTGCGCGAAGGCCATAAGGGCGCCTATACGCCGGCGATAATTACCCTTGTCTCGTTGGTTGCCATTTCTGTCATCAGCATCAATTGGGACATTAATGTCAAAAAAATCGATACCACCCAGGACGTCATCGGCATTGTGCTGGCCCTCGTGTCTGTGGCGTTTTTGCTCGTCGGATTGTTCTGGAGCGGCTGGCGCACCTTTAAGATCGAAGACACGCTGAGGGGCGTGATGATCGAAACGGCCAAAACCACGTCTCTGGTGTTTATCATTCTACTCGGCGCCGCCATGCTGACGGCGGCCTTCCGCGCTTTCGGCGGCGAGGATCTGGTCCGCGACTTTTTAACCAGCATGCCGGGCGGATTTTGGGCCCAGTTCTTAATTGTTATGGCGGTGATTTTCGTACTTGGATTCTTTCTGGACTTCATTGAAATCGCCGTCGTCGTCGTGCCAATCGTTGCGCCGATCCTGCTGCTCGACCCGGCCGCCAACATCACAGCCGTGTGGTTAGGCGTAATGATCGGGCTGAACATCCAAACGTCCTTCCTGACGCCGCCCTTCGGTTTTGCGCTTTTTTACCTTCGCGGCGTGGCACCAGCTTCGGTAACGACGATCTCCATGTACAAGGGCGTGGTGCCGTTTATCCTGTTGCAGCTTTTCGCACTTGGCATTGTCGGCTACGCCCCACAACTTGTTAACTACCTGCCCAACAGGATGTCGTTGGTGTCGGAAACCGCGCCACCGCCGCGAAACCCAGGGTTGCAGTTTTGTGTCGAAAAATACATATTTTCCAAACTGGACGACAACGGAGAACACATCCGTAGCGCCATCAACACTGCCCGTAAACTCGACTTGAGCGCGTTGCCGGGCGAAATGCGCTCGGACCTGATGGGTGCTTTCGATAAGGCGGAAAAGACCTTCGCTCTGATCAAGAAGATTGAAGGCGAGGAAAAGATCCTGAATGAATATTCCGTGGGCTACCGGCCGTTACACGTTGAAGTCCGTGAAATCCAGAAAGCCCAGGCCCGCATCAAGGTCGAAACAAAGAAGTTGAAACTGGACCTGCGCCTCATGTCCAAAGACCCCACCCAGGACGCCAAAAGGGATAAACTCAATGCCAGGCTTGAGGATATGGCGGCGGAGAGCAAACATTTGACGGAAAGCATCCCTGCTAAATGGACCAGTGAACGCAAAGCCTTTGTCAAACTGAAAAAGGCCGCCACCAAAGCTCGACGGATATACCGCCGCAACGTGGATGATGCCTATGGAGCCATCATAGAAACTTCCAAGGTCATCGCCTCGGCCGGTGATCTGGCCGCCTTGCAAGGCCAATTAGGGAAAGTCGCAGATGACATCGCCGGCAAGTCCATCAAGGATGCCCAGGCTATCCTCAAGAAACTTACCGTTCTGGTCCGCGCGGTTCCGGGCACGAGTAAGATCACCAAGGAACTGTCCGGCGCACGGCGCGCGTTGAGGAAAAAGAAAAACGGTGAGGAAAAGGCACGCAAGAAACTGGCCAAAGCTCAAAAAATCTTCAACACGGAACTTGCATGGCGCGAAAAGGCCGAACAGTCCGTAAAACCAGGGCTGGATGGTTTTGAAGCCACCATCCGCAATACCATCGGCATCAGGCTGCAATCACGTCTGCCCCATGATCAGGCGCTGGAAGTCGCCGCCTGCAAGTCCAATCCCCACGACCTGACCTTAAGTTTCTAAGCCCACCGGCGGCGTCATGTCTCCCACCCTCAAGGCCGCTTTCTGGATGATGGGCGTCCTGGCGTCGTTCATTTCCATGGCCTTGGGCGGTCGGGAGTTGTCGACCGAACTGTCCACCTTCGAAATTTTGTTCTTCCGCAGCCTCATCGGACTGGCCGTGATCATGGCCCTGTTGTCGCGAAGCGGTTGGCGGCAGATTCAGACGGAAATGTTGGGCCTGCACGTGGTCCGCAACTGCGCCCATTACGCGGGACAGTGCGGTTGGTTTTACGGCATCGGCATTCTTTCCCTGGCCCAGGTTTTCGCCCTCGAATTCACCACGCCGATCTGGATCGCCATTCTGGCGCCGGTGCTATTGAAGGAACGCCTGACCGGAACCCGCATCGCGGCCATCGCCATCGGATTCGCCGGGGCGCTTATTATTCTGCGACCGGGCATGGTGCCCATCGACACGGCGACAGTGGCGGTCCTGATGGCCGCCGCCGGATTTGCCATGTCCCTTACCATCACCAAAAAACTCTCCGCCACCGACACGCCCCTTTGCATCTTGTTTTACATGACCGTGGTGCAACTGCCCTTGGGGCTGGCGCCGTCGCTGTTCGACTGGGTCACACCAAGCTTGGCCCATATACCGTGGCTGGTGATTATCTGCGTCGCGGGGCTGACGGCGCATTACTGCATGATCCGGGCGTTTCTTCATGCCGACGCCATCGTCGTCGTGCCGATGGATTTCCTGCGCCTGCCACTGGTCGCCGTGATCGGACTTGTGGTTTACGGCGAAGCCCTGGACGTCTGGGTTTTTGTAGGCGCGTCGGTCATTTTCGCCGGTACCTTCCTTAATATTCTTAAAGACAAGCGGCGTTTGTAGACATCCGTTAACAAGCTTTGCCTTCCGGTGCACCGGTAGGCATACTGCGCGCCGTATTATTCCATATAGGTTTTCCATTCCATGCGTGACTTTCATTTTCCCGGCCGCTCCACCGTCCACGGCGCCAACGGCATGGCCGCCACGTCGCATCCGGCGGCGTCGATTGTTGCCATAGATATCCTGCGCGAAGGCGGCAACGCCGTCGATGCGGCAATAGCGGCCAGCGCCGTTCTCGCCGTTGTCGAGCCGCAATCGACCGGCATCGGCGGCGACTGCTTTTGCGTCTATGCGCCGGGCGGCGATATGTCCAAGGCCATCGCCGTCAACGGTTCGGGCAAGGCGCCGGGAAAAGCCTCCATCGATTTCTTCGAAAACGAAGGCATTGAACACATCCACCTGACCACTGCCCACGCCGTCAGCATCCCCGGCTCGGTCGACGCTTGGACCCGGGTCCTGTCCGAATACGGAACCATGAACCTGGACCGTGTGTTCGCCGCCGCCATCGGGTACGCCGAAGACGGCTATGTGGTGGCGCCGCGCATCCACAAGGACTGGGTCGATCACCTGGATAAGCTTCTGCTGACCGAAAGCGCGACGGAAAAACTGCTCATCGACGGGCGCCCCCCCAAGCCCGGCGAAATTATGAAGAACCCGTGGCTGGCCGACACATTGCGCGCCATCGCCGAACAGGGCCGGGACGGATTTTACTCAGGTCCCGTCGCCGAAGACATCGTCAGCTACCTTAATTCCCTTGGCGGCGTGCATACCACAGATGATTTCGCGGCCCAAGATTCCGAATTCCTCACACCCATTTTCTCGACCTACCGGGACCACGCCGTGCACACGGTGCCACCCAGCAATTCTGGCCTGTCGACGCTGATGATCCTGAATATCCTAGAAGGCTATGATCTCGCGTTATACGGTCCGCTCAGTGTCGAGCGCCTGCACCTGATGGCGGAAGCGACGCGGTTGGTCTACAACGCGCGCGAAACCCATATCGGCGATCCGGCTTTCGTCGATTTCGACCTCGACCACCTGTTGTCCAAGCAATGGGCCGAAGAGGCGCGCTCCCACATCAGCCTGGACAGCGCCATGGACCTGGAATACGTCTCGCCGCCGGCGCATCCGGATACGACCTATCTCAGCGTCGTCGACAAGGATCGCAACACCATGTCGTTCATCAATTCGGTGTTCTATTCCTTCGGCTCCGGGCTGGTATCGCCAAAGTCCGGCGTCGTCCTGCAAAACCGCGCCGCCGGGTTCCACCTCCAACGCGGCCACCCCAACTGCATTGCGCCGGGCAAGCGACCGTTGCACACCATCACGCCGGGCATGATGTCGAAAGACGGCCGGGCGGTGATGTCCTTCGGCGTCATGGGCGGCCAGTACCAGCCGGTCGGCCAATCCCATGTCGTCACCAACGTCGTCGATTACGCAATGGACGCCCAGGAGGCCATCGATCTGCCCCGGTCCTTCTGGTATGAAAAGGTTTACCAGCTGGAAAAGGGCGTGCCTGAAGACGTCAAGGCCGGGCTGGAAGGCCTCGGCCATGCCTGCGGCCCCATCGACCCGCCCCACGGCGGCGGCCAGGCGATCATCATCGACTGGGACACCGGCACGCTGGAAGGCGGCTCCGACCCGCGCAAGGACGGCATCGCACTGGGGTATTGAGGCGGCTTTCCGTCACGGCGCAGCAACGCATTTGAATGAAAGTAAGAACCTTTATGTGGCTGATCCCGTTTGACAGGCCAGCGCCAGGCATTCGAGGAGGATACGGAC
>Ga0066376_10005158_pt1 | contig 11172 bp, 10 predicted proteins | sample Knorr_S15_td_Bot_FD_77009 | JGI IMG/M metagenome (GOLD analysis project Ga0066376, IMG submission 77009) | Marine microbial communities from Southern Atlantic Ocean transect - Knorr_S15_td_Bottom_ad_5009_LV_A | ecosystem: Environmental > Aquatic > Marine > Oceanic | place: Southern Atlantic... | reverse complement strand
TTTTACGCTCTGGTCACCGCACTCGCGGTGTGGCTGTCGTTCGGACCACGGGCGGGGCTCTACACGGTGCTCTACGAGACCCTCCCCGTCATGTCCCTGATCAGGGCGCCTGCGCGAGCTGCGGTCCTGGTGCCGCTGTCTTTGGCGATGCTCACCGCGCTCGGCCTGACGGTGCTGGGCTCGGGGTGGAACCGACAGCGGCGGCAGGTCGTGGGCGCCGCCGCGGCGATACTCGTCACCGCCGAGCTGGTCGAACTTCCGATCCAGTGGTACCCCGCTCCCGACGCGTCCCAAGCCTATCGTCTGCTCGGGCAGCTGCCGGACGGACCGGTGCTGGAGTTGCCGTTCTATGATGCCGAGGACGGCTTCGAATGGCACACCGGCTATCTGCTCGCGTCGACCCGACACTGGAAGTCGATCGTAAACGGATACGGCGACTTCTTTCCGACCCAGTTCGTGGCCGACGCCCCGGTACTGGCCGGGTTTCCGTCACCGGAGTCCTTCGCGCGGATCGAGCAGTTGGACGTCCGCTACGTGCTCGTGCAACTCGACCTGCGCGGGTCCCCCGAACGGTCCGAATGGGCGACCCGGATCGAGCCATATCGCTCGACCCTGGATGCCGTGTACGAGGGTGCCGATGCTGCCCTCTACGAGGCCGCTCGGCCGTAGGGGAAATCTCTCCCCGGCTCCCGAGCGTTGAGGCTCGGCCAACGTGCTGAGAGTGACGCGCACGGCTCAGATCCGGTTCGAGTCGACCCCGCCACGAGCCTTCCGTCGCGACGCTTGTTCATCCGCGGACCGTGTCGGACTCGAGCCATCGGTCGTCGCTCCGGGGCGGTGTTCGTCATGATGTCGACTCGTATCCGCACGTAGTCCGTGTCGACCCAGACGTCAGGTTGCAGCGGTGCCGCTGATCCGCTGCATTGCGTGGTTAGCGTCGTGATCCGTCATTCGGGGTCCACGAGCACCGCAATTCGTGCAGTGACCTCAGCGACGATCTCCGGTGAGGCGCGATCGAATCGAACGGCGTTGCGGGCGCGCCAGTCCACGCTCTTGATCTGATCGGCGAGAATCGCACCTTGCGCCTTGCCCCTATCTGGTACCACCACCTCGAAGGGATAGCCTTTGACGCGGCTCGTCAGCGGACAGACTAGCGCGAGGCCGACCCTCCGGTTATACGTCCGTGGTGAGACGACGAACGCCGGCCGTCGTCCAGCCTGCTCATGTCCGGCGTGCGGGTCGAACTGCAGCCAGACGATGTCGCCGCGCTCCGGGACGTAGCTCCTGACCACTACTAGACTTCCCGACCGACCGGTGGTCCGGTCTCGACCTCGGCGTGCACGTTCTCATCCGTGATGCCTCGCAGCAACGTGGCCAAGTCATACTTCGGCGCTCGGGTCGGTCGGATGACGAGGTCGCCGTCCTCAAGCGCTAGATCGACTTCAGAGCCGGCCTGAACGCCGGCCTGTTCGGCGAAGGCCTTCGGGATTCTGAGGCCCAGGCTGTTACCCCATTTCTGAATTCGTGTCTGCACTGCAACCTCCAAAGATATACATTGAGTATACTCGGTCCGGAGCCTGGGTTCGGTCTAGTCCGACTCACGGCAGACCGGACTCATCTCCGCGGCGTTGGCCAGGTATCGCCGCCGCTCGGCGTTGGTCAGATTGCGTCCGATCCGCGCGCACACCTCGTCGCGAAACCGCACGAAACTCTCCCGCGCCTCTTCGAGGGGAACGCGTTGCTCGCGGGTGCGCACGGCCAGTTGCTGCCCCAGCGAGGTGTTCCACAGCCGCAGTTCGGTGGCGCTGGCCGTCACCCGGGTACCAGTTTTCCGTCGACGGCGTGGCCGTGGGACACGAACGCGTCGTATGCCATAGGCTGCCTCCCCCTTCGAGCCATCATGTCTCTCGCTGTAGCATCCCGGGTCGCGTAAGATCCACTTGGCCTCAGGCTTCGTGATAACGGGCCCGACGCGCACGATCTGCTGAACGTGCTGTCCCTGGCCGGGATACGAGAGACACAAAAGGAGTTGTTCCATGCGCACCCGCATGACACCGGTCACCGTCGTCGGCATCGCCGTCACGTGCGTGTTGTTCGCCCCCCCAGCCGCGACGGCCCAGGTCGATCGGGTCGCCGACCCAGAGTGGAGGACACCACGCACGGCGGACGGCCAACCGGACCTCCAGGGTCTGTGGGGGAACAAGACCATCACCCCAACCGAACGTCCCGACTCGGCCGGGGGACGAGCCTACCTGACTGATGAAGAGATGGCGGAGGCCAATCGCCAGCGGGTCCAGTCCCTGCGGGACCAGGACGCCGCGCCGGCGCAGCGCACGTCCGCCGGCGGTCAACTGGGCGCCTATGGAAGCTACTGGCTCGATTCGGGAGACACCGTCCTATCGACCGGGCAAACCTCGCTGATCGTCGACCCGCCGGACGGGCGGGCCCCGATCAAATCGTGGGCGTCCGACACCAAGGCGTACTATCTCGCGCATGAAGGCGAACACTATCAATACCTGAGCACTCTGGATCGGTGCCTGTCTCGGGGTGTCCCGGGCTCGATGCTGCCGGCCGGCTACAACAACACGCACCGCATCGTGCAGACGCCTGACCACATCGTGCTTCAGCACGAGATGATCCACGACCTGCGCATCATCCCGTTGTCCGACCATGCCCACATCGACGACCGGATCGGCCTGTGGATGGGCGACGCGCGCGCACACTGGGAGGACGAGGTCCTCGTCGTAGAGACGCGGAACTTCCACAACCGGGGCTGGATCGCGACGAGTGGCGCCGGGCGGCGCCTGAAGGGCATTCTGACGACCGGGGCGATGCACGTGGTCGAAAGATACGAACGGGTGTCAGAGACCACGATCCTGTGGACCGTTACCGTCGAGGATCCGAATGTCTACACGGGCCCCTGGACGATCTCGATACCGCTCACGGCCGAGCCCGACTACGTGATCTACGAGTACGCATGCCACGAAGGCAACTACGCCATCCCGAACATCCTTGCGGGCGCTCGGATGGAAGAGGCGGCTGCCGCACAGGCCGCCACGCAAGAGTCGCGGTAGAGCGGCTTGCCTACTTGGGGTCTGCTTTCGGCTGGTAGTAGCGCCGGTAGTCTCTGACCTTGCCGTGGCGGGCCAGCCACCCGCCAAGCGGCCCCATCCACCGCAGCAGAAAGTCGTTCATCGCCCCCAGCTCGGTCAGCTCGATGAGGTTGCCGTCGACGTCTTTCACGAAGAAGAAGGACTGACCACCATTCGGCGACCGCTCAGGCTCGCTGACGATATCGACCCCTTTGCTGACCAGGTAGTCATGCCATCTGTGGGTGTTCCGCACGTTGAAGCAGATATGGGTCAAGCCGGCGCGGTTCCACGGGACCTCGACCGGCGGCTGGCCTGGTCGAAACTCGAAGATCTCGAGCACCGCACCGCCCGGGACGCGTATCCACCCGATCTTGCAGGTCGGCTGCTCCGCGTCGACACCGAAGAAGGACCGCAACCGCTCCGCCGGAACCTCGGACACCCCCACGAGCGGACACCCAAAGACGTCCCAGTAGAACCGCACCGCCCGATTGAAGTCGGCGACGGTGATCCCGGTATGGCTGAACGATCGCACTCGCACAGGGAGACTCCTTGAAGTCGCGAGACTGCGGCTACGACACGCGTGCTCGCTGATCGCCAGTCTCGGCCGCCACCCGCAGCTCCGTCTGCTTGATGTGATCGGCCACGCGGAGCGCCTGCGCCGCGATAGTCAATCCAGGGTTGACGGCGGCTGACGATGGGAAGAACGATGCATCGACTACAAACAGGTTCTCGACGTCGTGCGAACGGCAGAACGGGTCGAGTACCGACGCACCTGGGTCGGTGCCGAAACAGGCGGTGCCGCATTGATGGGTCGTGTTCCCCATGTTCGGGGAGTGGACATATTGAAACCGGAGCCCCAACGTGCGCAGCATCTTCCGGACCTCGGCCACCAGGCGGTCGTGGGCCACGACGTTGGTGGGGCGATAGTCGAGGTGGATCCGCCCCGCCCCATCGACGGTCACCCGATTGTCGGGTCGCGGGAGATCCTCGGTCATCGCCAGCCAGTCGAGCCCCCGCGCCACCCAATAGTCAAAAAACCATCCCGGCACCCACGGCATGACGGTCTGCGCCATCACCCCATGCGTACGACCTTGCGACTGGATTTGCCCCAGGGGATACCCACCGTCCGGTCCACGCAGGTAGAAGTCATTGATGGCAACCGTCTTCTGGAACACCGTCGGATTGCGGCGAAAGGGATGGTGGCCCGCCATCATCGTCGACAGATGAGCCATGTAGCGACGGCCCACCCACCCCGATGAGTTCGCCAGCCCGGCTGGGTGTCGGTCCGTGGCCGAGCGCAGAAGCAGCGCGGCCGAGTTCACGGCCCCGCAACAGACCGCTACGAGGGGCGCCTCGACGCGACGGCGCTCTCCGTGGCGGTCGACCTCGACCCCCTCAACCCGGTCGCCGGACGGGGTGGTCACCAGTCGCAGCGCTTGCGCCGATGTCCACAGCGTGACGTTCGCCAGAGCGTCCAACGGCCGCACACAGCAGACGTCGGCGTCACTTTTCGCGTCGAGCTGACAGGGAAACGAATTGCAGGTGTCGCACAGCACGCACCCGCCTGGTTCGCCAATACCACGCAGCCCGAGGGGCAAGTGTGACGGATGCAGCCCTTGCGCACGAATCTGATCGACGTAGCGCGCCACCGCGTCGGAGTGCGGCACGGGCGCATGCGGGAACACGCCACGGGGCGGGTCGGTTGGGTCCTCTCCAGCCTCGCCGTGCACGTGATACAACCGTTCCGCTCGCTCGTAGTACGGCACCAGCGTCTCGTAGTCGATCGGCCAAGCCGGCGACACGCCATCGACATGCATGATCTCACCGAAGTCCTCGCGGCGGAGGCGATACAAGACGCTCCCCCAGAACTTCGTATTGCCACCGACGCAGTAGTGGGTATACGGGGTGAACGGTTTGCCGGCCCCATCGAACCAGGTCTCATCCGCGCGATAGCGCCGGTCCTTCCAGACCGCCGAGGGGTCCCAGTTCTCCGGTTCCCGGGGCACGAAGTCGCCACGTTCGAGCAGCAGAATCTCCGCTCCCGTGTCCGCCAGCGCGTAGGCGAGCGTCCCGCCCCCTGCCCCGCTCCCAATGATGATGATGTCGTACCGCTGGGTCATTCGCTTAGACGGGGCTTCGCCCCGGACCCCACGCGACGGCACCGCGGGGACCCCGAGTGCCCCACCCCGCCGCCGCGGGGCGCGCATTGTCGCGCGCTCTGGCGTACTGCCGAAACTTTGTGTGTGGTCAGCATGGCGAATCGGCGCGGGGATCGGCAGTGGCGTAGATCTGGTCCATGAGCCGTTGGTCGGCGATGGCGGCGTCGATGCTCATCTCCGGGGCTCGTCCGGTGAGAATCGCGCCGACGAAATCCCGATACATCGCCTGATAGCCACGCATGTCGCGAAAACCGGGCAGGATCATCCGCGGCCCACCGACACCGCGCACGAACACGAACGCACCATTCGACTCGAACGTGATGATCCCGTCACGCCCAAACAGTTGCGAGAGCCGCACCCCTCGGAAGAGGGAGGGGACTTCGCGCGAGTAGTACAACGTGCCGGCGGCATCATTGTCGTATCGAAACGCCACGAGCATGCTCTTGGCGCGCCGGTCCGGCCCGTCGCGCGACGGCGGGGGCCGGAAACCGTGCGCCTCCGTGATCGCCGGCCCGAGGCTGTTGGCGATATGCAGCCAATGGATGCCCTCCTCGAAGAAGGCATCTCCGCCCGCCATGCCCTCGTCGTTCCGCCAGTCGTCCGCTGGTTTGAGCCGCTTCATGAGCGTGGTGAAGTGGGCGAGCACGAGATCCCCGATGACGCCGTCGCGAAGCAGTCCTCGCAGGCAGACCGCCAGCGGCTTGTAGTGATCATTCTCGCCCACCAGCAACACGCGGCCCGAGTCGGACCGAGCCGCCTGCACCCGCAGGTAGTCGTCAGTCCGCGGGTATGCCGGCTTCTCGACCAGCACATGTTTGCCCGCGGAGAGCGCCCGCAGGGTGAGTTCGAGATGAAAGCGCGGCGGCACCGCAATGACCACGGCATCCACAGCGGGGTCGTCGATCGCCGCCCCGTAGCTGGCGTAGCTGCCCACGCCGAGGTAGCGACGACAAAACGCCTCCGCTTTCTCCCGGTCGCGGCTCGCATAGCTGCAGACCACGTCGTCTCGAAGCCGCTTCACATGTCGGCTGTGGACCCCGGTGATGAAGCCGCACCCGAGAAAGGCCAGGTGAACCGGGTGCGAGGTCGGTCGGGATCGCGCTGTCGCCGTCGGTCTCATCCGTGGGCCCGCGTCAGGAGTCCAGCTCAACCGTCACGGTGCACCCCAGCAACCGCCGGTCGGTTGAGCCCGGCTCCACCTCGGCCGGCACGAATCCACCGTCTGGCGCGACGGAGACCGGGATGAGCCGCGGACCGCCGGCCACGACCGGCACGACCACCTCGCTCGTCTCCCAGGCCGCCAGCACAAGGGTCTGGGTCTGCTCGCCCGCGGTCACGACAATTCGGTTGTCGGCGCCCCCATTACGGATGCGCACGCGCATCGTGGCGGCGTCAGCCGGCGAGACGAGCAACTCGCTGACATGCGCCCCCTGCACCCAGTTGGTCTCGGGCTCGACGAAGGTGTTCAGGTCCATGAACAGCACATAGGCTCCGACCCGGTCGCCGATCGGCTTCACCGCGCGAACACGGCCGACATCGCCACGCTGGGCTCTCGGCGCCAGGGCGCGCGGCGCCAAGGACACCGCGGTAACGGTCCGGGCCAGTTCTGCGCTCGTCGCCCCGATCCGAAGCGCTCGGAGGTCTACCGGCAGGTCCACCGGCACGACAGCGGGATTCGTCGCGCGGCCGTGGGCACGAGCCACCACGCCCGCGGTTCGGTCGTAGGACACGAAGACATGCCCGTCAGCCATCTGCCGCTCAGCGAACCAGACCAGCAGATCATAGCGACCAGCGGGCAGGTCGAATGGCTGCGTCAGCTGGCTGGGGTCGGTGCTCTCCGTATCCACCTGGAGTTCCAGCGTGGTCCGCTCGAACAGCTCGGCGTCGCTCAGCCAATGCCCACCGCCGACCCCAGCCTCGTAGCTGAACGCATCGAGGCGCTCACCGGGATAAGCGGCCAGCAGCCGCTGGCGCCCGCCCTGGACGGTGGCATCGGAGACCGTGTCGGGCAGCGCGACCGCGGCCAGAACGCTACCGGACCCACCGAACAGCAGCGCGGCCAGGATGGCACTGACGTAGGGACCTGAGCCGATCCGCCTGGCCACCAGCCGCGTCGCGATTGCCGCGAACAGGGCCGCGGCGAGCCAGACCATGGTCATCGGCAACTGCACGAGAATGTCCGGATCGATGAAGCTGGGGAGAGTCGCCGTGAGGGGCACCCCGGCCTGCAGCGTCTCCACCAACCGCCCGGTGCCGTCTCGGTCGTTGTACATCAGCATGGCGCCGGGGCGCGCGACCACTGTGACAAACGCCACGACACTGTAGGCGAGCGCGGCGCCGAGCGCGCCCCGAGCCGCGGGGCTGCGCAGTTCGCGGAACGCGACGGCGATCATGGGGGCCAGGAGCGGCAAGATCGGCACGACGAACCGCGCCGGAACACTGACTCCTCCCCACCACATGTAGTAATTCGTGGTGCTGGCCAGAAACGGCCCGATGACCAGCAGCACGCCGAGAAGATACCCGCGCATCTCCCGACGCCGCGCCATCAGCCAGGCGCCCACGAGCGATGCGGCGAAGATCGGACTGTAGGGCAACAAACCGTACTCCTGGTCGAACGACAGCCCGAGCAACCCCCGCGGCACATTCAGCCAGTCCAGCTCCGCGCCTTGCGAGTAGCCGTAGGCCACCGTGGGGTTGACGTCGCCGTACATCACATAGAACGACCCGAGCCACAGCACACCGGACACGCCGATGGGGGCCAACAACGCCACGACGAGTCGAAACCGCGGCAACAATCTGAACGCCAGCCACAATCCCGCCACGAACAACAGCAGCGAGAACTTCATGTGCAGCCAGGGCAGCAGACTCAGCGCCGCGCCCCGGGCCACCCAGACCCACATCCGATCAGGCGGGTCGCGCCAGATCCAGAGCGCGGCCCAGGCCATGAGCAGCGCCGCCGGCATCTCAGGAAACACGAGCCAGCTCTGGAGTCCGAACGGCACCGTCAACGCGACGGCCGCCCACGTAGCCAGCGCGATCGGCGGCGACGCGATGATGGCCGCGAGATCGAACACCGCCAACGCCGCCAGCGCCGCCATCAGGCCCACCAGCGCCAGGGCGCCCCAGTGACCGGCCACGGCGTAGGCCGGGAGCAAGAGCGCCGGCAATCCCGGTGCGTGAATCGAATAGATGACGCCGTCCCGACCGCGCGCCAGATAGTGCATCGGCAGCTCGCCCGGATGGAACCCCCAGTAGTCGCGGTTCTGATGGTTGTTCTCGATCTGAATATCCTGGTCCGCGAGCAGACTGTGCGTCAGCACCAGGTAGTGGGGCTCGTCGCCGCCAAACCCTTGTGTCTGTTTCACATACTGGCCGGCGCCCAGGAACACAACCAGGCTGGCCGCGAAGACGGCTCGCCGCCCCGGCCACGTCGGCGTGGGACGCGGAAGCAGACCCACCTCGATGGCGTTGACCACACAGCCACCCATGGCAAGCGGCAGGACCAACCAGCGAATCGGACCGGCGAGCACCAAGAGCAGCGGCAGTTGCGCGGGCAGCCACGGCAGGTAGGGCACCGCCCACAGCCAGAGCAGCAGCAGCGGTGCGACCAGATACGCGGCGGTTCGTAGTGAACGGCCGCCGCTCCACCACCACCACACGAACCCACCGGCCAGGCCCATGCCGAGCGCCACGGCCAGCACGAGCAGCCAGGGTGACGCGACCAGCGCCAGCCGTCCGGGAACACCATCTCGCCACGACACGATATGGTGCGAGGCCGGTATCAGCCAGGTCGCCACGCCGACTGCCGTCCCCGCCAAGGCCAGGACCGCCAGTGCACGCCTGTCCGAGGAGGCGGAGGTCATGAGGAGTGACAGGGGCGGCCTGGCTAGACCCGCCCCACCGGCACCGGTGGGGCCTCGCCCAGGGCCTGGTCCGGTGCAGAATTCGCCGATGACAGCGAGGCTCGATCGGGGACGGCGTCAGGTCCGTCGAGCAACTCCCGGATGTGATAGGTCGGCTTCCCCTGTGATTCGTGGTACGTGCGCGCCTGCATCTCCGCCAGCAGCCCCAGCGTCACCAGCTGCAACCCTGTAAACACCAGCAAGATGCCGAACAGGAGCATGGGGCGGTTACCGATCGACTGGCCCTCGAAGAGCCGCACATACACCAGCCACCCCGTGACCGCCACACCGGCACTGCCCATCAACAGCCCAATCAACCCGAAAATCTGGAGTGGTCGTGTCGAGTAGCTCAGCAGGAACTTCACGGTGGCGAGATCGAGGATCACGCGGACCGTGCGCGAAATACCGTATTTCGACACGCCGTGCTGGCGCGCACGGTGGTTCACGACCACCTCGGCCATCCGCACACCCTGTTCGCTGGCGATGGCGGGTATGAAGCGATGCATCTCACCGTAGAGCCGCAACGATTTGACCACCTCGGCCCGGAAGATTTTCAACGAGCACCCGTAGTCGTGCAGGTGCACGCCGGTCGCACGTGAGATCAGAGCATTGGCGAGCTTCGATGGCAGCCGCCGAGACAGCCACGGGTCTTTCCGGTCCTTTCGCCAGCCACACACGATGTCGTAGCCCTCTTCGAGCTTCTGAACCATGCGCGGAATGTCACGCAGGTCGTTCTGGAGGTCGCCGTCGGCGGTGACGATGAGCCGTCCCCTCGCGCGGGCGAACCCGGCGCTGAACGCGGCCGTCTGGCCGAAGTTCCTCCGCAAACGAATGACCCGCAGCCGAGGATCGGCCGCGTGGAGGCGGGACAGACGAGCGAAGGTGTCGTCGGTGCTGCCGTCATCTACCAAGACCACTTCAAACGACCGGCCCCACGCCTCAAGCGTATCGGTCAACTCGCGACACAGCGCCTCCACGTTGAGGGCCTCATCAAGGAGCGGAATGACGACCGAGAGCTCTGGACCCATGAGCTAGTTGTGGATGAAGCCGCCAGATTTTTCGCGGCCGGACTTCATGGAAATTATAGGGTTTGCGCCGAACCAACGTCAACACAACTCGTTGTACCGGCGCAGGTTACACGTGTGGTGCGAGACGACGGGGACGGCGCTTGCCCAATCGTCCCTGCCGCCTGTCGTAGGCGGCGCGGCCACACCACGGGCTGCTCGCTAGGCGTGGCCGCGGCCTCGGCCGCGTAGGAGCGCGTACGCAATCACCGCCACCGCGCAGACGGCCGCGATCCCGACCCATAGCCACGGCCCGTCCGCCTGGAGGAAATCGATGGCCTGGTCGCCGTAGCGCACGGCCAGGGCTCCTTCCCCGAAATAGCGGATGCCGCGGCCCAGGGTCACGGCGGCGCAAAACGTCGCGGTCGGAACCTTGGCCACCCCGGACAACAGCACGAAAACCTTGAACGGCGCCGGCGGCGGCAGAATCGCAGGAATCACCACCGCCAGCACCCCGAATCGCTTGAACCACCCCATGGCCCGAGTGACACGCACGCCACCGAACCGCCTCCGCAGTAGCGCCTCTCCCCCACGCCGGCCAATCACGTAGAGGACCAGACACCCACAGACCGAGCCCAGAGTGGCCATGGCCGCGTAGTACGGCATCAGCGTCTCGTCCCGCGCCACCAACATCACGACGAGCACGTCGTTGATTTCCGGCAGCGAGATGAACGACGAATCGAGGAAGGCCACCAGAAACAGACCCGGACCACCCAGCGAGGCGGCGAACGTCTCGACCCAACTGACCAGCCGACTCATCTGAATCCTGTGAAGACCTGGAGAATCGCGCGGCCGGAGGAACCGGTCGAACCGAGAATCAGTATAGCGGGTTCCGAGCGTGGCAACCCGGCCGGCGGCGTGCGTCCTCGGTCACAGACCGTCTGTCAGTTCGCCAGGGCGCGCGACTGTGCGCGCCCCGCGGCCACGGAGTGGAGCGTTCGGGGTCCCCACGTAG